>Ga0335079_10000636_pt1 | contig 40310 bp, 29 predicted proteins | sample Lox_Sample_33_FD_206719 | JGI IMG/M metagenome (GOLD analysis project Ga0335079, IMG submission 206719) | Soil microbial communities from Loxahatchee National Wildlife Refuge, Florida, United States - Lox_Sample_3.3 | ecosystem: Environmental > Terrestrial > Soil > Wetlands | place: USA...
GAAGACGCCGAACTCCACGCAGCCCGTGACATCGTATCATTTCCAGGTCTCAACCACCAACACCTTTTCTTCCAATATCAAGGATACGACGCTCACCGATACGACGTACATTTTTGGTCCATTACACAACTGTTTGATTTACTTCTGGCGTGTCCAGGCAACGAGCTCGGCAGGAACAGGATCCTACAGTACGGTACAGACATTCAGGACGCTTCTCGCAACACCAAATACTCCCGCCCTGAACGCACCTGCGAACGGGTCGAGCGGCATCTCACCGAGCCCGACCCTGACATGGACGTCTGCCGATCCCTGTTCCGACAATTATCGTGTGCAGGTGACGAAAGATACCACCGCAGCGGTTTCCTCGTATGCGGTAAACGGCTCTACGGTTCAAAAGTCCCTCGCCGTCGGCCCGCTCGAACAGGATGTTACCTATTACTGGCATGTTGATGCGTACAACGCGCTCGATTCGAGTGCGTATACGGCATGGTTCAGCTTCCACACGCAGCTTCTTCCGCCCGCCGCACCGGTACTGATCTTCCCGGCAGTCAATGATACGTCCGTTCAGGCAAGCGATACGTTTGTGTGGCATGCTTCTCCCTATGCGGCACTCTATCATCTCCAGATTGCGAACGATGTGAATTTCACCAGTCTCGTGCTGGATGATTCCACGGCGACAGACACGACGTATGCCGTGACCATCCTGAAGAACTGTGCAACGTACTATTATAGAGTGGCAGGAAAGAACGCGAGCGGCACCGGATCGTATGCGGCTGCGCGGCAGTTCAAGACCCGCACCGCCGTACCGTCGGCTCCGCTGCTCGTTTCACCGACGAACAACCAGGACAGTGTGGCGCAGCGCCCGACGCTTACCTGGAGTGCCGGCGACCTCTGTCTCGGATCGTACACGCTGTTCATTTCACATTTCAACGATTTCGGCGACACCGTCTACACAACGACGACGAACCAGGTATCCGTGACGCTTCCGACCATTCTTCCGGGGAAAACGGATTTCTACTGGCGCGTCCGGTCGTTCAACGGAGTCGGCACAGGCCCATTCTCGGCAACATATCATTTCAAGACGACACCGTTTACGCCGCCGGATGTCCCGGTTTTGGTATCACCCATCGACGGTGCGAACGATCAGCCGTTGACCATCACCTTCGTGTGGGACACAAGCGCCCGGGCAGTGACGTACCGGCTGCAGGTTGCCGTCGATGCGGGATTCACGCTCCTCGTCTTCAACGATTCCACGATCGCTCAGACGGACAGCGCCACCGTCTCGAGAACGGTGAGCGGTCTCCTGAATTCCACGAAGTACTACTGGCGTGTGAACGGAAAGAACGGAGCGGGGACAGGGGCATTTGCGACGGCAAGGAGTCTGAACACCCTTGCTCCTCCGCCGGCGCCGATTCTCCTCTCACCCACGAATGGCGAGACAAACGTCTCCGTTCTGGGAGTCTTCTCCTGGGCACTGGCGGACCGTGCAACGTATTATGAACTCGAGATTGGAAACGACACGGCATTCGCTTCGGTGTTTTATGATGATTCGCTCCTGACCAACGCTTCCTGGCGGATCCCGTCGGGACTCAATCAGATTACCAAATATTTCTGGCGCGTGCGCGCAAAGAACTCCGCAGGCACCGGTCCGTGGTCGGCGGTCTTCTCGTTCATGACGCAGCATACCGGCTTTGCCGACTGGGCGGTGGCGTTTCATGTTGCCGAGACGGGACCGGCAGCGGATGTGGTGTACTTCGGTCTGAATCCTGTTGCCACCGCAGGTATTGATCCCGGATTTGGTGAGTATGAGCTCCCGCCGGTAACACCCGGATGGTTCGACGTTCGGTTCATTTCACCGCTGATCGGGCAGGGGCTTCTCGTCGATATACAGAAATTTTCCAGCTACACGCAGCAGGACACATTCCAGGTGAGCTTCCAGCCCGGCATCGGGACATACCCGATGAAATTCTGGTGGTCGGCTTCGATGATCAAGTCGGTCTGCGACAGCATGATTCTCGTCGACAAGCTGACCGGCGGATCGATGCGTGTCAGGATGGATACGGATTCCAGCGCGAGCGTGTCCGATGTTTCGATCACCTCGCTGTATATTGTGGAATTCGCCGCGTATCAGAATCCGAACGGCGTCTCACCGGCGAAGCGCCCGCTGCCGAAGGGATTCATGCTCTCTCAGAATTATCCGAATCCGTTCAATCCGACGACACGGATAGATTTTTCAACGGACAAGGCGGCCGATCTCCGGCTTGCCATTTACAATGTCCTGGGACAGGAAGTTGCATCACTCGCGAACGGCTCGTACCTCCCCGGCGCCTACTCGCTTACCTGGAATGGAAAGGACGAGCACGATGCGCTTGTGCCGAGCGGTGTATACCTCGTGCGAATGATCGCGCTCGATCATTCCGGCGATCCCGCATCCGCGAATCCGGTGATCCTGACCCGTAAGATTCTGCTGATGAAGTAATGACGGTGTAACCCCGCTGCGTGCAGCGGCGGGACCTGCAGAGAAATACGCAGCTGGGTTGATGAAGAGCGACCGGAGGAACGGAAGAATGGTCGCTTTTTTTATACGCACAGTTCGTCGTTGATGCTTTGGAGTGTTATCCATCCGTGTGAACATTGCCGGACGGCAGTTCGGTGCCGCAAGGATTCCCATCGCAACGGCTTTTCGCCATTCGCATCCCGGATTTCTCTGCGCTTGAACGGTTCTCTCACTTAAGAATTCGTCAGATTGAATCACCGCTGTACAGATTCCCCGGTTATTGATCGCTCTCCGCTCACTCTTCCACTCCCGCGCGGGAGAGTTGCTGCAGTCCTTGCAGTCGTTCTCGCGGCTCTCGCGATAACGGGCTTTTCCGGAAACACGGGAACGCGTCCACCCGTTGGGCGAACAATACCCTCGACCGTCACCGGCTCACCGCATTCGGCAATCCTCAACATCAATGCGCTTTCGATGTGGGCAACCGACAACGGGATGCTCGAGCGCAATCCCAATGATCTTACGGCGGGTGTCACGTTTCCGAAAGGGACTTCGACGGTCATTCACGCGGCAGGGATCGTGTGGGGGGGACAGGTTCACGACGGTTCCGGGCCGGTGATCCGTATCGGCGGTCAGACGTACAACCAGGGAACCGTCGCGGGACGCATTCTCAGCCCGGGAATTGTCGAGAATCCCGAAAATGCCGATGTGAGAATCTACCGTATCCGTCGGGACTGGGCAACTGCCGACCTGACGGAAGATGCCGGGGAAACGTTCGGAATACCGACAGCGCTCGTGACCGCGGCCGACGTGCAGCGGCTGCGTGCAATGTATCAGAAAGACTGGCTCGAGTGGCCGTGGCAAAAGGGGGCACCGTACTACGAACGGAACGGCATTCCCGGCTATCAGCCCGATTCGAGCGGCATCGTCGATTCAACCACGGACGAACCGGGGGTTGCGTCGGCAGATCAGGTGATCTGGTTTGTGACGAACGATCTGGGCAGCGGTGCCTCGTTCTCACTCTACGGCTCCCCGCCGATAGGACTCGAGGATCAGATTACCTGCTGGGCGTACAGTCATCTCGATTCTCTCCAAAACGTCATCTTCCAGCGGCACCGCCTCATTTATAAGGGAACGGGGACGACGCCCTCCACAGCAGTTATCGATTCGATGTATATAGGGAAGTGGGCGGATCCCGATGTGGGGGACTATGCGGATGATGAAGTCGGCTATATGACCGACCGTCAGGTAGAATACGCCTACAATGCGGTCCCCGTCGATGCCGAATATGCAAAGTTCAATCTTACGCCACCCGTTGTGGGATACGGATACGTCCAGGGTCCGCGTGTACCGTCGGTCGGCTCCTCGGCGAACTGGAATCTCACACCGGTGAGCGGCTACAGGAACCTTCCTGCGACCATGTTCACCTATTTTACGTCGCCCGACAGGCCGTCGGATTATCTCACCGGCTCATACAGTTCATCCCTCGCATGGTATAACATACTCCAGGGCTATCGCCCGACCCCGGTTTCACCCCAGCAATGCATGACGGATTATCTTTCGGGAAGCTGTACGGATTTCGAGCTGACCGGCGATCCGCAATCGTATCAGGGGTGGGTTGACGGTGTCCAGGAATCGCCGGGGGACCGGAGATTCTTCATGGCTTCCGGTCCGTGCACGCTGGCGTTCGGCGACACGCAGGAGGTGATCTTCTCTCTCGTTGCGGCGATCGGCGCCGATAACAGGAGCGGCATCAGTGTGGTGAAAGAGTATGCGGGAAAAGCGCATGATCAGTGGCAGTTCAATTTCTCATCTCCCGCCGCCATTCCGCCGCCGGACGTCCGCGTCGTCGAGCTCGACCAGAAATTGATCCTCGATTGGGAATCCGATACCGCCCAGATGCGGCGATCGGAAGGATATCTTTCCCATGGGTATCGGTTCCAGGCGTACAAAGTGTATCAGTTCCCCGCGACATCGAAATCGCTCCAGGACGCAGTTGTCTACCAGGTCGTCGATCCGACACAGTCAAGGTATATCTATCTCACACAGGACAAACTCCGCAACCGGATGCTGATCAACGGACAGAAATATTATTTTGCGGTGACGGCGGCGGCGTACAACGGAACGCCGGGGCTTTCGGCGCCGAGTATCGAGTCGCAGCCGATCATCGTCGAATGCACGCCGCATGCACCCAATCCGGGGACGGTCTACCCGTATCACATCTTTGATACCATCAGCAATGTCCGGAATATCCGCGGGTATGACGATGCGTTCGTGTCGGTTTCCTATTACGATCCGACTCGTCCGGACGGTCACACCTATAAAGTGGAGTTCCACCGGAGCCATGATCCTCTCACCGATATCGACGAGAAGCCGCGGTGGACGCTCACGGATTCGACATTAAACGATACGCTTGTCTCCAATGCTCTGACCGATGACCCGGCGATTCGGGTGCTTGGCAAGGGTTTTACCGTGCGGGCGCAGCTGCCGTATTTCGGTCTCAAGGGAGTCTATCAGGTTCAGTACGGAGATTTACCCCGCTACGATTTCGTCTTCAACGCGCCGAATCCCGAAGGAAATCTTATGGTGGTCGGCGCCGGAACATCTTCCATCGATACGATCCAGGGTGCAACCGCCGACGACATCGATACCGAGATCCGGTTCAACGGCGACTCGAGCTGGGCGCTCTTCCGCGGGGCAAATGTCCCTCAGTCCCGCTGGGTTCGCGTGCCGTTCACCGCATGGCGGGTCGGGCTGAACGGGGCGGATACCATCAACGCTCAGGCGTTCGCCGTCATTACCAAAGCCGGGAACGACAGCATCTGGAGGTCGTCGGTTCTGCTCGACAGATCCTACAAGGGCAAGACACTCAAGGTGTTCTATCCCATCACGGTGATTGTCGATAGTCTCAATGTGAACGGCGGATTTTATCTCGGGCAATATCACGACGATGTTACGACGCGCCCCGACGCCGCACTCTACAAGGGGATCGTTTTCACGCAGTCGGTCTTCCAGTCGACAAAAGCATCAGTGCGGGAAGCGTACATCGCCGATCTGGATGATGACGGAATCGGGGCGCCGAAGGGGACGACCATCCGTTTCGTCCGCTGGAAGCAGATCAAGGACCAGGATCAGAAGGTGTATGTGCCGGTGGCAGTTACGACGACGAATGTTCAGGCGGCAAAAGCCGCAATGGCAAATATCAATGTCTTCCCGAACCCGTATTACGGATTCAACAGGGCGGAGATTTCCGCCACGCAGAAGTTTGTTACCTTCAGCCATCTCCCGAAGACCGCGACCATACGGATTTTCAATCTCACGGGCGATATGGTGCGCGTGGTCCACAAGGACGACGACACGCAGTTTGCCACCTGGGATCTGAATAACGCCACCGGACTGCCGGTCGGCGGGGGAATCTATCTTGCACACATCTCCCTTCAGGATCAAAGCGGTGCAGATCTTGGAACGAAGATTTTGAAACTTATGATTGTTCCCGAAAATCAGCAGCCGAGAAACTGAACGATGCTTCGAATCCGGGGAAAAGCAATATCCGCGCGAAAAGGACCGGTTGGACGGACCATAGTGATTTTGGCTGCGATATGTTTCCTGTTCAATGTCTCGTTTGCCGGAAGGGGAGACAAGACGGGTACCGCTTCGGCACCGGAGCTTCTGATACCGGTCGGGGCGCGTTCGATCGGGCTCGGCACGTCGTCGCTCGCGGTTGTTGACGGGCTCGAGGCTCTTTACTGGAATCCTGCCGGCATGGTGCGGACGACCGGCACGACGGATGTTCTCTTCTCGCATATGGAATATCTGGCGGATATCGGCGTTGACTACCTTGCCCTCAGCACGTCGATGGGCGACCTCGGAAGAATCGGTTTCTCGATCAAATCGATTTCCATCGGCGATATTCCCGTCACAACGGAAGATCAGCCGGACGGAACGGGCGAGATTGCTTCGCCGACATTTCTCGTAGCCGGCGGCGCGTTTGCCCGGCGCATCACCGACCGCATATCTTTCGGATTTTCCGCCAACGTGATTTACGAAAAAATGGCGAGCGTCTCGACATCGGGGATCGCGTTCACCGGTGGAGTGCAGTACACGGGGCTCGGCGGCATCGACGGGCTGGGCGTCGGCGTGGTCCTGCGCAATATCGGACCATCGCTCACGTACGGGGGGACGGGTCTTCTCCATACCGCTGAAATCGGTGATGCGACCCGCGGTCAGTATACCATTCTGGTTGATGCCGCTCCGGCGGATCTTCCGTCCACCATTGAGTTAGGAATGGCGTATTCACTCGATTGCTCTGAAGACGGCCATCTGGTCTTTACCGGAACATTTGAAAACAACAACTATTCAAACGACGAGTACAAGATCGGGACGGAATATTCGTTCCGTCAGATGCTCTTCGTCCGGGGAGGATATATGTTTTCGGCGAGTACGGATGATCAGGAGTACATTTATGGTCCGACGGCAGGAATCGGGGTACGCGCAAAAATCAACGAGATGAATATTCACGTGGATTATGCCTATCGGGCGGCGAAGTATTTCGGAGGGAACAGCATCTTCACGGTGGGGTTTGAATTGTAGAATATTTTTGTGAATTTTGACCGATTTTAAAAGATTATTCGCAAGAAATTGAAATCGGGAAAATCGTACAATTAATGATTTTTTCACAGAAAAGACTTGACAATATTTTGCAAATCGTATATATTTCAGGTGTCCTCCAGTGGTCAGACGTGACCACTCAACCATGTGATTACAAACTAAGTTGCGCCAGATTTACAACATCCTTTTAATTGCTCTTCTAATCTAACATCATCTCAGATACCATAAGGAGAACTACTTATGCGGTTCTTGTCATTGCTTCTCTTGGTATTGTTGCTGAGCGCGTTCGCGTTCACGCAGCAGCATTACCTTGTGTCGCCGAATCAGGAAGTGATTCCGCTGACGAAGTGGCAACGCGCTGCTCATCTTGTTGAAGCGCGCTCGCACACCACTCAGGGTCGAACTGCTTCCAGTGTTGCTGGTTGCTCAAACCAGTTCACGTTTGGTTACACCGAAGATCTGTTTCCTCCAGGGAACCGTTTCGGTCTTTATCACCACGACGTTCTCGGCCAGTGGTATGTTGCAAAGGCAACGGGAACGATCGACTCCCTTTTCTGGGATTCGAACGGAAACGTTGGTGCAGCAGTCATGGATTCAACACTCAAGGTTCGTATCCATCAATCGCTCATCGGACCAACCTACGGCCCCGGCATTCGCCCCGGACCGTTTGATCCTCCCTGCCAGAACTGGGGTTATTGGATAGATAACACTGACCTCGATCAGGGTGTTGCGGCATTTCCGGAAGACGCCAATCCGTATCCGGGACCGTTCCACTCCACGATTGCTCACGGAACTGCAGGCCCGCCGTTCGGCAGCGAAATCTGGGGCCTCGGCGGATATCCTGTGACCATGCATGCCGGCGTGATCAACGAAGTTGCAATGATGGATCTTGGAGAGGCCTGCTCGGTTTCTGTCGGACAGTGTTTCTTTGTAAACTTCAAGACGTATTATCCCGCACCGATTCACTACTATCCTGACACGCGCACCGAGTTTGCCGCGGCAGGTGTAACGGTGACGACAAGCGATGAAAACTATCCGTCACGTGACTGGAAATTCTACGAGCACGATTCCGGTCCGTCGAACTGCGCCGGAGTTCCTCTTGAGCTGGTAAAGCGCGGATGGGTAGCCAGAGGCGGTTTCGGAACAGATACGACTGATGTCGGCATGTACAATATCTGGTACACGATGACCGTTTCTTCGAATACTCCTCCCGATGTTCGTGATGCCGTCGGCGGAGTTCCGCACAATACGCTTTCCACCGGACCCCAGCAGGTTCAGGTGAATTTGACCGACTGCGATCCGGCAAATCTCGCACTCGCGGGTATCGATCATGCCCAGATTCTCTGGTCTCTCAATCATGTGCCGCAGGCACCGATTGCGATGGATCCTGTCGTTGGCGCACTCTGGGAAGGTACAATTCCCGGTCAGGTGGCAGGTTCCACGATCGACTACTCCGTTAAAGCTTATGACCTTGAAGGTGCCTCCAGCTTCGGCGCTCCGCATGAATATCGGATCGTCAGCCTGCTCAGCGCCTATTATGCGATCGACACAATTTCGAACTGTACCGGCACGAGTATTTTCGGGACCGGCACGGCCATCGACACGTCGAAGTTCTTCAACGACCAGAATGGCGCAACGAACCCGAAGGATGACGGCCAGGCGGGACCGTTCAACATGTTCCCGACCAGCGGTCCGTTCGTGTTCTTCGGCGATACGGTACGTTATGCCTGGATCGGTACCAACGGTGCTCTCGCCCTTTCGAAGAGCGCGACCGACACACTCGATATTACCGCGACAGGCGCGTACAGTCCGAACTGGACATTCCCCGGAGCGCAGCGGCATGGACGTCAGGACACACTGAATCAGGGATTACCGCCAAAAAATTTGATCGCTCCGTTTTATGCTGATCTTATCATTGGAGATTCGGCCGGACAGTATGGCCAGATTCTCCATGGTACCGGAGGTGATCCGTGCCAGTTCATCGCCGAGTGGTACAAGATTGGAACATTTAATGCAGCCGGTTCACCTGACACGGACAACACGACATTCCGTGTGATAATGAATCGCTGTACCGGAACAATCACGTTCCAATACGATCTCATCGGTACACACGGACAGGATTCCGCGGCACTGGTTGGAATGCAGGCGGATTCGAATACCGTGACTGCCGGATACACCGGTGGCGTACCGGGATATGTGTTCCTGAACCGGAATGCGTACCCGATCGAGACCAAGCCGGCAGCGAACACCTGCCTGAAGTTCACGCCGGGCGCTGCGTACTATGCAAAGGTCGGATGGAACCTCCTGTCAGTTTCGTACAACCGACAGTATGGCGATTACCAGCCGGCAGATGTGTACATCGGCGCAAGCTCCAAGCCGTTCAAGTATTCGGGTGCGTATCAGATTGCCACAGTCCTGGCCAATGGCAGAGGATACTGGCTGAAGTATGCGAACCCGCTCTATGCGGGAGCGCCCGGCTATCCGTTGTCATGTATCTTTGATTCCGTGCAAATCGGATGGAACATGATTGGTACGCCCTCGACACCGGTACCGGTCAACAGTGTTGCCCCGGTCAACTGCACGATCTCGACGAACTTCTTCGGATACAACGGCTCCGGCTACCAGCTGGTGTCAGGTGCGCAGAACCTGATGCCTGCATTCGGATACTGGACGAAGGTCACGTCGGTGACAGGTGCGAATCCGGGACTCTCACTCTGCGGTACAACGAACGCACCGAAAGAAGCGGCGACGAACGGACTGGAGCAGATGGATGAAGTTGTGGTACGGAATGCGGCAGGAGCGAGCCAGTCGTTGTACCTGGGGAGCGAAAGCTCGCTGAAGATGTCACTCAGCTCGCTGGAAATGCCGCCGTCGGTGGCAGACCTGACGGGCTTTGATGCGCGGTTCACCTCAGGGCGGATCGCAGAAACGTATCCCGCACAGTTCACACAGACCGGGCGATATGAATATCCGGTTTCGATCCAGACGGGCAGTTATCCGGTAACGATCACGATGAACCGGACGAAGGAATCAGCGGCAGCAGTGAAGATTGCGGTTCGTACGACGCAAGGACAACTGTTGGGGACGCTGGACGGCACGCACAGCACGATACGGGTCACCAACTCAAGCGTGAAGACCGTGGTATTGACGGTGAACGACAAGGTGAACGTACCGAAGGTGTTTGCGTTAAGCCAGAACTATCCGAATCCGTTCAACCCGTCGACGAGGTTCAATGTTGACATTCCGAAGGCCACGAGCGTGGACGTGACAGTCTACGACCTGCTTGGGCAGAGGATCACGACATTGATGACGGGAGATCAGGCACCGGGCAGCGTGACGGTGCAGTGGGATGGACGGGATGCAAACGGGATGACAGTCCCGAGTGGAGTGTACTTTGTCCGGATGCAATCGGACAACTTCACCGCAACCCAGAAAATCATGCTCATGAAGTAATTTGCTCGCCCCCCTCTTTGATCCCGGGCTGTGGGGTTTGCAGCCCGGGATTTTTATTTGCTTCACACGGTTTTTTTGGATAGCTTACTGTTGAAAAGAAATGAACATCGGACAACTTGACATACCGAATGCTCTCCTTCTCGCACCGATGGAGGATGTTACCGATATCTCCTTCCGGCTTATCTGCAAGCGGCGTGGAGCGGATGTCGTATTCACGGAATTCGTGAATGCAGAGGGACTTGTCCGGTCATCAGCGAAAACCCACCGGAAGATGGAATTCCTCCCCGAAGAGCGCCCATTCGGCATACAGATTTACGGTGCCGAAGGTGCTTCGATGGAACGGGCTGCACAAATGGCAGAAGCGCTCCAGCCTGATATTCTCGATATCAACTGCGGTTGCTGGGTAAAGAAGGTCGTCGGCCACGGGGCCGGAGCCGGCCTCCTTCGGGATCTCCCGAAGCTTCAACAGATCGTCTCTTCGGTTGTGCGGGCAGTCAGCATTCCCGTCACGGTGAAGACACGACTGGGATGGGACACGTCATCCATCAGGATAGTGGAAGTCGCAAAGATGCTGGAGGATACCGGCATCCGCGGATTAACGATCCACTGCCGGACGAGGGCACAAGGTCACGAGGGCGATCCCGACTACACGTACATTCCCGCCGTGAAGCAGGCGGTGTCGATTCCGATCATTGTGAACGGCGGCATTGACTCGCCGCAGATCGCTGCACGCGTTTTTCGGGAAACCGGATGTGATGGCGTGATGATTGCACGCGGCGCAATTCACAACCCCTGGATATTTGAACAGACCAAACATCACCTGCAGACAGGTGAGATGCTTCCCGAACCGACATTCGAGCAGCGCATTACGTTGATGCTCGAACATCTATCACTCTCGGTCCAGCAAAAGGGTCCGCGCTACGGTGTGATGGAATTCCGGAAACATTACAGCGGATATCTACGAGACGTTCCCGGCGTCGCTAAACTCCGGGCAGAACTCGTGACGCTGGCTGAAGAGGAACAGGTTGCGGCGCGCGTGAGAGCGTTTCTTGAACAGCTCCCCCTGGAACTCGAAGATCACGTTGCCGCCTGAGCGGCTCTCAGTTCTTCCACATGAGTATGTCGTTATCGCCTGCAGTTCTTGCCATTGGCACTGCTCTTCCGGCACACCGGTACGCGCAGGAGGAGATTTATGAGCTTGCGGCCCGCTATTCTGCCTTCTACCGCACCGAACGCGTGCGACAGATATTCATGAATTCCGATATCGATTTCCGGCATCTCTCATTCGACATCAATGAGTTCAATCCCGGCGAATCGCTTGATGACCTCCATCGAAGATTTCACGATAATTCAATTTTGATCGGCTCGGAAGCGATCCGCCGCTGTCTCGCTTCGGGGGGCTACACGGGAGATACTGTCGACTGCATCGTCGTCGTATCGTGTACGGGCTACCTTTGTCCGGGTCTCACATCAATTCTCTCGAAAGAATTGGATCTGCGGAAAGACATCCAGCGCGCCGACCTTCTCGGCATGGGATGCGCGGGCGCGATGCCTGGACTGCAACGTGCTTACGACTTTGTTAAGGCATACCCGGACAAGAAAGCCCTCCTTCTTGCGGTGGAGATATGCACCGCGTGTTACTATCTCGACGATGGTCTCGAGACCGCTGTTGGAAATGCCATCTGCGGCGATGGTGCTGCAGCAGTGCTCATCGGCATGTCTGAAGAGCCATCCGTTCCAAAAATCCGCGGTTTTGCAACTCATCTCGAACCGGCTCTCCTCAGTGCTGTCGGCTTTGAGCAACGGGAAGGTAGATTGCGGATTAACCTGTCAAAGGACATCCGGGTCCTCGCGGGTGATCTTTCTCAAACAGTTCTCAACGAGCTTCTAGCGAAGCATCATCTCACCAAGGATGAAATCACACATTGGGTCATTCATTCTGGCGGGCGCAAGGTGATCGACAATATCGTGAAGGTGTTAAATCTTTCCGATACCCAACTCGCCCACAGCAAGCACGTCCTTCGGCATTACGGCAACATGTCCTCGCCCACAGTTCTGTTCGTTCTGCAGGAGACGATGGCGCGTTCGCGCCCGCACGCCGGCGAGCACGGATTCATGCTCGCCCTCGGCCCGGGGCTTGCGGCAGAAGGAGCCATTCTCGACTGGTAAGACTTGTAAATCTTCACCGCATTCCTTACAATCTGAGTAATGAATAACAACGAAATCGCCTCCATTCTGGAGGAGATGGGAACATTACTCGAACTGAGAGGCGAAAACCCCTTCAAGTGCCGTGCGTATCACAATGCCGCGCGGACCGTCGAATCCCTCACCGAAGATCTCAACACTGTTCTCCAAGAGAACCGGCTTGAATCCATCCCCGGCGTCGGTAAAGGCCTTGCAAAAGAGATTTCCGATCTCCTAACGAAGGGGAAATCGTCGGCGCATCAGGAATTGAAACGGTCGCTCCCTTCGGGGCTCCTCGGAATGCTGCGGATCGAGGGTCTCGGTCCGAAACGCATCAAGCTGCTCCACGAGAAACTGAACATCTCCACCATCGCCGGTCTCCGGAAAGCTGCGGAACAGCACAAGCTTTCAGCGGTTGAGGGGTTCGGGAAGAAGACCGAAGAAAGTATTCTCCGCGGAATCGAAGCCCTTTCAAAGAGGAGTGATAAATACCTCATCTCAACCGCGCGGGAAGCCGCGGAACGTATTCTGGAACGACTGAAGTCCGCCGATGGAGTGATAGAGTGCAGTATCGCAGGGAGTCTTCGTCGGAAGAAGGAAATCATCGGCGATATCGACATCCTCATCAGCGCAAAACCCAAAGCGATTCCGATCATCATGAAGCTCTTCACCTCCCACTCCGATGTCGAGCGCATAACCGGCCAGGGAGAAACGAAATCAAGCGTTATCCTGCAATCCGGCATCCACTGCGATCTGCGGGTGGTGAAGGAAAGGGAATTTCCGTTCGCCCTCGCGTATTTTACCGGAAGCAAGGATCATAATGTCGCGATGCGATCGCGGGCGAAAACATTCGGTTGGAGTCTCAACGAATATGAATTTTCCGTCCTGCCCGAAACCAGGTCGAAAAAAGCACCTCCCGTATGCAAGACTGAATCGGATATCTATTCCGCCCTCAGGCTCACCTACATACCTCCCGAGCTCCGCGAAAACATGGGCGAGCTGGAGGCATCCGAAAAGAACACGCTCCCGAAACTCCTCGAGGAGTCGGAAATTCGAGGGACATTTCATTGCCACACGACCTACAGCGACGGAACAAATTCTCTCGAGCAGATGGCAGAGGCAGCCCAAACTCTTGGATGGGAGTATCTGGGAATCGCCGATCACAGCAAAATTGCCGCATACGCGGGTGGTCTTTCCGCTGAAAAGGTGAAACAACAGGAGCGGGAAATCGATATACTGAATAAGAGGTTTAAGGGCTTTCGCCTTTTTAAAGGCACGGAAGTGGATATTTTGCCGGATGGGTCTCTCGACTGGAATGATTCCGTCCTGAAGACATTCGATTATGTCGTCGCTTCTATCCACAGTGCATTCAAGATGTCGGAAACCGCAGCGACGAAAAGGATCATCAAGGCACTCAAGAACAAATATGTGACGATGCTCGGTCATCCGACTGGCCGCCTATTGCTGCAGCGCGACGGATACCCCGTGAATATGGTACAGGTCATCAATGCAGCATCCGATTATGGAAAAATCATCGAGATTAACAGTCATCCGATGCGGCTCGACATCGACTGGCGATTCTGCAAGTATGCGAAGGAAAAGGGCGTGAAAATCAGCATCAACCCGGACGCACACAATGTCCACGGCCTGCGGGACGTCGGGTATGGTGTCGGTACCGCACGCAAAGGATGGCTCGAGAAAAGCGATATCGTCAACACGCGATCACTCAGGGATGTCGTTCAATTCATGAACAGAACCTAACTTCAATCAGATGTCTATGAGAAATCTTTTTTGGGGCACACTCTTCATCCTGTTTGGTGTTTTCCTTCTTCTGGATAATCTTGGCTATGCCGATCTTTCGGAGATTCTGCACAATTACTGGCCTGTCCTTCTCATTCTTTGGGGCGGATTTATGCTTCTGCGAAGGCGCGGGAACACCGCGGCACCGCCGGCACCCGATGCTTCATCTCCTCCGCCGGCTTCGGCACCCCCCCCGCCGGATCAACAGTTTCCTCCCCCGCCGACAAGTTCCGGCACCTATACCGGGCCCGCACTCATGGGCGAGCTCATTCACCAGTCACAGATTTTCGGAGATATCACGAGCAGAATCACCTCGCAGAATTTCAAGGGAGGTTCAATCTCTTCGATCTTCGGAGACTCCCATATCGATCTCAGCGGAGCGGTCTTTGCGGATGGCACCCATGAGCTCAAGGTGCACAGTGTTTTCGGGAATTCAACGATACTGCTTCCCAAGGATGCTGCCATCTCGGTCTCCGCGACTTCCGTATTCGGAGATCTGAACGTATTCGGTGAGCGCAAGAGCGGATTTTCCTCAGAGATCAGGACATCGACCGAGGCATACGCGTCGCAATCGCGTCGGCTTCACATCTCCCTCACCAAAGTCTTTGGCGACACCCGAATTGGCTGATGGGTTCACGTCAGGGTTCAGGGAAGTCGGAGGGATCAGATGGGACCGGAGAAGGGCTCCGGGCGCGGACGGCATCAATCATCAAAATTCTCGAAACATCTTATCCGGATGCTCGAACGGCCCTGCATCACTCGCTCCCCCACGAACTCCTCATTGCCACGATCCTCTCGGCACAGTGCACTGATAAGCGTGTAAATCTGGTCACACCGGGCCTTTTTAGACGTTATCCGACCGTGCAATCGTTTGCCGCGGCACGCCCCCGTGAGCTTGAGAAGATGATTCACTCCACCGGTTTCTTCCACGCGAAGGCAAAGAATATTATCGGCTGCTGCAAGGCCCTGATGGAGAACTTTCACGGCGTCGTGCCGCAGACAATGGAAGAGCTCACGACACTGCCGGGTGTAGGAAGAAAAACTGCCAATGTCGTTCTCGGCAGCGTGTTCGGCAGGGCAGAGGGAGTTGTGGTGGATACGCATGTGAAACGGCTTTCGGGCCGGCTCGGGCTTTCAAAAAATACTGCGCCCGAAAAAGTGGAACGCAACCTCCTCCCGATCGTTCCGCGAAAAAAATGGATTCTGTTTTCCCACCTCCTCATCCTTCACGGACGGGCGGTCTGCACGGCGCGGTCTCCGCGCTGCGCAGAATGCCAGGTGAGAATCTATTGCCCGTCGGCTGCACTCTTTCTTGCATCAAAATAAAAAAGCCCTCACGGCCGAAGTCATGAGGGCTTTTTCCAACATCAGAATTTCCCTTATTTTGTCCTGAAGAATTCTATGCGGCGATTTTTCTGCTTGCCCTCCTTCGTTGCATTGGAGGCAACCGGCTGATCGGGACCAAATCCCTTCGTTGTGATCCGGTCTCCACTGATCCCCTTCGTCACAAGATAATTCTTCACCGCATCCGCCCGATCCTGGGAAAGCTTCATATTCTTCTTTTTGCTTCCCGTATTGTCAGTAAAGCCGCGGATCTCCACGGTGATTGCGGGATTCTGTTTCAACGTGTTGTATGCCAGTGTGAGGATGGAATCTGATTGCGGCTGAATATCGGATTTTCCCGATTCGAATAAAACACCTTCCAGTACAATTGCCTGTCCGGCTTCCACCTTGATTTCCGGCTTCTTGACATCATCCGTTGAATCGAGGGGATTCGTGCCGTTCTTGATCTCGTCTCCATCGCTGACCGTACCGCCATCCGTATCGACTTTCAGCGGATCGGTATGGTATTTCATGACTTCATCGCCGTCGCTCAGTCCGTCACCGTCCGTATCCATCTTCAGCGGGTCGGTATGATACTTCAGGACTTCGTCCCCGTCACTCAGCCCGTCGCCATCGGTATCCATCTTCAACGGGTCGGTGTGATACTTCAGGACCTCGTCTCCGTCGCTCAAACCATCGCCGTCCGTATCGACTTTCAACGGATCGGTATGATATTTAAAAATTTCATCATAATCGGAAAGTCCGTCACCATCGGTATCTTTCTTCAGGGGATCGGTATGGTAAACATGCACTTCATCTCCATCGCTTATCCCGTCGCCGTCGGTATCGGCGTTATGCGGATCGGTGCCAAGTTCCTTCTCTTCATCATTCGTGAGTCCATCGTGATCGGGATCTGCTGATCCGCTTTCACCGAGAACGGTGAGGCCAAGAGAAAAACTCCAATATGCATCGTCGTTCGGGCTTGGTGAAACACCCTTGATCTGATCCGTTCCTGTGCGGTTATACCCGCCGGTCGCTTCGAGTGCCGTACGATCGGAAAGAAGGTACTGTACGCCGACGCCGAGAGGAATAACGGAGGTCCAGTCGCTCTGATAGGGATGGATTACTGTCGCCGGAAATTCTTGCTGATCATAAAAGAGCCGGCCGAAACCCGCGTAGACATACGGGTTCCATGTCTCGGAGTTCAGCGGACTCAGAAGAACCCGGAGTTCCACCGGCACGATGAATGATCGGTATTCTGCTCCGCTCACTTTTCCAAGGCCGCCGCCAAGTTCTGCCTGGATATGATTGATCAGACCGTACCGGAGAAACGCGCGGCCGAGAAATTGTGCTTTCTTGTCCTGAATATCTGTTTGACCAAACGTTCCGCCGAACGAGACACCGAGACCCAAACCCTGATCCTTGAACTGCGCCGGAACGGATGCCGCACAAAGCGCCATAAATACCACGATGAAGCCGAATATTCGCATTGTTATTTCCTTTGTTTAGGGATAGTTGATATTCGGAAAGCTGCAGCTCCCGTGGAATCCCGGGACGAACGACGACACTCTGCAGATCCGAAATCGCCATGGCAATGAGTACGTCCCGTCCATCCCGCACGATTCACGCTCACCACGCTCCGAGGGACGCCAGCAATTTCAAGTGCTGGAAACATACGCATTTTTCCGAATATTCCCAAACTCGCTGCCGCCGGACGCCGGTATGGATATTTCCGGAAAAATATCTATATTGGAACGGTTTGACCGGTTTTGGAGATCACACTTTTTGGGGCGAGGACTACATGAACGTTCTTATCGTCGATGATGAATCATCGTACCGTATGCTCCTTCGACATGCGCTTGAAGAAGAACGATGGACAGTGTTCGAGGCGGGAAACGGTGCGGAGGGAATGGATCTTCTCCACGATGAAAAAATCGATATCATCATTTCTGACGTCTACATGCCGGTCATGGATGGAATAAAATTCCATAAAAACGTCCGGGCAACGGAATCACTCCAAAAGATTCCCTTTCTCTTCGTTTCAGCATTCGATGATGATTATACGGTTGCAGTAGCCAAGGACAGCAAGAGTGACGGGTTCGTGCGGAAAGCAAAACCGATAGCATTTTTGAAGGAGTGGGTCCGGTATCTCACGACCCCCGAAGATCGTCGTCCTCTCTCGCCTCCCGTCGAGAACGGAAGATCCAAACCCGATCGTTCCACGGACCGCGGCAGGGGAAATGCCCGCACGCCGATCATCTGACCGCCGCAAGCCGCGGCTACGCCTGATATTCCCCCCAGACTTCCCGCAGCGTTTCTGAAATTTCCCCTAGTGTGGCGTAGGCTTCAACGCACCGCGAAATAAACGGGAGCAGATTTTCACTCCCCACCGCGGCATTTTTTAACGCTTCCCGCGCGGATGAAACCGCCCCTGGATCCCGGCGGGCGCGAAGCTTGCGCAGCCGTTCCTTTTGGCGGGACTCAATGGAACCGTCGAGCCTCAACAGCGACGGCTGGTAAGCTTCCGTGGCCATGAATTGATTCACGCCGACGACAATCTTTTCCTTCTTCTCAACCGCTTTATGGTCGTTGTACGCGCTCTTTGCGATCTCGTCCTGATAATAGTGTTTTTCGATTGCCGCGATGGCTCCTCCCATCCGGTCCACAACCCGCAGGTACTCTTCCGCCTTTGCTTCAAGTTCGTCCGTCAGTGCTTCCACGAAATATGATCCCCCCAACGGATCCGCGGTGTCTGCAATTCCCGACTCGTACGCTATCACCTGCTGAGTTCTCAAGGCAAGGCGCGCTGCATCCTCCCCCGGAAGGGAGAGTGCCTCATCACGACTGTTTGTATGAAGCGACTGGCATCCGCCGAGGATTGCAGAAAGCGCCTGGATCGTCACCCGGACGACATTGTTATCGATTTGCTGTGCCGCAAGCGTCGATCCGCCTGTCTGCGCGTGAAACCGGAGTTTCATCGATTCCGGGTTCCTGGCTTTGAAGCGCGTCTTCATGATTCTTGCCCACATTCTACGCGCCGCGCGAAATTTTGCCACTTCCTCGAAGACGTTATTGTGAGCGTTGAAGAAGAACGAAAGCCTCGGACCGAATGTATCGACATCCAACCCGGCTTTGATGGCGGCAGAAACATAGGCAATAGCATTTGACAGCGTGAAGGCGAGTTCCTGGACAGCAGTTGCTCCTGCCTCACGAATATGATATCCGCTGATGGAGATGGCATTCCATTTCGGTACTTCGGTGCTGCACCATTTGAAGATATCGGTCACGAGACGCATCGATGCCGCAGGAGGATAGATATACGTGCCCCTCGCAATGTACTCCTTGAGGAGGTCGTTCTGTACGGTGCCGGAGAGCTTCCGGAGATCGGCGCCCTGTTTTTTCGCAATCGCCACATACATGGCAAGAAGAATCGCCGCGGTCGCATTGATGGTCATCGATGTAGAAATCGAATCGAGACGGATCCCCTGAAAGAGCGTCTCCATATCCTCGAGCGAATCGATCGCAACCCCGACCCGCCCCACTTCCCCCTCCGCCATGCGATGGTCGGAATCATACCCCATCTGCGTCGGGAGATCAAATGCGACGGAGAGACCCGTTGTCCCGTGCTCCAGGAGATATCTGTATCGTTTGTTTGATTCCTCCGCTGTCCCAAATCCAGCGTACTGGCGCATGGTCCAAAGTTGTCCGCGATACATCGTTGGATAGATGCCGCGCGTAAACGGGTACTCACCCGGTGTGCCAAGATCATGCTTCTTCCTGGTACCGGAATAGCAGCGCCCGATGTGGATTCCCGAATCGGTCTCGAACTGATCTTTCCGCTCGCGGACCGCCGATTTCGTGCGCCCAACGGTCTTTTTCCTGCGCTCAGGCATTCAAATCAAATCAGCAATATGGCGTTTGTGTTTGGAGGAAAATAGGAAATGCCCGATTGAGATTCAAGGCATGCGCCAGTCCTTCTTTTGCCATGAGCTGCCATCCGATTCAAAAATGACTGCTCCTTCCTTGTCAGTCCTGAAATACTGCACGTGCATTTTGTTGAGCAAGGCGAGAGTTCTCGGGGCAGGATGACCGAATTTATTGCGGGCCCCAACCGAAATCACGGCAGTTTGCGGCTGAACGCGGTCCATCATCGGCACGCTGCTGCTTGTCGGGCTTCCGTGGTGCCCGACTTTCAACAGATCGCACTTGAGAAAGCGATCATACACGCGGACCATCCTCGCCTCCGCGTCCCGTTCTGCATCCCCCTCGAGCAGAAGCGTCGTCGCTCCAAATACGATCTTCAGCACGACCGATTCATTGTTGAGGTTGCGCGCGGGATGCTGGAGTGACGGCACGAATTCCCCAGAGGGATGGAGAACATAACACCGGATGCCGGGATATGTGTCGACGGTGGAACCAGCACGCACCGTATCGACGGGAACTCCGATTGAATCGAGAATGCGTTTGAATTCCTGGCACAGGTAAGATTTCGCGGTCGACCCTGCATCGATCACTTCTGTCACAGGAATACCGCGCAGAACTGCGGGAACGCCTCCAAGGTGATCGCTGTGCGGGTGCGTCACGACAACATCATCGACCCTCCGGATTCCTCTCCATTTCAAGTAGGGAATCACGACCCTCGTCCCGATGTCGTACCCTTCCATGCGCTGTCCCGCATCCACGAGCATGACTTTTCCATCGGGGAATTCGACCACTTCTCCGTCTCCCTGGCCGACGTCAAGAAACGTCACCCTCAACCGGTACGGGGCGTCCGAATGCACGATATTCGCGACGAGGAGGAGATCGCATCCGATCATGAAGACCATCAGGGCTTTCTTTCGACGGGTGACGTCATACATGTGCAGCATACCACCTGCAATCAGATAAAAACAGATCGAAGTGAAGATGGAAAAATCGGCACCAATCGAAGCATATCGCATCGTGCCGAACACTTTCACTCCCCACAGAAATATTGCGGTCACAAGATGGGTCGTGGCGGCATACACCGTCGCGACCCACCACGAGAGATAGGAAACAACGATGGTCAGCATGCCGAGCGCCAACACGGCGTTCGAAAGCGGAACAAGCACGACATTGGCCAGGAGTCCGATGAGGGATATTTTCCCGAAGTATGACGCGGTGAACGGAAGAGTTCCGATGGTCGCCGCCAGTGACACCCCCATCACTTCGACGATCAGGGACACGGTTTTGGTTTTCCCCAGACCCCAGGGAAGCAATTCGCTGGCAGCATTGAGCTTTGGATGACAGTACACGAGCGAAAACACGGCTCCGTAGGAGAGCTGGAACCCCGCCTGGAAGAGCTGCCGAGCATCCCAAAAGAGCAGGATCAGCGCCGATGCAGCAAGCGTATTGAACATGTTTTGTTTACGTTCGAAGAGTCCTCCGGCCAGCACAATAATTGCCATGATGACAGATCTGGCAACCGAAGCCGCACCGCCGGTCAGAAAATTGTAATACACGAGAAACGCGCAGCTCAGCAGAATGCGGACGCGCTCAGGCAGCCGCAATGCCTTGAACAGCACCGTGAGCATGAGCAGAACGATCACGACATGAAGCCCTGAAACAGCGAGGATATGCATCACTCCTGCGTTGATGAACGCCGATTTGACCGAAGCGTCAATATCGGTCCGCTCACCGACGATCAGCCCCTTGAGGAAATTCCCTTCGTCTCCTCCGATCAATATCTCGATCCTATGAGATACGGACCGGCGGAGCGGATACACCAGAGCGGCAAGAAAGCCGTGCGTCTCCCGTGATTCGATGCTGATGGAATCGAGCATGAACTTCGCGAAGATATCGTTCAGAGAGAGGTAACTCTTGAAATCGAACTCACCCGGATTCCGCGGCGGAGAAAAAGCGACCAGTTGTCCTGTTATCTCAACCCGAGTCCCGTACGTCAGCATGGGGCAGAGTGTCGTGTCGAATGCTGAACGTTTCGCCGATACCACAATTCCCCCGCGGACCTTAGCCCAGCGGGTGGACATGAAAAGCGAATCGGCATCAAGAACGAATTTGACCGTATATGATGTCGACCTCGGTTCATCCGTTACAGTGCCTCGGAGGGTTACTGTGCGTTCTGCAGAGATGAAGTTTTCGATATCCTCTCTGAAGACATACTTGCCGTCCCATGTGATTTTGAGAATGCCAAAGAGGAAGAGAAGGGTGAAGAGCGAAATTGGCAGGACCTGAGATTCAGCATGTTTCAGGATAAGGTATGATGATAACGCAATCGCAAGGAGAACTCCAATCCCGGTCCAGATGAGCGGCAGAACCAGGTACCATCCGGTGACAATGCCGAGTCCGAACGGAACGACACATTTCATTGCAGGACTATGTGTGAACATAGACCGCATGCCTCCCGATGTTTAAGGTCAGGTAAGGAGTTTCAGGATCCCCCGGGAGACATGTGTAAGATTTTTCGCACCGGCGGTCAATACATGGTGATGAGCTCCGAACGCCAGCAACGGCACCGGGTTCCGCGTGTGCGTTTTTACGGAAAGGTCTTCCATATTTCCATGATCGCTCGTAACAAGCGCCGTCATTTCACTCCCGTCGGCTTCGTCGAGAAAGCCGCCGAGAAGTTCATCGATCCGTTCGAGACAGCTGACGGCTTCCGCCATCGATTGGTGATGGCCTGCATGGTCGGTCTGAAAGTATTCAAAAAAAACGAGATCATTTTTCCGAAGCAGACGCGCAAGACGCCGTCCGGCCTGTTCAGAGCTGATCGGCGCAATGTCGGGATACCCGAGGTCTGGCCAGCGCTCGTTGGTGATATCAGCGGAGAGAGCCCTTCCTTTGCGCAGTTCTTCCGCGCCATTGAACTGCATCCCGGTCGAAAACCACGAATAGGCAATGGGCGTCATTCTGGCTCTCGGCGAGTGAATATAATCGAAATATCTTCGTGGGAAGGCGTTTGCATAGCAGACTTTTTTCCCGCGTCGCACCAGTTGCAGAAAGATATTCTCATTTTCCACAACGGGTTTGAGCGATGAATAGGTATACGGACCAAAATGCCTGCCAATGATCCGGGAAGTGTTCTGTCCGGTCAGAAGCGCGCTCTGCCCCGTCCCGCTCTGCGGCAGACCATCAACACCTAACGTAGCATTGAGCGGAACAAGAGAGGCATGACTATCTGAACGGTGGCAGTCGTGCAATTCTGCCATTTTCCCTCCCAGGAGTGACTGAAGTACCGGTATTCTTGCTTCGAAAAAAGGATTGTGGAGTTTGTGTCCGATGCCAACCCCATCAAGAAAAAGGAACAGGAGATGGGTTGCGGGACTGCTCATTACCGTGTTTCAGACCGGAGCGTCTTCACCCACTCCTTTTCGATGTCCTCAAACTTTTCCTGGAACGCAGTCTGGAAAACCTCGTGAATATTATCGCTCGTCTTGAATCCCCGCAGAGCATCCTCCACCTTGGATTTTCCATAATGAATGTTGAAGAAATCGATCGTCGATGCGAGCTTTGCGTAAAGCTCCAAGTCGTCCTTTTCTCCTTCGGAACTGACATAATCCTCGCCCAGATCCGAAAAACTCGATGTCATCGAGCGGGCAGGTTTCCCGAATCTTTCGAGGTCATTGCCGACGGAGAGAGAGTACGCCTCTGCAAACCAAGGAGGACATCCGGGCTCATGGCTCAACGCTACGCGTGCCGCCAGACGACGGGCAACTTCCTGCATTCTCCCCTCATGAACAGGTCCCGGATTGAGGAAAAAATAGATCTTTCCCGCGTTCCAATCCCCGTCATCAAATATGCGGGTCTGCGAATCCTGTTTGAATCGTTCAACGGACGTAAACATGATCACATCAATTTTCCCCTTGAACGAAAGATCGAGAAGCTTTTTCATCTCGGCGACGGAAGTGTCCAAAAGGGCACCGAAGAGTTTTGCGTTATGAAGCGAAATCCCGTGTTCATACTGGATCCGAAACGACCCGACCGAAGTGGTTCGCATCCCCTGGCCTGCACGGAGTGATCCGCCCAGGAGTAGAATGAAGAAGACGAGGAAACATTTTTTCATGATTTTTTGCTCTCGATTATGATCGTTACCGGACCATCATTAATGAGGTGGACATCCATCATTGCCCGAAATACACCTGTTGCGACGCGTTCGGTTCCGAGTTCCGTTCCCAGCATCTCGACAAACCGACTGTACAGCCGTTCGGCGAGTGCGGGAGGTGCGGCGTCTGTAAAGCTCGGGCGGTTTCCCTTCCGCGTATCGGCGAGAAGCGTGAACTGTGGTACCACGAGCAGTTTCCCCCCTGCATCGCGAACAGAGAGGTTCATCTTACCCTGTTCATCCTCGAAGATTCTGTGGTTCGAGCAGCGCTGTGCAAGATACTCTGCATCGTCATCAGTATCATTCCGGCCGACACCAAGAAAGATCAGGATGCCGCCGCCGATGGAACTGTGTACCGAGCCATTCACGGCAACATGCGCTTCCTTCACTCTCTGAAGGAGGGCGATCACGTGGTTGCGCCTCTGCGTGCTTTCACCACTCTCGGCAATCCGCTGTAATCCTTTACACTCTGTATCTTCTCAAATCCGCTCTTCCTGAAGAGTTCTGAAACCGGTTCCTCCTGATTGCAGGCAATTTCCACAAGAACCCACCCTCCGGGTACGAGCAATGAATTTGAAAGGGTAGTAATCTTCCGGTAGAATGTCAAACCGTCAAGTTCATCGGTGATTGCTCCGGCTGGTTCATGCTCTCTCACCTCGGGTTCCGTTTCCAGAAAATCAGATGCCGAAACATACGGAGGATTGGAAATGAGAAGCTCGTATTTCCGGCCGGGAGCGAATCCGTTTCTGAAGATATCTCCCTGAAGCTGGGTGATTCTATCCGCAAGATTGTACGCGGCAATATTCTTCTTTGCGATCAGGATTGATTCTTTGCTCGACTCGATCGTGTCGATATGGCACTCGGGAAGAAATGTCGCGAGCGCGATGGCGATATTTCCCGAACCGGTTCCGATCTCCAGGATGTTTCTGGGAGGGATTGTCGAGGCCCGGCAAGCTGCAACGGCTTCCTCCACGAGGATTTCTGTTTCCGGACGGGGAATGAAAACACCTGGCTGAACGGAGATATTCAGCCCCATAAACTCGGTGTTGCCGGTAATATACTGGAGCGGCTCTCGATGGAGACGGCGGGCGATGAGTGATTGAAACTCCTCCGCTTGTGCAGGCAGAACCGGTGAGCCATACTTTACGCGCAATTCCATTCTCTTGTAACCAAGGAGATGCGACAGGAGAAGTTCGCAATTCAGGCGTGGACTCTCAACACCCCCTTCCGCGAGCTCATTGCTCCCCCACTCAAGGAGTGACAGAATTGTCTGATTCCTCAGCTCTCGGTGTACGGATTCCATGTGCACTGGAATGATACAAAGAGCGCTATCAAAAATCAACAACTACTCTGCTTTCAGCACAACGACAGTAATGTCGTCGTACTGCGGAGCGTTGCGGCTGTGCTCCTTCACGGCGTCAACGATCGAGGCAAGAATCTTCCGTGCATCGCATGGCTGGTTTTTGCGGATGACTCCCTCCACCGTTTCCTCACCGATTTCCTCGTTCTGTGTGTTCATGGCTTCCGTCACACCATCGGTAAAGAGAACGAGAACATCGCCGGCGCCAAGCTGGATTTCCCCGACAGGATATGCCGTGGCGGCTTTCATGATTCCAAGAATGAGCCCGCCTTCTTCGAGCCGTTCCATCCTCCCGTCGGCACGGAGCAAGAACGGCGGATTGTGACCCGCACTGCTGTACTGAAATGTGGATTTCCCGACATCCAGAATCCCCCAGAAGAATGTGATGAATCGGTCAAGCCCTGTATTCTCACAAATTAGATCGTTAACTCGCCGGGTAAGCTCTCCCAGCGGGAGTCCGAGCGGAACAAGTGCACGGATCGTCGCCTGCAGATTTGCCATCAGCAGCGACGCCGGAGCTCCTTTTCCGGAAACGTCCCCTATCGCAATGACGAAGCGATTACCTTCCAGAGGAAGCACATCATAGTAATCCCCGCCCACCTGCTTCGAAGAGATATTGATCGCCGCAAAATCGAACTGTGGAATCGATGGGAGCGCTTTCGGCAACAGTCCGCGCTGTATTTCCTTGGCAATCTGAAGCTCATCTTCCAGACGCTGCTTCTCGATCGCCTCTTTGAAAAGTCGGGCGTTTTCAAGTGAAATAATCGCAAGATTCCCTACCGAGAAGAGAAAATCCAGGTCGGTCTTTGTGTACTCTCCCCCGCGGATCTTCTCCCCGAGCGCCAGGACACCCTTCGTCTGCTGTTGGATCTGCAGAGGAATGACAACATGTATGCCAGCTGCGCGGAAAAGGGCCTTCCATTCCGCATCGCTCTTCTTGTTCATCGATTCGACTTTTCGGGGCGTATTCAGCGTCGAGAAATACGGAGTGACATCCTTCCCCACACCCTTCTCAAGTCTCGAAGAGACAATTTCCATCCGACCCGCGTTCTCCAGATATATCGCAAACCGGTTCACCCCGATCTGACCCATAACCGAGAACATGAGGAGCTTGATCAGCCGGTCCTGTTCGAGAACCGCATTGAATTCCTTGCTCAGCTCGAAAAGTGTATTCAGCTCCTGGACTTTTCCGTCGAGCTCACGATTGATCTGACCGACCTGCTGGAGTATGATCCCCTTGTCGATTGCTGCTGCGGCAATATTTGCCAGCGACATCACATACGTAAGCTCTTTTCCGGTAAGCTTGTTGCGGACAGCGTTCGGAGCGAACCCCGCGATTCCGACGATTCTACCCTGAATGGAAAGAGGTACGACGAAATTCAATCCTGCATCGGTAAACGGTTTGAGCCATGCATACGTCTCTTTGCTCTTCCCATGAAGCGCTAGTACGCGTTTGGGGATTCTCTTTGACAGATAGGGTTTCCCGATAAGATCGGACGGCAGTCCCTTGGCATGCGCAACCCTGAATTCACCATGCCTCTGCGCGAGGAGTATGATCCCGCGCAGCGAGAGGAGGCGCCCCATAAGGGTCAGCAGAAAATGATTCAGAATGAACTGCAGATCGAGCGTTCCGTTGACGATGGCGCTGAACTCGAAGAGCGCCCCCATTTCAAATGCGGACTCGGGGGAGTTGGCAGGATGTCCGGACTGGCGGGTGTTGCGGGGTGTTCGGCCGCGGCTCATGACCGGCTGGTTCCGGCAGGAAGCTGGATGAGAAGATGAACTTCGTTCTTCTTGTTCGAAGCCGCACGGTACTCAACCTTATCCATGAGAGACCGCATGAGGTGCATGCCGAGTCCGCCGTGACGGAAGTGCTTGAGGTAATCGGGCATGTTTGGCGGCTTGATCGCCTCGGGATCGAACGACTTGCCGTCATGTGTGATGACGACTTCCAAATTTGTTCCGGACTTCTGGATATTCACCTGCAACTCCCTGTCCGGTGCGTAATTGTATGCATGCTTGATGACATTCGTGCATGCCTCATCTACGGCAAGAGCAATCTTGCCCACCGCCTCTTCATCGAATCCGTATTTTCTCGCCGCCTCGGAAATAAACTCCCTGACGAGGTGGAGCTTTTCGGTGCGGCTCTGAATTTTCAATTGCACGTCGTTATTTTTCCCGAAAGTGGCACATACAGGCGTAATCCATCATTGCGGCATGTTTCTCATTTCTTCGCCGCGAACCTCTGAATGGCCTCTTTCTCATCCTTTGTAATATCATAGAGGAGCGGGAATCCAAGCAGGTCGAAAACATTATACACTTTCGGCGACATGTTCGAGAGCTTGATGTCCCCGTTGTTCTTCCGGACATCCTCGATGTAGGCCATGAAGACCCCGAGTCCGGCACTGCTGATGTAGGTGAGGTCCTTACAGTTCACGACGATGCTGAATTTCTTTCCGTCGATGAGCTTCTGGAAGGCCTTTTCCAGCTCCGGGGCTGTATGGGCATCGAGATACCCCTTGAGATCGAGAACGTTGATGCTCTGCGATTCCCGGTGATCGATCTTAAATGTGTTCATTGACGACGCTCCGATTATTGAGAGAACAATGCATGACTAATCTTTTCTGATCCATTTCATGACGACGATGGTGAGGTCATCTTCCGGCGGCTCGTGCTGCATGTGTTCGTCAACCGCCATGATGATGGCATCCCGCACATCAACCGCAGAGGGTTTCCCGAGTGACGCAACCACCTCCTGCAGCCGCTCGTACCCGAATTCGGGACCATCCTTCGGATGAGCTTCGGTGACACCGTCGGTATAGAAGACTGCGATGTCTCCGGACTTCAGCTGCCGATCTTCCTGTGTGATCGTTTTCTCGAAGAATTCCTTCTTTCCAATCCCGAGTCCGAGTCCCGTCGGCTTGATATATTCCACATGGTTTCCTGAGACAAAGAGCATCGGGCAGTGTCCTGCCCGCGCAATGGTCATGACTCCGGTCTGCAGGTCGATGACCGCATAAATCAGACTGATGAACGAACGCTTATCGATGGTGGCACTCAGCGTCTCATGAGCCCGCGAGAGAAAGCTCTTCGGCTCGCGGTAAATGCGCGCAAGCGACTGGAAGATTCCTTTCATCTCCGCCATATAGAATGCTGCCGATACTCCCTTTCCCGACACATCACCGACCAGAATTCCGAGGTGTCGCTCATCGAGCATAATGAAATCGTAATAATCCCCGCCTACTTCGAAGGCAGGACTGGATAACGCCTCCAGTTCCACCTGCGGAAGCGACGGCACCTGCTGGGGAAGGAGCTTTTTCTGCATATCCTGCGCCAGCATCATCTCACGCATCAGGCGCTCACGCTCGAGTGATTTCTCGATGAGGCGTGAGTTCTCAATCGCAATTGTCGCCTGATCGGCGAATGCCGAGATCACCTCGACGTCATCCCGGTCGAACCCATACTCCACATCTTTCGTCGCGAACAGGATGCCGATCACCGCATCATGCGATACCAGCGGGACGATTGCCATCGAATTGATCTTCGTTTTCACCCCGGTGATATACTGTGTTCGCCTGTCGGCCTTCACATTGTCGATGACGACGGGTTTACGGCTCGTGAGGACGAGGTCGCGCAACGGGCTGTGCTCCGTGTCTGCAATGAGATCGGTATCCTCGCGCGTGATGTTCTTCATGGCGGCGATCTGAATTGTCTCCTCCGGCCGACTCGCGGGTGTTCCGAGGAGGCTTCTCTGCCCGGAAGAATTCTGTGAGTAGTGGATGATCTCGAGCCACGACGTATTCGCCTCACAAACCTCGAGCGTCATCGTGGTCACCGAGTCGACAAGTTCATTAAAATCAAAGACCTGCGTGACGAGCTTGCTGAGGTTGTGGAGTGATGAAACCTCGCTGATCTTCCGGTCAAATGCTTCCGCCGTCGGGAGATGGAAGAGCGTACTGATGAACGTCATCCCGAAATACATTGTCGCGAAAAGACTCACGCTCGAGATGAACGACTGCAGCGGCGTCGAATAATAGAGGAGAACTTTCCCCACTTCGGTATTTCGGGAGATCATAATATCGAATCCGATAAATATGCCGAAGAGGAGAAAACCATAAATGATGCTGAGGACTTTTTCGCGTTTCGAGAGATAGACAATCCACGAAAGCCGGAACGAATTCATGACCATGGCAAGGATCGTCAGCACAAGCAGGATCGATGTAACCACGCTCGATTCGAGAGGCCGGGAAGCCATCGTCGAAACAGCAGTGGCAAGGGCAAGGCCGAGAAATATCCCGAAATTTCTCCCAGTCCCCTTCTTGCGCTTTGAGAACAGGATGTCCCGCAGGGTCAGCAGCACAACGATCATGGTCGTGCCGAGGACAACACCGTAGATATTCGACCAGACAACCTCGTCGAACCCGAGGGGAATCAGCGCATAGTTCTTCGAGTCAAACCCGCTGGGAGAGATGAAGAAGAGGAGACTGGAGCCGATCACGACGACGAGGGAAATCACCAGGGCAAAGCCGAGCTTCTTCGTGGGCGCCTGCTCACGCTGCCAGAGAGACTCGACGACGAACGTGATAATGAGGAACGCGCACAGCACGAAGACGCCCCGGAGGAGATTTACCCACCCGATGTCGAAATCGACGCTCTGCCGGACGACATCGGCGATGAAGACGAGGATCAGCAGCGCCGATGCAACCACCAGCAGGACGAATTTCTTCAGCCGTGTAATGAGATTAGGCACGTGCCGCTACAATGAAACTTTGATCCAGTTTGATTTCCGGAACCGGTACAAATTGGTCGCCGTGTACGCCAGTATGTAAATGGGAAGCGCCGCCCATGCGCCTTTGATTCCCCACCCGAACGTGACGCCAAACAGATAGCTCAGGGGCAGAAAAATGATCCAGTGCGTGATTACTTCCACGAGCATCACAAAGACGGTTGACCCGCCGGCCTGCAGCGCGCTCGCAAAGATGATCCCCGACCCGTAGAATACCTGCGCAACTCCGGCGATCTGCAGGATCGGACGCGCCACATCGATTACTTCCTGCTTCGTGGTGATGATCAGAATAACTGCATCCGGGAAGAGCACGAACAGGATACCGATAATGACCGTGAAAATCGTGGTCAACTTCGCTGTTTCGTAGCCGTACCTGTGGGCAAGTTGTGCATCTCCTTTTCCCAGCGACTGCCCGACGAGCGTTTGCGCCGCGATGCCGAAACCGAAGCAGGGCATGAGCGAGATGAAGAGCGCGTTAATGACGACGTTACTTGCCGCCTGATCCACGGTACCGATGACCCCGGTAATTGCGACAAAAATGAGGAACCCGAGAAGAATAAGGATATTCTGCAGGGATACTGGTATCGAAATATTGACGATTTGTGCTATAACTTCTTTAGATACCTTGAAATGTGAGAAGTACCTATACTGTTTTCGATAATCCTTCAGGAAAGTTACAAAGAGGAAAAAGAGCCAGCCGAGGAACATGCTGATGGCGGAACCAATCCCCGCTCCTGCAAGTTCCATCCGCGGAAATCCCGATGCACCAAAAATGAAGAAGTAGTTGAAGACGATGTTGAAGACGTTCACGATGATCGCCGAGACCATGAAAATCCTCGTGTGGCCGATCCCGAAAAAGAATCCCCTGTACGAAACGATGAGAAGAAAGAACGGGAGCCCGAGAAACTGATACTTCATATATGCGGCGCCTGCTTCCGTTACCGCATCGTCCTTCGAAAAGAATCCGATGATCTGACGGGAGAAGAAAAATCCGATCGCGGCGAAAATCACACCCACAATGAAGCAGATAAAGAGCGAGTTGTTGAGGACTTCACCAACTCCCACCGGATTTCCTTCACCATGTCTGCGTGCAACCAGGACGTGCGTTCCGGTACTGAGGCTTGAAAAAAGTGAGGTGATCGCCCACGTGCCGAGGAAACCGAGCCCCATCGCCGCCAGCTGCACCTGGGTATTCTCGAGCCGGCCGACCATCGCCGTATTGACGATCGAGACTACCATCTGGGACGAAAGTCCGGCGATTGCCGGTGCGGCAATGGCCCAGATGTGGCGCGAGAGTGTCTTATGAATGGAAAAGATCATCGAACGATGTCGGGTTCAGGAACTTCGGCGTCCCATCCGACGCAAGCAGACGAACGGAACGTCCGGAGAGAAATGAAAAACCCATTCCTTGGCGAGAAAGAATGGGTTGTGCATATGCGAAACGGAAAGCCCTCAGGCAGAAAACTGGCTGATATAGCGATCGGCATCGCGGGCAAATGTCGAAGTTGGGTAGTCCTTTTTCAGTCTCTTGAGAAGTGTCACTGCTTTTTCTTTCTCACCCGAAAGTCCGTAGCACCGTGCGGCAGAATTGAGGTATTCCGGAGTCATCGGCGAATTCTTCGATACTCCGGCAGCTTTCTCGAAGTAGGTTGCCGCTTTCCCGAGATCCTGTTTCGCTTCATAACAGCGGCCGATACCGGCATCCGCCGACGATTTCAGGAGATCGCTCCCGTTGCTGAAACTCTCGTACTGCTTGAGTGCATCGTCGTACTGGCCGAGATTATAGTAGGCGCTCGCCAGATAGAAACGTGCAAGCTCTCCGGCTTCCGTACTGCCGTAATTATCGACAATTGCCCGCAGTCCCATAATTCCGCGGTCCGCCGCTCCTTCCACAGCGACTTTGTACTGGCGCGTGTCGTTTTCTCCGGCATCATAGATCGGAAAGACCTTGCCGAGTTCCGCCGCCGCTTTGGCATTGTTTGTTCTCTGGTTGTTGGTGTAGATGATAATGCCAACCACAAGAACCGCCAATGCGGTAAGCGCATAGCCGATGGTCTTTTTATTCTCATAGTAGAACGAAACGGACTGATCATAAAAAGAAATCAGCGGGTCCTGCTTGATTTCCTTTTTTGAAATTTTCTTCTTTGGTGAAAGCATTGCGAAAGATCCTCAAGTGTAAGTTGAATGGTACGCCCGGCGCGATTCGAACGCGCGACCTACAGCTCCGGAGGCTGTCGCTCTATCCATCTGAGCTACGGGCGCATCTCTTGTTGGTACTTCGTACAGCCGATGGGAGCATTCCGCTATCCGTCCGAAAACCCGAATTCCCTCTTTCCCGGATGCATTGCGGCTTTTTGATCCCTCTCAAGGTATAAAAAAACAGCGGAAAATGCAATTAAGATGCGACCGGGAAAGCCTCACTTTGACGACGCTCGATTTCGGTTCGCAGCATCTCAATGGGAATTCCTGCCTCATCCTGTGGGATCACACTCGTACAACAAGCAGGATCCATGCCGCAAGCGGAGAGATAGTTCCTTCTCCTGCGGACTCTCGTGTTCCGTATTAACCCCACCAGGCCTCTTCTTGCAGATTATTTTCGATTAATCGCCCCACAGGCCAACAATAATACTAATTTCCGACCTATTTTGAAGCTTTTTTGATTGACTACGTCACAGCGGGATTGAAGCAAAATGAGTAAAATGTTACCATGATAGTGCTATGAGGATCTCTGACAACGGCTGATACGGTCCTTTGAGTATATCGGTAATTGGGGAGCCCGTGCGGGTGAGATGGTGCAGAGACTTCACGTGCGCTTTGGACACTGACACTAAAAGCGAGACTGAATTATGAACCAGATGTTTTTTATCATAGGCGCGCTTGTCATGCTGACTCTCGTCACCGGCAGCGTGAATTCGATGTTGACCAGCAAGAATCAGACGATGCTCTTTGCGGAAGCCAATCTCATGGCAATCTCGATTGCACAGAGTATGATCGATGAAATCCAGACCAAGAAATTCGACCAACGGGTTGTTCCTGATACGGCGAGAGTATTCCAAGACTCGACTCAGTTCACTCCGAGTGCGAGTTTCGGACCCGATGCGAGCGAAGGTACACACGTGCCGCTTCCGGAATCTCCGGACACCGCCTCGTCCTATAAGTCATTGAAGTACTATGATGACATCAGCGACTACCAGGGTTACAGACGGTATGTCTGGACGAGCATGGGGGTATTTGCGGTAACCGATTCCATTTATTATGTGACGACGGCAAATCCGGATCAATACTCCGGAGTCCAGACCTTTCTCAAGCGGATAGTCGTTACTGTCCGCCATCCGAACATCACCCCTCTGGGAAAAACATATAATCCCTGGTCGGGTCCCGGCTATTTCCAGCAGTATGATGTCGCAGTCTACCGCAACTACTTCTGAGAACAACCTGACAAGCAGAGGAATCCTATGGCAGTAATGATCGACATCGTCGGCGCGGCAGTCATACTCGGGATGCTCATCCTGACAATTGCCAACGTCAACCTCAACCTGGTCAGCGAGAGCGACAAATCGTTCATCGATTTCGATACGCAGACGCAGTTGATACAATTGGCGCGGATTCTGGAATTCGACATTTACAAGGCGGGGTATTCCGTCCCCCGGCACGGAGCGATATCCATTGCGGATTCAACCAAGTTCAAGTTCAAGACAGATCTCCCCAACACGCCCGGGCACGTCGACAGCATCATGTATCAGTTGGGAGGGTACGTGACGGCAAGCCAGAATCCGAGCGACCGGATGCTCGCACGGTACGAGAATTTAAGCAACACGTTTATCAATTACAGTGTCACAACGTTCAAGCTCTCCTACTACAACTCGAAGGACTCGCTCATGTCGTGTCCGGTAACGGGCAACTGGCTCGACAGCATCAAGGCGATCCGTATCCAGCTTACGCTGCAAAGTCCGCTTCCGATGGACACGACATATTCAGGCGGTTATTCGTATGCGAGCGCAATGTACCAGAAAGTCATCTACCCCAGAAATCTCTAAATAAGGGAGTAACGGTATGGGAAAATATGCGATACTGCTCGTTTTGGCTTTTTCACTGACTGCAGGATATATCGGGTATATATTGAATACCTCCAAGACGGGATTGATCACGAATGTCTCAGGATTCGACAGGTATGCAAATGCCCGGAACATAGCCCACACATCAGTCAACATGCTTCTTCACCAGTTCGATATGGATTATCCGCTCGTGGATTCGGTTAACTCCGGGAAGACGGTGAATATGGTTGTCAATACGATGTCAGGGGTCTGTTCGTTACAAGTGAAACTCACACATCCGCCCCCGCAGCTGGACACCGTCGATATCTATGCGAGCGCGCATTACATGGACACATCACGAACCATGAACCTGAGGTTATGGAGACATCCGGTGCCGTTTCCAGCATTCAATTCGGCTGTGAACCTGCATATTCCCAGCGTGAACTTTCAGATGAGCGGGAGCCCCTCCATCGACGGAAGAGATCATGATATCAACGGCACGCTGCTGCCATCGCCGCCTGATACTAACTATAAGCCCGGCGTCGGAGTTCTCACGAAAGCAGACTCCACAACGGTATCAGCGTACGACAGCAAGATTAACGGCTCGCAGGACGTCAAAGTCGACACGACGATTCCGGATCCATCGTCCTACGTGTCGACGTACATCAATGCGGCAAGCTATACGTACGGATCCGGGGTATACAACAGCAATATGTCATGGGGGACCGCAACAAATCCGACCATCGTGTACTGCAATGGAACAGTGAAGTTTAACGGTAACGCACAGGGATACGGTATGTTAGTGGTCAACGGAAGCTTGACCCTTGCCGGGACATTCCAGTGGCACGGCATCGTCATCTGCTATCAATCGACGACGATCGACGTGCAGTTTGCTTCGGGAACACCAAACGTGTACGGGGCTGTGCTTGCAGCAGGCGCGACCGGAAGCGACTTCATCATGAAGGGGAATTCAAACGTGAGCTACAGCGCGGCTGCTGTGAACGAAGCCGAATATGAAATTAATCGTCTGCAAGTTTACCGCGTAATCTACTGGTATGAATAAGCGGATTTCATCAGTGGACATTCAAAACCCCGGTCGGATCTGGCCGGGGTTTTTTGTTGATCGAAGCGGGGGCGGGACCGAATTCAGGCTGGACGAGCATGATAGTTCTGCACGAGCCGTTTCGCACGATCGGTGAGCTCGGCAAATCGACCTTCTGCAATCGCCTTCTTTTCCAGCAGTTCCGTTCCGATGCCGATTGCCACGGCTCCTGCGGCTTTCCACTCCCCGGCATTTTCAATCGTCACTCCGCCTGTCGGCATCAGCCGGATGCCTGGCAGGGGTCCTGCAATATCCCTTAAGAACCGCGGAGTCAGACTGCGGGCAGGAAATACTTTTATGATGTCCGCTCCCGCTTTCCACGCGGTGTATATTTCAGTCGGGGAAAAACACCCGGGGATGCAGGCCCTCTCCTCCGTTTTGCAGACCTCAATGACCTCCGGGTTGAAAATCGGGCTCACCACAAATTCCGCGCCTGCCCTGATCACCGCCAGGGCTGTTTCCGGGTCAAGAACCGTACCTGCCCCGATGAGCACATCCCCCGGTGCATTCGCGGCAAGATCAGATATGACTCCGATCGCACCCGGAACGGTCATCGTAATTTCGATGCAGTTCACTCCTCCGGCAGCGATCGCCTCCACGACACTCCTCAGCTTTCTGCCGTCGGAGAGACGAACCACCGCCACAATGCCCCTCTCGAGGAGCGTGTCCAGGACTTTCGCTTTACTCAATCGTGGTCGACTGTGGACCATGTTACTTCGCAGATGCTGTTATCTCGATCTTGAGCGGTTGTGAAATCCTCTTTTCCCATTGCCCGAGATAGGCAATCCAGCTTTCACGATCAGGAAAGTCGCCGCTTTTCGTCCAGCCGGCGCCGGTATAGTAGGCAAACCGCATTTCGTCACTCATTTTCCCCACAAAGAGGACGTGCTCGGGTGTTTCGAGGAACCTGTCGAATGATCCCGGCAGAAATACCACGCCGAGACCAAGAGAGCCGTGTGATGAATCGTTATCGACTGGTCCCCACAGACTCAGCCAGCCAGCGCTTGTGTCTGCATCCGGGGCAGTATTCTCACGCTTGACCAATCCAGCCGCAATGGTGGCGGGATCGCCTGCTCTCAGCCCGCCGTACGTCACCTCAATCCTGTTGAGATTCGAACCGGCATCGAGTGTGAACATCCGGGTCTCAGAGATCCGATGACCATTGAGGTTTGTACTGTCATACATCACCGCAAACATCGTACGTACCGGCCCCGAGGCAACAATCCGGTATGAAGAAAAGAATCTGTTGCGGATCAGATTTCCCCCGGACCAGATCGCGCATCCGCCGTCGCCGAGGGAGCTTCCAACATCAAACATATCGGCACCTTCGCCATGATCGACGTGATACGATATTCTCTTCACACCGGGAAGCGAATCGCCGTTGTACCACTCATCGATAATCGGATAACGCACACGTTTTACCCAGACATCGATGCCGTCAAGCACATTTCCGGCGAGTATCGAACCATAGATGCGGTGTGCAATGCGGTCATTTTCCCACGCGATATCCTTCCGCGGCAGAATGTATTTGGAAGATGCGACATCCTGAGACTGCGTTAGGGTTGAATTCCGCATCCGCTTCCGGACAGTGAAGTGTTTTCGCTCGTTCTTTCCGAACGACGATTGAAAGACGAGTTGATCCCAAGATCCGTCTCCATCCAGATCGATTAGTTGACTGACTGTTTCCCTTCCCTTTTCCAGGACGAAAGGGGTATCGGCAGGTAAAAACCGGAGCGCTTCCCGTGAGAGCTCAATCGTTTCAAGGGGCCGGTCGAAGGAGCCGGGGTTTGTCACGGTAACGTTAACCTGCCGGGACAAAACCGGTTGTGCAGCAAGGGAGAGATAACAGAGGGTTCTTCCTATCAAACCGGGAAGTGCAAACATCCTGGACTGATTCTGAGTACTCATGGCCACAGTTCTTCCTACCGTTTGATGCGGGCGCTTGCCCCGGACATGACATGTCGAATCTCGTCGAGCGTTACCATGCTCGTATCACCGCGTGTTGTCTGAAGCAGTGCTCCATGTGCGGCACCCAAATCGACTGATGTTTGAAAATCCATTCCGTTCAGGAGAGCATAGATCACGCCGCTGCAAAATCCGTCTCCTCCTCCGACGCGATCCTCGATCTCCAGGTGTTCATATTTCCGCGATTCATAGAACTTCCCGCCGGCATAGAGGATTGCGGACCAATTGTTGACGAGTCCGCTGACAACTTCCCGCAGTGTTGTCCCGACGAGACTGACCGATGGATACTCCTTTACCACCTGCAGGATCATCTTCCTGTATTCTTCTGTCTTGAGATTGCGGAGATCCTCAGGAGTATTTTCCTGAGGGATGCCAAGAACTTTTTGGAAATCCTCCTCATTCCCGAAAAGAACATCGACAAACGGCATCAATCTGCGTGTGGACTCGATGGCTCTCTCACTCGACCAAAGTTTACTCCTGAAGTTCAGATCATAGCTCACGACCGAACCCGATGCATGGGCAGCTTTCATCGATTCGAGCGCAACATCCGCGCACGAATCGCTGAGGGCGGTAAATATTCCTCCGGTGTGGAACCACCTGACTCCGCGGGCTGAGAAGATCCTCTTCCAATCGACGTCCCCGGGCTTCATGTGCGAGACTGCCGTATGTCCCCGGTCATAGAGTGAAACGCTCGGGCGCACACCCGTTCCCACTTCGGTGAAGTTCAATCCAATACGATCTGCACGTCCGGCGCCGTCATACGGAACCCAAAGAACCTCACTGAGATCCATGCCGCCGGCGCGGGCGTGGTTGCGGATAAAGTGACCAAGCGGATTGTCGACAAAGCGTGAGATCCAGGAAGTTCGCAGACCATACCTGGCGAGTGCATAGGCCACATTGTATTCTCCCCCGCCGGCATACGCTTCGAAGTACGGTGTCAGCTCGATGCGCTGGTGTCCGGGAGGGCTGAGGCGGATCATGCATTCGCCGAGTGCGAGGAGATCGAATTCCCGATTTGATGATGACGGAATTTTGAGAGGCATGTTTCGAATCCTTGCCGGGATCAATCAGGCACTATATGCTGTAGAAGCTGTCTCGCCGCCGCGGCCGGTCCAGTTGGTGTGGAAGAATTTTCCACGCGGGTGATCGATGCGTTCATACTGATGTGCTCCGAAATAATCGCGCTGTGCCTGGAGCAGATTTGCCGGCAGACGGGCATTCCGGTAGCCGTCGAAATAATTCAGTGCCGTTGAAAACGCGGGCACCCAGATCCCGTTGGTGACTGCCGTGGCCAGAGTTCGCCGCCACGCTTCCTGGGCCGATTCGACCTTCTCCCTGAAGAACGGATCGAGGAGGAGGTTCGGGAGACCGGGACGCGCGTCGAACGCCTCCTTGATCCTACCGAGAAAGACCGAGCGGATGATGCATCCGCCGCGCCAGAGAAGCGCAATGCCCCCGTAGTTCAACGTCCACGAAAACTCTTCTGCTGCAGCCCGGAGGAGCGTGAATCCCTGTGCATATGAGACAATTTTCGAGGCATACAGTGCTTTCTCGAGATCTGCCAGGAATGCGGATCTGTCACCGGTAAATGAACGTTTTGGACCGGAGAGGACTTTCGAGGCAGCAACACGGTCGTCTTTCATGGCAGAAAGACATCGTGCATACACTGCCTCGCTGATCAATGTGAGCGGTACGCCGAGGTCGAGCGACGAAACGCTGGTCCACTTTCCCGTCCCTTTCTGTCCGGCAGTATCCAGGATCTTATCAACGAGCGGTTTTCCGTCGGTATCTTTGTATGCAAGGATATCACGCGTGATCTCGATAAGGTAACTGTTCAGATCACCGGTGTTCCATTTCTTGAACACCTCATGCATTTCCGGGGCACTCATGCCGAGGAGTTCTTTCATGATCTGATACGCTTCACAGATCAGCTGCATGTCGCCATACTCGATGCCGTTATGCACCATCTTCACAAAATGCCCGGCACCATTATCCCCCACCCAGTCGCAGCACGGGGTACCATCGGAAACCCTGGCCGCAATCGACTGGAATACCGGTTTCACGTGCGGCCATGCGGACGACGAGCCGCCCGGCATGATGGAAGGACCTTTCAGTGCGCCTTCCTCCCCACCGGAAACTCCCGTACCGATGAAGAGCAATCCCTTGCTTTCCAAATACTCTGTCCGGCGAATCGTATCGGGGAAATGAGAATTTCCGCCATCGATGATGATATCACCTTTCTGCAAATGCGGAAGGAGAAGCTCGATAAATTCATCCACCGGCTTTCCTGCCTTCACCATCAGCATAATCTTCCGCGGCGTCTTCAACGACGAGACAAGCTCCGGGATTGAGTGTGTACCGACGATATTCTTTCCTTTTGCGCGGCCGCCGGTAAAATGATCGACCTTATCAACCGTCCGATTGAACACGGCTACCGTAAAGCCGTGGCTTTCCATATTTAGAACGAGATTTTCGCCCATGACCGCGAGACCGACCAATCCGATATCAGCTTTCTGATTCAATGTACTCATTCATTCTCCTGATTCATTATGAAACCCCACTACACCAGCTCTAACGTTGTATTCTGGCGGATCCGCCTTTTGCAAATGCTCGCACCTGATCGAGTGTTGCCATCGTCGTATCCCCGGGAAACGTCGTGACGAGCGCCCCGTGAGCCCATCCAAGCTTCACCGCTTCTGAGGGATCCTCTCCGGCGATGAGCCCGTAGAAGAACCCGCTCGCAAATCCATCGCCTCCGCCGACGCGATCGTAAACTTCAAGCTCTGCTGTAGGTGCGACGTACGTTTTCCCGTCCACCCATGAGACAGCACTCCAGCTGTGATGGTTCGTCGAGTGAACATCACGCAGAGTGGTGGCAACCGCTTTCACCTGCGGATACATCTTCACGACACCATCGATCATGGAAAAGAACGCCGTCGGATCAAGTTTGGACTTTGCCTTGATTTCGGGTCCCGGAATGCCCAGACCCTTTTGGAGATCCTCTTCGTTACCGACAAGCACATCCGTAAGCGAAACGATGTGAGCGATGACCTCAACGGCTTTTTTCTCGCCGCCCCAGATATTCCAGAGTTTCTGCCTGAAATTGAGATCGAAGCTGGTTACT
>Ga0335079_10000637_pt1 | contig 40285 bp, 39 predicted proteins | sample Lox_Sample_33_FD_206719 | JGI IMG/M metagenome (GOLD analysis project Ga0335079, IMG submission 206719) | Soil microbial communities from Loxahatchee National Wildlife Refuge, Florida, United States - Lox_Sample_3.3 | ecosystem: Environmental > Terrestrial > Soil > Wetlands | place: USA...
TGACCGCTCAATCCCGGGACGCGCGCCTGAGGCGGTCGCGGACGCCCGCCCACTCTGCCGTATCGGGCGGCATCTCGACCGCGATCCAATCCAGGCCCTGAGTATCGAGACGATGCAAGGTGCCGTACAGCGCCGCGGCATAGGCGCGCGGATCGGCCGGCATCTCGTGGCCGATGCGCAGCAACACGCCGCGGCCTTCGCGCGGTTGGGTGCCCAGGTAGAGCGGCGTTCGGGGGCGGTAGTGGCGCGGATGCATACCGGGGGATGCATGGGAAGCCCCGGCCTCCACCGCGCCCGCGGCGATCGGGCCCACCACGGCTTCCAGCTCTGTGACCGGGATCACCCCCGGCCGCAGCAGCACGGGCGGCCCGGCGAGCGACAGTACGGTGGACTCGATCCCGACGTTCGCGGGACCGCCGTCGAGGGTGACGTCGGCGAGCGATTGCGGGACGTGCGCCGCCGCGGTCGGAGAAAGCTCGGTAAACCGGTTGGCGCTGGGCGCCGCGACCGGCACGCCGGCGAGACGAATCAGCTCGAGCGCCATGGGATGCGCCGGCATGCGGAGAGCGACCGTCGGCAGGCCGGCAGTGACGATATCCGGGATCACGGGGCGTTTCGGGACCACCAGCGTCAAGGGGCCGGGCCAGTAACGATGCGCCAGCGCTTCGGCGGCCGGGGGCCAGTCGGCCGCGAGCTCGCGGGCCATCTCGATCGAGGCCACGTGCACGATCAGCGGGCTGTGGCGCGGCCGGCCCTTAGCCTCGAAGATGCGCGCGACCGCGGCCTCATCCAGGGCGTTCGCGCCCAGGCCGTACACGGTTTCGGTGGGGAATGCGACCAGGCGCCCGGCGCGGATCAGCTCCGCCGCGCGGGCCACCTCCCGGCTCGGGCTCATTCGAGCGCTTCGTCCTTGTCGTCGCCCGCGGTCTTGCCGGTCTTTCGCCAGACCAGCCAGGTGTGCATCAGCGGGTCGAGATCGCCATCGAGCACCCGATCCACGTCGCCCAGGGCGAGCTTGCTGCGCAGGTCCTTCACCAACCGGTAGGGCGCCAGCACGTAGTTGCGAATCTGGCTGCCGAAGTTGATCTCCAGTTTCGAGTCTTCGGTCTTGCGCGACTCTTCGCGCTTCTTCGCCAGCTCGTATTCGAACAGGCGCGCGCGAAGCTGCTTGAATGCCGAATCGCGGTTCTTGTGCTGCGAGCGCTCGTTCTGGCACTGCACCACGATTCCGGTGGGGAAATGCGTGATCCGCACCGCGGAGTCCGTCATGTTGACGTGCTGCCCGCCGGCGCCGGAAGACCGGAAGGTGTCGATGCGCAGGTCCTTTTCCTGAATATCGATCTTGATTTCGTCGTCGATCTGCGGGTAGACGAAGACGCTGGCGAAGCTGGTGTGGCGGCGCGCGTTGGCGTCGAACGGCGAGATGCGCACCAGCCGGTGGACGCCGATTTCGGATTGCAGCAGCCCGTAGGCGTTCTCGCCGTTGACTTCGAAGGTGGCGCTCTTGATGCCCGCGCCTTCTCCCTCCAGGCGGTCGGTGATCACGGTCTGGAAGCCGTCGCGCTCCGCCCAGCGCAGGTACATGCGGAGCAGCATCTCGGCCCAGTCCTGGCTCTCGGTGCCACCGGCGCCGGGGTGGATAGTGACGATGGCATTGCGGCTGTCGTTTTCGCCGGAGAGCAGCATGTTGGTCTCCAGCTTTTCCAGCAGCTCGCCGTAAGGTTTGAGCTCGCGCTCGATATCCGGCTCGACTTTCTCGCCTTCCCGCGCCAGCTCAAACAAGGTGTCCAGATCGTCGGTGAGAGCGCGGACCCGGTCGTCGTTGGCGATGGACTGCTCCAGCCGTTTGCGTTCCTGCATCACCTTCTGGCTCTTCTCGGGCTGGCTCCAGAAGTCGGGCGATGCGATCTGTTCTTCGGTGTTGGCTAGTTTTTGTTTTTGCGCGGGGGCGTCAAAGATACCTCCGCACGGCCAGTGCCTGGTCGCGGAGGGGTTGATAAGCGCGTTGTAGTTCGTCCAATGTCATGGGGGTCAATCCAATTCTAACATCCACTCCTTCTTGCCGAGGTTGCGCGCGCGCGTCTTTCCGATCATGGTCTCGGCGCCCTCCGCCTCGTGAATGTGGCCGCAGAAGAAGTAGGCCGGCTGGTGCTTCTCGATGAAGTCGCGCACCGACGTCGAGCCCGCGTGCAATCCGGGACGAATCTGGTCGAGTGCAGTACCGCGGGGCGGCGCGTGGCAGACCAGCACCAACGGCTCGAGGGCGGCGAAGGGTTCGATGCGCCGGGCAAGCTCGGGTTCGCCGTACTCGCCGGGGGTGTTGAAAGGGGTCGGGCTCGAGTAGCCGAGGCCGGCAACGTGCCACCGCCCCACTTTGAAGTGCCGCTCGTGGAAGTCGTTGAGACCGTATTCGGCGCACATCTGCGAGATCTGCGCCGCCGATTCGTGGTTGCCGGGCAGTACCCAGACCCGCTGGCCGCGCGTCCTTAGTATTTCGCCGCAGCGTTCCAGGCCGCGGCCCCAGCTCACCTGGTCGCCGGCGGAGATGTAGTAGTCGGCATCCACGCGGAGGATACGCTCGAGCGTCTTCCAATCGTTATGGATGTCGGAGAATAGGAGTAGCTTCAAGGCGGACCTCAACCGATGGGCGAATTCGACACCGAGCTATCCAAGATTGTTGCAGAATTGAACCGGGCGGCGCCGAGCCAGAAGTCCGCGCAAACGGCCGCCCGCAGTGCCGAGGTCACCGCGTCGCTGGAGAGACTGCTGCAAACCGCCGCCACCCGGGGCGCAAGCGATGTCCTGCTGATCGCCGGCGCGGCGCCGATGTTCCGCATCACCGGGAGCCTAGTGCAGGGATCCGGAGCGGTGCTGGAGGCCGAAGATGTGCGCTCGCTGGTGGTGCCGCTGCTCGAGCCCAGCCAGTCGGACGAGCTGCACAAACGGAAATCGGTGGACCTGGGTTTTGTTCGCGAAGGCCTCGGCCGGTTCCGGATCAACATTCACCACCAGCGGGGCACGCTGGCGGCGAGCATCCGGCTGCTACCCTCCAAGATCCCCTCGCTGGAATCGCTGCACCTGCCGCCGACACTGGCGAAGCTGGCCGAGCGGCGCCAGGGATTGGTGCTGGTTACCGGACCCACGGGCTGCGGGAAGAGCTCGACCCTCGCCGCGCTGATCGATATCGTGAATACGCGGCGGGCGGCGCACGTGGTAACCATCGAGGACCCCGTGGAATATCAGCATGCCAACCGCAGCGCGGTCATCGAGCAGATCGAGGTGGGGCGCGATACTCCGGATTTCGCGGTGACGCTGCGCAGCATCATGCGCCAGACGCCGGACGTGATCCTGGTAGGCGAGATGCGCGATGCCGAGACCATTGCCACGGCGCTCACCGCGGCGGAGACCGGCCACCTGGTGCTTTCCACGCTGCACACCAACGACGCGATCCAGGCGATGTCGCGCGTTCTGGACTCCTTCCCGGCGGGCAACCAGCCGCAGATCCGGCAGCAGATGTCGCTGGCGCTGGCCGCGGTAATCGCGCAGCAGCTCGTGCCCGGCGTGGACGGCACGATGCGTTGGCCGGCGGCGGAGATCATGATCGCCACCGACGCCATTCGGGCGCTGATCCGCAAGGGCGACGACCATCAGCTCCGCTCGGCGATTTCGGTGGGCCGCGCGGAAGGCATGATGACCATGGAGCAGTCGCTGACGGAGCTGGTCCGGGCGGGGCGCATCACGCGCGAGACGGCATTTGCGCACGGGTTCCGCACCGACGACCTGGCGCGGTATCTGGCCTGACCGATTTGCAATATACTCTCTGAAACGCACCTGATTTCGGAGGAGGGGCTATCCATGCGAGCGCGAATCTGTTCGGCCGCAATTCTCTGCCTGGCTGCGCGCATCCTGGCGGCGCAAGGCACCATCACGACCGTCGCGGGCACCGGCACAGCGGGATTTTCGGGCGATGGCGGCCTGGCTGTCAATGCCAAAATCACCGGGGCCAGCGACACCGTCGCCGTCGATAACAGCGGCAATCTTCTGATCGTCGACAACAACCGGATCCGCAAAGTGGATGCGTCCGGCAATATCAACACCATCGCCGGCGGCGGCACGTCGTCGGCCGACGGAGTGCAGGCTACGGCGGCGCAGATCTTCCCGTCGGCCGCCGCGGTCGATAGCGCGGGAAACATCTTCTTCGCGCAGGGCACCATCGTCCGCAAGATCGGCACCTCCGGAGTGGTCACGACCGTTGCGGGAAACCCCACCAATTTCACCTTCGGCGGCGACGGCGGCCCGGCGCTAAACGCCGGATTCATGGCCACCAACGTCGGCGTCGATGCCGCGGGCAATCTGTACATTGCGGACTCGATCAACCACCGGATCCGCAAAGTCGATACGGCGGGCATCATCAACACCATCGCCGGCACCGGCACCCAGGGCTTCTCCGGGGATGGCGGGCCGGCCACCAGCGCCAACCTGGGACTGCCGCAGGGGCTCGCCGTCGACGGTCCCGGAAACGTCTATTTTGCGGACGGATTGAACAACCGCGTGCGCAAGGTCGATACTTCCGGGAACATCAGCACCATTGTCAGTACCGGCGTGATCGTGCCCTTGTGGGTCGCGCTGGACAAGACCGGGAACGTGTACGTCGCCGATGCCGGAGGCAATGCGATTCGCAAACTGGATACTTCGGGCAAGCTGACGACGGTCGCCGGAGGGAACGGGCTCGGCTTCGGGGGCGACGGCGGACCGGCGACCAGCGCCAAGCTGTTCATGCCTTCGAGCGTAGCCGTGGACGGCGCGGGCAACATCTATATCGCCGACACCGATAATTTCCGCATCCGGAAAGTCGCGGGCGGCGGCGGAGGCGGAGGCGGAGGCGGCACGCCCGCGATCGGCAGCGTGGTCAACGGAGCCAGCTTCGGCAACGGACTGGCATCGAACTCGTGGGCGACCATCACAGGCACCAACCTGGCTACCGTCACGGACACCTGGGCCAACGCCATCGTGAACGGCAAGCTGCCCACCACGCTCGATGGCGTGAGCGTGACGGTGGGGTTCGCTCCCGCATACATTTATTACGTCAGCCCGACACAGATCAATTTCGTGGTCCCGCCCAACCTGAGCGGCAGCGTGCCGGTGACGGTGACCGTCGCGGGACAGGCCAGCGCTTCCTTTACGGCGACGGCTTCCACTTACTCACCGGCATTCTTCCCCTGGCCGGGCAACCAGGTCGTGGCGACCAGGCAGGATTTCACGTTTGCCGCGAAAAACGGGACGTTCGGCGTGCCCACCACGCCGGCCGCGCCGGGAGATGTCCTGATTCTGTGGGGCACGGGCTTCGGGCCCACCGTTCCGACGGTGACGCCCGGGGTCCAGGTTCCGGCTCTGCCGAACGGCCAGACGTATTCTACGGTTGTGCCGGCTACGGTCACGATCAATAACGTATCCGCCACCGTGTACGGCGCCGCCGTGGCCACGGGCTACGCGGGTCTGTACCAGATTGCGATTCAGGTGCCCCCGTCAATCGGCAACGGCGATTGGCCGGTCACAGCGAGCATTGGCGGCGTGCAATCGCCCGCAGGTATGATCCTTTCGGTCCATAACTGAACCCTGGCGATGGCGGCGATTTCCCCGCCGCTGGCGTTTACTCGCCGGCCACCTGGAAAGTGCCGATGAAGCTGCTGCGGCGCAGGCGGCTGTTCCACGTCTCGCCCAGGCCCTCGCCGTGATAGGAGTTCTCCAGCGAGTAGGCCGGCATGGCGTGCTCCAGCTTGGTCAGCGGCGGATAGAAGATGTCTTCGTTGCCGCAGGTGTGGTCGGCCTCGGTCATGGCGCGGGTGCGGATCTCGGCTAGCGAACCGGCGGTGAGCCGCGCAGCGCCGCTGTGCAGGTTGCCGCCCTGCACGGTCAGCTCGATCGGGGCGTACTGCACCTTGACCACATTCTTCAACAGCGCGCCGCCCTGGTTCTTCGCGAAGGCGACCAGAGCTTCACGCTGCGCGGCATCGGCGCGCGAGTCCACGATCAGCGCGGCGATGGCCGAATTCGGGCCGGTGTGGACGTTGCCCAGGGTGTGCTCGGCGCGGACCACGGCCACGACGCCCAGGCCGGCGATGTTCACGCCTTTCCAGGAGCCGTTGTTGATCTTCCAGCCCAGCACGGCTTCCTTGCCGTTGATTTCGGCTTCACCGTTAGCGAAGCACGGTCCGGTGTAAACATCGGCCGTACGGGCTTCCATGTAGTTGCCGGAAACGTTACTGGCCGGAAGACCGGCAGCAAAGGAGAAAGCGGCGGCCACGAGCAGAAGCGTGGCGGCGGTGCACAGAGTTTTCATCCCAGTATGTCCCTCTTTGGAAATTATACCCCGAGGGGCGGGTTGCCGACTGCCGGGAACCTGCCCAGCGGCTAATCGCTGATTTCAATCTTCGGACCGGTGTCTTTGGCGGCCTCCTCGGCGCGCGCCGCGACGTGGCGCGCCAATTCGAGGAACGGCTCGCCGTGGCCCTTTCGCTGCACGATGGGTTGGCCGCTATCGCCGCCGACGCGCACGTCCGGATCCAGGGGCAGTTCGCCGAGGAAGTGTACGTTCATCTCCTCTGCCGTGCGCCGGCCGCCGCCGTGACTGAAAACATCGATGCGCTCGTGGCAATGCGGGCACGTCAGGTAGCTCATGTTCTCGACGATGCCCAGGATGGGCACCTTCACCTGATGAAACATCATTACGGCCTTGCGCGCGTCTTCCAGGGAGACGTCCGATGGGGTAGTCACCACGATGGCGCCGGTGACGGGCGCCGTCTGGATGAGCGAGAGTTGGACATCGCCCGTGCCTGGAGGCAGGTCGATCACCAGGAAATCGAGATCGCCCCAGTCCACGCCGCGCAGGAACTGCTGGATGACGGAATGGAGCATGGGACCGCGCCAGACCAGGGGCTTGTCGCCGGGGCTGAGGAAACCCATCGACATCAGCTTCACACCGTACTGTTCGAGCGGCTGGATGCGCTCGCCGTATGCCATGGGCGTCTTGTTGATCCCCATCATGAGCGGGACGTTGGGACCGTAGACGTCGGCGTCCATGAGGCCGGTCCGGTAGCCGAGAGACGCCAGGCCGACAGCGAGGTTGACCGATACGGTCGTCTTGCCGACGCCGCCCTTTCCCGAGCCGACGGCAATCAGATTCTTGACACCTGCAATAGGCAGCTTGGGCATCTGGCCCGGAGGGTTGGAGGTCATCACTTGTAGTGTACCGGACGGCCGTGCCTCCAAAGCCATGCGAACCGCGCCAACAGAAGGAGCGCGAGCGCCGACAGCCACGCCGGATCACCTGGCCACCATACCGAGAGCAGCGGCCTCGTTTGCACGCCGGCCTGCACATACTCCAGTTCATAGTGCGACTGCGAGTAGTTTCGATTCTGGGCGGCGACCCGGATATCCGGATCCCGCGGAACCAGGCAATTCACCTGGTAGGCCGCGATCCGGCTGTGGTGCCGGTTTTCGAAGATCAGCTTCCGGGCTGGACCGCCGGAGGGCAGATCGGCGCTGAACTCGATCCGAATCTCGCCTCCGCCGTCTCTCAGCTCCTCGATACCAGGAAAGTGCACGGAAAGCAGTCGGGGCGTCAGGCGATGGCCGTCGATGGTCAAGGACAAATCACGGAGCACGCGGACCGCATAGGCGCGCTGCTCGGCGACGGAGATGACTCCGTCGGAGTCGGTGTCCATGTCTCGAAGCAGGGCGGGATAGACCGCAACACCGGGTGTCAGGTCGATCTGCGCCCGAACGAGGTCTTTCTCCACCGCGATGAGGGTGCCCTGGAGGTACTCGTCGAGCCGGTGCGCGGCCGCTGGCGCGCAGGCGAAGATCAGAATCGCAATTGCAGCCGGTGCGGGTTTCATTTTGCGGCGGGCTTCCGGCCGTAGTCGTTGGTGGGATCGCGGTACATGGTGTGGACATGCAACGCAGGATCGCCGCCGAGCCGCTGAGGCGCATACTCGATGACGAGATGCGGTCCCTGAATCCGGTAATAGGCTGTGATGTTGCTCCCCGGAGTGACAGTTACGGGGCCGCTCCAGGCAAACCAGGTTTCGCCGATATCGGCTTTGAGCTCGGCCATGCGCGCGTCCGCCGCGCTTTCGTGAACGATGCCTGCCCATTCGGATATCAGATCGAGCAGCATGGCGCGCTGCCGCTCGTTCATGGCGGAAGCCTTCAGACCTTCCGGCTGAATGGTCATGCCGTCCTGGCCGGGACCAAGGACGAGATCGGCGAGACGATAGCTCAGAATCGCCTGTTTCTTCTGGCTGTCATCGAGTGCGTGGAGCAGCGCGATTGCCTTGTCGCTTTCCTGGCCGAGGGGGCGCACGGTCTTGCCGTCGATGATGTAAAGAGCAGGTTGGGCGCCGGTCAGGGTCGGCGTGAGAACGCCGCGTTCGCCCGCGATGGTGATATTGAGCGCCAGATGGTGGCCGCCGAACTGAAGCATCCATGGCGCCTTTGCAGAAGGCGTACCCAGGATCGAAATGTAGTAGAGACTCGCGCCGAACATCGGGTTGTTCCTCTCATTGTGCTTCAGCGTCTCGTCGGCTTCCATGATTTGCCGGACCTTCTCAAACCCCCGACGGCTCAGAGCCGAGGAGACCAGGGCCAAGGCAGCGGAGCGCTGGGCATCGGACAATTCCCCCATGCTCAGTCCGCCGCGCCGCACCATGGCGATCGGAAAATTGGACCAGCGGGCGCGCTGGGCTTCATCGTCGAATGCGAATAGCACGGTCTGCCGCTGCTTCTGGTCGAGAGTCGAAAGGAAGGTATTGGCCGCGCCCGCGATGCGGGAGGCCGGTGTCTGCGCCGGCGCGGCGCTCAGCGAAAGCAACATCAGGGTGGAAATGCGTTGTATCGGTTTCATCGGCGGTCCTCTGTTATTTAAGTAGTCGCTGCGGAAGGTCGCCATGTAACGTTAAGGATTGTTAGGCCAGGTGCGCGGCTCCCCTTCCGGCGGGCCAGTCGTTAATGGGTGTACAATGCTTTAATTCAAGGGGAAGTTTCCCCGAAGTCGGGTCATTCAACGCCCGGGCGGGGGTTTCCTGTCCACGGTGGGTGGATTCCTTCCTTTACTTTCCACCCCTTGGAATGGTAGGCTAAGTTACTCATAATGCGTACAGTTGACTTGATTCAGCGGAAACGCGACGGCGAAGAGCTTGCTCCCGAAGAGATCGAGTTCCTGGTCAATGGATACACCAACGGTGATATCCCCGACTACCAGATGTCGTCCTTCTTGATGGCCGTTTTCTTCGCGGGCATGACCGATCGCGAGGTCAGCCGGCTCACGGAATGCATGCTGCATTCGGGCGAGACGGTGGACCTCTCGTCGATTCCAGGCATCAAGGTGGACAAACATTCCACCGGCGGAGTGGGCGACAAGACCAGCTTCATCGTCGCCCCGTTGGCCGCCGCGGCGGGCGTGGTGGTGCCGATGATGTCCGGCCGCGGGCTGGGGCACACGGGCGGCACGCTCGACAAGCTGGAATCCATTCCCGGATTCCGCACCAATCTCACCCCGGACGAATTTCGCGCGCAGCTCGCGGAGTTGGGTCTGTGTTTTATCGGCCAGACGGACCAGCTCGCGCCTGCGGACCGCAAAGTGTACGCGCTGAGGGACGTGACGGCGACGGTGGAATCGACGCCGCTGATTTCGTCTTCGATCATGAGCAAGAAGCTGGCCGAGGGGATCGACGCCCTGGTGCTTGACGTCAAGGTGGGCAGCGGCGCGTTCATGAAGAAGCAGGTGGACGCGCGCCGGCTGGCGCAGACGATGGTGGGCATCGGCCGCCGCATGGACAAGAAGGTCCAGGCGCTGATCACCGACATGAACCAGCCGCTCGGCTACGCCGTGGGCAACGCCCTCGAAATCATGGAAGCTTCGCAGACCCTGCAGAACGCGGGTCCGGCGGATCTTACCAAGCTCTCCCTCGAGCTGGCGGCGCGCATGATTTTCCTCGGCAAGAAGGCGCCCTCGCTGGACGATGCGCGCCGGGTTGCCGAGAAGCACCTGGTGGACGGCAGCGCCTACCAGTTGTTCAAAAAAGTGGTGGCGGCGCAGGACGGCAATCCGCAGGCGCTGGACAAGTTCGAGCTGCTGCCGAATGCCACCGGCATGCGCGAAGTCACTTCGCCGCGCGCCGGGTACGTGGCCGCCATCGACGCCGAAGATATCGGAATTGCCAGCAACATGATCGGCGCCGGCCGCGACCGTAAAGAGGATTCGATCGATCCCGCGGTGGGGATCATCCTCGAGGTCAAGACCGGCGAGAAGGTGGATGCCGGCAGCGTGCTCTGCCGCCTCTACTACACCAAGGAAGACCGCGTGGAAGAGGCCGCGGAGATGGTGGAAGACGCGTTCCGGGTATCGTCGCAGAAGCCCGACGAGCGAGAGCTCATCCTGGAAGTAGTCGGGTAATGGGACGGTTCACCGGGCTCCTGGGGTTGGTAGTGATCCTGGGAGCGGCATGGCTCTTTTCCACTCACAAACGGCAAATCAAGCTGCGATTACTGGCGTGGGGCATGGGCCTGCAGCTCGCCTTCGCCATCCTGGTGCTGAAGACCGAATTCGGCAAAGTTTTCCAGGCGATCGGGGCGGGCGTGAACGCGATGCTCGATTTCGCCGAAAAAGGCAGCGAGTTTCTGTTCGGGCCGTTGGGCATCAAGTCCGGCCCTTACGGCGTGATCTTCGCCTTCCAGGTTCTCCCGATCGTGATTTTCATCGCCTCGTTCTTCTCGATTCTCTATTACCTCGGGATCATGCAGGCGGTGGTCAAGGCGATGGCCATCGGGATGCAAAAAGTGATGGGCGTGAGCGGCGCGGAATCGCTCAACGTCGCGGCCAGCATCTTCATGGGACAGACCGAGGCGCCGCTGACCATCAAGCCGTTCCTGGCGGGGCTGACGGAATCGGAGCTGTTCACGATCATGACCGCCGGTATGGCGCACGTCTCGGGCGCGGTGATGGCGGCGTATGTGAAGGTGGCGGGAGTTTCGATTATTCACCTGCTGACCGCGGTGATCATGACCGCACCCGCCACCATCATGCTGGCGAAGATATTTGTCCCCGAGACGGAGAAACCGGCTACCGCCGGCCACGTCGATGTAAAGGTGGAGAAGACTGCGGTCAACGTGATCGACGCCGCGGCGCAGGGCGCGGGCGACGGGCTCCACCTCGCATTGAATATCGGCGGCATGCTGGTGGCGTTTCTGGCGCTGATCGCGATGGTGAACGGCATCCTGGGCTGGCTGCACACACTGCCCGCGATGGGCTGGCTGCCCGCGTCGCTGGAGCGCCTGTTCGGGATTATTTTCTCGCCCGTGGCGTTCCTGCTCGGCGTGCCGTGGAAGGACTGCGGCGCCATCGGCGACCTGCTGGGCACGCGTCTGGTGCTCAACGAGTTCGTCGCGTTCCTGAAGCTGGGGCCGCAAAGAGCCGCGCTGGATCCGCGGTCGTTCACGATCGCCACCTACGCACTGTGCGGATTCGCGAACTTCAGTTCGATCGCGATTCAGATCGGCGGAATCGGCGCGCTGGCCCCGAATCGCAAGAGCGACCTGGCGCGGCTGGGCCTGCGCGCCGTGGCGGCCGGGACCATGGCCAATTTCATGTCGGCGTGCATCGCGGGGATGCTGCTGTGACGGAAGAAGCGCAGCGCTACATCGAAGGCCATACCGGCGTCCGGCCGGCGATCGGCGTGGTGCTCGGCAGCGGCCTCGGGGCGTTCGCCGACGAGCTCTGCGAGCGTACGGAAATCCCTTACGCGGAGATTCCCGGCTGGCCTCGATCGACGGCGGTGGGACACGCGGGCAAGCTGATTATCGGCAACCTGTGCGGCGCGCCGGTCGCGGTGATGTCGGGGCGCGCACACCTGTACGAGGGGCACCCGATGCAGGCGGTGACCTATGGCGTGCGCGTACTGCATTCCCTCGGCGTGCGCGGAATGGTGTTCACCAACGCCGCGGGCGGCATCAACCTCGCGCTGGAACGCGGCGGATTGGTACTGATCAGCGATCACATCAACCTGCAGGGCATGAACCCGCTGGTGGGCCCCAATGACGATTCGCTGGGGCCGCGCTTTCCGGATATGAGCGACGCCTATTCCCGCGCCTGGCGGGGGCTCGCCAAATCCGCCGCGGCGGAGCTGCGCATTGCGATCGGCGAGGGAGTGTACGCGGCCATGCTGGGCCCCAGCTATGAAACGCCGGCGGAGATCCGCTTTCTGCGGACGATCGGCGCCGACGTGGTAGGAATGTCCACGGTGCCCGAGGTGATCGTGGCCAATCACATGGGGATGAAGGTGCTCGGGATTTCGTGTGTGACGAACATGGCGGCGGGGGTGATTCCCGAGTCGAAGATCAACCACGAAGAAGTCCTGGAGACCGGGGCGATGGTGCGCGACACGCTGGTGCGCCTGCTGAAGGCGCTGGTGCCGAGGCTGGCGTGATGGAAACCGACGCGCTCCGCGCCGCCGCTCTCGATGTCCGATCCCGGGCTTTTGCGCCGTATTCGCATTTTCAGGTCGGTGCGGCCTTGGAGGACGCCGATGGGCGCGTCCACACCGGGTGCAATGTCGAGAACGCCACCTACGGGCTGACCGTGTGCGCCGAACGGGTGGCCGTGTTCAAGGCCATCAGCGAGGGCGCGCGCAAGTTCCGCCGCATCGCCATCGCAGCCGATACCGACATGTTGACTCCGCCGTGCGGCGCCTGCCGGCAGATCCTGTGGGAGTTCTGCGGAGACGTCGAGATCATCCTGGTCAACCCGCGCGGCAAGACTGAAACTTATCGGCTCAAAGAGCTGTTTCCTAAACCATTCGATGTATCGTTTTTGTAGTTTCCTCCTCTGTGCCTTCGCTCTGGCGGCCGCCGAGCCCGCCGATGCCGTGTGGAGCGCGCGGTACGTCATTACCGAGGACGCGCAGCATCACGTGATCGAAAATGGCGCCGTCGCCATCAAAGACGGCCGCATTCTGGCCGTCGGAACCAGGATTCAGATTCACGCCAGGTACAGCGCGAAGCAGCACCTCGACCGTCCGGAGGCGATTCTTGCGCCCGGGCTGATCGACACCCACACCCACGCGGCCATGAGCCTGTTCCGGGGCATCGCCGACGACCTGCGCCTGCAGGACTGGCTCGAGAAGTTCATCTTTCCCGCCGAGGCCAGGAACGTCAGCGCCGAGTTCGTGCGCTGGGGGACGCGCCTGGGCTGCTTGGAGATGCTCCTCGGTGGGACCACCACCTTCACCGACATGTACTACTTCGAAGACGTGGTGGCCGAGGCGGCGAAAGAAGCCGGCATGCGGGGTGTGCTCGGGGAAACCATCATCGGCTTTCCTGTGGCCGACAATAAGACGCCCGCCGACGCGCTGGTCTACACGGAACGCTACCTGCAGCGCTTCGCCAACGATCCGCTGGTAGTCCCGGCGGTCGCGCCGCACGCGCTCTACACCAATTCGGACGAGACGCTGAAGGCCTGCCGCGCGCTGGCCAACAAGTACAAAGCGCCGCTGATCATCCATCTTTCGGAGACCAAAAAGGAGAACGACGACGAGCTGGCCAAGCGCCACACCACGCCGACGAAGACGCTCGACGATCTCGGCGTCTGGAACGGGCGCTCGCTGGCGGCGCACGCGGTTTGGGTGGATGAGGCCGACATGGCGATTTTGAAGCAGCGCGGCGTCGGAATCGCGCACTGCCCTTCGAGCAACATGAAGCTGGCCAGCGGCGTCGCGCCGGTCACGCGGATGCTCGAGCTGGACCTGCCGGTGGGCCTCGGCCCCGACGGTCCCGCCGGCAGCAACAACGATTTCAACCTGTTCGAGGAGATGGACCTCGCCGCCAAATTGCAGAAGGTCACCACGGGCAATCCGCAGGCGCTTCCAGCCGCCGCCGCGCTCGAAATGGCCACCATCCGCGGGGCGCGCGCACTCGGCATGGAGAAGGAGATCGGCTCCCTCGAACCGGGCAAGCGCGCCGACATGATCATGGTACGCATCGATCGCCCCAACGCTCAGCCGTTGTACGACGCGGTCTCGCAGATGGTCTATGCCCTCAAAGCGGAAGACGTTCGCGACGTCATGGTCAACGGCAAAACGGTGGTGCACGACGGCAGGATTCTGACGCTCAACGAAGCGCAGATTCTCGCCAAGGCGGCGGAATACCGGACGAAAATCGCCGCCAGCCTGCGGTAAAGGCGGTTACAGGTACAATGAGATTTCACGAATGAAGCTATTCTTTGTTGCTGCCGCCGCGGCTGCCGCGCTCCTGCTGGCGGCCTGCAAGCACACTCCTCCCGCCAACGTTGCGGCCGAGGTGAACAGTTACGCCATCACCTACGGCGAACTCGAAAAGACCTACCAGTCGCAGTATGCCCAGCAGTCGGAGGGCGCCACCGAAGACCAGATCATGGCCCAGAAGCTCGACGTGCTCTCCAACCTGATCACAAACCAGATTATGCTGCAGCGCGCGGAGCGCCAGGGGCTGATGGCGGTCGACGCCGACGTGGACGCCGAAATCGCCAAGATGCGGTCGCCCTACACTAAGGAGGAATTTGACAAGACCCTGGCCGACCGTCACATGACCATGGACGATCTCAGGGCCCAGGTGCGCGCCAAGCTGAGCGTCGACAAACTGGTGAACAAGGAGATCACCAGCAAGATCACGATCACCGACGCCGACGTCAAGAACTTCTACGAGGCCAACAAGCCGAGCTTCAACCTCACCGAGCCGGCGGTGCACATGGCGCAGATCCTGGTCACGCAATTCCCCGATCCCAACGTTCACAATCTGAAGAACAGCAAAGCCCAAAACGACAAGGAAGCGCAGACAAAGATCCAGGACATCGCGGCGCGCCTGAAGCGGGGCGAAGACTTCGCCATGCTGGCCCAGAACTACTCCGAAGACCCCAACTCGGCGCCGAACGGAGGCGACATGGGTTTCGTCAAGGAGTCCGACCTGGACAAGGCCAACCCTGAGCTGCGCAAGATGGTCTTCTCGCTGCCCAACACCGGCGTTTCCCCCATCATCCACACCGGCGAAGGCTATCGCATTCTGAAAGTGATCTCGAAGGAGCCTGCGGGCCAGCGCGAGTTGAACGATCCGCGCGTGCAGCAGAACATCCGCGAGACGCTGATCAACAGCAAGGATCAACTCTTGCGCGCGGCCTACTACGAGACGGCGCGCAACAGCGCGAAGATCGAGAATTACCTCGCGCGGAACGTGGTGGACAACGCGGGGAAGGGGCGATAAGACAGAAGACAGAAGATAGAATTCAGAATTCAGAATGAAAACCACGTGCTCCGAGGCCGGGGCCGGCCATCCTGACTTCTGAATTCTTCTTCCTACTTCGTCCTCCCCATCTCGTACACGAAAATCGTGTGATCCATCTTTCCTACCTTCACATGGATCGTGTCTTCGGGCTTCCATCCGTGGACGGGGAATTCGTTGGAGACCACACGGGCGCCGGGATGTAGCTGGCGCTCGAGCGCGGGGCGCAGGCGCTCGTTGGAACCCGTGAGGAAGAACATCGTGACCACGTCGGCGGGGCTCAGGTCTGTCCGCAGGGCGCTCCCTTCAATGATGCGGACGCGGTCGGAGAGGCCGGCTGCCTCGACACGTTCGCGCGCCTTGCGGCACAGGTCCGGCATCAGTTCCACGCCGACGGCATGCACGCCGTATTTCTGGGCCGCGGTGATGACCACGCGCCCGTCGCCGCTGCCCAGGTCGTAGATCACTTCGCCGGGCTTGAGACGCGCGGCATCAAGCATGCGCTCGACCACGGATTGAGGAGTGGGGATCGGCGGGGCGAGGTTTTCTGCCGGCCCGAATTGCTGAGCCCAACCGGGCAGAATAGCAAATGCGATTCCGAATGCAGTGAGCGTGACCTGCATGTTCTATTGGGCCAGCGGGGCTGAAGTACTTCCCGGCTTCCCAACCTTAAATTTTACTATACGGCCGATGATCTCGCTCCAGGCGTAGAACAGATCGCGCGGGCGGCTGATGGTGAACTCCGAACCCTTGAGCGCCTTCACCGCCGTGCCGATCGCATCGCGCCAGGGATTTGCCTGCGGGTTCACGTTGTAATTCATGTAGAACACCGGGAACTTGATCTCGCCCAGTTGCTTGAGGGCATCCTGCTGGATGCCGGCGTCGGTCATGACCTTGGGGCCGGCGATGATCACCGCGTCGGGCGATTCCTTCGGCTCCTTGACTTCCTGCGTGATGAAGTTCGTCAGAAAATCCGCGTCGCCGCGTTTCTGGCCAAGGCGCTTGAGATCGACCGTGCCCAGGTTGAGCGAGTGCAGGGCTTGCCCCATTGCGGGGAAGTCGATCTGCGAGGCGCCATCCTGGCGGTAGATCACGCGCTGCTCTTGCATGTTGAAAGCCACGATGGAGAACTTGGTGATGCGCGGCTCGCGCGCGATGCTGCGGAGGATCGAAATCAGGGCGTTGGTGTCGATGGGCTGAAGCGTGGCGGAGAGCGAATCCTGCGGGGCGAAATTCACGATTACCTTGACGTTCAGCGGACCCTCCTGCGGCACGCGCTCGACGGGCGGTTCCTGCTTGAACGGCTCCGTCTCGGCGGCCAGGACCCTGTTGGGCGCGATGTCCAGGGCGATCTGCCTGTCCTTCGCCGGCAAGGTTGCCTCGGCGTCCCAGTTATAAGAGCAGACGCGCTCGGCACGGTCGCGCATCAGCCAGTCGATGTGATACTTGCCTTCACCTAAATCAAATGTGCCGGTGAGGTTGGCGCTGCCGCCGGCATCGGCGTCGATGGCCGGCACGCTCCAGTGTTGCGAGAAGTAGATCGGCTCGTCCTTGCCCTTCTCGGGTGTTACGCGGAACACCATCGTAAGCTGGTTGTCGCTGCCCGCCAGGTCTTTGAGCGGAACGGTGACGTCGTACCCGGCGTGGAATTTGAGGTCGAACCCCAGAACGGGCTTTACGGGTGCGACCGTGCACGGAATGTCCTTGCGAATCTCCTGGGCTTCCAGAATCGCGGCATCGGAAGTAAACAGCCGCACCGCGCCGCCCGGACCGGAAGCCGGCATGAGACTCTGGGCACAAAGGGGGGTGCAAGCCATCATCACGGCGCACGCCCGCCGCTCCGCTCTCCCCATCCGCCCGAGCATAGACTTCAACCAGGCTTTCATCTCCATCGCGGAAGCACCTGAGGTGCCAGTTTGACCTCGATTGTCCAGAGGTCTTAACACGGTATTATGGCGCATTTTTGGGTCGGTGCAACCTGCAATTGGTAATCGCATCGTAAAAAAGTACTTGGCTTCAAAACTACTGCGCGCCGAAGTTGCATTCCTCCACACCACGGCTAGAATAGGTGCATGTTCGGAATGGACCGGACCAAGGACCAGCGAGAAGAAATCCCCTCGGCTTCCGGACTTCCCGCGGAAACGATCGTCAGCCCCGACGCGCTCCGCACCGTGCGAATTCCGCCGGGGCAGACGCGCACGAAGAAGTGGCCGGTCCTGGACGCCAGCGGACCGCCGCACATCGATCTCGCGTCATGGCGCTTCCGAATCGACGGGCTCGTCGGGAAGCCGGTCGAGTGGGATTGGGCCGCTTTCTCCGCGCTTCCGCGGCGCCGGGTGTTTGCGGATTTCCATTGCGTCACGCGTTGGTCGCGGCTGGGAAACCTCTGGGAAGGCGTCACCACTCGCGAGTTGGTGCAGATCGCGGGCGGAGTGTCGTCGGAAGCACGTTTTGTCCTGGTTCACGGATTGGATCGGGGCTGGACGACCAACCTGCCATTAGAGAGTTTTCTGGCCGAGGATTCGCTGGTGGCGATCCTCCATGACGGCGAGCCGTTGACGGCGGAACACGGCGGGCCGGCCAGGCTGATCGTCCCGCGCCTCTACGCGTGGAAGAGCGCCAAGTGGGTGACGCGCGCGGAACTGATCGCGAAAGACCGGCCGGGTTTCTGGGAAGCCAACGGCTATCACATGCGCGGAGATCCGTGGACCCAGGAAAGGTACGGGTTCTAGACGGCCGCCGCCCGATGCTTCACACGATACCGCGAGACGTACGCGGCGCCCGGCGGAGCCGGCTCCGGATGGGCGGCCGATTGGATCTCGTCCAACATGGCGATCACCAGCATGGCGCCGGGCTCAAACCCGTAGGCTTCCAGGGCCGCCCTGACCTCACGCAGGCCGGCTTCGTAAGCGGGGAATTCGACGAGAGTAACCGACTCTGTCTCCTCACGATCGTCCGGATAGCGGTAGATCACCGCGGCGTCGTGATAGATCTGCGGATTGATGGGAAAACGGACCTGCGCCAACGCCTCCAATAGGGATTCCAGCTCATTGGGGTGGACGCGCACCGAAACGGACACCAGTTGGCCTTCGGATGTTCCAAGGGGCCAGACGCTCATAAACCCTCCAGCATCCGGCGACGGGGGTTGCCGAAGAACAAAAAACCCTGGAGCCGCAAGGCGCCAGGGTCGAGGTGTTCTCGAACAGACCGACTCGCCTTTAGCACTTTTTTTCGTGGTTGCAATTAGCCGGGCCCGCCAGGACCCATAAATCAATCCACGTCATCCTTAGGTTAACACCCCTGGGTCCCCGAGGCAACAGGTTTAATGTTAACGGTTGCATCGCCAGCGGCCGGGCAATGTCCGGCTGTGCTACTCTGAGTACACCCTGGAGGGTCATTCGTGAAAGTACTGTCTGTCATCGCAGCCGGCGCTGCGCTCGTCGCCACGCTCTTGGCGCAGCCGCAGCAGCCGCCCAAGACACACCTCAAAGTCGGCGACATGGCGCCGGATTTCACCCTGCCGTCGACCGCGGGGAAGCCCGTGAAGCTGAGCGATTTCCGCGGAAAGAATACGGTTGTGTTGGCGTTCTTTCCGGCCGCCTTCACCGGTGGTTGAACTAAGGAATTCACGGCGTACCAGGCTGGTATCGCCAAATTTGAAGCTACTGACACCAAGGTTTTCGGAATCAGCACCGACAACATTCCTTCCCAGCGGGAGTTCGCGGCCAAGAACAAGATCGAAGTTCCCCTGTTGAGCGACTTTAAGGACCGCGGTGTCGCCAAGGCGTACGGCGTACTTCTCGAGGCCGGCATGGCCAACCGGGCGACGTTCGTGGTGGACCAGGAAGGTAAGATCGTTTACATCGAGGAGGGAAGCTCGGCCATCGATCCCACCGGCGCCGAGACCGCCTGCAGCCGGTCGGCCCACAAAGGCCAGTGAGTTAACCCGGCGCGACCTCGGTAAGCTCCAGTTCGAGGATCGCGCCGCATCTCCCGCACACCACCCTGCCGTCTTCGGTGAGATACACGGTGATCGAGTGGCAGCGCGCACACTCGGCGGTCGGGTCGGTAGCATCGGGCAGTGGGTCGGGTGGAATCAGACCGGCAACCGAGCCGCCCGCGGCTTTCGTAGCAGGCTCGAATGTCGTGCCGCAGTTGCCGCACACGTGATTGAAACAGCAATTGGGCGTACAGCTATAGAACACCTCGCCCGAGCCGCACTGGGGACAGGCGATCTCCAGCTTCCGGGTCTTCATTTGCTGACTTTGGAAGCGGGCAGGAGCTCCGGAGCCAGGATGACATTGGCCTTGTTCACCAGGTCGTCGACCTGCTTCTTGGCCATCTCCGGCCGTACTTTCGGCTCGAGTTCCGGCTTCAACTCGTCGAAAGTCTTGGCTTGAAATTCTTCCACCTGGATCAGGTGATAGCCGAACGGTGACTTCACGGGCTCGCTCACTTCGCCAGGCTTTAGCTTGAACGCCGCCTGTTCGAAGCTGGGCACCATCTGGCCGTGGCCGAAGAATCCCAATTCGCCGCCATTGGCGCCGCTGCCCGTGTCGTCGGATTCGGCTTTCGCGATCGCCGCGAAATCGCCGCCGCCCTGAATCTTGGCCCGAAGCTCCTGCGCCTTGGCCAGCGCCTCGGCATCGCTGAGGTCTTTCTGTCCCGGCTTCACCGCCACCGGCGAGCCGGTCATGCGGATCAGGATATGCCGGGCGCGAACCTTCTGAAATTCGGCCTTGTGGTCCTCGTAATACTTCATCAGGGCAGCATCGTCTACCTTGAGGTTCTTCTTGATGTCCTCGTTTGTGTGGTTGGCCAGGATGGCTTCCACGGAATACTGCGCCTGGGTCTTGTACGCGGGATTCTCGTCGATCTTGCGGCGCTTGCCTTCTTCGCTGAGCACCAGCGTGCGTACCAGGTTATCGATGAACTGCTGACGCCCCGGTCCGCGCACGTAGATGCGTGTGTTTTCCGGGTAGGCCTCGAGAATCTGGTCCAACTGGCCCGCGGTGATCTTGATGTCGTTCACCTGGACGACCACCTTTTCGGGCGGCAGACTGGTCATGCCGGAGGGCATGAGCTGGATCGGCGCGGTGACGCTGCCGTCCGCATTCGGCGTGGGCGGCTTCGGGGGCGGAGTCTGCGCGAAAAGACACACGCTGGCGCCCAATAAAAGGAAAACGGGGAAGGATTTCATTTTTCTTATGATAACAATCTGCGGCCCCGCACCTCGGCATGGGCGTCGCCGCACGCGCCTATGCGGGTTCGATGACGGCGCTCATGGAGCCCTGGGAGCGAGGCAGGCGCCAGTCCGGGCCGTAGGCGTGAATCTGGTCGCGCGCGAATTCGGCCTCGCGCAGCTCGCAGGTGATCAGCACCGTCCGTCCCGCGCGGTCCACTTCTTCGGCGTGACGGTACGCCTGATCCAGGGAGAAAATGAAGATCTTCTGCAACATTTCGATCACGTAGTCGTAGGTGTGATCGTTGTCGTCGAGCAGGACGACGCGGTAGAGAGGAACGGTCAAGTCCCGTTCCATGACTTCTGCTTCAGGTGAGATCGCAGGCTTCGACATGACATCGGCCCCGACGCCAACAGTTACAGTATCCGCCATTACCGCCGCGGTATGCTACTGGGCTCCGCGCGTCAGCAGCATGGCCTTGAGCGTGTGAAAGAGGATGTAGTTGTCCAGCATCAGGGACATGTTCTTGATGTAGTACAGATCGTACTCCAGCTTGGTGATGGTATCCTCCATCGTGTCGCCGTACTTGTAGTTGATCTGCGCCCACCCCGTGATTCCCGGCCGCACGCAGTGGCGCTGCCGGTAGTAGGGGATCTGCTCGTTGAGCGCCTTGACGAACTCGGGCCGCTCGGGGCGCGGTCCTACAATAGACATCTCGCCCTTGAATACGTTGTACAACTGCGGCAGCTCATCCAGCCGCAGACGGCGGATCACCCGTCCCACCCGGGTTACGCGCGGGTCGTCCTTCTGGGCCCACACGGCGCCGGTCTCGGCCTCCGCATCCGCGCGCATGGAGCGGAATTTGTACAGCGTGAACAGCCCGCCGTCGAGTCCTACGCGCACCTGCCGGTAGAGGGTCGGGCCGGAAGATGATAGCCTCACGGCAAGCGCGGTGAGCAGCATGATGGGCGAAGTCAGCACCAGGCCGATCACCGCCGCCACGGCGTTGGAGAGCCGCTGATAGATCAGGTTCTGCCGGCGCGGGCCGAGCTCGCCGGAAAAAATCAGGTCCGAAGGCCGCACCTCCTTGAGACAGACGCGCCCGCATACCCGTTCGTAGGCCGTGGCGACTTCCTCGATGACGTGTCCGCCGAAGCGCAGCTCGAGCAGGTCGCTCACCGGCATCCGGTTGCGCCGCTCGAACATGCCCACGACGATCAGGTGCGGCTGCGTCGCGCGCACAATATCGCGCATGGCGCTGATCGGCCCCAGCACCTTGCCGCCGGCCAGCATGGCGCCGGGCTCATGCCGGTCGTCCACGTACCCGGCGACATCCAGGCCGGTCTCCGGCCGCTCCGCGATGTGGCGCCCGATCTCCTCCAGCAGGGGGCTGCCACCCACCAGCAGGAGCCGGTCCTTGCCCACCACCTGGAACGCGTAGGCGCTGAAAAAATTCCGCCACAAAAAGATGGCTACCACCGCCACCGAGCTGCCCACTACCATCACGCGAATCGGCACCCGCAGTCCGGCGTCGAGATAGGCGATCAGACCCTGCGTCAAAAAGGCGATCCCCATCACCAGGCAGAGCTGCTGCACCAGCACAATCCGCGACTTCACGTGGAACTGCGAATAGAGATCGTGAAAATGAAGGCCGATGACAATCGACCCAACTACCAGGAAGATGCGGGAAAGACCGCCGTCATCGAGCAGGTAGACCGTCGGATCGGCATCGAATGTGAGATAGGTCGCCAGCACGAATGCCGAGGTCACCAGGAGGAATTCGGAGACCAGCAGCGTCAGTGTCCCGACTGGAATGAAGACCTTGAATAATCGGATCATTCGACGGCCCGAAGCAAGAGGGACTGAACGTTAATTATACTCGTGAATGAAACCTGCTCCTATCGGGTAAACCAGAACGACTGTGCAGAAACCCATCTACTTCGACTATCACGCGACCACGCCCGTGGATGCCCGCGTACTGAATGCGATGTTGCCATACTTCGGAACCAGATTCGGCAATGCTGCCAGCGCCACCCACTCGTTCGGCTGGGAGGCGGAAGGTGCCGTCGCGCACGCGCGAAAACGCGTCGCGGATCTGTGCGGCGCCTCACCGGGCGAGATCGTATTCACCAGCGGCGCCACCGAGAGCGACAATCTCGCCCTGAAGGGCGCAGTCCCGCCGGGCGCGCACATGGTGACGGTGAGTACGGAACATAAGGCGGTGCTGGATAGCGCTCACCGGCTGGAACAAGCCGGCCGGAGAGTGACGGTGCTCGCGCCGCGAGCCGATGGTTTGATCGATCTCGACGAGCTCCGCGAGGCCGTCCGGGCGGATACCGTGCTCGTGAGCGTCATGTACGCCAACAACGAGATCGGCGTGATTCAGCCGATCCCGGAAATCGGACGTCTCTGCCGCGAAAAGAAGGTGCTGCTCCACAGCGACGCGGTACAGGCATTCGGCAAGATGCCGCTCAACGTGGAGGCCGACGGAATCGGCCTGATGAGCATCACGGCGCACAAGATGTGCGGTCCGAAAGGCGTGGGCGCGCTCTACGTGCGCCGTGGGCTGAGACTGGAAGCCCAGATGGATGGCGGAGGCCATGAAAGCGGTATGCGCAGCGGAACGCTGAACGTGCCCGGGATCGTTGGTTTCGGCGAGGCCTGCGGCATCGCGGCCGCCGAGATGCGGCAGGAGTGCGTCCGCGTGCGCGCACTGCGCGACCGCCTGCTCGATCGGATTCGCGGCGGAATCGAAGGGGTAATAGTGCACGGCTCAATGGAACATCGGCTGGGCGGAAATTTGAACCTGAGTATCGAGGGTGTGGATGGAGACGCGCTCCTGGTAGCTCTGCCCGACCTCGCGGTGAGCACCGGGTCGGCGTGTTCGTCGCACGGCACAAACGGCAGCCACGTGCTCCAGGCGATTGGAGTGCCGCCCCGGCTGATGCAATCGGCGATGCGTTTCGGCTTGGGACGATTTACTACCTCGGACGAAGTCGATTACGCGGCCGAACGGCTGGTGAGCGCGGTGAGCAGGCTGCGCGCGGAGAGTCCGGTGTAACGTGCTATACTCGAAGGGTCTTTCCTGTTCGAAAAGATCCAGGGAATAACTATGCCGAAACTCAAGACTCACAAAGGTGCGTCTAAACGGTTCAAGAAGACGGGCACGGGCAAAGTGGTTCGCAATCATGCCTTTGGCCGTCATATCCTGACCTCGAAGCCGCACAAGCGCAAGAAGAAACTGCATCAGAGCGTGGTCGCCGACGCGGCCAACCAGCCCGCTCTGAAGCGCATGCTCCCGTATTGAATCCGGTGAGCGATTGCGCGGACGGTGCGCGTGGCACGTGCCCGATCCGCCAATAATTCAAAAACTCAAAAAGGAGATCAAACGTGCCTAGAGTAAAACGTGGTACCCACCGTAGGGCGTCCCGGAAGAAGACACTAGCCCAGGCTTCCGGATATTTCCTCACCAAGAGCAAGCTATATCGGGCAGCGCAGGAAGCGGTCGAGCGCGGACTCAAGTTCGCGTACACCGGCCGCAAGAACAAGAAACGCGAATACCGTTCACTGTGGATCGTGCGTATCAACGCTGCCTGCCGCGACGCCGGCATTTCCTATAGCAAATTCCTGCATGGCCTGAAGGCCGCGGGATTCGACCTGAACCGCAAGGTGCTGGCCGACGTGGCCCTGCACGATGACGCGGCGTTCCGCAACCTGGCGGAGCTGGCCAAGTCGGCGCTCGCGGTGAAGGAATCGGCGCGCGCGGCGCTCGAAAAAGAGTGAGCCAAGCCATGACCCCGGCCGAACCCGAGACCGACTCTCTGAGTACCCTCGAGGACCGCGTGCAGCGCGCGGTCCAACTCGTGGCGCGCCTCCGGCAGGAACGGGACGCCGCCATCGAGGAGGCGTCGCAGGCGCACGCCGAGGCGGCCCGCCTCTCGGCGGAGAACCATACGCTGCAGGCCGAGCGCAAGCAGGTTCGCAGCCGCATCGAGAAGCTCTTGGGCCAGATCGATCAACTGAGCGGCACGGACTAGCCGGCGCGGGAAGGGAAAGTTCATGGACGGCAGCACTCCCGAGAAGCGATCGGTTCGGGTGACCATCCTGAGCCGCCCGTACACGCTGCTCGCCACGGGCGATCCGCGGGAAGTGGAGGACGTGGCGGCCGGCGTGAACGATCTCATGCTGTCGATCGCGTCCAAAGCGCCCAACGCCGATTCCACGCGGATCGCGGTACTGGCGTGCATGCACCTGGCCGACAAGCTGCGCTCTCTCGAGCGCGAGCTCGATCGGGTTCGGGCGCATGTGGACCGCAAGAGCGTCGAGCTCACGGGCGTGCTGGAACAACTGCTGGCGGCGGGTGAGGATTCGTGATGCTGCGCCTGCTGTCTCTCGCGGCGGCCGCCGCGATACTGATGGTCGCGGCCAGTTACACCGACGAGATCGCGGCCTGGCGCAAACAACGTGAAGAGCGGCTGAAGGCTCCCGGCGGATGGCTGAGCGTGGCCGGCCTTTTCTGGCTGCACGACGGCGCGAATCCTTTCGGCAAGGACGCGAACAATGAGATTGTCTTACCCGATGGGCCGGCCCGCGCCGGCTCGTTCCAGTTGAGCGGCGGCAAGGTGAAGGTGAAGATGGACGGCGCCGAGCGCGAGCTATGGCCCGACTCTGCCGACGTGGCTACCGTCGGCCGCCTGAGCCTGTACGTGATCCAGCGCGGCGAGAAATTCGGCATCCGGCTCAAAGATCCGGACAGCCAGTACCGTCGCGCATTCCACGGCATCGACTACTTCCCGGCCAGGCCCGAGTACAAGGTGACCGCGAAGTGGGTCGCCGAACCGTCGCACATTCCGATTCTGAATGTCCTGGGCCAGACGGAGGAGATGCAGAGCCCCGGCTACGCCGTGTTTTCGTTGCAGGCCACGGAGTATCGCTTGCGTCCGGTGCTGGAGACTCCGGACGCGCAGGAGTTATTCTTCATTTTCCGCGATCAGACCAGCGGAAAAGAGACTTACGGCGCCGGGCGTTTTCTCTATTCGCAACTGCCCAAGGACGGCCGCGTTGTACTCGATTTCAACAAGGCCTACAACCCCCCGTGCGCCTTTACTCCCTATGCCACGTGTCCGCTTCCGCCGGCGCAGAACCGGTTGACAGTAAGGATCGAGGCGGGGGAGAAGAGATACTAGGCATCAGGCTTCAGCGCACGAGGCTTCAGGCGTCAGGCGTCGGGCATCACCGGACAAGGCTTCAGGCGTCAGGCGTCGGGCATCAGCTTGAGAGGTGCAAGGTTGATACCCTAGCTCTCGGATGAAAGACTTTCACGAGTTGAAGGTCTGGCAGAAGGCGCATGCGCTTACTTTGGCCGTCTACCAGATCACGGCCAATTTCCCGCGCCAGGAGAAGTACGGTCTGACGTCGCAGTTGCGGCGCGCAAGCTCTTCGATTCCAGCCAACTTGGCAGAGGGCTGTGGCAGAAACGGCGACGCCGAATTCGTTCGCTTCTCTTCGATCGCCGCAGGATCCGCCAGCGAACTGGAGTACCACCTATTGCTCGCGTGTGATCTGAAGCTGATCACGCGCGAAGACCACGTGGAACTTAGTCAAAGGACGACCGAGTTGAAGAGAATGCTGAACGTGTTGATGCGCCGGCTGAAGCCTGACGCCTGAAGCCTGACGCCTGATGCCTATTGCCCCAAATACTCCTGCAAATTCGCCAGCGACCTGCTCATAGACACCGCGCCGTCCGAGGGCGGCGGACGATACGCGGCAATCCTGGAATGTACATGCTTGTTCAGTCGCACGAAAAGACTCGTGATCGCTGGGTCGCGCCAGCCGCGACCGGCTTCGTCCTCCAGAATCTCGAGCGCCTTCGGGCGCGTATAGGCTTGTTTGTAAGGACGGGGATTAGTGAGCGCATCGTAGATATCGACAACCTGAATCACGCGCGCCAACAATGGAATGGCAGTGCCGGTCAGGCGATCGGGATAACCCGTTCCGTCCAACCGTTCGTGATGGTGCCGGATTAAAGGTAGAACGGGGCGCAGCGATTTCAGCGGGCGGCAAATCTCCTCTCCGCGTGCCGGATGGGTACGCATGGTCTCCCATTCCCGCTCGGAGAGCCGGCCGGGTTTGAACAGGATCGAATCCGGTATGCCGACTTTGCCCACGTCGTGCAGATAGCCCCCCAGATATAGTGCGAGCAGACTCTTGCTGTCCAGCCGCATGGCGACGCCGAGGGCAACCCCTGTGAAGGCCAGGCGCTCACAATGGCCGGCAGTGTGATTGTCGCGTTGCTCCACAATCTTCGCCAGTGACAGCAGCATGGATTCGGTTTCACTTACCTGCAATGGTGCATCCTCCGCCTGCTCCCTGGCGGGTGCCGGCGCGATCTCTTTCACCGGTGCCGCCTTGCCGGCGCACACTGCGGCCATCCGGCGAAGAGCCCGCCGCGGCTTCGGAGGTTTGCTGTCAGCGACTAGTTCCATGATGCTAGTGGATATATCGGCGGCAATTGGAAAAATTAGAGGGTACTAGAGTAAAAAATTGTGTCGGCTTCAGTGCCGAACCACCGTTACCGCCCGCCACGCGGAATTCCCGGCGGCGTCATAGGCCCGGACAGTGATCACGTTGGTTCCTACCAGCAACGGCACGCTCGCGTTCCACGCGGTGGTTCCGGAAGCCACCCCGGAGTCGCCGCCCGAAGTGGTCCATTTGACCGACGCCACGCCTACGTTGTCGCTTGCAGTGCCGCTGAATGCCAGGCTCGCTGCCGTGGTCGATACGATCGTCGAACCAGGTGAGACAATCTGGAGCGCGGGTGGCGCGGTGTCCGGCCCCGTGGGCGTAGGCGTCGGGCTGGGTGTGGGCGTGGGCGTCGGCGCCGGTGGAGGAGTCGGAGCCGGCGCGGGAGCGGGGGCGCTGGTTCCCGCCTTGCCGTACAAGGCTTGAATCGCGGCAATGTCGTCGTCGGTCAGGCCCGCCGAGAGCCTGTAGTAGGGGTACATCACCGCGCCCGGTCGGTCGGAATGCCCCAAACCCAGCGCGTGGCCCGCCTCGTGCAGCGCCACCGAAAACAGATCGACCGACTTGCCGACAGCCCACGCCTCGTCGGCATCCATGTGCATGTCGCCCGCGACCGGCTCGGAGTTGGGCGGCGACGGATAGAAAGTATGGGCCAGCGTTCCGCCGGGACCGTCGAACGGATAGGAATCGCCGTGTGCGCCGCGCGCGAAGAGGATGTCGATGGCGCGGGACGAGGAATCCTGCCGGCCGGCCGCGATGGAAACGTTTGCATATTTCGTCCACTCGCGAAGCGCTCGCTCGATTTCCGATTGCGCCACCGCCGGATCCAGCTTATCGGTGAGCGAGCGGACAAAGTAACTAAGTGAGACGCTGCCCGACTGATCCTTGGGCCAGCCCGTGCCCACCAGGACATAGTCGCCGACCGCGCCCGCCTCGGTCATCGCGCCGGCGCATCCCGCCATGGGTTCTCCCGCGGCCAGTTCCGGAGCCGCGGGTAGAATGTATTCGACTTCGTCCCGCGCCGCCAAAGTCTCGATCCCGCTGTGCGGGCCGGTGACCACCAGTTGACCGGGCAGCAGGCTGGGATTCTCGATCACGTCGAAGCCCGAGCTGGTCGCGACCGCGCGCGCAGCGTCCCCCGCCACGTCCGCATAAAACTCCACTAGGATTGGACCCGAGGCCTCCTGGTCCAATTGCGGACTGATCTTGTCCGCTGCCTCCAGTGCCCCCGCCCATGCCACCGGCAGGCCATCCAGTTGCGGTGCGGCCGCGGCCACCAGCAGGCCATTGTCCGGGACGTATTCCAGGACCCGCATACCCCTCTTGGCAAGCTCGGCGCGAAGCTGGGCATCCGGATACCGATGGAATTGCAGAATGACGTGAGTCTGTTTCGCCCCAGGGCGGATCTCACGACGCCCGGCTGAAGCGCGGGCTTTCAGACGAAGAGTGGTCTGGGTCATGGCGCAACAGGCCGCGAGGAGAATCATCGTCACTCCGAACCCAAGTCTCTTCATATTGCACGCTCTGTTTATGCTCTTCGGGAGCTGCGCCGACGTACCTCTGAGAAAATCCGCCGGTAGGTGAGAATTTTCTGCTGTTCCAGGTACTTACTCCAGGAATAGCCGGATGAGGTACTACTGGTGTCTCCTGCCGGTGCTGGCTTTTGGCCCGCAGGCGTGGGGTGGGTCGGCTCCCCGCACGGTCTACCGGATCGAAACCGTGGCCGGCAGCAACCTGATCGGCGACAATGGGCCCGCCACGGCCGCCCAGATCTCCAGTATTCAGGGGATCGCCCTCGACCGCTTCGGCAACCTCTATCTCTCCGACACGGACAACCACCGCGTCCGCCGCGTTTCGACCACCGGTGTGATCACCACCGTCGCGGGAACCGGCACGGCGGGATTCAGCGGAGACGGAGGGCCGGCGACCGCTGCGCAGCTCAATCTGCCCTACAGCGTGGCGGTCGATTCGAACGGCAATCTCTTCATCGCCGACCTGGGAAACCAGCGGGTCCGGCGCGTTGCTCCGGACGGGACCATCGCCACCGTCGCCGGCGACGGCCGGAAAGCTGCTTCGCCCGACGGCATACCTGCTTCGCAGGCGAGCCTGCTCTCGCCGCGCAACCTGGCCGTGGATGATGCCGGCACGCTCTACTTCTCGGAGTTCGAAGGGCACCGCGTGCGCAAGGTGGGATCCGACGGCAGGATCTCGACGGCCGCGGGCACCGGGCAATCGGGATTCCGGGGAGACGGTGCCGCCGCAGCCGGCGCCCTGCTCAGCTATCCGGCGGGTTTGGCGGTGGACCGTTCGGGCTCCCTGTACATCGCCGATTCGGGCAATAACCGCATCCGAAAGGTATATGCGGGCGGCACGATCGGAACCGTACTCGGCGGCTCGTCCGCGACTGCTCTGAGCGGTCCGATCGCGGTGGCCGTCGATCTCGCTGGAGCGCTTTACGTTGCCGACTCGAGCTTCGTGGTTCGCACGTACACCGCTTCCGCCAGATGGATGGACTTCGCCGGCAACGGAGCACCGGGATTCGGCGGCGACGGCGGACCCGCCACGCGCGCTATGCTCGCCGCCGCGCACGACCTGTCCCCGGGAGCGGCCGGCGGCCTCTATATCGCCGATGGGGCACGCGTCCGGTTCGTCGATTCCACGGGTGTGATCCACACCTTCGCAGGAGACGGCTACGTCAACTCCGTAGGTGACGGGCGCGCGGCCACCTCCGCCATTCTGCACCAGCCGGCCGGAGTGGCCATCGATTCCGCGGGAAACCTGTTTATCGCCGACCCGGGCACCGAGCGGGTTCGCCAGGTGCTTCCGGCCGGCAACATCACCACCCTCGCCGGAACCGGCACCGCGGGGTTGGGGAGCGAGGGGGCGTCCGCCGGCGCCTCCCCACTCAATTCTCCGATGGGGGTGGCGGTGGATCATTCAGGCAACGTGACCATCGCCGACACCTACAATCACCGCATCTGCCAGGTCTCGGCGGATCGCCGCGTGCGGACCGTCGCCGGTACGGGATCGAGCGGATCCGGGGCCGACGGCGCTCCGCCGCTGGCCACGGCGCTGCGCGGGCCGCGCGCCGTATGCGTGGATCGCGCGGCCAACCTCTATATCGTGGACACCTCGAATCATCGCGTGCTGCGCGTGCCGCCGGGCGGCGTGGTGCAGACGGTTGCCGGCAACGGATCGCCGGGCGCGACCGGAGACGGCGGGCCCGCCCCATTGGCCCAGCTCAATCAGCCCTCCGGATGCGCTCTCGATTCCTACGGCAATCTGTACATCGCGGACACGGTGAACAACCGCGTGCGCAAGGTCGGCCCCTCGGGCGTGATCTCGACCGTGGCGGGCGGGCAGTCGGGGATCGGGGACGAAGGCCCGGCGGTTGCGGCCGGCCTCAACGCGCCGGCGGCCGTGGCGGTGGACGACTCCGGCGATATCTACATTTCCGACAGCGGCAATCACCGCATCCGCCATGTCACGCCGGACGGCGTGATCCACACCATTGCCGGCACGGGACTGCCGGGATTCTCCGGCGACAACGGGCCGGCATTGTCCGCGCTGATCGACACTCCGGACGGCCTCTTTCTGGACGGGGCAGGCGCACTGTATTTCGCGGACAGCCGGAACAATCGCATCCGGCGGCTGGTTCCCGATGCGGTCGTGCCGCCCGATCCCATCGTGCTGCCGCCCCCGCTGGCGGCGGTAAACGCGCTCAGCCTGCAACCCGGACCGGTCGCTCCCGGCGAGATCGTCAGCGTCTTCGGCGCGGGCCTCGGCCCGGAGGCCGGAGTCCCGGGCACATTGGATGCCTCGGGCCTGCTGGCCAACCTGGTGGCCGGTGTCGAGGCGCGGTTCGATGGAGTGCCCGCGCCGCTGTTTTACGTGCAGGCGGGCCAGGTCAATGCACAGGTGCCGTACACCGTTGCCGGCGCGGCCTCGACTCATCTGGAGATGCGCTATCAGGGAGCAGTGACCGGCTCGCTCGATCTGCCGGTGGCGGCCGCGGCTCCCGCCCTGCTCCCGGTCGTCGCCAACCAGGACGGGTCGCTGAACAGCGATTCGGCCCCGGCGCCGCCGGGAACCGTGCTCACGCTGTACGCCACCGGAGAAGGCCTGAGCGACGGGGCGAACATTGCCGGAAAACCGGCGGTGGCGCCGCTGACGCATCCGGCGCTGCCGGTGACCGTGACCATCGGAGGTCTGCCGGCCGAGACTCTGTTCGCCGGCAGTGCGCCCGGCATGGTCGGACTGATGCAGATCAATGTGCGCACTCCCGGCGGATTCCTCGCGGCCGGCAAGGCAAACCTCTCACTTACGGTGGGCGGCGCCGCGGCGCCTGCGGTGGCTGTCTGGCTGAAATAGACGCCTGCTATCCTGGGACCGGATGCCGCCCGTAGCCCTGACCATTGCCGGAAGCGACCCGTCCGGCGGCGCCGGAATCCAGGCGGACCTGAAAACCTTCCATCAGTTCGAAGTCTACGGCGAGGCCGTGATCACGCTGATCACGGTGCAGAACACACTCCGCGTCTCGCGTATCGAAGTGCTGTCGCCCGGGCTGGTGCTCGAACAGCTCGACGCCGTATTGGAAGACATTCCGCCTCAAGCCGCCAAGACCGGCGCCCTCGGGTCCGCGGAGATGGTGGCGGCGGTGGCGCGCGCCGCGGAGGCTTTCCCTTTTCCACTGGTGGTCGACCCGGTAATGGTGAGCAAGCACGGCCTGCCGCTGCTGCCGGAGAGCGCCGCCAGGGCCGTGCGCGAACTGCTGCTGCCGCGCGCGGCGCTGGTCACGCCGAATCTGTCCGAGGCCGAGGCGCTCACCGGCACCCGCATCCGCACCATCGACGAAATGCGGCGCGCCGCGGCGGACATCTTCCGCCTGGGCGCGCGCGCCGTGCTCATCAAGGGCGGGCATCTGGAGACCGGTGCAACCGATGTGCTGTACGATGGCTCGGAGTTTCGCGACTTCCCGGCCGTGCGCGTCGAGACTGCGCACACTCACGGCACCGGTTGCACCTATTCGGCGGCGATCACGGCGTGCCTGGCCGCGGGAATGCGGCTGTGCCATGCCGTGGCCCGCGCCAAACAATTCATCCACGAAGCGATTCGCACGAACCCAGGCCTGGGCCGCGGTTCCGGACCTGTCAATCACCACGCGAGACTTCCATGAAATTCGACGAGCTCCTCATCGCCGCCATCGGCCGTTCCGAGATTCCGCTGCGCTTCGAACCGGGTGCCGACGAAGCCGTGGCCAAACCGGTAACCGAGGTGATCGAAGCCTGGATCACGGCCCACCTGCCGGACAACGCCGCCAACGATTTCGATCGCGGGCGGCGGGCGCTGGCCCTGCAACTGCTCTCCGAGCTGAAGGGGAATTCGGAATTGCCCTGACCGGCTCAGCGCCGCGACAGAATCTCTCGAATCTTGTTGGCCAGTACCTCGCGGCTGAAGGGCTTGGGCAGGAAATCCACGCCGTCTTCCAGCACGCCGTGATGGATCACGGTGGAATCGGTGTAGCCCGAAAAATACAAAATCTTCAGGCCGGGACGAAGCGTGAGCAGGCGGTCGGCCACCTGGCGGCCGCTCATGTTCGGCATCACGACATCGGTAAGCAGCAGGGAGATCTCACCCGCGTAGGCGGCGGCGATTTCGATGGCCTCGGCTCCTCCCGCGGCGACCAGAACGGTATAGCCCAGCTTCTGAAGGATGCGGACGGTGAGCTCGCGAAGGCCTTTTTCGTCTTCCACCACGAGAATGGTCTCGCTGGATTCCGCGTGCGGGAGCAGGGAATCGAGTCCGTTGTCCTCCGCCGGCGCTTCGTCGACCCTCGGGAAATACATTTTGATGGTCGTGCCCCGGCCGAGCTCGCTATACACCCAAATGTCTCCGCTCACCTGTTTGACAATGCCGTAAACCGTGGCCAGACCCAGCCCCGTGCCTTTGCCCTTCTCCTTGGTCGTGAAGAATGGCTCGAAAATGCGCTTCCTGGTCTCGGCGTCCATTCCGACACCGGTATCGCTCACGGCCAGCATGACGAAAGGCCCGGGCTGTACGCCCAGGTGACTGCGTGCGTACGACTCGTCCAGCACCACATTCTGAGTTTCAATGGTGACACGGCCGCCCTGCGGCATGGCATCGCGCGAATTGACCACAAGGTTGACGATGGCCTGCTCGAGATGGCTTGGGTCTACCTTGATGTTGCCCGCATCGGAAGCAAGATGGAGTACCAGGTTGATATCCTCGCCGATCAACCTCCGTAGCATTTTCTCCGTCTGTTCCACCACCGTGTTCGGGTTCATCACCCGCGGCTGAATGATCTGCCGCCGGCTGAATGCCAGCAGGCGGTTGGTCAGGGCTCCGGCGCGTTCGGCGGCCCGCTGGATTTCCTCGGCACAATCGCGCAGCGGGTCGACCGGCGACAGCTCGTCGAGGATCAATCGGTTGTATCCCAGGACGACAGTCAGCATGTTGTTGAAGTCGTGCGCCACACCTCCGGCCAACCGGCCTATGGCATCCATCTTCTGTGCCTGAAGGAGCTGTTCTTCGAGGTTCTTGCGCTGGCTGATATCGTTGACGAAGGCGATGGCGAACATCCCATAGCCGGTTTCGACGTGGCTCAGGCTCACTTCAACCGGGAACTCCTTGCCGTCCTTTCTCCGTCCGGAGAGGTCCATGCCGATTCCCATGGGACGGGTTCGGGGATGGGCGAAGTAGTCGTCGCGTTGGTGGGTGTGCGCGCCACGCTTGGATTCGGGGAGAAGGATCTCGACAGTTTCGCCGATTAATTCCTCACGCGTGTAGCCGAACATTTCTTCGGCCTTGGGGTTCGCCAGAACAATGTGTCCCGTATTGTCGAGACCGATGATTCCTTGAGACGCGGATTCCAGCAATGCCGCGACAAGTTTTTCACTTCGTTGCAGCAATGCCGCCGGATCCTTCTTTCTGGCCCGAGCCATGCCCGTGCTGCTGCCTGGCTGTCCGCCGCTTGTCTGGTAATCCGACACAGGGCCCCTCTTTTTCCCTCACTCTTGTATATTCTTCAACAAGTCTAGCCGGGAAAGCAAACATAAGTAGTGGGAAGGCCGGTTCCAAGGGCCCATTTGCACTCGTTTCGATCTGCTATGCAGAACAAACGCTTCGGACCTTTGCCTCTGTTTGGGCACCAACGGCCCTCGCTGAACTAGCGACAAGGGTTTTATTGGCAATGGCTTGCCGCCCTGGAGCATCGGCCGGAGCGTTTGTTATGGCGAAACATACGGTACTTTTGCGAAAACTCCTTGAGAGGATGCCTGCCGCTCGCCTACCATCCTTCAAGGTCCACAGCTTTAGGAGCCGTGAGGGTCAAGTCTATGAATCGCTTGGTTGCGATCGCGCTATTGAGCGCCTTCTCTGTGTTCGCCCAAACCAACCGCGGCAGCATCAGCGGCACGGTATCCGACCAAACCGGCGGCGTCATCCCCGGCGCAGCCATCACGGTAACCAATCTCGGAACCAACGAGGTCCGTAAGATCAACGCGTCCGAGGCAGGCGTTTACACCGTGGCCAACCTGGAGCCGGTCAGTTACACGATCGAGGTCGAGGCCAAGGGCTTCAAGAAACAACTCGTGCAGGACGTCAAGGTGGACACCGCCGCAAACACAACGGTCAACGTGACGCTCCAGGCGGGGTCGGTCGACACCCAGGTGACGGTGACGGCCGAGAGCACCAGCATCGATACCCAGTCCGGCACCTCCAGCAACACGGTCAACGAGCGCCAGATTCAGGACGTTCCGCTGCTTAACCGAAGCGTACTGGACCTTGCCATGACTCTGCCGAACGTGTCGGGGGACGCCGGCAGCGAGAACCCGGTGATCACCAGCGTGACGCCGTGTCCGGGCTGCAACCTTGTGGTTGGCGGCGGGCGCCCCATGAGCACGCTCATGATGGCCGACGGCACCAACAACACCGGTGTCAGCCTGGCGCGCACCATGGTGAGTTTCACACCCGAGACCGTGCAGGAGTTCACCGTGCAGACGTCCGCCTATTCGGCGGAGTTCGGAACCACGGGCGGCGGCGTGATCAACGCCACCACCAAGAGCGGCACCAACTCTCTGAACGGGACGGCGCTCTGGTACAACCGCAATCCCGAGTTCGCGGCCGCGCCCTTTACTCAGGCTGCCACCAACCGGCCGGTGCCTACCTTGAAATACAACCAGTTCTCGCTGGCCGCCGGAGGCCCGGTCTACATCCCCAAGGTCTACAACGGAAAGAACAAGACGTTCTGGTTCGCGGCCGTCGAGCCCTTCTACCGCCGCGATCACCTGGACCAGTACGGCACGATGCCCACGGACGCCATGCGCAATGGCGATTTCAGCGATGTGGTCAACACCGCCAGCGGCTGGCTGCCCAAAAGCGTGGTGCAGCAGTTCACCGGGATCGCGCCGCCCAGTGCCCTCACGGTCACGGGCAACGACAGTACCATCTACGACCAGTACAGCGTGGTCAACGGCAACCAGTTCTCGCAGATTCCGTTCTGCACATCGACGGTAACTACCAACTGCCAGCAGGGAACCACCTATACGCCGTTCCCGGGGAACATTATCCCCAAGAACCTCTTGGACCAGACCGCGCTCAAAACGCTGCCCATGATCGCATCGGCCGGCCCGTATTACCTGAACAGCAACGGCACCATCAGCAACATCTTCGCGCCGCGCCTGCTGAGCCAGAACGAGACCCGGTACACGGTGCGCATCGACCAGGTGGTCTCCACCAAGAACCGGATTTACGGGCGTGTCAGCGTGACCCCGGTGATCAAGATCCAGGGCACGCCGGTCAGCCCCACCAACAACGCCGCGGTCTACAGTTGGGGCGCGCAGGCGATGGTGGCCGATACGCACACCTTCAGCCCGACCGTGATCAACGACATTCGCTTGAACTACACGCGCGGGCGTTTCAGCAACACCGTCGACCCGCAATGGGACCCGTACACCGGCACAAACCTGAACACCGAACTTGGCCTGCCCAGCATTACCAAGGGCGGTCTGCCGACATTTAGCGGCCTCTTCCCCGGCAGCAGCCTCGGCGGCGGCGGCAGCACGGCCACCGGTTTTGGAGGCGCAGGCTCCACCAACGTGGAAGACAAAGAGGAACGATACGCGTTCACCGACATCGTCTACAAGAGCCACGGCAACATGAGCCTGAAGTTCGGCGTGGACATGAGCCACTCGCTGCAGAACGTGTACCCGCTGTACGGCGCCTTCGGGGGCATCTATGCCTTTGCGGCCACGCAGACCAATTCCAACGGCACTTCGACCGGCACGGGCGGCAGCGCCTGGGCCAGTTTCCTGCTGGGCGTGGCCAACGGAAACGTCACCATGCGCAACGTGCAGGTGCCCTACTACTACCGGTGGAACGCGGGCGCGGCTTTCATCCAGGACGATTGGAAAGCCCGCCCTGACCTGACTCTCAATTTCGGCCTGCGTTATGCCCTGCAGATGCCGCGCACCGAGAAGTACAACAACCAGGGCGTGTTCCGGCCCGACCTGGCCCAGCAGGTGACGCTCTCCCAGCCGCTCAAGCTCTCCGACGGCACGACATTGACCACGGCATCGAACGTGCCCTTCGCGTTCTCCGGGCTCGGCGGCAATTCGAGCTATCTGACCCCTCCGCAGTATACGGATTTCGAACCGCGCTTCGGCTTCGCGTGGCAGCCCCGGTTCCTGGCCGCGCGGCACCTGGTGGTTCGCGGCGGATGGGGCATGGCGCACGCCCCCATCAGCGGCTTCACCATGCTGCCGCAGCCCGATTTCAGCGCCACCGCCGGATTCGCGACCACGGTTCCCTCGTCCACGGCCAATCCCAACTACGTGATGCGGCTGGGTGAGAATCCGCCGGTGATCACACCGGTTTCCCCCGCGCAGCAGGTGTTCGGATTGCAAGGCCCGCCGGCCAACGGCCTGTCGTACACCAACGGCCTCTACTACCAGCAGTCCTTCGGCGGCTACGCGGTCTCGCAGAATTACCACACGCCGTACGTCAACAACTGGAACTTCACCGTCTCCTGGCAGGCCAACGCGACCACCACCATGGAGATCGCCTACACCGGCAGCATGGGCATTCACCTGTTCATGGGCCCGGAGAACATCAACCCGAAGGATTCCGACCTGATCAGCGCGCAGTTGGCCGCGAACCTGAGCACGACCGCCACGGTCGCAGACCCGCTGGGACGCAAGAATCCGCTCACCGGCGCCACGCTGGCCGTGCAGAACGGTACGCTGGGCAGTCCGTACCTGGGCTTCTCGACGCTGAACCTCTGGTACGATTCCGCGGGAAACAGCATCCGCCACGCCGGCTACTTCAACGTGATACATCGCGTGGCCCGGGGACTCACCTTCACGGCGAATTACACATACGCCAAGTCGATCGACACGGCTTCGAGCGCCGGTGGCGACAAGAACATCCTCACGCCGGTGGGCGGACAGGTCGGAGGCCAGGTGGCCTTCGGCGGTACGCGCGCCAACGATCGTTCCGTCTCCACCTACGATCAGCGCCACGTGATCCACGGCACCGCGATCTACGACCTGCCGTTCGGCAAAGGCCGGCATTTCGGAAACAGTCTGTGGAAGCCGCTCGATTTCATCGTCGGCGGTTGGACCACCACCGGCCTCGTCCGGTTGAACACCGGCTTCCCTTATATGCCGTATCTCTCCGACACCAACCAGCTCGGCGATACGACGCACACCATCCGGCCGGACCTCAACCCCGGCGTGCCGATCATCAATCCGAACTACAGCCGGTCCTGCCCGGCCGGCACGGGATGCGAGCCGTACGTCAACCCTGCCGCGTTCATGCGTCCGGCTCTCGGTGTGTTGGGCACTGCCCCGCGCACGCTCGATGGCGCGCGCGGACCGTGGCAGCAATACTTCGACGGCTCGATCCAGAAGAGCTTCTGGCTGGGTGAGAGTCACAGGCGCCGCCTTCAGTTCCGCGTGGATGCGCTCAACGTATTCAATCACCCGACCTTCGCCGTCTACCCGAACAACGCCGGCGGCGCCGATTTCATGGGCGCTCCCAGCACGGCGACCCTCAGCACCGCGAACTACAACGCCTGGGCCGTCGCCAACAACCAGCCGCAAACCACGACCCCGGCCGGCACCACCATCTACAACAACATCGTTGCCATGGTGAACGCGCAAAAGAACGCCAACGGCGTTCTGCCCGCGAACTTCTTCACCATCCCGCTGCCGACCGGTTTCTACTCGAAGCAGCCCAATTCGTTCGACATCACGACGCTGAGCGGCTATAAGCTCTACCAGTTGCGCACCGCGTACGCGACGAATTTCGGAACGCTCTACAACAACGGAACCCCGCGCTACGTGCAGTTTGGGGTGAAGCTGTACTTCTAGCTTTCAGCTATCAGCTATCAGCTTTCAGCTCTCAGCTTTCAGCCTCTACGTGCCACGGATGGGCTGAAGGCTGATAGCTGATGGCTGACAGCTACTACCCACACATCGCCATCACCTCGATCGCCTCCAGACACCCCTGCGAGACGCTGTTGGTCGAGATGGCCGCGTCTTCGATCGGACTCACCACTTCGGGGCCTTCCAGGTGCTGCGCGTTGATGCGCGGGACCCGCACCCCGGCCCACGCGCGGCGCGCATACGCTTCGTTCTTGGTCAGGCGGTACAGATACGCCGAGAGGCGGCCGGGACGGGAGTATTGAGCATCCGCACCTTCGGTGCCGGTGGTTTTGTCACGCTCGACAACGGATTGCGGAGCGTTGTGGAGACGGCAGTATTGCTCCCAGGCTTTCTTCCATCCGGGATGGTCGATCAGTTCGTTGAGCTCGAAAACGACTTCGGCCCCGCCCATGATGGTGGCCAGGTTGTAGGTTCCTACGCGCTCTTCGAGCGCGTAGAGCTTGCCGGTCTTGGGATCGTAGCCGTAGAGTTGGTTGGGGCCGGTGAGAAAGCCGAACGGCATGGCGGCAATCGAATCCATCCCGGCGACGATCTTGTCGCGCCACTTCGCGTCGCCGGTGCGCTCCCATTCGGTCATCCAGTTGCCGGCATACGCCAGCCAGTCGGGACCTCCGCGCACGCGCGCGGGATAGGCGATCTCACCGGTGCGCGGCTGCGCCAGCCGCATCGGATCGAGATCGAGCGTCGTGGCATCGACATTGACGACCTCGCGCATGATGTCGCCGGTCCGCTCGTCCGTGGTCAGGTAATGATAGTAGCGGCGGTAGGCGGCCTGACTGATACGGGCTTCCTTGGCGCCGCAGCCCCAGTGGCGCACGTTGTGGCGCGAGCCGAGCATCGCGAACCGGCCGAGGTGGTACGTATCGACTTCGCTGGTGTGGCGCGTCATGGCCTCCGCCATGCGGAAGGCGTCGGCGCGCCCGGTGCGCAGAAAGTAGTGCCAGAACCACATGTCCGTGCCGAGTTCGGTGTTGTCCCAGGCGAAGCCGCCGATGTCGTAGCGCCATTCGTGGCGCGGGCCGTCGTGCTGGTGCATGACGTCGCCGAAGTTCCAGAAGCCGTACCAGTGGCGCTGATCGGCCTCGCGGCGGTAGTGCTCGAAGCAGGCGTCGATCTGGTCTTCGATCTGCTTCTTCTGGTCGGTGGAGCGGTCGGGCAGGCCCCAGATGCCGAAGACCTTGGCGGACACCAGGTGCTCCGGCGGCGCCGCCAGCAAGGGCGGAGCCTGCGCCAGCTTCGCCTGCCGCAGGGTATCGGCTTTCGTTGGCACGCTCGCGCTGGGAAAGAGCGTCATCTCGCTGGTGCGCGCCACGCCGTGCGGCGTGCTGAAACCGGGCTGGACGTCTTCGTAGCTCGAATCGAGATCGTGGGCGCGCGTGTCGTAATGGCGGAGGTCCATCGCCGGAGCGTCAGGCGACCAGAGCCAGACGCGTAGTTCCGCGGTGTCGGCGGTGGCGTGGCGTACTTCCAGCGATGCGGGGTGCGACTGCCAGAAGTTCTTCACGCCGGCCGCGAGTCCGCCGGTCACGTCGCCTGCAAAGACCAGGCCGTCTGAGCGGCGGCCGCCGATCACGTCCAGCCAGCAGCTCCGCGGATTGGTGCGCTTCTGGATGGCGAAGCCGTCGGCGTTGGCCTGGACCAGCTTGAAATCGTCCCACACCGCCCAGTCCGAAAGCAGCTTCTGCCCGGCGGCGTTGAACGTTTCTTTGTTGGCGATCCGCTTGCCGGCGAGCTGATCCGGGTACGACGCGCCTTGCAGGAAGCGCCGCCCGGTGATGGGCTGCACAGGCTCGCTCCACAGGCCGTCGC
>Ga0335079_10000643_pt1 | contig 40170 bp, 33 predicted proteins | sample Lox_Sample_33_FD_206719 | JGI IMG/M metagenome (GOLD analysis project Ga0335079, IMG submission 206719) | Soil microbial communities from Loxahatchee National Wildlife Refuge, Florida, United States - Lox_Sample_3.3 | ecosystem: Environmental > Terrestrial > Soil > Wetlands | place: USA...
CCGAATTGGAATCCCGAACTTTCAAAGGTGAATTTATAAATGCTGTCGGTGAGATTATTGGTCGGCCGGTCGATTCCGACATCGCCAGCGGTCACCGGAGGCACGTTGATGTCGCTGTTGTTGATGCGCACGTACCCGATGCGAAAGTCATTCACCAGCGTGGGCGAGAAAAGATGCGTTTCTGAAATGGTGAAGAAGCGATCGTGCACCGGAAGGTCATAAGGAAAGTTCAGATCGGTGCCGCTGATGCTGCCGCCCAGCGATGCCTGCAATCCGCCCGCGCCGAACGGTACGTCAGATTCGAAGTCGGTAAAGAAAAAGCGAGCGGAAATTTTATCGTTCGCATGGTTAAACTCTTTGTCCCAGTTCGCGGTGAACTGATCATCATTGAACGTTCCAGGCCGACTGACGGCAAAAAAGCCCGTCCCACCGGGAGTTCCAGGGATAGAAGGGAACAAGAATCCACCTGGCGTGTTCCCGAACTGATTGCTTTTGAAATTCAACAGCGCGAGAGCGACCGAATCAATGCTTGTGCTTGGAACACCGAATGCCGACCCCAGTGAAGCCGCCGAGCGATCGAGCGGCAGCACCGGGATTTGCGTGGTGATGATCGTACCCGGAGAATCGCCGCTACGCTGCCGCGTGCCCTGATAGTTCACGAAGAAGAACCCAAGCTTTCCGTCGTGGCCAATGGGCCCGCCGAAGCTCCCGCCAAAAATGTTCTGTTTGACGACCGGCCGCTGGTTTGCCTCGCCGGATGCTATCTGGCTCTGCTTCAGGAAATAATCATTTGCATCAAGCACCGTGTTGCGAAAGAACTCGTAAGCATCGCCGTGAAATTGGCGGGTCCCGGATTTAAGGATCGCATTGATATTGCCGCCCCCATTGCGCCCCTGGCTGGCATCATAAAGCGAAGTCTGGACCTTGAACTCTTCAATCACATCCGGATTCGGCAGTGGCGTGGTGGTCAGTTCCGCCACGTTATAGTCGGTTGCGCTGATGCCTTCAATCAAATAATTGTTGTTGTCCTCTCGCTGGCCGTTGACCTCAATGCGCACGTCTCCGCGGCCCAGTTGCGATGAATTGTTCAGGTTGCTTTCGGCGCCGGAAGAAAGCGTCAGTAACTGTTGGAAGTTTTGAGTGGCAAGGGGGAGATTGCGGATCGTATTCGATTCAATTGCCTGTCCCGTCGCTGCATTGGTGGTTTCGACCGTCTGCACTTCGGCCTGAACTTCAACTTTCTCCTGAACCGATTGCGGGCGCAGCTTGGCAATCAGGCGTGTCGTCTCGGTAACGCGAACATCAATGGCCGGAAAGCTGCCTTCCGCAAAGCCCGGGCTCTGAACGATGACGCTATAAGTACCAACTGGCAGCAACAGCGCACTGAAATTGCCGCTGGCATCGGACTTCACCGTGCGGGCCAGCACCCCAGTGCTCTGGTCTGTGATTCGAACCTCGGCATTCGCGATAACCGCGCCGCTGACATCCTGAACTGTGCCGCTGATCGCTCCAGTTGCTCCGCCCTGCGCGAATGCGTACCCAACCAACCCTAATGTGACCAAAATGACCCGAAGCCACTTCACCGCTGATGTCATAGACTCTCCCCCGGCTTTGTGTGCATTTACTCCATTGAGCCACCGCTGATTTTCAAGACTGAAGTTCGAGGATTCCTGAGGAAAACAATAGGCAAGAACACGCACCCATCGCCGGTGGCGAACTTCCTGAATTAAGAGGCCCGGACTGCACTCGCGCCGACCGCCGACAGCGCCCGCCATTGAGTACACACCTCCCGCAGAGGATGCTTTGGAGATGAGTGAGCTTACTAGAATCCGAAAGAGTTAGCAATTACCTTCAGTTGGCCGGTTGACCGGCAGTCAAACTAAAAGCCTTTGTACATTCCTCCATCCACCAGAACAGTTTGACCGGTCACATAGCTGGCGCGCTCGGAGCATAACCATACGATCGTCGCAGCCACTTCTCGCGGTTCTCCCAGTCGCTTGAGTGGGGCATCCGCCGCCCAGCCGTCAAAAATTTCTTTTTCTGATTTGCCGAGAGCGCTGGAGCGAGCCTTGGCCAGCTCTTTGAGGCGATCAGTAGCGGTGAAACCCGGTCCAACGTTATTCACCAGAATTCCGTCTTTTCCAAATTCATTGGAAAGACTCTTGACCAGTCCCACAACCGCCGCGCGCACGGCATTTGAAAGCACGAGATCAGTAACCGGCTGTTTGGTCGTGATCGAAGTGAGGGTCACAATCCGTCCCCACTTTTTCTGCTGCATGTATGGAATGACTTCACGAGCGAAAAAAACTGCGCTCAGGAAGTTCGCATTAACCGCTTTCTGCCAGTCCTCGGAACTGGTCGCGAGGAAGCCTTTGGCCGGCGGCCCTCCGGCATTCGTTACGCAAATATCGACGCTTCCGAATTTATGAGCGATCGCCTGGACGAAGTCGTGAACTTCATCAGAGTGAGTGACGTCAACAACCTCAGCAAAGACCTCGGCGTTGTGCTCGCGCCGAATTTTGTCCGCTGCCTGCTCCAGCGTCTCACGATTCCGCGCGCACATGGCCACGCGGCATCCCTCGGCGGCAAACGCTTCGGCTGTCGCCCGGCCAATGCCCTGGCTCGAGGCCGCTACGATTGCAGTCCGTCCTTTTATCCCTAAATCCATAGAACCGCGATTATAAGTCAGAAGACCTCTTGCCCACATTCTCCTTCACGCTTACCCTGAAAAGCAGGAGTCACAATGAAAGGTAAAGCTCACCATCCCGAAACGAAAGCCGTGCGCGCCGGCACCGATCTCGACAAGAAGAATGCCGCCCTCGCCACGCCGATTTTTCAGACTTCGACCTTCGAAGTCACCGACAACGAGCAGCAGCTGCGCGCCACGCACACCGATATGTTCTACACGCGCTACGGCAACCCTACCCACACGGTGGTGGAAAGTGCGATTGCCGAACTCGAAGGCGCAGAAGCTGCTCTGCTTTTTGCGTCAGGCATGAATGCCATCACCACTTCAGTCCTCGCGCTGGTTCAAAGCGGGGACCACATCGTTGCGCAACGCGACATTTATGGCGGCGTTACCAAGTTTCTCAGCAGTTGGCTGCCAAAGTTGGGAGTTGAGACCACATTCGTCGACACGACCGATTATGATCAGTACGCCCGCGCCATTCGCCCAAACACGAAGCTGATCCACATTGAATCCCCGACGAATCCAACCTTACGCATCGTTGATCTGCGGCGAGTTTCGAAATTGGCAAAAGACCACGGTCTGATCACCACCATCGACAGCACATTTGGAACTCCGATCAATACTCGCCCGGCCGAGTATGGCATCGATCTCGTCCTGCATTCCGGCACGAAATACTTCGGCGGGCATCACGATCTGATCGCCGGCATCGCAGCAGGGAAGCGCGATCTGATCGACAAAATCCGCGAAACCCGCACTACACTCGGCGGCTGCATGGATCCCCACGCCGCCTGGTTACTGCTGCGCGGCTTGCGCACACTGGCGGTGCGAGTTCAGCGCCAGAATGAAAATGCGTTGCGGGTGGCGCAATTCCTGGAACAGCACCCGAAAGTTCGTCGAGTTCACTACCCGTTCCTCAACGCTCACCCGCAGCACTTGCTGGCGATGGAGCAGATGCACGGTGGCGGAGGCATGCTCAGCTTTGAAGTGGATGGCAGCGGGCAGGACGCTCGAGCAATTTCGGAATCGCTTCACCTCTTTACGCTTGCGCCCAGCCTCGGCGGAGTGGATTCGCTGGTTTCGCTTCCCGTACTAACCTCTCACGCCATGATCTCGCCGGAGCACCGGGCAAAGATGGGAGTGACGGAGCAGTTAGTCCGCTTGTCTGTAGGGATTGAAAATGCCGACGACCTGATCGCCGATTTGGATCAGGCCCTCGCCAAAGTTGCAAGCGAGGTGTCGCTGGCTTCTCAAAGTTCACGATAGATCCTCGAAAAACAGTTCCTGCGCTCACAAATATCTGCCACTTTTAGTAGCCGGTCAGATCATTTCCCGCATCCGACTTGATCATGCCCAACACAAGTTCGGGCCGGCGCGACATTATCGTCATGGGTGGCTCAGCGGGCGCTCTGGAATCCTTGCGGTGCATCGTCTCCCGTCTTCCCGCCGACCTTCCTGCCGCCATTCTGCTTGTAGTCCATGTAGCCCAGGATTATCCCAGCATTCTTCCCGAGATCCTCAGCGCATGCGGTTCGTTGCGCGCCATTCATCCGCACAACAAACAGAGAGTTGAGAACGGCATGATCTATGTTGCTCCGCCGGATCATCATCTGCTGTTGGAGGACGCTTCAATAGTGCTGAGCCGCGGGCCACGGGAGAATCGTCACCGCCCCGCGATCGACCCGCTGTTCCGTTCGGCGGCGCGAACCTATGATGCACGCGTGGCTGGGGTCATCCTTTCCGGCGAACTTGACGACGGCTCTGCCGGATTGATGGCTGTCCGCATGCGCGGCGGAATCGCAATCGTGCAGGACCCGAATGAAGCGATCGCTCCCGAGATGCCACGGCGCGCCATCCAATATGCCGGCGCTGACTACGTCCTGCCGGCGGCCGCCATTGCGGAGCTGCTCATCCAATTGGCTGCCAGAACGGAATCGACAACAGAACCGGCCCGCGAGTTTCATATGCCCCACAAATCCGCCAAAATAGATGAAGAGGCCCGCCAGGCAAACCTGGAAAATGATCCGCCCGCGAAGCAGGCGGGACAGCCCTCCACCTTCGTATGCCCGGAGTGTCATGGAACGCTCTGGGAATTGGAGGAAGGCGGACTCTTGCGTTTCCGCTGCCGCGTGGGCCACGCCTACACAGCTGACTCCCTTCGACTGGCATTTACCCAATCGACCGAGGAGGCGCTTTGGGTGGCCATGCGCGCGTTGGAAGAAAAAGCGGCCCTGCTGCGCCGGCTTGCTTCGCGGAGTGCCGAGCGCATGGCGGCGAACTACCGGCAGGAGGCGGAGGCCTACGACAAGCACGTGGAATCGATTCGAAGAATCCTGCTGGCCAATCAGGCCGTGGTAGACCGGGAGGAGCACAGGTCCGATGCGGCCTAGCCGCTAAACTCAGGCGCTTATGCTTTCCCGCTTACCGGCGGACGCCGGCAAAACCGCGGTTACGACCGTGTTCCCGGGGCGGGAAGCGATCTCCAACTTTCCCCCAAGCTGCGCCAGTCTCTCCTTCATGCCGAGAATGCCCACCCCTACGGTGCTGGTCGTTTTTGGCGATATCACATCATCCGGCAGCCCCTTGCCGTTATCGCGAATCACCAGCTTCACGCGATGGTCATCCCGAGTAAGTTGGACGGCGGCCTTGGTCGCCCCGGAATGACGATAAATGTTATTGACAGATTCCTGCAGCACCCGAAACAGCGCGATTTCGGCATTTTCCGGTAACCGCCCGAGGCTTTCATCCGCACTCAACTCGAACTTGATTCCCGCCCGCTTTTTGAAGCCATCCACCAGCCACTTGATGGCCGAAACCAGGCCTACCTCGTCCAACAAAGGAGGGTGAAGCATGTGCGAAAGCGTGCGGATCTCACCGGTTGCATCATCCACCAGCTTCGTCGTGTCCTCAAGCAGCTTCTTGACTCTCTTATCGGAGTCCGCGGATTTTTCCAGCGCGCTCAGGTTCATCTTGAGTGCGACCAGCTTTTGGCCTGTGGAATCGTGCAGATCGCGCGCCATGCGCCGCCGCTCTTCATCCTGCAGCTGCATCAAATAAGCCGAGAATTGCCGCAGGTTAGTTTCTGAACGTTTTCGGTCTGTAATGTCGGTGCTGATTTCCAATACCTGGGGGCCATCTGGTCCATCTTTCTGCAATGCCCACCGGCTCTCCAGAATCCTGCGTTCGCTATCCTTACGTACATGCACCAGCTCACCTTCCCAATATCCGGTGCGTAAAAGCTCTTTCTGCATCTCGTCGAAGGGCTTGGGATACTCGGCCTTCAGAAGTTCCTGCTTGCGCTTGCCGATGGCCTCTTCTTTCGTCCATCCGTAGGTTTGCTCCGCGCCACGATTCCAGAACCGGATGGTTCCGTCCAGGTCGCGTACAATAACGGTGTCGCGCGCCAGTTCCAGCAGTGTGGATTGGGTCTTGATCGCCGCCATGTTCTTGTCGTGATCACGCCTCACAGCGTCAATATCCTGCAGGCTGACCACCGCGCCATCGATCTTGCTGTCCCAGGTTTTGTAGGGACGCACACGCAGCAGGTACCACTTTCCGTCATTCCCTCGCACGTCCTGCTGGTACGCAGTGGCGGTGTCCACTACATCCCGCACCATTTTCTCAAGGTCGTCCACCTCAACATTGGGGCGGATGTCGCCGATTCTGCGGCCAACATCGGCGGTGATCAGGTTCAGCAGGCCTTCTGCGGGAGGCGTGAAGCGGCGAATCCGCAAATCGCTGCCCACCATGACCAAGGCTATGCTCACGTTGGCGAGCAGGTTCACCAGATCGTTATTGGCCGTGCTCAGTTCGGCATTGCGATTGTGCAACTCTTCGTTGAGGGTGGTCAGTTCTTCGTTACCCGACTGCAACTCCTCTTTTGCCGTCTCCAGCTCTTCGTTGGTGCTCTGCAACTCCTCATTGGCCGAGAGCACCTCCTCGTTGGCCGACTTGAACTCCTCCGTCGTGGTCTCGTGGTCTTCAAATAAAGACTGCAGCTGCTGCTTAAGATCGGCATTTTGGTGCCGCAGGCGGTCGATGTCTTGTCCAGCAGCTCGTTGCGCTTTGCTCTTCTTTGGTTCCCGTTTCGCCGCTGCCGCCCCATGCTTCGGGGCAGCTTCCTGGAAGACGATCATGTAGTAACGGTTGCCGGAGCCTTCCACCTGCATCGGAACCACACTCAGGTTCACCTCCGAGGTTCCGCCATTGGTTTTTACATGCACGCCTTCCACGTGCACTGGGGCATTAGTTTTTTTCGCCTTGGTGACTGCCGCATGCAGGTCAATCATCAGGCCTTCACGAGCCATCTTTGACAAGCTGGCCGTCGGCTGCCCCTCCGGCACTTCGAGATAACGTCCGGTACGCCCGCGGACGTGCAGCACCTCCATCTGGTCATTGATCACAACGCTCGGAGGCGCAAAGCGGGTCATCAGCACACGCTCGGCGCTCTTCTCGATCGAAGGCCCCGAGGGCGTCAATCGGGGCAATAGGTTATCGCCAGTTCGGCGATCAATGCGGGGAGGATTGGTGAAGTAGCCAATCAGCCGCGATGAGGTCGCTTTCTTTTGATAAATCTTCTGCTTTTTATCGGTCAGCGTGAAATGATCGGCAAAGCTACCCAGGCTCTCCGATCCCCCCAGTAGCAGATAACCATCAGGCTTGAGTGCGTAATGAAAAACTGGAATGACGCGCTTCTGCAGCTGTGGTCCCAGATAGATCAGCAGGTTTCTGCAACTGATCAGGTCGAGATTAGAGAATGGCGGGTCTTTGGTGACATTCTGCTTGGCGAAGATGCACATTTCCCGCAAAGCTTTATTGATCTGGTAGCCGCCATCGATCTTCAGAAAGAACCGGCTCAATCGCTCAGGAGCAACTTCTACCATCGCGGCATCGCTGTACAAGCCCGTCCGCGCCCGATCCAGCGCCGTATCGCTGATATCTGTCGCAAAGATTTGAATGCCGTTCGCCCCCACTGCCAGTGAAAGGTTCTTTTGCTTGTCCCACAGGTACTCCAAAAGGACTATTCCAATGGAATACACCTCCTCGCCGGTGGAGCACCCGGGTACCCAGATCCTTATCGGGTTATCGTTCAAATTGCGATTCCTGAGCAGGGCCGGGAAGACGTCAACCCGTAGCGCATCGAATGCAGCAGGATCGCGAAAGAAACCAGTCACGTGAATCAGAATGTCACGGTAAAGCTCGTCCAGTTCCTTGGGATGCGTCCGGATATAGCGGACATAGTCGGAAAGTTTTTCCAGCCGGTGGAGCACGATACGGCGCCGGATCCGCCGTTGCAGCGTGGTCTGCTTATACAGGCTGAAGTCCACTCCGGAGGCCTCGCTGACCATGTTGAGCAGTTCTTCCATGTCCTGGCCGGTAAGTCCCGGACCGAGCTCCTGCTGAGGTACGCGGGCTACATAGGGATGCTGCGCCAGCCGCACCAACTCTTTAGCGATGTCGTTCGGCTTCATCACGAAGTCAATGCAACCTGCGGCAATGGCATTGCGAGGCATACCGCTGAACTTTGCCGAGGCTTCGTCTTGTGCAAAGGTGATGCCGCCGGCGGCTTTGATCGCGAGGCAACCTTCCGTGCCGTCCGATGCCGTGCCGGAGAGAATTACGCCAATGGCCTGGTTGCCATGCTGTTCTGCCAGCGATCGAAAGAACTGATCGATAGGCATATGTTGTCCCTTTACCAGAACCCGCGCCCCCAGCCGCAGGCGCCCATCCTGCGCGACCATCGTCGAATTGGCTGGAATCACGTAAACTGTGTTCGGCTCGACCACAACCCCATCGGTCACTTCTTTCACCGGCATTTTCACCGCGCGGGATAGAATATCTGGCAGAAGGCTGCCGTGACTTGGGTCAAGGTGCTGCACCAGGACAAATGCCACCCCCGGATTGGCCGGCATGTTGCGCAAGAGGTCGGCGAAAGCCTCGAAGCCGCCTGCCGAAGCGCCGACACCAACGATAGGAAATGAGCGTGATGTCGGGATGATTTCTTGTTTCTCCAGTGGCGGCGCCGGACTTTTCTTTCCTGAGCTCGTGGACTTGGAGGCTTTTCGTTTCATGACACGTCACCCACAACGGAAAGATGGACCCCGTCCATTTCGATTATGTTCCAGGTGTTGCCTATGGTAAGTGGGCGCTCAGGAGCGGGTCAAACTGCTCGGGCTGGGACAGCCACTTAGCTTCCATGAGCAGGGTTCAACTTATATTTTATAACGCCACGGTTATCACGGCGCAGCGGAGATCCACCACAAAACTCTTCCCAGGATCCGCCAGCCGCTGTTCTTACCTAAAACGATAGATTCATACTTGTGGTTTTCAGACTCCAGGACATCAAGCGTGTCATAGCGCCGCAGGCGGGAGACGCATAGGCCTTTTGACTCACTGGTAGCAACCACAATTTTGCTGTCCAGTTCGTCGCGATCCGTTTGCAATGAATCCACCGCCAATATGTTGCCGTCATGGATGAGAGGCTCCATGGAGTCTCCCTTCACCCGCAACAAGCTGGTGTAATGGGGGTTCGGGCACCATTCCACCGGAGCTGTGATGACCTTCGCCGCCAGGGACCGATCCAGACTCAGGACTTTCGTTCCAGCATTGCCGTGGGTCACGGCGGTGGCTTTCAACAAAAGCAGGGGGACAAGTATAGACTCCCGGTTGAGAACCGTTCGCGCGCCGGCGTGCGCCGCCTCAAGCTTTGCCTCAGTCGGAAGATCAGTGTGAGAATGGCCCGTTTTTCTACTTCGCGGCAGCATAGAAAGCACATCGCCCACCTGCAGCCCGCTCTGCCCCCAAAAAAACCAGCACTCGCTCTTCCCGGCGAGTTTTCCCAGTTGCAGATAATATTCCGCCGAGGGTGCCAGCAGGCCACGCTCCCAACGGGACACCGTCATCGCCGAGCACTCGACTTTTCGCGCCAGTTCACCCTGGCTGATTTTCAGGCGTTTACGGAGTTTTGTTATGCGCGCCGCCCACTCGGGAATTGGAATGTGCCGTGCCAATTTAGCCATTGCATCCCCTAACTGAGGTGATTTAACATTGACGTTACATAGTAGACAAAGCTCAAGCAGCGAGGTTTCACGATGTCCACTAAGTCTGTAGTTAATGGTAGCACCAATCTTCGCATCCTACCCTCGCTTTCTCGCGGTTTGTATAAGAGAGTAGCGGACAAGCTGGGATGCGATCCTTCTTACGTCAGCCGTGTCGCCCGGGGAGAGCGCAGCTCCAAAGCTGTGCTCAAAGCTCTCGACGGCGAACTCCAGAGCACCTGGACCTTGTTGAACCGTCGCATGGAAGCTGCGATGACGAAGGCTAACGGAAGAGCCGGCAAGCGCGCCTAAGGGAGGGTTGTTCGCGCAAGTGGCAGATGTGCTCCCCTGCCCGGCCGAGAGCAGACCGGCCACTCAGGTCAGTACGCGCCCTTGTCCTGCAGCGCCTCGTTCGCCCGGGCAGTGATCTGATTACGAACGTCCCACAACTCTTTGTAGAAAAAATGCTCCATGCGCTGGTGCAGCACTTCAACCGGCGTACCCATGGTCCCGACCACGCCACCGCCTATGATTCTCTGCGCCAGCTTCAGATGGTGAAAACGGAATATATGCACACGCTCGTCAAAATCGAGCATGCGCTCGGCAACATCGTGCAGCGCGAAAAGTTCCTCATGGCGGCGGTATAGATCGTCCACGCTCAACCCGGCTTTTCTGAGCTGAACGTAAAACGCTTCGCCGATCCGCGGCCCGATATGCAACAGCCCCAGAAATCCGGGCGAATCGAGACCGCTGCCGTGACCGAGGCCAGCGCGAATCACATGGTAGTCGTAAGGCGTAATCGTCTCCAGTATGTGGAGCAGAGAAATAGGGTGCTCGATCATCGGATTGCTGCGGCGCATCAGCCGGCAGGCGTTGAAGAAATCGCCCTCTTCAATGTGATCGCGCGCGCGGCCAAGCTCCCATGCGGCTCCCTTGAGCAGCAACTCCGAAGCCTGGTGCACCACCTGGAAGGTCATTTCATCTTTGTGCAGAAATTCTTCCGGGCGTTTTTGCAGCGCGAGCAGTTCATCGGTGCGCAGATAGCGCTCATAGTCGGAAGCGCCCTTGCCGGGAAGAATCGGTTTGGTCTTGTCGTTCATCGTTTACCGGAACAACGTCATTTTCTTGGAGCAGTCCACTGAGGATCTTTTTCGGCCGGAACGACCGAGCCATCGCGCATATGAAGGATGCGATCGCCATAGCTTGCCGCCTCGGGATTATGCGTGATCATCATGACCGTCTGACTGAATTCCTGGTTCGAATGCCGCAGCATCTTGAGGACAACCTCAGAGTTTTGCGAATCGAGATTTCCTGTCGGCTCATCGGCGAGCACGATTGCAGGCTTGTTGATCAGCGCCCGCGCCAGCGCCACGCGCTGCTGCTCGCCTCCGGAGAGCTCTGACGGGCGATGCTCCAGCCGCTGCTCGAGTCCCAACAGGCTGACAATCCGATGAAAGTAAGCTGTGTCGCGATGGCCGTTGGCTCCGGCGATGTCAAGCGCAATGTCTATATTCGATCGCGCGTCGAGCGTCGGCAGCAGATTAAACTTCTGAAACACGAATCCGATTTTGCGCTTGCGCATGCGGGTGCGCTCAGAATCCGAGAGATGAGTGAAATCGGCGCCGTCGATGATAACCTGCCCTGAATCGGCCTGTGCCAAACCGCCCAGCAGATAAAAGAGCGTTGATTTTCCGCTGCCGGATGGCCCCACGATGCTGACAAACTCTCCTTTTTCAACTGCAAACGAAACCCCGCGCAAAGCAGGTACTTCGATTTTGCCGATGTGGTAGGTCTTGTGGAGATCTACAGCTTCAATAAACGCGGCCATCCGCAATTGATATTACACGATGGATTGCGCAATCGGCTTGTGCTGGTGCCCCTGGTGCAAGGTCAAAGAACGTCTCCGTGTTCCTGCGGTGTCCTCTGTGGTTTACAACTCTTACGCCGCACTCGGCTGAATAGGTTGAGAAGGAGACGCTTGCGTTCGTGCCGGCGCGCGCTTGGGACCGCGCTTTCGCACCAGCAGTACGCGGATGCGCTCCAGCAGTTCGGCCGGCAGATACATCCCCTTTGGAAGAAAGACATCAGCCTGCGTGTCGCGATCGCAAATCCTGATTTTTCCCGAGACCAGAATCGCGGGTGTTCCGGGAGAAATGGTCTTGATGTTCTCGATCAGCTTGCTGCCGTCCGTGTCTGGCATAAAAAGATCGCTCAGCACCAGATCAACTCCGCCCTTTTTGAAGATCTCAAGTGCTTCTGGCCCGTTGTTGCAGGCAATCACGCGATAGCCTCGGGTTTCGAGCATTACTTTTCTAATGGAGAGAATTTGTTCGTTGTCATCCACGCAGAGAATCGTTCTTTTCGGCTTCATTATTCTTTCCGGTGAGAGTGCAACATCACGCTGCAATGTAGCTCGGCAAAGAGCTCGAATGAACCAGAGCGAAATGAATCGTACGGCGGGCGAAGTGTTCGTGTAAAGTGCCGCCGATGCTAATGTGCAGTTTGCTCATCACATCAGGATGTTCACATCGCGCAGCGGCATTTTTATTACGCTTCTCGTACTCTGGTTTCAGAAGAAAAGGTCGCCGTGCAAAACTTCGACACAATTTCCACCGACACGCACATTAACCACTCGGTCATCTTGCCATGCCGCGCGCACAAAAATGCGACTCGGACGGTGCATTTCCCTGCCTTGTTCGATCAGAACGCGCTCCTCTGACTTTGCGACGCCGTTCGCGACCATCCACGCGGCACAACACCCGGCTGCCGAGCCGGTGGCCGGATCTTCGCCGTTGTAGAAGATCATTCGGGCGTGTAATCGTGCGCTGGTGTCCTCGGTTTCCCGGCACACGATGTAGAAAAATTTCCCGCCGCAGCGTTCGAGGTATTCGAGCGAGTTCTTGAGGTTGAGGTTCAGCCGGCGCATCGCCTCCAACCTGCGCAATGGCAGCATCGTGAACGGCACACCGGTGGAAACCGTCTGTATCGGAAGTGAGAAATCGATATCGCTCACCGGAATTGCTGTGGCGCGCGAGACAGCCTCGATATCATGGCGCGTCCCGAACTCGGGGTCGCGCTGCGTCATTTCGCCGAAAACCTCTCCGGCCAGCTCTTCGAAACGAACCGGAACCTTGCCGACGTTCAGATCGAGCGCGACCTCGGCAGCTCCGCTCGTCCCCCGTAACTGAAACGCCGTGCCCAATGTTGGATGTCCCGCGAAAGGCAATTCTTCCTGAACCGTGAAGATGCGCACGCGCACGCCATGTTCGCGTTCGGTCGCAGTGTCACGCGGCAGAATAAACGTCGTTTCCGAAAGATTCATCTCGCGGGCAATTGCTTGCATCTCTTCATCGGTCAATCCACGGGCGTCGCTGAATACAGCCAATGAATTTCCCTCAAACGGGCGCGAAGTAAAAACATCCCACTGGGTGAACGAAAATCGCTGGTCCGCAGCTGGCATTTGATCCTCCGTGAATGCCTCTCGCACACTATTGACAAAGCCAAATGCCGGAAAGATTCAGATTGCGCGAGGGCCGAGCGCATTTCCCCCCGTATTCTGCCCCGGCGAAAAGCCTCTTGTTATGGGACTGAGCGGGGTTAGTGCTATTGGGTTAGTGCACATGGAGGCTTGAATTTAAACCCAGTCACGCTAAAGTGCACACGTGCGCTGTACGTTTGCCGAGCTACCCTTCCCCGGCCGGCTTAGCGCAATCCACAAGGAGGAAAGAAATGCGTACAAAGCTAGTAATAGTGTGTCTGGCGCTGGCAGTATTGGCCACCGGAAGCGCCCTGGCGCAGACTTACCAGGGTCCCTTCAAGGTCGACTATTTTTCCAACGCCAACACGGCCGGTGCTCCGGACGGGACCGTACGGTTCGACAACCCGGGCACATCCGGGGGGTATCTCTGCGCTGACATTTTCGTTTTCGATGCGGCAGAAGAGATGTCGGAATGCTGCAGCTGCTATGTGAGCCCTGACGACCTGCGCACCCTCTCCGTCAACACCGACCTGACCTCGAACCCGCTGAACGGCGTAACCTTGACCGGCGGCGTGATCAAGGTCGTGTCTTCCGCGGAAGTCGGCGGCGTTTGCAACGCCCCAACGTCTGCGTCAGCCGTGGCGCCCACCCCCGAAATTCAGGAATGGGTCACCCACATCCAGAACAGCAACTTCAGCATCACTGAGGACGAGACCCAGTCGGCCGACCTCGGAACGACGGAGTTGAAGAATCTGGAATCTGGCTGCTCGGCTATCCACAGAGTGGGCAGCGGAAAAGGCCTTTGCACCTGCGGGTCCGGACACTAAGAAGTTTGTCATCGGGCGGCAAGCCCGAGGACAGCCAGTTCGCCAGGCATCGAGCGATCAGCCCCTGCCTGGCGTTTTTTTTGAGTAGAAGTCAAATCGCACTAGCAGCACATCGGGGGAGTGTTTATGTGGTTTTCAAAGAAGTTGTTTGTTGTCGCTTTCGGGGCTGGCATCCTGCTGGCCGGCAGTAACGCAATTGCTCAAAATGATTCGGATATCGTTGCTCAAGTCGGAGACCTCAAAGTCACGCGCGCCGATCTGAACAAGGAAGAAGAAGGCAAACTGCTTCAGGCTCGCTACCAGTATTATCAGGCCGAAAGCAAGGCACTCGACGAACTGGTCGCGCAGAAAATTCTGGAAGTCGAGGCGAAAAAAGAAAACCTTACCGTCGAGCAGCTCATGGATCGGGACATCAAGTCCAAGATTGAGGATCCGACCGATGATCAAATGCGGGTTTTCTATGAGGGCCTGGAGACAGAGCAGCCGTACGAAGCCGTGCGGGATAAGATTCTCTCGAAGATTCGTCAGGTCCGCACCCAAAGAGCTACGGCCGAATACGTAAGGAAACTGCGTGAACAGATCAGCGTCGTCATCGAACTGGCTCCCCCCAATGCCAGCGTTGATCTCCAGAACGCTACTTTCCGTGGTTCGCAGCATGCGCCCGTAACGCTCGTCGAGTTTGCCGATTACGAGTGCCCTTATTGCCAGAAGGTCGCTCCTGAGATCAACCAACTGCAGGCCGATCTGGGCGACAAGCTGGCAATCGTCTACAAGGATTTCCCCCTGCCCATGCACTCCCATGCGGAAAAGGCGGCGGAAGCGGCGCGCTGCGCTGGCAAACAGGGCAAATTCTGGGAATACCACGACATGCTCTTCCACAACAAGCAACTTGAGGTTGATCAACTCAAAGAGCAAGCCAACTCTCTGAAGCTGGATCCATCTGCATTCGACAAATGTCTCGACTCAGGGGAAGAAGCTGCTGATGTCGCACGGGACCGCTCGGAAGGGCAGAGACTGGGCTTGAATGGGACGCCGAGTTTCTTCGTCAATGGTCACTTCTTCAGTGGCGACGTGGATTACAACGGGCTGCGGCGCATCGTCGAGCAGCAGCTGTCTGAGTCTTCCACCAAAGTTGCAATGAATTCCACAAAGTAATCAATCCGCTCTGAGGCCAGCATGGCACAAGGTCATGCTGGCTTTTTTCTGTGCGTATTTCCCGCTTTTTCCTGGCTACTTTTCCTGAATGGTGCAGCGCCTGTACTCCCCTGCGTGGCGCTTGTCGCATCTCGCTGATATATTCAGAGTTTCCCTTTGTGGATAGCCATCCAAGGAGCCCGAATGTTTGCCGCAGGTAAATCGTTTCAATTGGTTTCGGCTGGTCTTGTCTTAAGTATTTTCGGATTCACGCAAACCGTGCCGCAAATGGCTACGCCCACGATTACGATTTCGGTTGACGCGAGCGATGCACCGAGGAAGATTTTCCATGCGAAGCTCAGCATGCCGGTCAGTCCTGGCTCGGTCACTGTTTATTATCCCAAGTGGATTCCCGGGGAGCACGGGCCGACAGGCCCGATACAAGATCTGGCGGGCCTGAGATTCACCGCGAACGGACAGGATCTGCACTGGCGACGGGATCTGCTCGACGGATGGACGTTCCACGTCGAAGTTCCGGCTGGAGTCACGTCTATGGATGTGGCGCTGGATTTTCTCTCGCCCACCAGTTCCAACGAGGGTATCTATACCGGCGGCGGATCTGCAACAGATAAGATGACCGTGATCAGTTGGAACACGCTACTCCTTTATCCCGCAGGACCAACTGCCGACGAGATTACATACCAGGCGACCTTGCACCTTCCGAATGGGTGGAAATTCGGCACGGCGCTGCCCATCGCGCGTGAAGCCGGCAGTGATCTCACATTCAAACCAGTGTCACTCAGCATGCTGGTTGATTCACCCGTGATCACCGGCGAGTTCATGTCAGTTGTGCCACTCGCGGATAATCCTCCACAAGAAATGGACATTGCCGCCGACAGCGCTGCTGCGCTCGATGCTCCCGCGGGTTATCTCGATAAATTTAAGAATCTTACGGTCCAGGCGGACAAGCTGTTTGGGGCGCAGCATTTTCGTGATTATCACTTCCTCTACAGTCTTAGCAACCACGTAGCGCATTTCGGATTGGAACATCATGAATCGGACGACAGCCGCGTTGGCGAAGACGGTTTAACCGATCCCGAACAGCGCCTGCTCGCGGCTGGCCTTTTGCCGCACGAGTATGTGCACTCATGGAATGGAAAGTATCGGCGCCCCGCTGATCTCGCCACGCCAGACTATGAACAGCCGATGAAGGACGACTTGCTCTGGGTATATGAGGGGCTGACATCGTACCTGGGTGACGTTTTGAGCGCACGCAGCGGAATACGCACTCCTGAAGAGTACCGCGACAATCTGGCGCTGATCGCGGCAGGGATGGATTACATGCCCGGGCGTGTGTGGCGCAACCTGCAGGACACTGCGGACGGCGTGCCTGCAATGCAGAACGCGCCGCCGCAGTGGGAATCGTGGCGCCGCGATCTCGATTACTACGATGAAGATGTTCTGAACTGGCTGTGGGCGGACACGATTATTCGCCAGCAGACACACGGACAAAAATCGATCGACGATTTCTGCCGCCTTTTCTACGGTCCCCCCGGAGGGCAGCCCGACCTGAAGACTTACACGTTCGATGAGGTCATGAACGCCTTAAACCAGGTCGTGCCCTACAACTGGGGTGGCTTCTGGACCGAACGGTTACAAAATCACGGCCCCGGCGCTCCTCTGACTGGAATTGAAAACAGCGGCTGGAAACTGACATATGACGATAATCCGTCTGATCTCATGCGCGCTGCCGAACATGATCGCGGAGCTATCGACGCGGCATTTTCCATTGGCCTTCTGATCAAAGATGACGGCCGAATTATCGATACGATCGAAAATATGATCGCCGCAAAGGCGGGTATCGGGCCTGGAATGAAAGTCGTCGCCGTGAATGGCCGGCGCTTCACACCTGAGGTGCTGCGAGATGCATTGAAGGCCGGCAAGATCAGTTCGCAGCCCCTCGAATTGCTGGTAGAGAATACAGATTATTTTGTGACCTATAAACTCGCCTACCACGGCGGAGAAAAGTATCCGCACCTTTCGCCCGACACCAGCAAACCCGACATGCTGGCGGAAATTATCAAGGCGAAGTAGATGATCTCATCCACTGTGGACCTCTCGCGGCTTCTGAAAAATCCTCAAACCACAGAGGCCGCGGAGGGTGAGGGTGACGCATAATTCGTGGCTGTCGCTGGCCGTTACTCCTGTACTCCGGCAAACAAATCGGTTTCCGGTTCGATCGCATGGCCAATGTTCACGCTCGCGGCGAGGTGGAACATCTCTCGCGTGCCCCGCGGACGAATGTGCGATTCGAACAGCTTCCATAAAGGGGCCTGGGTCGTATGTGACTTGAAGGCCTTGATCTTGGTTTCAAGATAATTCCCAATTTCAATGACGGTCGTGATCGGAGGTAGGGAAATTGGCTCCCGGTCAGGTAACACGAAATTCGCGGTGGCGTAGTAAAGCTTTTGCGTCCGGTGCGGCGTCAAGCCTTTTTCGAGCAGTTCCGGATATAAACTCGTCCGCGCCGCCCAATGGAATGCCATGGTAGCGAAGATGGAAGCCATCGAGTGGTCCGGATGGCCAGTCACGCCGCCCTCCGGGCCAAAGCTCATGATGACGTGTGGCTGAATCTGTCTGACGTGCCTGACCAGGTCGCCCACAACCTTGTAGAGCTCTTGCCGGTAAAGCTGGCCGTCAGGATAATCGAGAATAATCGGTCGCGAGACTTTCAGTATCTCGCATGAAGCCAGAAATTCCTTGCGCCGCATTTCTGCCAACTCTTCGCCAGTGCGCGCCTCGCCTCGGTGTGATGCTGCCTGTCCCGGCGTGAGGCAGATGACACAGGTTTCCACGCCGCGTTCGCCGTAAAGCCGTAGGGAACCGCCAAAACCGCCTGCCTCATCATCTGGATGGGCGGTGATGCACATCAGTCGTAACATTTGGACATTCTAGCGAAAGCCTCAGAGGATAAATGAATGCCCCCAGAAGGGGTCCCAGCTACCCGAGGCTCGCTCTTCCGCTATACAATGTTAAAGCCCACCTCAAGGCCTGTCATCAAGGAGGAACACTATGGCAACTGCTCTCAAGATTTCTCTCCCGGAAGAGAAAGTTTCAGGTTTTATCTCCCGCAAACACAAGATGTTCATCAATGGAAAATGGGCCGAAGCCGCTTCCGGTAAAACGTTTCCCACATATGACCCTTCGACCGGCGAGGTGCTCGCGCAGGTCGCCGAGGGCGATCGCGAGGATATCAATCGAGCGGTGAAAGCTGCTCGTGCTGCATTCGAAAGCGGCCCATGGACGAAGATGACCGCCTCTGAACGCGGACGCCTGATCTGGAAGCTGGCCGATCTGATCGAAGAGAACACAGAAGAGTTTGCGCAGATCGAATCGCTCGACAATGGCAAGCCGCTCAAGGTCGCGCGCGCGGCCGATGTGCCGTTGGTCGTCGATCAATTCCGCTACATGGCCGGGTGGGCCACAAAGATCGAAGGCAACACGATTCCGATCTCTGTCCCCTACACTCCCGGTGCGAAATATCTGGCGTATACCCTGCGTGAGCCCGTCGGCGTTGTAGGGCAGATCATCCCATGGAACTTCCCTTTGCTCATGGCCGCCTGGAAGCTCGGGCCGGCGTTGGCCGCGGGTAACACGGTTGTTCTCAAGCCGGCTGAACAGACGCCGCTTTCAGCCCTCCGTTTGGGGGAACTGATTCAGGAAGCAGGATTCCCCGATGGCGTGGTCAACATCGTGCCCGGCTATGGCGAAACTGCCGGGGCTGCGCTCGCCGCTCACCCCGACGTCGACAAAATCGCATTCACCGGCTCGACTGAGGTCGGCAAGCTGATCCTTCAGGCCGCGGCTGGCAATTTGAAGAAGGTTTCCCTTGAGCTTGGCGGTAAATCGCCTAACGTAGTATTTGCCGATGTGGACATGAAGGCTGCGATCTCCGGAGCCGCCAGCGCTATTTTCTTCAACCACGGCCAGTGCTGCTGTGCGGGTTCACGCCTGTTCATTGAAAAGCCAATCTTCGATGAGGTAGTGGACGGAGTTTCGAAAAAAGCCGAAAAAATCCGCCTCGGAGCAGGGATGGAACCGGACACCGACATGGGCCCGCTGGTCTCAGCCGAGCAGCTTAATCGGGTTTGCAGCTATCTGGAATCCGGTCTTGCAGCAGGCGCGAAAGCGACCACCGGCGGCAGCCGCCACGGTAACACAGGCTACTTCGTTAAACCGACGGTTCTGGTGAATACCAGCGACAATATGAAAGTGGTACAGGAAGAAATCTTCGGACCGGTGGTGACTGCGATTCCATTCAGCAACTCGGATGATCTTGTAGCCACAGCTAATGATTCGATCTATGGCCTCGCCGCTGGCATCTGGACGAAGGACATCCAGAAGGCGCACCGTACCGCCGCACAGCTCAGAGCTGGAACGGTGTGGATCAACTGCTACAACATCTTCGACGCCGCCCTGCCCTTCGGCGGATACAAGCAATCCGGATGGGGCCGCGAGATGGGTCACGAGGTATTGGAGCAGTACACCGAAGTAAAGGCGGTGTGCACCGCGTTGTAAGCACGTGAGGCGCGGACATTCCTGTCCGCGCGTTGCGAATGAAAAATCCCTGCGCGAGGCAACGTCGGGCAGGGATTTTCAATTTGAGGCAATCCCAGTTACTTGGCCGCTGGCGCCTGCGTCACCTCCACAAAGTCATTCGTGCGGATCCATTTCGCGAAGGCGGCTTTGACCTGCTCGGCGGTGGTGGTTTTGTAACGCTCCGCCGCGCGGACTGGCTCATCGAGCGGCAATCCCATGAGTGCACGCGATAGCAGGCCATCGGCAATTCGCATCTCGCTCGCTTCACCCAAAGGAATCTCGCGAAGCAGCATGGCTAAGGCCTGTTGCATTTCGCTCTCGCTCGGCGGCGTGGTTTGCAGTTCGGTCAAATCCTGGACCAGCAGCGCCCGGGCCTTTGGCACGTTCACCGCATCGGCCCCGAACGAAGCAGTAAAACGCGCCCGCGTGCGAGACGCGTTGAGCGATGCCCCGACGGTGTACACATATCCCGTCTTCTCGCGCAAGTCGCGATAAAGCCGGGTTGCGTAGAATCCGCCGCCAAGAATGTGGTTGGCGACCTGCAGCGTGTAATAGTCCGGATTGAATCGGTTCATCGGCAATTCTTCGGCAAGGGTCACCTCATCCTGCAGGCGCGTCGGATCGGGAACTTCGGTTGCGCTCGCCTTGTTGGGGGGGACGGCCGGCAGATCGACGTCAGGCTTCGACCCCTCGGCCTTCCAGTTTCCAAACCACTTCATCACCTCGCTTTTCGCCTCTTCAGGAGAAATATCGCCGATGATGACAATTTTTGTAAGATCGGGCCGAAAGGTCTTGTCGAAGTAATTGTGGACATCCTGCAGCGTCAGTGACGAAACTTTCTGCGGAGTGGGTTCACGTAAGACAGGATCGCTGGCTGGAAACAAGCCTTTCAATAATGCGCGCTCCGCGCGGTAATCGGGACTCTCCAGCAAACCTGCAACCGAATCCGCGGTCTGCTGCTGAACAACTTTGAAGGCTGGGTCAGGCAATGCCGGTTGCAATTCGTTCTCCGCGAGAAGTTGCAGTCCGCGATCGAAGAACGGCTTAAGAACCTGAAGTGAAAAGCTTGCCCCCGGACTTTCGTTCGCAGCGATATCGTCCAGCGCCTTCTGGAAGGCAAGCCTGTCGAGCGTAGTGGTTCCGTAAGAAAACAGTGAATCGAGGACGCTCGAAACGCCCTCTTGTCCCGGCGGAGTTTCAAGATCAGCCTCGTGCCGAACTTCTCCCGCCACGGTGATAGTCGGGGTCAAGTTTTCAGTCTCGACGATCAAATCAATACCGTTGGGAAGAGTCGTCTGTACCGGATGCAGGTTCCACTTCGGCACTTCGGTTGCCTGCAGCAGCGGCTGTGCCCATTGCGGAAGGGTCACCGCCTTGGTGGGCGTCGCGGTTACCTTCTCCGATCCGCCGAATCCCTTGCTGGCTACCGCTTCCCCGGAAGGCTCAGGCACAAGTGTTCCTACGATTGCGCTCTGATTCACGAGGTATTCTTTTGCGACTCGATTCACATCCTGCAGGGTGACTTTCTCAATGGCCTCTACGTCCTCTTCCGGGGAATTGCGGCCTTCCGCTGCCAGCGCCTGCGACCAAAGCGACGCCAGGCCGGGAATCGAATTGCGTTCAAATTCGAATGAAGCCACCTCGCTGCGCTTTGCCGCTTCTACCAGATCTGCCGGAACGCCGCTTTTCACGTAGTTTTCGATCACCGATTGCAGAGCCTGCTCGATCTCCGCGGGCTTTGCTGTTTTGGGAATCACAGCATACGTGATCGCAGCCCCAGCCTTTGGATAGCTCGCCGCCAGCTGAAAACCAGCTTCGAGGGCCTTGCCTTCGGGCACAAGTCCATAAATGTCGCCTCGCTGGCTGGCAAGTACATCGCTCAGAATGCGGATAGCGGCATAGTCCTGACTATCGGTCCCGGGAACGCGATAACCGATAATGCTGATGATGTAGGGAAAGTCGCTAGGCAAGGTGAAATGTTCGGCCTTGACCGGTTGCAGGTGTACGTCGGGGCGGGTTGGAATGTTTTTCTTCGGAATATCCCCGTAAAGCTTCTTGACTGCGGCAAGGGCTTTTTCTGCGTCGACCTGCCCGCTAATCACCAGAATCGCATTATTCGGGGAATACCACGTTTCCTGAAACTTCTTCAGCATTTCGCCCGTGGTCGCGTCAAAAGAGGGCCTGGTTCCAAGAGGATCATGCGCATACGGCGTGCCGGCGAACATATCTTCGTTCATGCGAACGACGAATTTGTAAGTGGGGTCGGAAAGATCGCGTGACACTTCCTGTTCGATGGCGCCCCGCTCCTCCGTCCATTGTTCCTGGCTATCGATGATATTGCGCATGCAGTCGGCGTCGGTCTGCAGTGCAATGTCAAGGTCCTGGGCCGGTACGGTTTCAAAATACTGGGTAATGTTCTGTTGCGTATCGGCGTTGTTGTCGCCGCCCATCTGAGCGAAGATCGCGGCGATCTGGTCAGCGCTCAGTGAAGCGCATCCGCGAAATGCCATGTGCTCCTGCGCATGCGCCATGCCGGGAAAACCGTCAGGGGTCTCATCCCCTCCCACCAGGTAGTTGTCCTGCACCGTAACCACCGGCGCAAGGTTATTAGGGATAATCACCACACGCAGACCATTGGGGAGCGTGTAGCGTGTCACATTAGCCTCTGAATTCTTGGGAAGGGAAATGGTTTGTGTGGAGCTTACTCCTGCAAGCAGACAGAAAAAAACCGCAATGGCCGATGATCGAATTGACATTAGGTTCAACCTGAATGAGATATCGATAATGACTCTACACGATTGCGGAGTTTCTGGCAGTGAGCGAGCGGATTGCACTACGAATGCCGTGCTGTGCCGGCAATGATCTCCTCGACCAACGAGTATGGGTCGCGCTTGTGTGCGGCAACCTCGGCTGCGAGACGCGCAATGCTGCCGTCCCCAAGCTGCTCGCGGGCCCTTTGCATCATGGAATCACGCAGCATTTCCATCAGCCGCTCCTCCCAGTTGTGAACGGTATGCTTCAGCAGCCGATTTTCATTCTGCAGAAAAGATTCATACTCTGCAATCGCACTGGCCAGTTCGGTCACGCCTCTTCCCTCGCTGGCAACGGTCTTCACGATCGGCGGAACCCATTCATCTTTCCTGATTGCCAATGATTGCAGCGCGCGAATCTCACGCTCAACCCTTTCCGTTCCTTCCCGGTCGCTTTTATTGACTACGAAAATGTCGGCGATTTCCATGATGCCCGCCTTGATGCTCTGCACATCGTCGCCCATGCCAGGAACGAGAATGACAATCGTGATGTGCGCAAGCCGTACGACATCCACCTCATCCTGACCGACTCCAACCGTTTCGATCAGCACCGGGTCGCGGCCCGATGCATCGAGCAGCATGGCGACATCGGCAGTGGTTCGGGCGAGTCCACCTAATGATCCGCGCGTCGCCATGCTGCGAATGTAAATTCCGGGGTCGGAAAAATGGTCCTGCATGCGGATGCGATCGCCAAGAATTGCCCCGCCTGTGTATGGGCTGGTCGGATCGACCGCGATGATTCCGACTTTGCGATCTTCTTTCCGATAGTGTCGCGCCAGTTGATCGACCAGCGTGCTCTTCCCCGCGCCAGGTGCGCCGGTGAGGCCGATGATCCGCGCTTTGCCGCTGAAGGCGAAGACTGCTTTCAGCAAATCGGCCGAACCGGGAGCGCGATTTTCAACGGTAGAGATTGCACGCGCCAGAGCGCGCGGCTCGCCCGATCGTACTTGATCAGCCAGTCTATGAAAGTCGAGTGTCAAACGACCAGTGTAATGCACAGGAAAGGGATGACGGTACTTGGTCAAGGGCGAACGCATTTCCCCTCATTGCTCATTCTTCGCATTCGCAGTTATTCTTCCCTGATATGAAACTGCCCGCCCCGCGAAGCTTCTCTTCCGTTTTGCCCTTAATCGCGCTTGCTGCCCTCGCGTCTGGTGCATTCTTTTTTCAGCATGTTTCGAGCGTGGCGGCCCAGGCGAACGCAGATTTCTATGTTTCTCCCGCGGGCAATGACAGTTGGAGCGGCAGGCTGGACGGACCGAATTCAGGACGCACCGACGGGCCCTTCGCGACGCTTGACCGCGCACGCAAGGCCGTCCGGGAAGCTCACAACAAAAAGAACGCAATCCGGGTGATGCTGCGCGGCGGCACTTATTTCCTTCAAACTCCAATTCGATTTGATCCTAAAGACTCAGGAACGTCGAACGCTCCTGTGATCTACGAAGCCTATCCTGGTGAAAAGCCAGTGATCAGCGGCGGACGTCAGATTACGGGCTGGACAAAGGTCACCGGCAATACTTGGACATCAAAACTGAACTCAACCGATTACCACAATTTTGAAGCGCTCTTCTTTAACGATGAGCGACGTTATCGTCCTCGCACCACCGACGATGGCTACCTTTACATTGACCGCCCGGTAACCGTGCCCGAGCAGACCGATACATGCACTGTGCCCGCAGTCCCGGAGGGTGGTGGTCAGCAACGGCGCGGGACGGGGCTCGGCGCTGGCCCTTACGGCAGGCCTTTTGGCCGCTTTCCCGGGCGGTTCCCTGGCATGGGACCGGGCATGCGGCGTCCGATGCAGCGGCAGCAAAGCGGGTGGCTTTGCTTCGACGCTTTCTATTACAAAAACGACGATGTTGCGCCGAACTACCACGGTATCTCGTTGGGTGACGTCGAGGTCCTCGATTTCGAAAAATGGACGATGAGCCGTTTGCGGTTGAAGTCGGTCGACACCAGCCGGCACATCGTCTACACCACCCCAACATTCATGCCTCCGCGCCAGATTGGCGAAGCTGCGGGCGCAGGCGGGCGCGTGTCAGGATTTTTTCCCAATCATCGTTATCTGATCGAAAATGTAAAAGAGAATTTGAGTAAGCCGGGCCAATGGTACCTTGACCGCTGCACCGATGCTGATTGCACTACCAGCGCGGGAACCTGGACGTTGACCTATGTCGCAAAATCCGGCGAAGACCCAAACAAATCACCCGTAATTATCCCGCAGGTGCCTCAGTTGATCATGGCAGAGGGGCTTCAATATGTGACGTTCAAAGGGCTCACGTTTTCTCACGACAACTGGCTGCCTGGTCCCGAGGGTCTGGGGGACCTGCAAGGGGGGGGCAAAGTTTCCGGCGCTTTGAGCTTTCGCGATTGCAGTGACATCGTTTTTGATTCGGATATCGTCGACCATATTCAGGGTTGGGCCATTGACTTCTTCGGCGCGGGTACTGGAAACCAGGTCATTGACAGCGCCCTTTACGACATCGGCTATGGTGCGATCCGCATCGGCAGGCAGGCGCACCGCGGCGACGATGCGGATAATTCCGTCCCGCAATACAACATCATTGACAACAATGTGATTGAGGGGGCAGGAAGGATCATTCCCTCTGGTATCGGGACTGGGGTGTGGGTTGGCAACTCGCATCACAACACCGTAACTCACAACGAAATTTACGACCTTTACAATGGCGCAATTCGTATCGGCTTCAAGCTGAATATCAGCAACGGCGTGGGCAATGCGCACGACAATATGGTTGCCTTCAATCGGATGTGGAACCTCGGCCAGGGCGTGACCAGCGACATGGGCGGCATTTATTTCTCCAGCTCCGACACTAAAGGGAATCAGGTCTTGAACAATGTGATACACGATGTGACGCACGACCCCGGCCCCGGAGGCTATGGCGGCAACGGAATTTATTTCGATCAGGGCGCAAGCAACATTGTTGCGAAGAACAATCTGGTGTATCGCGTATCGGGGGCGGGGCTGTTTATTAATTTCGCCGACATGCTGGATGGCGAAATTCCGCAGAATGACGTGATCACGAACAATGTTTTCGCTTATCCGAAAAAGTGGTTGCTGCAACGGGGCGGGGACAATCAACTGACATTTACCTTTACTCACAACATCGCGGTATGGGACCAGGGAAAACTTCAGAACGAGCCCGGAAAGTGGTCGTGCCACGATAATTGCCCGAGCCGATTTGTGCTGGATTACAATCTTTACTGGAACACGCGCGGCGAGAAGCCGGAGTTTATCACCACTGAACCCGGCCAGTATCGACAGCCCATGCGCCACGATTTCGCCGCCTGGCAGGCATTGGGAGAGGATCAGCACTCGATTTTCGCCAATCCCCAGTTCGTAGACCCGAATTATCCGCAGGATAATTTCATGCTGAAGCCGGGCTCACCGGCTTCCCAGATCGGTTTTGTTCCGTTCGATTACGAACTCGCGGGGAGAAGCAGCCCTGGGTTCAACCCTCCTCCGGTACCCGCGGCGTTTCCGCTGCAGTTGCTTGATCCGAAGGAGTATTAACTACCCATCGAGCTACTCTCGCCGAGAGGCCTGTATAGCTTCAGAAATTTGTCGTCCAGCGCAAGGAATAACTGCGTGGCAGAGCGATGGCATTGCCTGAGAACAATCCCCCGAAATCGATCACGTTGAGACGGTTATTGATGTTCTCCACATCGGCCTGGACTCGGGTTTTGAATTTTTCCTTCTGGTAAAGGTCTGCTCCTATCGAAGCATCGACGGAAAGATTCGGTCTGACACGGCCACGCGAGAAATTAATGCGGTCCACCATCGCCGATCCATACTCGGCGAGCGCTTGCTGATAAGTGCCGGCGAAGTCGAATGGCAACCCGCTGCCGTATTCCGTAGCCGCAGCCGCCCAGAGCCGCGGTGTAATGTGACCCAGCACGCGGGCGCGGACCGTGTTGCGCTGATCTTGTGAATCGGCGAAGTGCCCACTCAGCACTGTCGTTGCCGTGACCGCGTCATCTCCTAGGAATAGGCCTCCGGTGACGGGAAACCATGCATTGCCGACTTGATAGGAATAGCTCACAAATCCGGAAAAGCGGCCCCACTGCGGGACTTCAAGCTTGCCTTCCGCGCCGTAAATGATGGCATGATTGAAAGCGATTGGGAAGCTGACCGCGGTGTTCAGAAGCTGGTCATCGTCGGCATAGTTGTTCACCTGACGACGGAAGTAGTTCGCATCCAGCCGCAACTTGCCGAAAAATGCCTTCGTTATCCCGGCCTCGTAGTAGTTTCCACGCGAAGGCAAAACCGGCAGGCGCAACACGTCCGGATTCAACGCCTGCAGGCTTGGCGAACTGGACAACAAAATGTTTTCGAACGACGGCGTCTGAAATACGCGGTCATATGAAAAGTGCAGAACGACATCAGCAGAAGGAAGATAGCGGGCCACAGCGACGCGCGGGCTGACCGCATTCTGATTCACCAGTAATTGATAGTGATCCCAGCGGATGCCCGCATTGACGGTCCATTTGCCAAGGCGAATCAGGTCTTCGACGAAGGCAGCCTGCTCAAGGTCGGGCCGCGATCCGGTGAATGCGAAGGTACCCGGCGTACCCGGATCGAACTGCGCCGGGTTGGTGATCAGATCATTGAAGTTCTCACGGAGAAACAATGCGTCTGATTCAACACCCCCCTTCCACTCGTTCCGCCCCTGATGCACCGACAGGCTTCCGTTGAAATATCCTTCCTTGAAGTCGTTATGCTGAAACGCGATCACGGGTGTGGACGACGCATTCGAGGAAAGATCGTTCGAGTCATCTCGCACCATTCCACGCAGGCTGCCAAGCACATCGGACGAGAAAATGTGGTCATAGGCGACGATGCCCATGGTTTCAAAGTTGTCGCCGTTCTGAAGTTGGCCATTTTGCTCTTGGATCTGTTCATTGGGAATCTGAAAACGAGACAGTTCGTGCCGAACCATCAGGTTCAGCCGGTCGGCTGGCGTGAGCTGCCGTTGGTATTCGAGAGAGAAATCGCCGTTGGTGGCTTGATTTGTGTAGTTCTCCGGCACGACCGGATTTAAGAAACGGCTCGTCATGTTTCCGTCGGCAGATGCTTCCAGCGTGTTCTTGCCCCATCCGTACTGAATTTCTGTAAATCCGGCTGCCGTCTCGAAACTGCCTCCCGAGAGCGAAGTAACACCATGAAACCCAGGCTGCGCGTTCCTGATAGTATTCACTTCGACCACCCCGCCCATTTTTCTTCCGTACTCGGCTGGTATACCGGCGGTATAGATATTCATGGAATCCACGTCGTCCGCCTCAATCTCCGGCCCAAAGCTGGGGGCGCGCGTGTCGGTGAGAGGAATTCCATCCACGACAAACTGCGTCTGGTATTCCGAGCCGCGGGGGTGCAGGACGGCATTTCCTTCGTACAGCCAGCCAGGCTGCGAATTGACCAGGTCCTGCAATGAGCGGCCGGGAAGGGAAGTCTCGCGGTCCTGAATAGTCTCGGATCCGATCTGATTGTTTGAGCCGGCACGGTAAGGATCAATCAGGGTCGCGGAATCAGTGACCGTAATCGATGTTCGAGGCGATTCGAGTTGCAGCTTGATGGTGTATGTGCTGGGCAATGGCGAACGGATTTCCATTTGCTTCGAAAACGATGCAAAACCGGGCTGCTGAATTTGTAATTGGTACACGCCGTAAGGCAGTCGCTTGAGCGAGAGATGGCCGCCGTCATCGGTCACGAATGACTCGCGAAACTCGTTGACTTCGCTTACCAACTGGACGACACAACGCATGCCGAATCCGGAGGGATCGGTGATTTTCAGGCGCAGCTCTCCGCTGCCCCCCTGCGCAAAAGACGCCAGCGAGAGAAGCAAAGCCACGAAAGTGAGTCTTAGAGAATCGATCAGAACGACCTCGAGCCGCTTTCAGATTCTACGTGTTCAGGCGCAGGCGAGGCACGAACAGAGTTGCAAACTTTGGTAATTTGCTATCCTGATTTCCTCTGAGGACTGTCTTTGCCACCTGACAAATTTACCGTCGGCCTTGTGCAGATGTCCGCTGGGCCCGAGCCCGAGAAGAATCTTCAGCACGCACTCGACATGGTTCGTGATGCGGTGAAACGCGGCGCCCGCATCGTCTGTCTCCCCGAACTTTTTCAAACACAGTATTTTTGTCAGCGTGAAGACGCTGCCCTGTTCGATCTGGCCGAGCCTATCCCCGGGCCCAGCACGCAGAAGCTGTCGGATCTCGCCCGGCAACTAAAGATCGTGTTGATTGCGTCTTTGTTCGAGAAGCGAGCAGCTGGGGTCTATCACAATACCGCGGCCGTATTCGACAGCAATGGCGCGCTTATCGGTCTGTACCGCAAGATGCACATCCCCGACGATCCGCTCTATTACGAAAAATTTTATTTCACTCCGGGTGATCTTGGCTTCAAGGCCTTCGATACCGATGTCGGCCGCGTTGGCACTCTGGTGTGCTGGGACCAGTGGTATCCCGAGGGCGCACGCTTGACCGCATTGCGGGGTGCGCAGATTTTGTTCTATCCGACCGCAATTGGCTGGCACCCGGCGGAGAAATCCGAATTCGGAACGTCGCAGCACGACGCCTGGCGGACCATTCAGCGGGCGCACGCGATTGCGAACGGGGTTTATGTTGCCGTCGTGAATCGTGTGGGCTTTGAAACTGGCAACATACGCGGCAAGTCAGCGCCGGGCGCAGGCCTTGAGTTCTGGGGCGGATCGTTTTTGTGTGACCCGTTCGGCCGCGTGATTGCCGAAGCCTCGCACGACAAGGAAGAAATTCTTATTGGCGAAGTGGATGTTCGCACCATGGAAGACATCCGCCGAAACTGGCCATTTCTCCGCGACCGGCGCATTGACGCATACGGGCCGATTACCAACCGGTTGATCGACTAACTATGTCGACGCGGCAAAGCTCTTCCCGAACACAAAAGGGTTTCGGCATGCCCGCCGAGTGGGACCCACACGCCGCCACCTGGCTTGCGTGGCCACATTTCCGCGATGACTGGCCGGGTAAGTTCGAGCCGATTCCGTGGGTATATGCGGAAATCATCGGAAATCTTTCCCGCCACGAAAAAGTCGAGATTATTGTCAATGACTTAGCTTCCGAGAGGCGTGCCCGGAACGTGCTGACACGCGCAAATGCTTTCAGCGAGCAGATTCGCTTTCATCATTGGCCGACGAATCGCGTCTGGACACGCGATTCCGGCTGCATTTTCGTCCGGTGTGGCGCGGGCGCCCTCGCCCGCGAAGACGTTCCCGGTCGCGGGGTTCCCGACGCCCGCCTCGCCGCGACCTGTTGGCGCTTCAACGCCTGGGCGAAATATTCCAACCATCAGCATGATGCAAACATCGGCCGCTTCATGGCGGAGTATGCGGATGCCGAACCAATCACTCCGGAATTCAGGAAGACCCGCGTCGTCCTCGAGGGCGGCTCGATCGACGTAAACGGCGTTGGCACTCTGCTCACGACCGAAGAGTGCTTGTTGAGCAAAACTCAGCAGCGCAATCCGGGCATGACACGCCGCGATTACGAGAAAGTTTTCAGGCAATATCTCGGAATCAGCAATGTCATCTGGCTGGCCTCCGGAATTGCCGGCGACGATACGCACGGCCATGTGGACGACATCACGCGCTTTGTCTCTCCGGATACTGTGGTTACCGCAGTCGAGGCCGACCCGAACGATCCGAACTACGAACCGCTTCGCGAGAACATTCGTCGGCTTCGGGCTGCCACCGACCAGGACGGAAAATCACTAGCGATCATCGAACTGCCGATGCCGAATCCGGTTATCTTCGAAGGACGGCGCCTGCCCGCGAGCTATGCCAATTTCTACACTGCGAACGGCACGGTGCTGGTTCCGGTCTTTAACGACCCCAACGATCGCGTGGCGCTCGACATCATAGCTGACCTGTTTCCCGACCGCGAAATAGTAGGCATTTATTGCGGCGATCTGGTTTGGGGATTCGGCGCCATTCATTGCATGACTCAGCAGCAGCCGGCGATCTAGGGACGGTATACCGCCAGAGCGCTGCCGGCTTCCCCAAGCTGCCGCCATTACCCCGTCATTTACGAGCCTGCGCCTTGTTCAACTCTGGCAGTGGCCCGACATTCGGCGGCGTCTCGCCGCTCAGTGAGTTCAGGAACGCTTCCAGATCGGCGCGCTCCTGTCCGGTGAGGAAATCCAGCACATGAATCTTCTTATCAAGATTCGGGTTCGAGTTGCCAGCGCCAATGTAGAAATCCACTCCTTCTTTCAGGTTTTTCAAGCTGCCGTCGCTCATGTAAGGGCCTGTCTCAGCTATGTTGCGCAACGACGGGGTCTTGAACTTTCCCTTGTCCGCCTCGTTGTGCGTTACTGCGAAAAGGCCAACATCCGTGAACTTTCCCATGTCGGTGCCAATGCCAACATTGTGGAATCCGTTGTCGGTGAACAATGCATATTTCGAACCCACAGTGTGACAGGCGGCACAGTTTCCTTTTTTCTCAGAGGTAAAGACAACAAATCCACGCTTGACCGACTCATTTACGGCATGTTCGTCGTGACCATACTTCCAGCGGTCGAAAGGCGAATTGCCGCTGATCACGGTACGCTCGAATGAGGCAATGCTTTTCTCGACCATTTCATACGTGATCGGCCGGTCGCCCCAGGCTTTGGCGAACTGCTCGCGATAGCTGGAATCGGCGTTCAGCCTCTGCTCGACTGTCGCTAGAGTGTTTGCCATCTCCACAGGATTCTGTACTGGGCCTTCCGCCTGGTTCTCAAGGCTGGGCGAGCGGCCATCCCAGAACTGCACCTTGAAATAAGCGGCGTTGATCACAGTTGGTGAGTTTCTTGTGCCGGTCTTTTTCCCGACACCTTCCGACACCGGCTTTGGATCAGCAAAACCAGACTGCGGGTCGTGGCAAGTGGCGCAGGAAACGGTGTTGTCGACCGAAAGAATCGGATCGTAGTAGAGTCGCCGGCCAAGCGCGATGGTCTCCGCCGTCGGGGGATTATCCGCCGGAATTGGCACAGGTGGAAGTCCCAGGGGAGCCTCGATCTTGACTGTCTTACCGATTGGTAATGAGCCCGGGCCGCTTCGCTCCTGGCTGACAAGCAGCGCGCACGCGGTCAATGTAAGTAACAGTATGAAGAGGAATGGTCGTATTGTCCTCATGGCTTTCTCCTTTTCATCGGCAGCCAGGGATTGAACCCCCCTGCCCTCTTATCAGGTTTCGAAATTAATTCGTGAGATTTATGTGCAGGCAAATACTAGTCCGACAAAACGAGAAATTAAGCGATCAGGGTCACAAGAGGCGGGTGATCAAGGTCACTGGACGTGCTATAGTTCCTTCAACAGCATTCCTTCCGAATCCCAAAGGAGCACCCCTTGAACCCCCAGGAAAAACCAGCAACAACCTTGCCCGGAACTGTCGAGAAAATCATCAAGCCTGCGCATCCCTCTCAGCCGGAGAAAGCCGAGATCGCAGTGGAGGGTGCGGACGAACTCTATCGCGAGATTCGTATCGAAAATACTCTCGAGGACGGCGATGGAAAGAAAGTCGCTCTCAAGCCCGGCTCAAAAGTTGAGGTGACGATCGAAGCCGATCTGAACCAGACCGCGCCCAAGTCGGCCCGGGCTGCGGGCTGAAACCTCTGCAGTTGAACATCCGGAAGTCTTCCGTTTGACAGGCATTTCTGCTGATGCTAACGTCACCAGTTCTCTCGACATGCGTCAGCGACTTGAGTACGCCCTCGCCTGGACGATTGTAAAATTCATTGGCTCCTTGCCCCGTCCGCTGGCGCGCGCTGCTGGAATTAGTCTCGCGTGGACCGTTTATGTTCTTCACGGGCGTCTCCGGCAGGTGGGTATGCGCAATCTCGAGCGGGCTTTTCCCGAGAAAAGCCGTCGCCAGCACGCCAGGATCTTGCGCGGAGAGTTTACCTCCCTGGGCCGCCAATTGGCCGAGGTGTGCCTATTTCCCAAATACACCGTCGTGAATGCGCGCAACGTCATCATCTATGACGGTTTTGAGAATTATCAGCGCGCCGCCGCCCCCGGCAAGGGCGTGCTGTTCCTCACAGCACATTTTGGTGGCTGGGAGCTTTCAGCGTTTTTTCATTCCTTAAACGGCCACTGGATGCACATCGTCACCCGGCCCATGGACAACGTTTATCTTGAGCGCCTTATTCGCCACTATCGCTCAATGCATGACAACCAGCCTGTAAGTAAAGACGACTTCGTGCGCGGATTGCTGTCTGCCATGAAAAAAGGCGAGGCTGTCGGCATCCTGATGGACACCAACATGACCCCGCCGCAGGGAGTGTTTGTCGACTTCTTCGGTATTCCCGCCTGCACGGCCAGTGGCCTCGCCCGGCTCGCGTTGCGCACGGATGCCGCTGTCGTGCCGGGTTTCACCATTTGGGATTCCGCTCTTCAGAAGTATCGCTTGCGCTTTGACCCCGCGGTGAAACTGGTTCGAACCGGTAATGACGAAGCCGATGCGATCGCAAACACAGCATTGTTTACCAACATCATCGAGAGCTACGTTCGTCGCTACCCTGAGCAGTGGCTGTGGGTACATCGCCGCTGGAAGACGCGTCCTCCGGGCCAGCCTTCCTTGTACTAGAACCAGTCGCTGCGGTAGGCAATCCACCAGCTGAAAAAGAGAATTGGGATGGTCGCCACAATCGCCCACCAGAAGGGAAGCATGAAGTCGGCGAATAAACCGAGCACGCCAAAGCTGAGCCAGAAAATCTTCCGCTGCATACCCAGATTTTAGCGCTGCTTTTCTTTGGAGGCGTAAACGTATAAAACTGTGCAATGGCGCGAAAGGCAGAACCGCGTTCGCTTGGCGAGATTGCGGATTTCGTGAATGGGCGGGTAATAGGTGACCCACAGGCGCGAATCGCAGGGCTCGCCAGCATCGAGTCCGCAAAGCCCGGGGATTTGACCTTTCTGGATGACGAGAAGGGATTCGAAACCGCTCTGCGGTCACCGGCTTCGGCTGTAATTGTGAGTGGTGTTGCCGAGCTGCCTACATACTCGAAGCCTCTCCTCCTTTCTGCCCACCCCAGGCTGGCGTTCGCTCGTGCCGCTCAACTGCTCTTCCCGCCAGCGCTGCGGGCTGCGTGCGTACACGGAAGTGCGATTGTCGGTTCATCGGCCAAAGTTCCCCGGAACGTAACCATCGAAGCGCGAGTGGTTGTTTGCGAGAACGCGGAAATCGGCGAAGGAACCAGAGTCGGCGCCGGATCGGTAATCGGAGAAAATGTGAAGCTCGGCTGCGAATGCGTGATTTATCCAAATGTCACGATCTATCCCGGTGTTCGCATCGGTAATCGGGTGATCGTACACGCGGGAGCCGTTCTCGGCAGTGACGGTTTTGGGTACGTCCGCGACCCTGGCACCGGACGATACGAAAAGTTTCCGCAGATCGGCCGACTGGAAATCGAAGACGATGTGGAGATCGGCGCGAACTGCACGATTGATCGGGGCGCTCTGGATGTGACTCGCATCGGGCGCGGCACCAAGCTCGATAATCTCGTGCACATTGGCCATAACTGCCAGATCGGCGAGAACGTCGTGCTGGCGGCGCAGACTGGGCTCTCGGGAAGTGTAATCATTGAAAAAGACGTGGTCTCCGGCGGCCAGGCCGGCATAGGCGAGCGTGCGCGCATCGAAGAAGGGGTGTTGCTGGGCGGCCAGGCTGGGGTTCTCCCCCATAAGGTTCTGCGCGGGAAGGGAGTGGCATTCTGGGGCACTCCGGCGAAGCCGCTGCGCGAGTACCTGAAACAACTGGCCGCGATGGCGCGCCTGGCGAAGAAAGACTGAGTGTGGAGCGGAGATTCCTGTCCGCGCGGTTTTTATGGCAATCATCGTCGTCGGCGGCAATTCGCGGAGCGTGGGTAAGACTAGCGTGGTCGCAGGCCTGATCTCCGCGCTGCCCGAATTCAACTGGACAGCATTCAAGATCACGCAGTATGGGCACGGAATCTGTTCGCTGAACGGCAAACAATGTCAATGTGCTACCGATGACCATAGCTGGGCAATTACGGAAGAAAAAGACCGCTCTGGCGATTCCGATACCTCTCGTTTTCTCGTCGCCGGCGCAAGCCGCGTCTGGTGGGTTCGGACTGAACAGGGGCATCTTCAGCAAGGTATGGCTGCTGTTCGCGAGCGCCTTTCCGAATCCGAAAACGCCATCATCGAGTCGAACAGCATTCTGAATTTTCTCGAGCCCGATCTCTATCTGAGCGTCGTCGATCCCGGAATTCCGGACTTCAAAGTCTCTGCGTTGAAGTTCCTTGACCGAGCGGACGCGGTCTTGCTGCACAACGGAAGCAACCGCATCGCCGCAGGAACCGCGCGCGTATTCACGATTTCTCCGCCACAGTACTTAACGGGCGAAATCGTAAATTTCCTGCGGAGCAGAGTGGGCTCTTTCACGTCCTCTACTCGCTTGCGTACATCCCGATAATCCGCTCGATTCCCCTGCGGCACACGGCACAGAACTGCGAATAACGCGTGAACATGATGCAGTTCTCCTGTGAGCGGTAATAACCTTTCGAGAGGTAATTCGCGCCTTCGAAGGCACCGACATCTTTCGAATACTTGTTTGAAGCCAGCATCTCTTCTTCTTTTTTGCGCTCTTCTTTGAACAGCGCAGTCATCTCGGATTCCGGCCGGTTTTCCGCGCGCATCTTCTTTCGCTGCGCCTGGATTTGCGCTTCCATGGCATCGAATTGCTCTTTCGGCCACGGGGTGGGAAGCGGCGTTCCCGGCGCGACCAGATCCTTCCATTTCAGATCATGCGGATCGAGCAGCGCCGTAACATTCGGTTCCCAGGGCTCGGTTCGTTTTTCCGGAGGTAGATATGCGACGTCGGATGTGTAATATTCATCCGCCAATCCCGCGAAATGGTGGCCGAACTCGTGCACGAAAACATACGGCGCCCATTCGTTTTCGGCAGCGACAGTCGCATAGAGATTAAAGATTCCGCCTCCGCCATACACATCGCTGTTGAGCAGGATTTCAATAAATTCGTAGGGCGCGAACGAAGCGACATCGCGCACGGCGTGGTTGTCAGTGGTGAGCACGTAGCGCTCGGTGCCGAAGGTGTCATAGCTTGCGCCCAGCGGGGAACGGCGATAAATGCCACTCGAAGGGCGCGATACACCGGATTGTTCGGCCGCCGGGCACAGTGCCCACACGTTGAAATCCTGGCGATGCTCGCGGAAGGGAGACGTGCTGAAAAGAATGTTGGCGAATTTGTGCGCCTCCTGTTCGAACTTGCCGCGCTCGGCAGCCGTGTATCCGTCGCCGAGAATTACTAAATCCGCTTTCGTCGCCGGTTCACCGTTTTTCTGGATGGTGATGAGCGGTCCGGGCGATGGCGGCGCAGCTGTGTCAACGAATTTGTCATGCGGATCAACGTTTGTGCTCCAGACTTCCTTAAACGCCTCGCCCTCGCGTTCTTCGAGAACTATGTGGACAGGCGCACTCGGTTCGGGAAAGCGCAACGACTCGGAAAACGTGCGCATGGCATGCTTCGCTTCTTCGGTCGTTACCCACTCGCCATAAATCGAATTGAAACCGCGCGAATAAAGCAGTTTTCCGCTGGCCTGATCGTGGACTTCAAAAAAATAATTCCCGAGATTGGTGTTGTCGATGACCTTCGTCAGGTCTCCCGGCCAGGGCAGAGGCTCGACCACGAGGCGATCGACGGCGAAGAACTCATGACTGACATCGCCGGTGTGGTAGTAGTCCAGGCGCATGGTTTTAGGAGCATCCGCGAAAACCAGGCGCGCGCAAATGACAATCAGAAGTGCCAGCAGTGGTCTGCTTCGTTTCATAACGGGAATTCTACGGCAAATTGCGGGGTACCCCCCTCCCCTATGCTCTGCGCAAAATATTGAAAACGAAGCAGAAGCTGGACTTGAGTTTCATCGAGGCGAGTCAAAATATTGAGCCGCAATGGTTTAGAAGTCAAAATATAGAAAAGCAAGGGCTTAGCTCGGGGGTTCTGCCGCAGATGGTGCGGGAATGTATTGTCAAAGAGCTCGCGATCTATATGTCTGGGACATTGCGTCCGGGCACAACTTTATGTTGCAGGACTGGTGCTGCCGAGAACAAGATTTCAGAAGTACGTGGGGGAGATGAATTGAAAAGCAGATTGCCCACCAGCGGAGGCCCAGTTCGGAATGAACTCGGCGAAACTGAAGGTGAGAAGGCCTAGCGGCGTCACAGTTCAGCCCACCCTTTCGCAAAAAGCGCGAAAGGATGGGGCACCCGGCAGAGATGATCGATCCCTTTTCTGGGCGGCTGTGCCTGTTTCGGCAATGCTCGCAGTAGCCCTGCTCTGCGTAGCCTTCATCTCTGTCCGGTGGCTGTTACATTCGCGGCTTACCTTTGCCGCTATCGAGAGCACAGCACTTCGCTCACAGTTTAGAGAGTTGACGTTGGACTTTCTTCGACTTTATTCGGTATGCCTAGGAGTTGTACTGTTGGCTGTATTCATGGCTTACGCCATGCTGCAGGGAACTCGTTGAGTTTGACGAACTGTTTTGGGCTAAGTCAGATCTTGGAGTGGCTTCGATGAGATTGGGCGAATTCAAGGAAATAGCGAACGGTGAGCTATTTGGTGGCGCGTATTATCGGACAGCAACCTTCTGGAGCAGCATGATTTTGGTTCTGTTGGCTCTAGCTGACATCGCAACGTTCGCGCGGGATCTTTACTTGCACGACTACTCTCTTTTTCTCAAAGCTTGGCTTCCGTTGCTCGGACTCGTGTTTGTCATTGTTATGGGCGCAGGTCTTTTTCTTCTATGGCTTTCGCGAATGCGAGCGCTCTTTTCGGGCGCTGAAGACGTTGATATTACCGCACTGGTGAAAAAGGCGGCTGGTGACTTCTTGCGTCTCTATGCACTGCTGGCTATTTGCGTGATGGTGGGCCTATTCGTCGCCCAGAGCATATCGGGCTACTGACTTGACCTGCAATGCCGCAAACAACGGAAACCCGCCTCTGCCAAACACTCGGCCCGCCGATCAGATTGCTTCTCAGTTGGCAGCATACAACCAGTGCGTCATGTCGAGTCCCTTTAACGTATTCGAGCCGGAGAAGCTAGAGGTGCCTGAACCTCCCGAGGGACGCAAGGCTGACATGGGGGTAAGTCCCGACGAAGGAACGGTGGCAGTGCCGAGCAACAACGACCTGTTCATTTCAACCATGAAGAGTTGCCTAATGCAGCATCCCTTAGCGGCATTAGCTCCTGCTTATCAGGGGCTATCTCCCGGATCTGTATTTTGATTTCCATCATAAGGAGGTAAGTGTGGTATGGGTCTGAAACTGACGGCAGTCTTCGGTGCCGCAATTGGGCTGGTTGTGTCCGGTGGGGTGTTAATTCTTCTGTGGTTGGGCGTGTCGGGCGTGTTGGAAGTGGGCCGCACCGATCTGATGTATGTACTGTGGCCGTCTTCCCTGCTACTCGTTGGAGGATGGCATACTACTCCACTTGGCATACTTATCACAATTTGTTCCGTTGTAACGAACTGTTTACTGTACGCAGGGGTGGCACTCATACTGCGGTGGGGCATTGAGTTGATTGCGAAGCTCTCGTCAGCACGCTGACTTGTGCCATAGCCGCAAACAACGGGAACCAGAGCATTCTTACACCGCAACAGCAAAAGGCTTTGCACTGCCTTGGGCGGGTGGCCCAGGTTCGCGAGCCGCTTTTCCGCGAGCTAACCTGGGTTACATGTCACAGCAGACACGCCGCTCCTCGCTGTAGCGTTTTGCCATGCCGCGCGGCCTCAAACGCTTTCAGAACTCGCGACAATCTCACTTCATCACCTTTACCTGCTTCCATCGCCAGCGCGGATTCGATGCAGCCGAGGCCCGCGACCTTTTCGCTGAGCTGGTGGAGATCATGCGCCTCCGCTTCGCCATGCGCATTTACGGGTACGTCGTCATGCCCGAACACGTCCATCTGCTGGTTAGCGAACCGGGAGAGGGGGTTCTGGCGGAAGCCATACACTTTTTAAAGTTGTCCTTCTCGAAGCGCGTGCATGGTGCGAACAGCGTGGGCGCGTTTTGGCAGAAGCGCTACTATGATCGCAGCGTTCGCGATCAGCGCGAGTTCGAACAAAAGCTGCGTTATCTTCATCGCAACCCGGTGAAGCCGGGATTGTGCGCCAAGCCGGAGGACTGGAAGTGGAGCAGCTTCCGGCATTATGCATTTCGCGAAAAGGGGGTGGTGGAGATCGAGTCAGAGTGGGCGGCGCGCGAGCGGAAAAGGCTGGCGACGGGCGGTGCCGGGAGGATATTCTTGACCCCAGGTTAGCTCGCGAAAACTGCTCGCGAACCTTGATTGGATAAGAGCGAAGGCTAGATTCGACCCGGTAGTCTTGATTTGAGGACCAAAGACGCTGGGAAGAAAGGAGCCTTCGCGATGATGATTATAGGATGTGATTTCCATCCCAGCTGGCAACAAGTGGCGTGGATGGACAGCGAGACCGGGGAAACGGGGGAGAAGAAGCTGGTGCACGACGCGGGCGAGGCGGAACAGTTTTACCGGCAAGTGGGGCGTCCAGCGCTGATCGGGATGGAGGCCACGGGCAACAGCCAGTGGTTTGTGGAGCGGGTGGAAGACCTGGGGCACGAGATCTGGATCGGAGATGCGGCGCAGATCCGGGCCAGTTACGTGCGCAAGCAGAAGACGGACAAGCGAGACGCGGCGCATATTCTGAAACTGGTGGTGGAAGGGCGGTTTCCGCGGTTGTGGACGCCGGACCGGGAGCAGCGCGACCTGCGGCAGCTGGTGGTGCATCGCCACAAGCTGGTGGAGATACGCACGCGGGTGAAAAACGAGCTGCAACACCTCTCCATGAATCAGGGAGTGCAGCGGAAGCGCAAGCTGTGGAGCGCGGCCGGCATGCAGATGTTGCGCGAGCTGCCGTTGAAACCCTGGGCGAGCTGCCGGCGGGAAGATTTGCTGGGACTGCTGGGGATGCTGGACGAGCAGATCGGCAAGCTTGACCAGGCAGTCGAAACGGCGGCAGAAGAAAACCCGCAGGCGAAGCTGCTGATGACGCAGCCGGGAGTGGGTCCGAACACGGCGCTGGCGTTCGTGCTCACCGTCGGCGATGTCAGTCGTTTTCGTCGCGGCAAGCAGGTGGCGAGTTATCTGGGACTGATTCCGCGCGAGCAGAGTTCGGGCGGGCGGCAGAAACTGGGAGCGATCACCAAGCAGGGCAACCGGCTGGTGCGTTCGCTGCTGGTCGAGGCCACGCACAACGTGGTGCGCTGCGATCCCGGATTTCGCAAGCAGTATTTGCACCACTGCCATCAGAAAGCCAAGGGAGTGGTCAAGGTTGCAGTGGCGCGCAAGTTGGCGGTACGACTCTACTGGATGCTGCGGACCCAGACCGGGTATCCAGAGATCGTTCAAGAAGAGATCGTCGAAGAGAAGATCGTTCGCATCGAGAGCAACTCGCGGGTGGCCCTGGTCGGCGCAAGCTAGACCGAAACCTTGATTGGGTGCTCTCGCATCCCGTGATGACGGGATGTTCGCATAGAAGAATCATGGTCGCAGTCGGGGCCGTAT
>Ga0335079_10000645_pt1 | contig 40089 bp, 37 predicted proteins | sample Lox_Sample_33_FD_206719 | JGI IMG/M metagenome (GOLD analysis project Ga0335079, IMG submission 206719) | Soil microbial communities from Loxahatchee National Wildlife Refuge, Florida, United States - Lox_Sample_3.3 | ecosystem: Environmental > Terrestrial > Soil > Wetlands | place: USA...
GGGCAACTCGCCAAGCGCGTCGGCATGGAGCGCACGCACCTGTACCGCAAGCTCCGCTCGCTGGGCGTCGACTTCAGGAACATCAGCGAGGACTGATCAGGCTCCGTGACAGTCAGCGCCGACTTCCTCGCGTACGTGCTCGAGCAGCTGGCGCGGCTGGGAGAGGTCAGCTCGCGGCGCATGTTCGGCGGCGCCGGGCTGTACTGCGAGGAGTTCTTCTTCGGCCTGATCGCAGAGGACACGCTGTATCTGCGCGTCGACGACTCGAACCGCGGCGACTACACGGCCCGCGCGGCCCAGCCATTCCGGCCTTACGCCGACCGACCCGGGCTCAGCATGAGCTACTACGAGGCGCCGGCGGAGGTGCTGGAGGACGCGCTCGAGCTCACCGAGTGGGCGCGCCGCTCGGTCGAGGTCGCGCGGCGCGCACCGCCGCGGGAGAGGCCGCGGCGGCCTTCGGCGCCGCGCCGCCGGCGTCGGCGCTGAGGCTCTCGTCGCCGACGCGGATCACGAGCGCATCGACCTCCGCAGCCTGCAGCTGCTTGCGCACCCTGTTGAGCTCGGCGAGGTCGGTGATCGGACCGATACGCACGCGATGCCATACGTCGGCGTCGACCGCTACCCGCTGCACCTTGGCGTCGACCCCCTGGAGCTTCAGCTGCGCCCGCACGCGCTCGGCGTCCGGCTCGTTGCGATACGAGCCGGCCTGCAGCACGTACACGCCGGGGCGCTCGATGGCCGCGGCGGCGGGCTGGTCGCGTTTGACGTCCTTGTCCTTCTCCGGGACCACCACCTCGAAATTCGGCAGCATCTGGTAGAAGTCGTACTTCTCCGCCGGCTTGCCGCCGCCGCCGGCGGCCGGATCGTCCGTCGGCGCGGCGCGGTGCGGATCGGGGCGTGGGGCATCCGCGAGCTCGGGCGCCTTGTGGCGGCCGCCCGTGAGGTAGGCGAAGGCGAGCGCCGCCAGACCCAGGCCGACCAGCAGCCCGTAGCCGAATTCGCGCCAGCGCCCGGGATCGAGCGTCCGGCGCCTGGGTCCCTTGTAGTCGCGGGCGGTGAGTCTCGCCATGGTCCGCGGCGCGCTCACATGCTCTCGGGCGCGGACACGCCGAGGAGCTCGAGGCCGTTGCGCACCACCTGCTGCACGCCGAGCACGAGTGCCAGGCGCGCGTTGCGCAGCGGCGCCTCCTCGACGATGAACACCTGCGCGTTGTAGTAGGTATGAAAGGTGTTGGCCAGCTCGCGCAGATAGTGCACCAGCGCGTGGGGCGCGCGGTTGAGCGCCGCCTGCTCGAGCACCTCGGGGTAGCGCGCCAGCGCCCGCAGCACCGCCTGCTCGTGGCCGTCGGTGAGGCTCGCGACGGCGGCGAGTCCGGCGTCGCGGTCGAAGGTGAGGCCGCGTGCCCCGAGCTGCTTCATGACGCTCGCCACCCGCGCGTGCGCGTACTGGATGTAGTAGACGGGATTCTCGTTGCTGCGCGACTTGGCGAGCTCGAGATCGAAGTCGAGCGGCTGGTCGTGGCTGCGCATGAGGTAGAAGAAGCGGCAGGCGTCGTTCCCCACCTCGGTGCGCAGCTGGCGCAGCGTGACGAACTGCGCCTCGCGCTTGCCCATGGGGATCTTCTCGGCGCCGCGGAACAGGCTCACGAACTGGATCAGGGGCGCCTCGAGGGAATCCGGCGGCTCGCCCATGGCGGCCAGCCCGGCGCGCACCCGCGCGACGTAGCCGTGGTGGTCGGCGCCCAGCACGTCGATGAGGTGCGCGAAGCCGCGCTCGCGCTTGTTCAGGTGATAGGCGATGTCGGAGGCGAAGTAGGTCTTCTGGCCGTTCTCGCGCACCACCACGCGGTCCTTCTCGTCGCCGAACTCGCTGGCGCGGAACCACAGCGCGCCTTCCTGGCGATACAGCCGTTGCTGCTGCTCGAGCACGGCGAGCGCGTGGTCGATGGCGCCCGAGTCGGCGAGCGCGCGCTCCGAGCACCAGTGGTCGAAAGTTACGCCGAACTCGCCGAGATCGTCACGGATGTCCGTGAGCATCGCCTCGAGGGCGAGCTCGAGCACCTCCCCGAAGCCCTCCCGCCCGAGGAGCTCGCGCGCGCGTGCGATGAGCGCATCGATGTAGGCCTCCTTGTCGCCCGCCGGCGCGTCGGGCGGCAGACCCGCGAGCACCGCGGCGGCCGGCCGCCGCAGCGTCGCCTCGGCCGCGGCGGACTTGAGGTCCTGCGCCAGCGCGCGCACGTAGTCGCCGCGGTAGCCATTCTCCGGAAAAGGCAGCTGCTCCCCGCAAAGCTCGAGATAGCGCACCCAGGCGCTGACCGCGAGGATGTCCATCTGGCGGCCGGCATCGTTGATGTAGTACTCGCGCTCGACGGCGAAGCCGACCGCCGCGAGGATGTTGGCGAGCGTGGCGCCGTAGGCCGCCTGGCGCCCGTGGCCGACGTGCAGCGGCCCGGTCGGGTTGGCGGATACGAACTCGACCAGCACGCGCTCGCCCGCACCCAGGCGGCTGCGGCCGTAGTCCGCGCCGCGCGCGTGTAGCGTCGCGAGCTCGTGGGCGTAGGCGCGCGCGCTCAGGCGGAAATTGATGAAGCCGGCCCCTGCGACCTCGGCGCCCGCCAGCAGCGGGCTCTCCGGCAGCGCCGCGACGATCGCCGCGGCGAGCTCGCGCGGCGCACGGCGCGCGGCCTTCGCCAGGCGCAGCGCCACGTTGCTGGCAAAGTCGCCGTGCTGCGCCTCGCGCGTACGCTCGACCGTCACGACCGATGCGGACGGTGTTTCGCCGAGCACGCCGCCGCCGGCGAGCTTCGCGAGTGCGGCCAGCAGCAGCTGCTCGAGTTCCTGCTTCAAGATCGGCTGAGTGTACCAGCCGTCTCAGGCTCAGAAGAGCTCGAGCGGGTCGACGTCGAGCGCCCAGCGCGCGCGCTGCGCGCTCCTCAAACCCTCGACGCCCGGGAGCCAGGCGTCGAGGAACCGATGCAGCGGCGGGCGCTCCGCGCTCTCGATGAGGAGCTGCGCGTGGTAGCGTCCGGCGCGCCTCGCCATCGCGGCAGGCACCGGACCCAAGAGCCGCACACCGCGCGGCAGGTCGCGGGCCGAGGCGCGTGCCTCGGTGAGGAAGCCGAGCGCCGCCTGCGGCGTCCTGGCGGAGGCGCGCACGGCCGCGAGGCGGCTGAAGGGCGGCCAGGCCGCCTCGAGCCGCTCGGCGAGCGCGGCCTCCGCGAAGCCGTCGTAGCCGCGCGCGAGCAGGCTCGCGAGCAGCGGGTGCTCGGGAAACTCGGTCTGGATCAGCACCTCGCCGGCGCGCGCCCCGCGGCCGGCGCGCCCCGCGACCTGCACGATGGTCTGCGCCAGGCGCTCGGGCGCGCGGAAGTCGCTGCTGAAGAGTCCCTGGTCCGCGTTCAGCACCACGACGAGAGTGACATTCGGGAAGTCGTGACCCTTGGTGACCATCTGCGTGCCGACGAGGATGCGCGCCTCACCCGTCGACATGCGCCGCACGACCTCGTCGAGATCGCCACGCCGGCGCACCACGTCGCGGTCGAGCCGCACGATGGGAATGCCCGGGAAGCGCGTCGCGAGCGCCGCCTCGATGCGCTCGGTCCCCTGGCCGACGGGCTTCACGGCGAAGCCGCACTGCGGGCAGCGCGCCGGCAGAGGCGCATCGGCTCCGCAGTGATGACAGCGCAGCCGTCCCGCGGCCAGATGCACCGTCAGACGCGCGTCGCAGTCGCGGCACGGGGCGATCCAGCCGCACGCCGTGCACAGCAGCGTCGGCGCGAAACCGCGGCGATTGAGGAACACCAGCACCTGGCCGGCCGCGGCGAGGTGCCGCTCGATGGCGAGCGCCGCCGGAGTCGAGATCCCCGACTCGAGCGCGCTCGAGCGCAGATCGATGAGCGCGAGGCGCGGCGGCCGCGCCTCGCCCGGGCGGCGCAGGAGCCGCAGCCGCGTGTAACGGCCGCCCGCGACGTTGTGCAGCGTCTCGAGCGAGGGGGTTGCGGAGCCGAGCAGCACCGGCACCCGCGCGAGTCGCGCCCGCACGACTGCCAGATCGCGCGCCGAGTAGCGCAGTGCCCCCTCGTGCTGCTTGAAGGAGGCGTCGTGCTCCTCGTCGACCACGATGAGGCCGAGGTCGGCGAGAGGAGCGAATACGGCCGAGCGCGTGCCGAGCACGATGCGGGCCTCGCCGCTCGAGGCGGCGCGCCACGCGGCGAGGCGCTCCTGGTCGGTGAGCGCCGAATGCAGCACCGCGAGCGGCGCCTCGAAGCGAGCGCGGAAACGGCCGACCAGTTGCGGCGTGAGCCCGATCTCCGGCACCAGTACCAGCACGCTCCGCCCCCGCCTCAGAGTCTCCTCCGTGAGGCGCAGGTACACCTCGGTCTTGCCGCTGCCCGTGACCCCCTCGAGGAGGAAGGCCGCGAAAGCTCCCGCGGCCGCCGTCACCTGCTCGACCGCATCGCGCTGTTCGGGCAGCAGGGTGGGGCCGGCGGCGCGCACTCGCACCGGCTGTGCGGCGTGCGTAACGGTGCGGTCCTCGCGGCTGAGAAAGCCGCGCGCCGCGAGTGCACGGGCGGCCTCGCGCCAGTGGGCGGAGTGTCCGCCGAGGGCCTCGGCGGATGCCGAGCCGCCCCGCGAGACGACGAACTCGAGCAGCGCGCGCTGCTTCGCCGCGCGGCGCGGCTCACCGCCGCCGAGAGCCCCGCGACCCGCAGCGCTCGCCGTCCAGTACTCCTCGGTGGCGAGGAGCCTCGCCCCGAGCCGCAGCGCCTTCGGCAACGCGCTCGCGAGTACCTGCCCGATCGGATGGTGGTAGTAGTCTGCCGCCCACTGCACCAGCTCGAGGGTCGCCGCGTCGAGCACCGGCCGCGGGTCGAGCACCTCGAGAAGGGCTTTCAGGCGCTCCGGCGCGAGCGCGGAGGAATCCGCCGCGCCCATCACCACGCCGATCAGACGGCGGTGGCCGAAGGGCACCCGCACCCGCATGCCCGGCACCGGCGCCGGGGCACCCTCCGCCCCGGCCGGCGGCAGGTAGTCGAAGAGTCGGCGCAGGGGCGTATCGACCGCCACCTGGACGAACTGAGGAGCAGGTCTCACAGATGAGCCAAATCAGTGACTTGCGCTGGAGGCAGGCGTCAACCGCGTCGGGCGTGCGCGCGTTATACAGGCCATGCCCGAGTTTGCTACGCTCGCGTCGCCTTATAGCATGCCGGCCGCACTACACGGCGACGTGGATCTGTCGGACCCCGAAGAGCAGACGCGAACCCGAGCGCTGAACCAGTTCCTGGCCGGCGTCGAGCTGAAGGCTTTCAAGATCGCCCAGGCGGCGCTGAGGCACGAGGATGACGCCCTCGATGCGGTCCAGGACGCGATGATGCAGCTGGCGCGGGCCTACGCCGATCGTCCGGCCGAGCAGTGGAAGCCGCTCTTCTACCGGATACTCGAGAACCGCATTCGTGACATGCAGCGCCGGCGCACGGTGCGCGGCCGCGTCATGGCCTGGCTCCCGATCCGCGGCGAGGACGACGACGAGGACTTCGATCCCGTGGCCCAGGCCCCGAGCGCCGAGCCGCAGCCGGTGCGCCGGCTCGAGCTCGCCGAGGCGATGGGGGCGCTGGAGCAGGCGCTCGAGGCTCTGCCGCCCCGGCAGCGGCAGGCGTTCCTGCTGCGCACGCTCGAGGGGCTCGACGTGGCGGAGACGGCGGCGGCGATGGGCTGCTCGGAGGGCAGCGTCAAGACCCATTACTTTCGCGCAGTGCAGACACTGCGCGCGCAACTCGGAGAGCTCTACCTATGAGCGGGCCCGATGACACACTGACGGAGTTCGAGCGCAACGCGCGCACGGTGCTCGAGGAGAGCGTGCGCCGGATCGATGCGCGCACGCGCTCTCGCTTGAACCAGGCGCGCCATGCCGCACTCCAGGCAGCGCCCGCGCGCCGTCCTTCCTGGTGGCAGGGCTTCGCGCTCATGCCGGCCGCGGGCGCGGCGGCTGCGGCGCTGCTGGTGGCCGTGGTGCTCTGGCACCGCGCGCCCGAGCGCTCGCCTGCACTGGCGTTCGACGCGCAGCATGCCGTCGTCGAGGACATGGATCTGCTGACCGACAAAGACTCGATCGACCTGATGGAGGAATGGGACGGCTCGTTCTACGAATGGGCGGCCGCACAGTCCGATGGTGGTGCCGAGAGCAACAGCTGATGTGGTCCTATCGCGCCGCTGCGATCGCGATGCTGAGCGCACTCACGCTCGGCAGCGCCGTCGGCCGCTCGGACGATACCAGCCGTCCTGCCGCGGGCCAGGCGCCCGCCGCGGGATTCCTCGAGTTCCTCGGCAGCGTCGACCGTCTGTCGGAAGTGAATCCGAACTACCTCTCGCAGCCCACTCCGGTGAAAACCGCGCGGCCGACGGCCAGCGGCGGCACGCGGCCCCCGCCATCACCACCGCCGGCTCCGGCCCAGGCGCCGACCTCCCCCGGAGACAAGAACAATGGGTAGCCCGATGACCCTCGATACCCGGGTGCTCGCGCTCTGCGCCGCCGTGCTGCTCGCCGCAGCGGCACCCACCTTCGCCCAGGAGACCTCGCCCGCGGCTGCGCCGGCCGCGCCCTCGAGCGCGCCCGCTCCGACGGCCTGGTCGAGCCTCTCGCCCGAGCAGCAGAAGCTCCTCGGCCCGATGGCCAATCAGTGGGGGAGCCTGCCCCCCGAGCGGCAGCAGGCGCTGGCCCGCGGCAGCGAGCGCTGGCTGTCGATGTCGCCCGAGCAGCGCGATCAGGCGCGCGATCGCTTCTCGCGCTGGCAGTCGCTGCCTCCGGAGCAGCGGCGCGCGCTGCGGGATCGCTGGCAGCGCTTCCAGGCGCTGCCGCCGCATGAGCAGGAGGCAGTGCGGCAGAACTTTCACCGCTTCCAGCAGCTGCCGCCGGAGCAGCGGCAGCTGCTGCGCCAGCAGTGGCGCAACGCGACACCCGAGCAGCGTCAGCAGATGATCGAGCATGCGCGCGCGCAGCGGCAGAAGCCGCACGGCGCGCACCCGCCGCCGAAACGACCTTAGCGTTGTCTCACCTTCGCGTCCCGCGCGGGCAGCGGGACGTTGCACACATCGATCCGGCCGGCGGGCACCTTGAACCACTCCTCGTGACGGTTGCGGCGCGCCTCGACGTAGGCGCTGAAGGTCGCGGTGTCGGTCTTGAGCACCTCGAGCGCGGTGCGCTCGGCCTCGGGGAGATCGGCCGCGACGCGCAGCGTCCGCAGCGGCGTGCGCTCGGCCGGCTGCTCGTAGAAGCCGAGCGCACCGCTCCCGCGCGGCATCACCGACAGGAGCTCCATGCCGCGCACCACGCGCCCGAGCAGCGTCACGTTGCGGTCGAGATGCCGGGGCGCCTGGCCGATGACGACGTAGAGCTCCGTCCCGCCGCCCGAGTCGACGTCATTGTCACGCCCTGCGCCGACCATGCCGTAGCAATGCACCAGCCATGCACGGCCGATCAGCGGGTCGGCGGCCACCGGGAAGCCGCCGATGAATCCCACCAGCGGCGCGTAAGTGTCGGGGTCGGTGAGGCGCGTCACGGTGAGACCGCGCAGCGGCCGCTCGAACTCCGCGGGCAGGGTGCGCTGCGCCTTCTGCAGCGGCTTCTTCCCGTCGGGATCTCCCCACTGCACGACGTAGTTGTCCTGCGCACGCATGATGGCGAGCCCGTCGAAGTACTGCTCGCGCGCGAGCGCCACGACGTTCTCCACGTGGTGCGGCGCGAACACCGGCGCGAGCTCGATGATGACCCTTCCCGCGGGGAGCTCGAGGTAGAGGGTCCGCTCGGGATCGAGCGCCCGCCAGTCCGAGGGCGAGGAGGCCGCCAGCACCTCCGCGGTCGTCTGCGCCCTGGGTGGCGGCGCGGTCTTCGCCGCGGCCAGTGCCGCTGCCGAATCGAGCAGCAGGGCTGCGAGTGCCAGCAGTGCGGCGCCGGTCGCGGTGGTCCTCGATCTCCGGCGTGGTCGCGGTGTGCTCATCGGTCGCGCTCGTCGCAGTGGAAAACATGCAGCATCCGGTGCACCACCGGGGCGAGCATGATGCCCGCCGTGATGATGAACACCAGCCCGGCGTACAGGGCATAGAAGCCGGCGAACAGCTTCCCCGCGGGCGTGACCGGATTGTTCACCGGTCCCATGCCCCCGAGCAGCATCGCGGCGTTGAGGAAGGCATCGCGCCAGGGGAGACTCTCGTAGTGCTCGTACCCGGCCATGCCGAGTGCGAGCGACAGCGCGAGCAGCAGCACCGCGAGCGCGAAGTGCCGCGCCAGCCGCAGCGCGAAGTGCCGGTGCGACAGCGGCGGGTTGCGGCGGGTCTCGTACATGCGGCGCGGCGCCTCGCTCACTTCAGCCGCGTGAAGCCGTCCGGGCTCCAGTCCTCGCTGCCGACGCCGTGGTGCACGATGAAGAGGCCTTCCGGGTCGTAGCGCCTCTTGATCGATTTGAGGCGCCGGTAATTGCTGCCGAAGTACGCCTCCTGCCAGCGCTCGTTGAAGAAGTTGCTCTCGGAGAGGTAGGAGCCGGCCCCCGGTACGACCCTGGCGAGCTCCGCAGTCGCCGCGTCGATCGCGCGTGCGTCGCGGTGCGCCGCCTCGAGATCCATGGGCGGCCGCGACTCGCCGGGATAGGAGGGGCGCTCGCCGTCGGCGATGATGGCGAGCGCGAAGGCCTGGGTCACCGCGGGATTCATGGCGGTGCCGAGCGAGGCCTCGATGGCGGCGGGCGCGGCGAACGCGAGTCCCTTGTTGAAATGCAGCCCCACCTCCTTGTGCCGGGAGGCGGCATAGAGCGCATCCGTGAGGCGCGTCCGGGAGGCGCTCTCGAGGAGCGCCGCGGGCAGCCACAGCGAGTCGTAGCCGTGGAGGTAGGCACCCACCTGATCCTGGTCGCCCTGCCAGTAGCCGTGATCGGGCGAAGCCCCGGGCCGCTTGTCCTGAATCATGCTGGAGTTGCCTGCGACCTCCCACCAGCTCTGCATCTTGTGGCCGCCGCTCGCGCCGAGATGATCGGTCACCTCGTAATCGGCGGAAGCGCTCACCCAGTCGAAGAACGACTGCCAGGCCGCGCGCGACTCTTCGCGGCTGAGCCCCTGCTGCACCATCGAGATCTCGAGTGAGTTGTCGCTCTTCACTTTGACCTGCTCGCCCCAGTGCGGGTTGGCGAGCCGCTCGGCATAGTGGGCCACGAAGCGCGCGATCAGCGCGCGGAAGGTCGTATCGCTCTTCGCCCGGATCGTGCCCCAGGCGCTGCCGGCGTAATCCGGCAGCACGTGGGTGCGCAGCGTGAGGCGCGTCACCACGCCGAACGTGCCACCGCCGCCTCCCTTCAGGGCCCAGAGGAGATCCGGGTCCTGGCAGGCATTGACGACCCGCACCCGCCCGTCGGCGGTGACCACCTCGGCCTCGATGAGGCCCGCGGCGGCGTTGCCGAAGGCCTTGGAGAAACTGCCGAAGCCGCCCGACTGGACGAGCCCGGCGACACCGACCGAGGTGCAGCCGCCGCCCTGGACGTAGCGAGCGCCTCGGGTAGTGACGGCGGCATAGGCATCGGCCCACATGCAGCCGGCACCGAGCGAGACCGCCGGCGTCGGGGCCATCCTGCCGGCGCAGCCCGCGCCGACGAAGTCGTCGTGCAGCCGGACCTCGTTGAGCGCGCGCGTCCAGATGAGGAGCGAGTCGGGCGCGTTGGAGGTGCCGAGATAACTGTGGGCGCCGCCCTTCACCACCACGCGCAGGTTGTGGGCGCGCGCGAAGCTCACCGCACGCGCGACGTCTTCGGCGTTGCGGACCCTGACCGCATAGGCGCTCGGCGCGGGTGTCCAGGCATCGAGCCAGCCCGAGACCTGGGTGCCGGCCGGCTGGTCGCCGATGTAGAAGGGATTGCGCAGATTCTGCGCAACCTCGCCGCACGCGGCGCTTGCGGCGTCGGCGGCGCAGGGCGCGAACAGGGCACGCGGCTCGAGGAGATTGCCGCCGACCGCGGCCGCCAGCTCGGCCCATTGCGCGGGCTTCGGCCAGTAGGGATCGCCGGGACGCACGCGCGCGAAGGGCGACATGACGCGCGCCGCGAGTCGCGCCGGTAGGCTCGCCGCGAGCGGCGCGGCCACGGCCAGTTTCACGAGATTCCTGCGCTGCATGGCGAGACCTCCTCTCAGCCCGCCGCGCTCCGGGGCGGCGGCCACCGTTTCTTCAAGTCAGCCGACGGCCTTCACTGCCGCGATGAGCTCAGCTCCGGCCTTCTGCGCGTCGCCGTACAGCATGCGGGTGTTGTCGAGGTAGAAGAGCGCATTCTCGATGCCGGAGAACCCGGCGCCCTTGCCCCGCTTGATGACGATGACGTTCTTCGCCTTGTCGGCGTTCAGGATCGGCATGCCGTAGATCGGGCTCGACTTGTCGGTGCGTGCCACGGGATTCACCACGTCGTTGGCGCCGATGATGAGCGCGACATCCGCGGTCTCGAACTCGGCGTTGATCTCGTCGAGGTCGGAGATCAGGTCGTAGGGCACGCCGGCTTCCGCGAGCAGCACGTTCATGTGGCCCGGCATGCGCCCGGCCACCGGGTGGATCGCGAAGCGCACGGTGACGCCGCGCTCGATCAGCAGCTGCACCAGCTCCCAGATCTTGTGCTGCGCCTGGGCGACCGCCATGCCATAGCCCGGCACCACGATCACCTTGTTGGCGAAGGCCATCATCACGCCAGCGTCGGACGCCTCGATGGGCTTGAGGCTCCCGGTGACCTCTCCGGTCGCCTCGCCGCCGGTGTCGCCGAAGCCCGAGAACAGCACGTTGCCGAGCGAGCGGTTCATCGCCCTGGCCATCAGCTGCGTCAGCAGTGTGCCCGCCGAGCCCACCACGGTCCCGGCGATGATCATCGCGGCGTTGTCGAGCACGAACCCCTCGAGCCCGACCGCGAGTCCGGTGAGTGCGTTGTAGAGCGAGATCACGACCGGCATGTCGGCGCCGCCGATCGGCAGCGTCATCGTGACGCCGAGCACCAGCGCCAGCACGAACAGGCCCGTGATCACCGCAGGGCTCGCGTTCAGGTGGGCGGCCACCAGCACGCCGAGTACCAGCGCCGCCGCCAGCAGCAGCAGGTTGAGGATCTGCTGGCCGGCGAAGCGGACGCTGCGGGTGATGAGCCCCTGGAGCTTGCCGAAGGCGATGGCGCTGCCGGAGAAGGACACCGCGCCGATGATGCCGCCCGCCACCGCGAGCGATACCGTCACGTAGCCCTCGGCCCCTCCGCGGTACAGCTCGACCGCCGCGATCGCCGCCGCCGCCCCGCCGCCCATGCCGTTGTAGAGCGCGATCATCTGCGGCATGTCGGTCATGGCGACGCGCTTGCCGCTCCACCAGGCGAGCCCGCCGCCGATGAGCATCGCCGGCAGGATCAGCCCGTAATTGGTCATTCCCGGATAGAGGAAGGTGACCAGCGTCGCCACGCCCATGCCGGCGCCCGCCCAGAGGATGCCGCTGCGCGCCGTCACAGGCGAGCTCATGCGCTTCAGGCCCATGATGAACAGCACCGCAGTGACGAAGTAGCTCGCCTGGATCGCGAGCCCCGCCGAGAACCAGGCCGGCATCAGTGCGACCCTTTCTGCGCGCGTTGTCCGCTCGACTTGAACATCTCGAGCATGCGCTCGGTCACCACGTAGCCGCCGACGGCGTTGCCGGCCGCGAGGAACACGCCGATGACGCCGATGACCTTCTCGAGCGGCGTCGTGGCGCTGCCGAGCGCGACCATCGCGCCCACCAGCACGATGCCGTGCACGAAGTTCGAGCCCGACATGAGCGGCGTGTGCAGGATCACCGGCACGCGCGAGATGACCTCGTAGCCGGTGAAGGCCGCGAGCATGAAGATATAGAGTGCCACCATTCCGGTCATGTCAGCTCCCGAGCGCCTTGGCCGTCGGCTCGTGTTTGATCGCCCCGTCGCGCGTCAGGCACGACTGCGCGAACACCTCGTCGTTCCAGTCGATCGCCAGCTCCCCCTTGGCGAGGGCGGGCTTGAGAAAGTTGAACAGATTGCGCGCGTACATCTCGCTCGCGTTGTAGGCGAGCTCGGCCGCGAGGTTCACCGGGCCGGCGATCTTCACGCCCTGGTGCTCGAGCACCTCCCCCGCGCGGGTGAGCTCGCAGTTGCCGCCCTGCTCGGCGGCGATGTCGACCACGACCGAGCCCGGGCGCATGCGCTCGACCGCGGCGCGCGAGATGATCTTCGGCGCCGGCCTGCCGGGAACGGCGGCGGTGGTGACCACGGCATCCGCCACGGCGATGCGTGCATCGAGCGCTTCCTGCTGCTTCGCCCGCTCCTCCGCGGTGAGCTCGCGGGCGTAGCCCCCGCTCCCCTCGGCGCTCACGCCGGTCTCGACGAACCTGGCGCCGAGGGATTTCACCTGCTCGCGGGTGGCGCTCCTCACGTCGTAGGCCTCGACCACGGCGCCGAGGCGCCTCGCCGTGGCGATCGCCTGCAGCCCTGCGACGCCCGCGCCGATCACGAGCACCTGCGCCGGACGGATGGTACCGGCGGCGGTGGTCAGCATCGGCAGGAACTTCTGCAGCTGATTCGCCGCAATCAGCACCGCCTTATAGCCGGCTATGGCGGCCTGGGACGACAGGGCGTCCATCGACTGGGCGCGCGAGATGCGCGGCACGAGCTCCATGGCGAAGGAGGTGAGGCGGCGCTCCTGGTAGGCGCGCACCTCGGCGGCGCGCGCGTACGGCTGCATGAAGCCGACCACGACGGCGCTCGGCTTGAGCTCACCGATCTGCTCGACGGTGAGCGGCTGCACCGTGAGCAGCACGTCCGCCGCGGACAGCACAGCGGCGGCGGAATCGGCCCAGGTCACATTCTTATAGGCGGCGTCCGGAAAGCGGGCGCGCTCGCCCGCGCCGCGCTCGATGAGAAGTCGCGCGCCTTCCTTCGCGAGCTTTTCGGCAATTTCCGGAGTCAGACTGACGCGCGTTTCCTGGGGCGCGCTCTCTCGCAGCGCGCCTATCGTCACTGGCATTCAAAGGCCCCTTCGCGAGTGCGTGGCCGGCCGGCCACGTGACTGAAAAATTTCAATTTAATTAAGACCTTGCGGTGTTGAATTCTTGCACAAAAGTGCCGTATCTTACAGCGCCATGCCCGGGATCGACCTTGATCGAGCCGACTTCCTCGACGACCTTGCGGTGATCGCCACGCCGGCGGCGCGCGGACTGTCGCAGCTGGTGCTGCGCACGGACGTGGCCGGCATGCCGCTCGAGTGGATCGACTACAAGGAAGCCGCGCGACTCTACACCCAGGAGCAGGTCGCATACACATGCGGCTCGCTGCTGTACCAGCTGTACGGCGGCACCAACGCGCGTACCGGCAGGCGCACCGTGCTCGAGGTGAATTCCATCGTCGCGACCGTCGGCCACACGGGCAATCCCGGCAATACGCGCCACGACTACGTGCCGCCGCTCAACAACCAGACCCTGTTTCGGCGCGATGCGTACCTGTGCATGTATTGCGGCCTGCGCTTTCCGTCGCGCGACCTGTCGCGCGATCATATCCGCCCCTTCAGCCAGGGCGGCACCGACATCTGGACCAACGTGGTGGCCGCCTGCCGCCGCTGCAACAACCAGAAGGCCTCGCGCACGCCCGAGCAGGCGCGCATGCAGCTCATCGCCGTGCCGTTCACGCCGACCTACGCCGAATACATCTTCCTCAAGGGCCGGCGCGTGCTGGCCGACCAGATGGAATATCTGTTGGCGCATTTCCCGCGCACCAGCCCGCTGCACGAGCGCATCCGCGCGTACCTTTCTTGATTGATGCTCGCATGGGACATCCTGTCACCATGCTCGCGGCGGCGCGCCAAGAGCGCGGTCTCGGCGCGCCGCTCGCCGCCTGCGGCGGCGGGCACCTCCATGTGCCTAATCAGAGATTCGTCGACCTGTTAAGGTCCGCGGCGTGATCTTCCTCGTCGACGCCTCGGTCTACGTCTTCCGCGCCTATCACTCGATGCTGCCCGACATGCGCGATGCGGACGGCAATTCGACGCACGCGGTGTTCGGCTTCGCACGCTTTCTCGGCGATCTCATCGAGCGGGTGCGCCCCACCCATATGGCGGTAGCCTTCGATCAGCGCGGCAAGGAGTCCTACCGCAGGCGCATCTATCCCGCTTACAAGGCCAATCGCACCAGTCCGCCGCTCGATCTGACGCAGCAGTTCGGCCGCTGCCGCGAGCTGTGCCGGCATCTGGGGCTGGCCGAGTTCGTCTACCCCGAGTACGAGGCCGACGACATCATCGGCACGCTCGCCCGGCTGATGCGGGCGGCCGGGGTGCGCGCCGCCTTCATCACGCGCGACAAGGATCTGGCGCAGCTGATGCGCGACGGGGATGTGCTGTGGGACTTCGGCGCGCGCGGTCAGTTCGGCTACCACGACATCGAGCGCCACTTCGGGGTCCGACCCGAGCGCTTCGCCGACTACCTGGCGCTCGCCGGGGACGAGTCCGATAACATCCCGGGCGTGCCCGGAGTCGGGCACCGCACCGCGGCCTCGCTCATGAAGGCCTTCGGCTCGCTCGATGAGCTGTACGAGGATCTCGAGCGCGTCGCGCTGCTCAAGATCCGCGGCGCCGGGACCCTCGGGGCACGCCTCGCCGAGCATCGCGACGCGGTCTATCTCGCCCAGCGACTCACCCGCATCAGCTGCGACCTGCCGCTCGGCGTCGGCGCGGCGGGCCTCGCGCGCCGCGCACCCGATCTGCCGGCGCTCTCGCGCCTCTACGACACGCTCGGCTTCGGGCCGTTCCTGCGCGCCCAGGGGGCGCGCCTCGCGCAGCTGCCCGCGGCCTGAAGCAAGCGCAGCCCATGCAGATTGCGGACACGGCCTGCAGCGGTGGCGTCGCGCGCGTCAGCTTTCCCCTGCACTTCGCGCTCCTGGCGGTCGTGGCGGGGCTGTATGTGACGGTCCTCGCACACGCGGATCTCGCCATCGGGGCTGCCCTCGGGGGCCACCTGATCTTCGCCACCGAAGGCGCCCTCTACGGCCTGACGCTGGCGCTCGCGCTGCGCGCTCCGGCGGTGCCGGCGCGGCGGGCGCTGTTCGTGGTGCTGAGCGCCGCGTCCGCCGTGGCGGCGTCGCACGCCGGCGTGTGGTCGAGGGACGCGGTTCTGGCTCACCTCGCGCGTGGCGGGCGCACGCTCGGCTCCCGCGCCGAGGACACGCTCGTCGTCACACTGACCGCGGCGTTCGGTGCACTGGCCTACAGCTGGCTGGTGCGGGCGATGTGGCTGCCGCAGCTGGCGCGCTCCGCGCCCGTGCTGATCACGGTCGGCTGCGGCGCCGCGATGATCGTCATGGCGGCCACAGTCGCCAGCGTCGAGCGCCATCTCGAATGGTTCGTGGTGCTGTGGTGGCTCACGTTCTCCGCCGGCCTCTGGTGGGCATGGCGCCGGTGCACGCGCCCCGATGGCGCAGCTCGCGGCCATCGCGCGTGAGCTCGGCGCGCTTGCCGGGGTGCGCTGCGCGCCGCAGCCCGAGCGACGTGTCGGCGGCGGCAGCATCAGCACCGTCTATGCCTGGCGCTGCGAGACGGGGCTCCTGTTCGTCAAGGTCGCGCCGCGGGAGGGCTCGAGCGCCTTCACGGCCGAGTCCGAGGGGCTCGCGGCGCTCGCTGCCGCCGGGGCGCTGCGGGTGCCGCGGGTGCTCGCCTGCGGGACCACGGCGCAGGATGCGTTTCTGGCGCTCGAGTGGCTCGAGCGCGGCCCGGCCGGTGAGCGCACCGAGGCCCGGCTCGGCCAGGGGTTGGCGGCGCTCCATCGGGTGACGGCCGCGCGCTTCGGCTTCGCGCGCGACAATTTTATCGGCGCCACGCCGCAGGCGAACGGCCAGCTCGTCTCCTGGCCGGAGTTCTACCGCGAGCGGCGGCTGCGCCCGCAGCTCGACCTGGCAGTCGCCAATGGTTTCGGGCCGTTGCTCGGCGAGTGCGGCGAGCGGCTGCTCGAGGGGGTCGGGGCGCTGCTCGGGCAGCACGCGTGCGCGCCCTCGCTGCTGCACGGGGATCTCTGGGGCGGCAACTGGTTTGCGACCGCAGACGGTGAGCCGGCGATCTTCGACCCCGCCGTCTACTACGGCGACCGCGAGACCGACCTGGCGATGACGCAGCTGTTCGGCGGCTTCGGTCCGCGCTTCTACCGCGCGTATGCGGAGGCGGCGCCGCTGCCGCCCGCAGCCGCCGTCAGGCGCGATCTCTATAACCTGTACCACGTGCTGAACCACGCCAACCTGTTCGGCGGCGGCTACGCCGGGCAGGCGCGCGCCATGATCGAGCGGCTGCTCGCGGAAGCGCACGGTTAGAGGCTATGCTGCGTACCCGGCTCCGTGCCGGTGAAGCCTGAGCGTTCCGAGGGGTCATTCATGGCGGCCGCAGACAAGAACATCGAGTCGGTCCTCATCGAGCAGCGCATCTTCCCCCCGTCGGCCGAGTTCACGGCGCACTCGCGCATCAAGCCGCGCGATCTCGAGGCGCTGCGCAAGCGCGCCGCCGAAGATCACGTCGGGTTCTGGGCCGATCTCGCCTCACAGGAGCTCAGCTGGCACCGGCCGTTCACCGTCGCGCTCGATGAGGCGCGTGCGCCCAATTACCGCTGGTTCACCGACGGGCGCCTCAACGCCTCGTGGAACTGCCTCGACGTGCACTTGAACGAGCGCGGCCACAAGACCGCGGTCATCTTCGAGGGCGAGCCAGGCGATGTGCGGCGGCTCTCCTACCGCGAGCTGCACGCCGAAGTGTGCCGTTTTGCCAACGCGCTCAAGGCTCAGGGCATCGCCAAGGGCGACCGGGTCGTCATCTACATGCCGATGGTGCCGGAGGTGCTGGTGGCGATGCACGCCTGCAACCGCATCGGCGCCATCCACTCGGTGGTGTTCGGCGGCTTCTCGGCGCCCGCGCTCAGGGATCGCATCGAGGACACCGAGGCGAAGCTCGTCATCACGGCCGACGGCGGCTGGCGCGGCGGGGCGGCGGTGGAGCTCAAGGTCAATACGGATCACGCGCTGGCGGGCGGTTGCCCGAGTGTCAGGCGGGTCATCGTTCTCAGGCGCACCGGCCGGCCGGTTCCCATGGACGCCGAGCGCGACCGGTGGTGGCACGAGGTGGTCGAGGGACAGCCGGCGTCGTGCGATGCCGAGTGGGTCGAGGCGGAGCACGCGCTGTTCATCCTCTACACCTCGGGCTCGACGGGCAAGCCGAAGGGCATCCAGCACGCCACCGGCGGCTATCTGCTCGGCGCCAAGGTCACGACCCAGTGGGTGTTCGACCTGCGCGACGACGACGTGTTCTGGTGCACGGCGGATGTCGGCTGGGTCACCGGCCACACCTACATCGCCTATGGACCGCTCGCCGCCGGCGCGACGATCCTGATGTACGAGGGCGCACCCACCGTGCCGGACGGCGGACGCTTCTGGAAGAACTGTGAGACCCACGGCGTGACGGTCTTCTACACCGCGCCGACTGCGATCCGCGCGCTGATGAAGCTCGGCGACGAGATACCCGGGAAGTACGACCTGTCGAAGCTGCGCCTGCTCGGCAGCGTCGGCGAGCCGATCAATCCCGAGGCGTGGATGTGGTACCACCGCGTGATCGGCAAGGGGCGCTGCCCGATCGTCGACACCTGGTGGCAGACCGAGACCGGCGCCATCCTCATCTCCCCGCTTCCCGGGGTAACCGCCACCAAGCCCGGCTCGTGCACGCAGCCGCTGCCGGGCATCGCGGCCGACATCGTCAACGATCACGGCGAGTCGGTGCAGCGCGCCGACGCGGGCGGCTATCTCGTGATCCGCAAGCCCTGGCCGTCGATGCTGCGCACCATCTGGCGCAACAACCCGCGCTACGTGGAGGGCTACTGGTCGAAGTTCCACACGCGCTTATACGTGGCCGGCGACAGCGCACACCGCGACAAGGACGGCTACTTCTGGATCATGGGTCGCATCGACGACGTGCTCAAGGTGTCGGGACACCGCCTCGGCACCATGGAGATCGAATCGGCGCTGGTCGCGAATCCGCGCGTCGCCGAGGCCGCCGTGGTCGGCAAGCCGCACGAGATCAAGGGCGAGTCGGTGTTCGCCTACGTGGTGTTGCGCGGCGCGCGTCCCACCGGGAGCGCCGCCGCCACCCTCACCCGGGAGCTGCGCGACTGGGTGAGCGAGCAGTTGGGTCCGATCGCCAAGCCCGACGACATCCGCTTCGCCGACAATCTTCCCAAGACGCGCTCCGGGAAGATCATGCGCCGGCTGCTGCGCGCGGTGGCGAACGGCGAGGAGGTCACCCAGGACGTCTCGACGCTCGAGAACCCGGCCATCCTCGAGCAGCTGCGCGGCACGGACCAGGGCGCGAAGGCTGCTGCCAAACCGGCCGCGGCGCCGTCGAAGAAGGCGGCGAAGCCGAAGACCGCTGGAAAGCGCGCCGCCAGGAAGGCCGTGTCCAAGAAGGCCGTGTCCAAGAAGACCGCGCCGAGGAAGACCGCGCCGAGCAAGGCCGCGCCGAGCAAGGCCGCGCCGAGGAAGCGCGCCACGGCGCGCCCCAGCGCCGCCGGCAAGAAAGCCAGAGCGCCCCGGCGCGCGGCGCCGCGGCGCAAGCGCTAGGCCTCGAGGCCCGCTCGCGCGGTCGCCTCGAGCCCGAGGACGACCAGGCGCTGCTCCAGCCGCTCGCGTGAGTTTGCCGGCCGGTCGAGGCCCATGCGCTTCAGCGCCGCCGCGTGCCGCGGCGCGGGTCGACCCGCGGCGAGCGCCGCAACCACGGTGGTGAGCCTCGCCCAGCGGCTGCCGGTGCGCCCGTCGAGGTACCTGAGCGCCTGCGCCAGCACGATCTCCTCGGCGGTGAGGTCGGTGCCGAAAGGGTATTCGCTGAACAGTCCCTGCGCACGGTACGTGCGCAGCGCGCGCGCCAGGCGCTCCGGCGTATTGTCGCGCCTGCCTTCCGGGATCCGATAGCCGCCGCGGATCTTGCCCGCGGCCCGGGCCTGCGCCAGCAGCTCCCCCTGAAAGCGCGAGTCCGCAATGTCGAGGAGCGCCATGATGATCTCCTCGTCGGTGCGCCCGCGCAGGTCCGCGACCCCGTATTCCGTGACCACGATGTCGCGCAGATGCCGCGGAATCGTCTCGTGGCCGTAGCGCCACACGATGTTGGAAATGGTATGGCCGTGGCGCGTGTGCGTGGCGCGCAGGCACAGGATCGAACGTGCGTCCGCGAGCGCGTGCGCCATGGCGACGAAGTTGTATTGCCCGCCGACGCCCGACACCACCTGGCCGCTCTCGAGCGCGTCCGAGACGGCCGCCCCGAGCAGCGTCACCATCATGGCGGCATTGACGAAGCGTGCCGCGCGGCGCTGCAGGCGGCGCAGCTCCTCATCCGGTCCATACAGCTGGTTGATGAAGGCGACGCCGCGCATGTCGATCTGCTGCCGGTCGCTCTCGGCGAGCTCACGCAGCGCCGCGTAGAAGCCGCGCGGCCCGATGAAGAAGCCGGCGTGCGCCACCTTGCCGTTGCGCAGCTCGCGTCCCAGGCACTGCGCCGCGATCGCCGCGCGGCACTCCCGGTCGCCGAGGTCGGCGCGCAGCCACGCCCCGCCGGGCGCCCGCAGCCGCCCGTCGGCGAACTCGACCTCCTCGCGGAACACCCCGTGGCGCCTCAGGTCGGCGAACTCGGCCTCGTTCAGGACGGGTCCCACGCCGACCCTCGTGAGCTGCTCGAGAATCGCCGCATCGAAGCGCTCGGCGGTCGCGCCCGCGGCGAGCAGCCGCTCGAGCGGCAGGCTGTCGTACGCCCGGCGGCGCACCACGCCTGCGCGATAGAGCTCGAGCAGCCGGTCGACGAACATCTCGGTGGAGGCGAACACCCCCTGGCTGAAGGGCGTGAGTCCCCCCTCGGAGCGGATCAGGGCGTCGGCGTCGCGGCCGCCGAGCGCGGCGAGCGCGCTCGTCCAGGCGGCGTTCTGCTGATGCCGCAGCAGCAGCGAGTAGGCGAGCGAGTCGCCGAGCTCGCCGATGCCGATTTGCAGCGTGCCGCCGTCCCGCACCAGGCTGCTCGCATGCAGACCGATGGCGTGGTCGACGGTGCCGATCGGCGGGTTGGGCGGTGCGAACAGATCGAAGTCGTAGCGCGGGTCGTCGACGAGGAAGTCGAAGCTCTCGGGCTCGACCTGCGCGTGCCCGGTCATGAAGGGCATCTGGGCGTGGATCTCGCCGACCAGCGCGACCTCGCGCCCGGCGCGGCGCGCCGCGGCGAGCTGCGGCAGCAGCTCGGGCATGATGTCGGCGTTGGAGCCGAGGCTGAGCGTCATCCGGCCGTTGACGCTGCGCCGCGCGACCAGCTGCGCCACGACGTTGATGCCGCGCGCGAGCGCTTCGCGCGTCACGTGGGTGTAGTTGGCGCTCAGGTAGTTGCGCTGGGCGTGTGGCGCGCCGAGGAAGGCACCCGGAGCGAGGAAGAACTCGATCACACGGATGTTGGCGGGCAGCTCGCCGGCGCGCAGCGCGCGGGCGTATTCCGGCTCCACGTAGCTGCCGAACACGCGTGCCACGAGCGGCTCGAGCAGGCGCGCCTCGAGCGGCGAGCGCGCCACGGGCCTCAGCAGCGACAGCGCCGTGAGGATGGTGAGCTCGATCGAGGAGTCGCGCAGCGCGCGGCGGTAGAACTCGTTGGCGAGCGGGTTGGGCTTGCCGATACCGAGCGGCATCCCCAGCACGACGCGCGCGCCCACCCGGCGCAGCACCGCGTCTACGCAGTGGCCGACGTCATGGAATATTTCAGGCATTTGGCTTGTGGCATGCTCACCGAAGCAACTGAGGCGCGTCAACCGCGCGCCGCGAGGAGTCGCTCATGCAGCTGACCAGGCCCGCGCTCGATCCGGATACGGTGCCCGCCGAGAGCCGCTCGGGGTATCCCGAGCCCTACCGCGCGCGCGTGCTGCCCCGCGACAAGCGGCCTCTGGGAGATGCGCTCGGACTCACCCGCATCGGCGTCAATCGCACGACGCTCCCGCCGGGCAAGGAGTCCTCGATGCGGCACTGGCACACCCACGAGGACGAGTTCGTCTACGTGCTCGAGGGCGAGGTGGTGCTGCGCAGCGAGCTGGGCGAGCAGCGGCTCACGGCCGGGATGTGTGCCGGCTTTCCAGCGGGCAGCGCCGACGGTCACCAGCTCGTGAACCGCAGCAGCCGCCCGGCGGTGTATCTCGAGGTGAGCAATCGCGACCCGCAGGACGTCGGGCACTACGCCGATCCCGAGGTGGACCTCATCTGGAGCCCGCCGCACGCGCGCGGCGCCTTCACGCGCCGCGACGGGACCCCGGTCTAGGAGCCTCAGCGCGGCGCGGGCGTGAGGCGCAGCGAGAAGGACACCGTGACGTCGTTCCCCGCCTGGTCGGTGGCCTGCCACTCGCCCTGACCGACACCGAAGTCGAGCCGCCGCACCACGGTCTTGCCGGCCATGTAGGCGGCCGCGGCGCCGCCTTCGGCGGCTTCGCGGAAGGTGAAGGGCACCCTGGCATCGCGCGTCACGCCACGGATCGTGAGCTTGCCGTCGGCCTCGAAGCCCGACGCCGTCTTCACGACCTGGCTGGCGCTGAAACGTGCCTGGGGAAACTTCGCCACCGCGAACAGCTCCTCGCTCCGCAGCAGCTCGTCACGATCCTTGTCGCCGGTGTCGAGCGCGGCGACGTCCACCGCGACCTCGAGCCGTCCGCCCGCGGGGTCGGCGCCCGGGAAGTCGAGCGCGACCGTGAAGCGCGGGAAGCGGCCGGTGTTCTGCGCGCCGGCCTGGAGGAACGTGAATTGCAGCGAGCTCCTGGCGGGGTCGAGCACGAAACGGCCGCCCGCGGCCGACGCTGCCGGCTGCGCGGCGGGTGCGGGCGCGGCCCGTACGGCGCCGGCGAGCAGCGTCGCGGCGAGTGCCAGGCAGAGTGTCGGGAGGCGCATCGGCCGTTCCTTTCAGCGGGCGATCTCAGTCAGTGGTGCGTAAACGGCAACATGCGCTTGAGCACGTCGTCCCTGTGCACGAAGTGATGCTTGAGGGCCGCCGCGCCGTGCAGGCCGGCCACCACGACGAGCGTCCAGGCGAGCGCATGGTGCGTGGTCAGGAGCGCCTCGTAGAGCGGCCGGCTCTTCGGCACCAGGTCGGGAAGCTGAAAGAACCCGAACCAGCTGACCGGGAACCCACGCGCGGAGGAAAACATCCAGCCGCTGAGCGGCACCGCGAACAGCAGCACGTAGAGCGCCACGTGGACCAGATGCGCCAGCAGCCGCTCGTAGCGTTTGAGCTTCTCCGGCAGAGGCGGCTGCTCGTTGAGCCAGCGCCACAGGAGGCGCAGGATCACGAGCGCCAGGATCGTGATGCCGACCGACTTGTGGCGCGCGAGCAGCGTCAGCTTGCGCACCCCGAGCGGCAGATCGTCGGCCATTTCGGCGAGCGTCACCTGCACGACGACGAGCGCCACGATGACCCAGTGGAACGTCTGAGCGATGACGCCCCAGCGGCGGGTGGTGTTGCGGAGGGCCATGAAAGCCAAGCTTAAGGGCGTCAGCGACGGTTGCAAGGTCCGCGCAGCCGGCGCGCTGTTCCTGGCGTGCGCGCTCGCTGCCTGCCCGACCCGTCCACCCGCGCCCCGAGCGCCGCTCACCAACGCGCCCGCCGTGCCAGCCGTGGCAGCGCACGTCGGCCGGCCTTACGAGGTCGTCGCGGCTGAGTCGCTGCTTACCGTGCGCGTCTATCGCGGCGGGACGCTGGCGGCCGCCGGACACAACCACGTGATCGCCGCGCGTACGCTCGAGGGCACCTTCTATCTCCCGCAGGATGCGCGCCAGGCGGGCTTCGAGGTGCGCTTCGCGGTCGCGGAGCTCACCGTGGACGAGCGAGAGCTGCGCGCGCTCGAGCCCCCCGCCGAGTTCCCGCCGGACGTACCGCAGTCGGCGCGCGAGGGCACGCGGCGCAACATGCTCTCGGCCGCGGTGCTCGACGCCGATGAGTATGCGGAGGTGGTGCTGCGCGCCGAGCGGCTCGAGCCCGCGGCCTCGGGCGCGGCGGGCGAGGTGACGGCGCACATCGAGGCGCAGGTGCGCGACCAGCAGCGCAGCATCACGCTGCCGGTGCGCTATGAGCTCGCCGGGAACACGCTCACCGTGATGGGGGAGACGGCGCTCAGGCAGAGCGACCTCGGTCTCACACCGTTCACGGCGTTCCTGGGCGCGCTCGCCGTGCAGGACGAGATGCGCGTGCGCTTCCGCATCGTGGCGCGTGCCGCGAACCGCTGAGCGCGCGGCGCGCTCACTTCGCGCCCATCTCCGCCAGCAGCTCTTTCGCCCGGTACACCTTGCGCAGCGCCTCGAAGATGATCGTCGGATCGACGGCGACGGCGCGATTGAGCTCGGCGTCGTACCAGTAGTCGCCCGAGATCGAGTGGACGTTGCCGTCGAAGATCAGCCCGACGACTCGTCCGCGCGCATCGAGCAGCGGGCTGCCCGAGTTGCCGCCGATGATGTCGTTGCTGCTCGAGAGGTTGAAGCGCGTCGTGGGGTCGAGCCGCTCCTTCACCGCCAGCCAGCTGTCGGGGATGCGGAACGGGTCCTCGCCGGTCGCGCGCTCGAACAGGCGCGCCAGGCGTGTAAACGGCTCGACCGCCGTGCCGTTCTCCTGCCAACCCTGCACCGTGCCGAAGTTGAGCCGCAGCGTGAAGGTCGCATCCGGCGGCTCGCTGGTACCGAGCAGCCGGAAGCGCACGCGCGCGATCTTCTCCGACGCCGCCTCGATCGGCGCCTCGACCTGATCCTCGTAGAGCTTGCGCACCGCGCGCGCCTGCGGGTCGACCGCGCGTGCGAGCTCGATCATCGGATCGCGTGAGGCGTCCAGCGCCGCGGCGCCGCCTTCCCAGAGCTGCTTGCGCAGCGCCGGATCGGCCAGCTTCGAGCCGTCGACGAGGCGCGCGGCGAGCGAGTCGGGAGAGTCCTTCGAGAGCAGCTGCCGTACCAGCGGCGCATCCGGTCCCAGCCATTCGCGCATGCGCTCGAGCGAAAAGGCGAGCGTGAGCTTCTCGAGCTGCGGATACACCGGCACCGCAGCGTTGAGGCGCTGCGCCACCCGCGGCAGCGCCGCGTCGCGGTACTCGCGCAGCCGCTCGGTGTTGGGCTTGCCGCGCTCGGCGGCGCCGCGCACCAGAGTGCGCGCATAGCTATAGAGCTTGCTGTTGAAGCCCGCGCCCTCCTCGATCCAGGTGTAGGGCAGCTCGATGCCGCGGTAATAGGAGTCGGCCCTGGCGATCTCCCCCCAGGGATCGCCGGTCGCGGCGGCGAGCTGCGGATCCGCCGCCACCCGGGCGCGCAGCGCCGCCTCCTCGGCGCGCTTGGAGGCGAGCAGCCGCTCATCGAGGAGCGCCTGGAGCTCGCCGCGGCGCACCTTGAGCGAGTTCTCGAGGCCGAAGAGCGGATCCTCGACGATGCGGGCGGCTTCCGCCCCCGTCTTGCCGAACTGGATGTAACGCCCGCGCAGCTCCGAGGCGCGCAGCAGCCAGTGCGGCAGGAACACCTCGCGCAGCATCTGAAGCTGCGCGACGGTCAGCAGGCGCTCCGTGCCGCCCGGGTGCCCGGCGACGAGCACCAGATCGCCCGCCTGAGGTCCCTCGGGACGGAGCGACAGGAAATTCGGCGTGTGGGCCGGCTTGCCGTCGGGCCCGTAGGCGCGCAGCACCGACATGTCGAGGCACCAGCGCGGGAACTGGAAGTTGTCCGGATCGCCGCCGAAGGCGGCGATGTCGCGCTCCGGGGCGAACACCAGCCGCACGTCGTCGTAGCGGTGGTACTTGTAGAGCCAGTACTGGCCACCCTGGTAGAGGTCCACCGACTCGCACTTGAGCGCGCCGCCCGCCGTGCGCCGGCTCTGTTCCTCGCAGGCCTGCTCGAGCTGCGTCAGCGTCTTCTTGCGTGCCTCGTTGGCCGCCTTGGCGTCGAGCCCCTGCAGCGCCGCGCTCACCTGGTCGGTGACGTTCTCGGTGCTCATCAGCACGTCCGCCACCTGTGTGCCGCAGCGCTGCTCCTCGCCGCGCGTGCGCGCCAGGAAGCCGCTCCTCAGGAGGTTCTTCCCGGGCGTCGAATGCTCGTCGAGGCAGGCCTCCGAGCAATGGTGATTGGTGAGAATGAGTCCGTCGCGTGACACGAAGGAGGCCGTGCAGTTCGAGAGGCGGATGACCGAGCTGCGCACCCGGTCGAGCCAGGCCCGGTCGATGTCGGCGCCGTACTTGCGCCTGACCGCCTCGCTCGGGAAGTTGTCGAAGGTCCACATGCCGGCGTCGGCGTGCGCGCCGGGCGCGGCGAGCAGCAGCGCGAGGCTCGCGAGCGGGAGCAGGGAGGGCAGAGCGGGGTGGGCACGGCGCATGGCGGGCCTTTCTTTCTGTTCGGTTCGCCGGGAGCGGCATTATCCCCGATGGGTGAGGCCCGTGCGCAGTGCGCGCGGCGGCCGCTCCGTCGCCGGTCGCGCCGGACGCTCCGCTCGCCGTTGGCGCGCTCTCAGTCCTCGCCCGCGAGCAGCAGCAGCTGCGTGCCCTCGGGGCTCATGAGCCGTGCGTTGGCGTCGCGGGCGATGCCGCGCGGCAGCGGCTCCTCCGCCACGCCGAGCGTGCGCAGGCGTGCGATGCGCTGCGCCATGTCCGCCGCACGGAACACGAGCAGAGGAGCGTCGCAGGTGCGCGGGCGGTGAAAGGCGAGGGCGAGATGATCGCTGGTCAGGGGCAAATGCAGATAGGGACGCTCCACTTCCTCGCTCGCGACGAAACCGAGCGGCTCCCAGAAGGCCTGCGCGGCCGTGAAGTCCGCCGCCGGAAGCGACAGTTGCGCGAAGTCGCCGAGCAGCGAGACCTCGTGCGGCAGGCGCTCGGCGGGCGAGTAGGTGCGCGCCTCTATGACCCGCACCGACTCGCCGTGCGGGCCCTCGAAGCCGATCTCGTTGAATACCTCATCGCCGGTGCGCGTGACGCTCAGCTCGATGCCGAGCGCGGCGAACTCGGCGAGGCAGGCGGCGATCCCGGGCCGCACGAAAGTCAGGGCGGGCGAGGCTACGCGGCGCGCGTGCAGGCCGAGATGGATGCGCCCGTCGGTCAGTACGCCGTAGGGATGCGCGTAGGTATCGGTGGTCGCGGTCTGGGAAAACCCGAGGCGCTCGTAGAATTCCACCGAGGCGAGGATGTCGTCGGTCGCGAGACTCAGCTCGTGAAAGCGTCCCGGCGGCGGCAGCGGCGCACGCGCCATCAGGCGGAGGCGCCGCGCGCCGCGCTCGGCAGCCGCCCGTGCTCGGGATGCGTCCAGCCCTGGGTGTGCTCGACGATGAGATCGGCGAGGCACTGCGCGTGGGCGGGACGCGCATTGAGCGCCGGCACGTACTGGAAACGCTCGCCTCCGGCGCCGAGGAAGGCCGCGCGGTTCTCGACCGCGATTTCCTCCAGGGTCTCGAGGCAGTCGACCGCGAACCCGGGGCACACCACGGTCACGGTGCGCGCGCCGCGCGCCGGCAGGCCGGTGAGCACCGTACGGGTGTAGGGCTTCAGCCAGCCGCTCGGGCCGAAGCGCGACTGGAATGAGACGCTCCACTCGCCCTCGCGCAGCAGCAGCTCCTCCGCCAGCAAGCGCGCGGTCTTCTGGCACTTGCAGAAATACGGATCGCCCTGGTGGAAGTAGCGCTCGGGGATGCCGTGGAACGACATCAGCAGGTGCGCGGCGCGGCCCTCGCGGCTCCAGTGCTCGGCGACGCTCGCGCGCAGCGCCTCGATGTAGCCCGGATGGTCGTGGTACTCGGCGACGAAGCGCAGCTCGGGCAGCCAGCGCCAGCGGCGCAGCTCCGCGTTTACGGCATCGTAGACCGCGCCCGTGGTGGCGCCGCAGTACTGTGGGAAGAGCGGCACCACGAGGATGCGCTGCGCGCCCGAGCCGCGCAGCCGCCCGAGCGCCTCGCGCACCGAGGGCGGGCTGTAGAGCATGCCGAGCTCGACCGAGAGCGGCGCCAGCACGTGCTGCGCGAGCGTCGCGGTCAGAGCCGCGCGCAGCTGCTCGGAGAGATCCCGCAGCGGCGAGCCGGCCTCGGTCCAGATGCTGCGGTACTTGCGCGCGATGCGCGCCGGGCGCAGCGGCAGCACCAGCCCGTAGAGGATCGGCAGCCACGCGAGGCGCGGCAGCTCGACGACCCGCGGGTCGGAGAGGAAGCGCCGCAGGAAACGGCGCACGGCGGCCGCAGTGGGCGCCTCGGGCGTGCCGGAGTTGACCAGCAGGATGCCGATGCGCTCGGCGTGATCGTGCTGGAAGTCGGGCGAGCTCAGGTAGCGCATGAGGTCGATGCCGCGGGGCGGGCGGCTAGCTCAGCCCGACGCACAGATACTTCAGCTCGGTGTAATCCAGGATCCCGTAGCGCGAGCCCTCGCGGCCGACGCCGGATTCCTTGACACCGCCGAAGGGCGCGACTTCGGTGGAGATGATGCCGGTGTTGAGGCCCACGATGCCGTACTCGAGCGCCTCGGCGACGCGCCACGAGCGCGACAGGTCGCGCGTGTAGAAGTAAGCCGCCAGACCGAACTCGGTGTCGTTCGCCATGCGCACCGCATCCGCCTCGGTCGCGAAGCGGAAGAGCGGAGCCACCGGCCCGAAAGTCTCCTCGCGCGCCACCATCATCTCGGTCGTCACGTCGGTGAGGATGGTCGGCTGGAAGAAGGTGCCGCCGAGCGCGTGGCGCTTGCCGCCCGCCGCCACCCGCGCGCCCTTGCCGACCGCATCCGCGATGTGCTCCTCCACCTTGGCGAGCGCCCTGGCATCGATCAGCGGACCCTGGTCGGTCGGGCCCTTGAGGCCATCGCCCACCCGCAGCTGCGCGACGGCGTGCATGAGCTTGCGCGTGAACTCCTCGTACACCGGCGCGTGTACCAGCAGGCGGTTGGCGCATACGCAGGTCTGGCCGGTGTTGCGATACTTGCTGGCGATGGCGCCGGCCACCGCGGCGTCGAGGTCTGCATCCTCGAACACGATGAACGGCGCGTTGCCGCCGAGCTCGAGGGAGAGCTTCTTGACCGTGCCCGAGCACTGCGCCATCAGCTGCTTGCCGATGGCAGTCGAGCCGGTGAAGCTCAGCTTGCGCACGATCGGGTTGGAAGTCATCTCCCCGCCGATGGCCGCCGCGTTTCCGGTGACGATGTTGAGCACCCCCGACGGCAGGCCCGCGCGCGCGGCCAGGGCCGCGAGCGCCAGCGCCGAATAGGGTGTCTGGCTGGCGGGCTTCACCACCACCGTGCAGCCCGCCGCGAGCGCCGGCCCCACCTTGCGGGTGATCATCGCGGCCGGGAAATTCCAGGGCGTGATGCATGCCACCACGCCCACGGGCTGGCGCAGCACGAGGATGCGTTTGTCGACCTGATGGCCGGGAATCAGGTCGCCATAGAGCCGCTTGCCTTCCTCGGCGAACCACTCGATGAAGGAGGCGGCGTAGGCGATCTCACCCTTCGACTCGGCGAGCGGCTTGCCCTGCTCGGCGGTCATCAGGGTGGCGAGATCCTCCTGGTTCGCCATGATGAGCTCGTACCAGCGGCGCAGGATCAGGGCGCGCTCGCGCGCCGTGTGCGCCGCCCAGGCGGGGAAGGCCGCTGCTGCGGCCTCGATGGCGTGCCGCGTCTCGGTCGCGCCCATGTCGGGCACCGTGCCGATGGCCTCGCGGGTGGCGGGGTTGAACACCTGGTGGCTCGCGCCGCTCGCGGCATCCAGCCACTTGCCGCCGAGAAAGGCGCGGGTTCGCAACAGATCGGGGTCTCGAAGCTTCATGGCTCTCACATCCGAAAGTGACGGCGCGCTCAGCTCACCGCCGGCTCCACGCCGGCGAGGTAGCGCGCGAGAAAATCCAGCGTGCGCGAGCGCGCGAGCGAGGCGGCCTGGGCGTCGTAGCTGCCGCGCTGCTCGCAGTTGAAGCCGTGGCCCGCGCCCTGGTACACGTGCACCGCATCCGCCGGGCGCGCCGCGCGGATCCGCTCGACGTCGCTCGCCGGAATGCCGTGGTCCTCGCTGCCGTAGTGAAACATCACCGGGCAGCGCGGCTTGCGCTCGAGATAGTCGCCGATCCGGCCGTAGTAGACCACCGCCGCCGCGAGCGGCAGCTCGCAGGCGGCGAGCCAGGCGAGCGTGCCGCCCCAGCAGTAGCCGACGACGCCGGTGCGGCCGGAGTGCCTGACCACCGCCGCCGCGGCCGCGATGTCCTTCAGCGCCGTCTCGGGGGCGATCTGCTTGCGGTAGCCGGCGCCTTCCTGCTGATCCGCCGCGCCGTAGCCGAGCTCGATGCCGCGGCGTACGCGATCGAACAGCGCGGGCGCGATGGCGGTGTAGCCGGCGGCGGCGAAGCCGTCGGCGACGGAGCGGATGTGGCCGTTGACGCCGAAGATCTCCTGGATCACCACCACGGCGCCCCGCGGGCGGCCGGGGGCCGCCGTGAGCCACGCCTGAAACTCGTGGCCGTCGCGCGCCATGATGGTGGTGAGCTCGCCCATGGGGATCCCGATGGCTTCGCCTTCTCGGCCGTGGCATTCTAACCTGCCGCGCTCCGGGAGAGGTGTCATGCTGGTCGGTCAGGCAGCCAGGCGCGTCGCTATCGTCGGCGGCCTACGCATTCCGTTCGCCCGTTCCTACACGGCCTACGCCACCGCCAGCAACCAGGACATGCTCACGGCCGCGCTGCGCGCGGTGGTCGAGCGCTTCAAGCTCGAGGGCGAGCGCCTCGGGGACGTGGCCGCGGGCGCGGTGATCAAGCACTCCAGGGACTACAACCTCACGCGCGAGTGCGTGCTGTCGGTCGGGCTCGATCCGCAGACGCCGGGGCTCGATCTGCAGCGCGCCTGCGGCACGAGTCTCGAGGCGGCGATCGCCATCGGCAACAAGATCGCGCTCGGCCAGATCGACGCCGGCCTCGCCGGCGGCACCGACTCGATCAGCGATGCGCCGATCGTCTACCCGCGCTCCTATCAGCAGCTGCTGCTCGCGAGCTACCGCGGCCGCAACGCCTGGGAGCGGGCCAAGCCCTTCTTCGGGCTGCGACCGAAGCACTTCAGGCCGGTGCTGCCGGCGGTGGTCGAGCCGCGCACGGGACTGTCGATGGGGCAGAGCTGCGAGCTGATGGCGAAGCGCTGGCAGATCACGCGCGCCGAGCAGGACCAGCTGGCCTACGACAGCCACATCAAGGCGGCGGCTGCGTGGCGCGAAGGGTTCTACGAGGACCTGGTGGTGCCGTTCCGGGGACTCAAGACCGACAACAACGTGCGCGCCGACACGAGCGTCGAGCGGCTCGGGAAACTGCGGCCGAGCTTCGCCTCCGACGGCACGCTCACCGCCGGCAACTCGACTCCGCTCACCGACGGGGCGAGCGCCGTGCTGCTCGCGACGCCGCAGTGGGCCGCGAAGCGCGGCCTGCCGGTGCTCGGGTATCTCGCCTACGGCAAGGTCTGGGCGGTCGACTTTGCGAGCGGCAAGGAGGGCCTGCTGATGGCGCCCGCCTACGCGGTGCCCGCGATGCTGCGCGATGCGAACCTCACGCTGCAGGACTTCGACTACTACGAGATTCACGAGGCGTTCGCCGCGCAGGTGCTGTGCACCCTCAAGGCCTGGGAGACGCCCGAGTACTGCCGCGATGCGCTCGGGTTGCCGGGCCCCTTGGGCTCCATCGACCGCAGCAGGCTCAACGTGAAGGGCGGCAGCGTCGCGCTCGGCCACCCCTTTGCCGCGACCGGCACGCGCATCCTGCCGACCCTGGCGAAGCTGCTCGCCGCCAACTCTGCCGCCAGGCGCGGGCTCATGTCGGTGTGCACCGCCGGCGGCATGGGAGTCACCGCGATCGTCGAGCGCTAGAGCCGCCTCGGGCGGCGCGGAAACCAACTATGAGAGCCACGATCCTGTGCGCTGCGCTGCTGCCCCTCGCCCTGGCGGCGGCGACCGGCCGCGCGGACTTCAACGCCGCGCTCGCCGACTACAAGGCCGGCCGCTACGACAGTGCCCGGCGGCAGTTCACCGCCATGGGCGAGCTCGGCGACTGCTCCTCGCAGTTCAACCTCGGCGTCATGATGCTGCAGGGGCAGGGCGGCGCGAAGGACGTCGGAACGGGCATCGGCTGGCTGGAAGCGGCCACCTCGAACGGCTGCCAGGAGCTGGTCGGCAGCCGCGTCACGGCACTCCAGGGCGCTCTCAGCCCGGAGGAAGAGCGCCGGGCCGCCGGCATCATGAGCCGCTACGGCCACGACGCGCTGCACGCCGTCGGCATCGTCGAGCCCGAGCTCAGCTGCCGCGGGCGCGTCCCGGCGGCAGCGAAGCAGGCGCCTGCTCCGGAATATCCCGCCTCGGGCAACCATCGCAACGGCCTCGTCGTCGGGGAGCTCACGATCGGCGTCGACGGCCATCCGCGCGACCCGGAGATCCTGCTCGCCGCGCCCGATGATGCGTTCGCGGTGGCGGCGGTCGACGCGTGGTTGCACTCGCGCTTCGCGCCCGCGAGCCTCGCGGACACCTCGGTGGAGTCGCGCCTGCAGGTGCGCCTGATCTTCACCGCCGCGGGTGCCGAGCCTCTTTGGAGCACCGGCACCTACAAAGACGCGCGCGCCGCGGCCGACGCCGGCGATCCGGCCGCCGGGTATCTGGTTGGCCTCGCGGCGACGGCCGATCCCACCCTCGGCATGGGTGCCGTGCGCGGCACGCAGCTCGTGATCGAGGCGGCGCGCGACGGCTATCCGCGCGCCCAGTACTGGCTCGGGATGCAGCTGCGCGCGTTGCGGGACTGCCATCCGCAGACCGACGGCTCGGCGTGGCTCAAGCACGCCGCCGCGGGCGGCGATGCCGGCGCGCAGCTCATGCTCGCCACGGATCTCGCGAGTGGCAGCCCGACGGAGGCGCAGCTCGGCGAGGCGCGCGCGTTGCTCGGGCAGGCCGCTTCCTCCGACAACTACTACGTGATGAAACACGTGGTGGCGCTGCTGGCGGCCTCGCCGCAGGCGGCGCTGCGCGATCCGGCGTTGGCCCGCGAGGTCGCCCGCAAGCTCTCCGCCGCAGGTTTCCAGGCCGACCCGCAGATGTTCGAGGTGCTGGCCGCGGCGGCCGCGGCCAACGGCGACTTCGCCGGCGCCGTCTCGCAGCAGGAGCTGGCGCTGCGCAAGGCGCGCGATCTCTCCTGGCACAGCCGCGCCATGGAAGAGCGCCTCGCATCCTACAAGGGCGGCAAGGCCTGGCAGGGAGAGTTGCTCGCGGCGCCGTAGCGCCAGGGCTCACCTTCATGAGCAGCACCCCCGAGCCGAGCGGCGCGCGCTACGCGAGCTTTCGCGAGTTCTATCCGTTCTATCTGAGCGAGCACGCCAATCGCACCTCGCGCCGCCTGCACGTGTCGGGCACGCTGCTCGCGCTCGCGCTGGCGGCGGTGGCCGTGGTGAGCGGGCGCCTCGCGCTCCTCTGGGCGGTGCCGCTGGCCGGCTACGCCTTCGCCTGGGCGGGGCACTACTTCTTCGAGAAGAACCGGCCCGCCACCTTCACCTACCCCCTCTACAGCCTGTGTGGGGACTTCCGCATGCTCTACGAGGTGCTGACGGGCCGCATCCGCTGGTAGCGGCAACGCCCGAGGCACACGACCCATGAGCAGCGCGGCCATCGATCGCGTCTTCGAGCGACGCCTCGCCTCCCTCGTCAACAGCGGCGAGCCGCAGATCCTGCAGGGCGGCCGCAAGGGCGTCGAGAAGGAGTCGCTGCGCGTCACGCCGCGCGGGCGGCTCGCGCACACGCCGCACCCGGCGGCGCTCGGCTCGGCGCTCACCAGCGAGAACATCACCACCGATTTCTCCGAGTCGCTCATCGAGCTGGTGACCCCTGCCTTCGCCCACAGCTGGGAGCTGCTGCAGTACCTGCTCGACCTGCACCAGTTCGTCTACCGCCACCTGGGCGATGAGCTGCTGTGGGCGACCAGCATGCCGTGCGCCATCGAGGGCGATGCCGATATACCGCTCGCCCAGTTCGGCAGCTCGCACGTCGGGCGCATGAAGACGGTGTACCGCAACGGCCTCGGCCTGCGCTACGGCCGCATGATGCAGGCGATCTCCGGCGTGCATTTCAACTACTCCTTCCCGCTGCCGTTCTGGGAGGCCTACGCGGCGCTGCGCGGGGCGCGTTCCCACGGCGCCGACTTCGTCTCCGAGTGCTACTTCGACCTGCTGCGCAACTACCGCCGCCACGGCTGGCTGGTGCTGTACCTGTTCGGCGTGTCGCCGGTCGTGTGCAAGTCGTTCCTCAGGGGGCGCGACGTCAAGCTGCAGGACTTCGGTCCCGGCACGGCCTACGAGCCCTACGCCACCAGTCTGCGCATGAGCGACGCCGGTTACCGCAATCGCAACCAGGCCGGTCTCACGGTGTCGGTGAACAGCCTGGAGGAGTACGTGCGCGACCTGCAGCGCGCGATCACGACGCCGCACCCGCCGTACCAGGCGCTCGGCGTCGAGGTGAACGGCGAATGGCGCCAGCTGAACGCCAACATCCTGCAGATCGAGAACGAGTACTACAGCTTCATCCGTCCCAAGCGCGTGGCGCGCTCCGGCGAGCGGCCCACCAAGGCCCTGAAGCGCGCCGGAGTCGAGTACGTCGAGGTGCGCGCGCTCGATGTCAGCGCCTTCGACCCCGTGGGGGTGAACCAGACCAAGATGCGTTTCCTCGAGGCGTTCCTCGCCCTGTGTCTGCTGAAGGAGAGTCAGCCGATCGGCGTGGCGGAGCAGGCGGCGCTCGATGAGAACCACCTGATCGTGGCGCGCCGCGGCCGCGAGCCGGGGCTCGCGTTGTCGCGCGACGGGCGCGATGTGCCGATGCGCGACTGGGCGCGCGAGCTGCTCGACTCGATGTCGGGCCTGTGCGAGATCCTCGACCGTGGCGACCCCGCCCGGCCCTACACGCAGGCGCTTACGGCGCAGGCGGTCAAGGTTGCCGACGTCTCGCTCACCCCCTCCGCCCGCCTCATGAGCGGCTTGAGCGCCGGGGAGTCGTTCTTCGATCTGGCGCTGCGCATGTCGGCGGCGCACAAGGCCTACTTCCTCGAGCTCTACCCGCCGAACGAGGAACGGCTGAGGGAGTTCAAGGCCGAGGCGCAGGAGTCGCTCATCGCCCAGCGCCGGATCGAGGAGAGCGATCGGGGGACGTTCGAGGAGTACCTGGCCCGGTACTTCGCGGACTGACCGTCTGACATTTAAATTAGCCTGGAATCAAGTACTTACGGGGCCAGACGGGGCTGCGGCTGCGGCCGTGCAGGTCAATCCCTCACCGGAGGCATGTCGCAGGCCCCGAGGCGAGGCGAGACTTGAGCTCTACGAGGCGGGTGTGCACGCGGTGCGTGCTGTCAGCGACTTGCACGCCGCCCTGCGAATCCCGATCCTCATCGCATGAATGCTCTCTCCGTCCGCGGGCTCACCAAGACCTACAAGAACGGCGTCGAGGCCCTGAAGGGCATCGACCTCGACGTCGAGCGGGGCGATTTCTTCGCACTGCTCGGCCCCAACGGCGCCGGCAAGACCACGCTCATCGGCATCATCACCTCGCTGGTCAACAAGACCGCGGGGGAGGCGTGCGTGTTCGGCTACGACATCGACCGCCAGCTCGAGGCGGCCAAGTCCTGCATCGGCGTCGTGCCGCAGGAGATCAACTTCAACATGTGGGAGACGCCGTTCACGATCGTGGTGAACCAGGCGGGCTTCTACGGCATTCCGCGCCCGGTGGCGCGACAGCGCGCCGAGAGGTATCTCAAGCAGCTGCAGCTCTGGGACAAGCGCGACGGCATCTCGCGCGGACTCTCCGGCGGCATGAAGCGCCGCCTGATGATCGCGCGCGCCCTGATGCATGAGCCGCGGCTGCTCATCCTCGACGAGCCGACCGCCGGAGTCGACATCGAGATCCGCCGCTCCATGTGGGACTTCCTGCGCGAGATCAACGCGAGCGGCACGACCATCATCCTCACGACCCACTACCTCGAGGAAGCCGAGACGCTCTGCCGCAACATCGCCATCATCAACGGCGGGCGCATCGTCGAGCGGGATCGCATGTCGAGCCTCCTGCGGCGGCTGCACGTGCAGACCTTCGTGCTCAACGTGCGCGACCCGCTCAGCAACCCGCCGCGGCTCGAGGGTTACGCGACGACGCTGGTCGACGATCACACGCTCGAGGTCGAAGTCTCCACCGACGAGAACCTCAACGACATCTTCGCGCGGCTCTCGGCGCTCGGCATCGAGGTGCTGTCGATGCGCAACAAGGTGAACCGTCTCGAGGAGATCTTCATGGCGCTGGTCGAGGCGCGTGGCGCCGAGGAGCGCGGCGCGAGCTTCGTGCCGGTCGCCCGGCCGCCGGCCGCTTCGGCCGCCGCCGGAGCGCGCCGATGAGCAGCGTGGCGTTGCCGGCTCCGGCGCCCGCGCCGGCGTTGCGTCTCGGCAGGGTGCGCTGGATCGGTTTCAAGACCATCGTCATCCGCGAGTATGGCCGCATCATCCGCATCTGGGGCCAGACCATCGTGCCGCCGGTGGTCACCGCGACACTCTACTTCGTGATCTTCGGCAGCCTGATCGGCCGCCGCGTCGGCGCCATGGACGGCTTCGACTACCTGCAGTACATCGCCCCCGGGCTGATCATGATGCAGGTGATCACCAACTCCTACGGCAACGTCGTGGCGTCCTTCTTCGGTGCCAAGTTCGGCAAGCACGTCGAGGAGATGCTGGTGTCGCCGCTGCCGAGCTGGGTGATCGTCGCCGGCTACGCTGCCGGCGGAGTGGTACGCGGGCTCCTGGTCGGAGCTGCGGTCACCGTGGTGTCGCTGTTCTTCGCGCATCTGCACGTGCATCACGTGCTGGTGATCCTCGCCGCGGTGCTCCTGACCGCGCTGATCTTTTCCCTCGGCGGATTCCTCAATGCGCTGTTCGCCAGGAACTTCGACCAGGTGAACTGGATTCCTACCTTCGTGCTGACCCCGCTCACCTATTTCGGCGGTGTGTTCTATTCCATCTCGCTGCTGCCGGAATGGGCGCGCCGCCTGTCGTACGCCAACCCGATCCTGCACATGGTGAACGCGTTCCGCTACGGCTTCCTCGGCACCTCCGACGTCAATCTCGCCGTCGCCTTCGCGCTCATGGTGCTCGCGGCCGCGGCGCTGTTCGCGACCGCGGTGACGCTACTCGAGCGCGGCGCGGGAATCCGCGATTGACGCTCAGCGTGGCGCTGGTCACCGCGCGTGCCGCGCGCGGACTCGATGAGGACATGCCGCCGCTCACCGCGGCGCTTGCCGGTGCGGGCGCCACGGCCGAGGTGGTCGACTGGGACGACCCGCAGGTCGACTGGGGTCGCTTCGACCTCGTGGTGCCGCGCTCGGCCTGGGACTATGCGGAGCGGCTGCCGGAGTTCCTCGCCTGGGCCGAGCGCGTGACCTGCCTCAGCCGGCTGGTCAACCCCCTGGCTGTGGTGCGCTGGAACACCGACAAGCACTATCTCGGCGAGCTCGCGCGCGCCGGCGCGCCGGTCGTGTCCACCTGGTACGTCGAGCCGGGTGAGGATGCCGGGCGTACGCTCGAGGAGTTCCTCGCCGCGCATGAGTGTCGCGAGCTGGTGGCGAAGCCGGCCGTCGGCGCGGGCTCGCGCGATGCGCGGCGGCATGCCCGCGGCAAGCGCGCCGAGATCCTCGCGCACGTCGCGCCGCTGCTCGCCGCACGACGCAGCGTCATGCTGCAACCCTATCTCGAGAGCGTCGATCGCGAAGGCGAGACCGCCCTCATGTTCATCGACGGCCGCTTCAGCCACGCGATCCGCAAGGGCGCCTTGCTCCCGGCAGGCGGCCCGTCCACAGCCGGCCTGTTCGCGCCCGAGCAGATCGTCCCACGGGCGCCGGGCGCGGACGAGCTCGCGGCCGCCGGGCGCATCCTCGCCGCGGCGCCGTTCGGCAGCCTCCTCTATGCGCGGGTCGACCTGCTGCGCGATGCGGCAGGCGCGCCGCGGCTGCTCGAGCTCGAGCTCACCGAGCCGTCGCTCTTCCTCGCGCATGCGCCAGGGTCCGCCGAGCGCTTTGCCGCGGCGTTGCTGGCGACACTCACCCGCCGCTGAGGGTCAGAAGAGCGCGGCGCTCTGCGCCAGGTTGAGTCGGTGCAGCAGGACATCGTAGCGCCGGTCGCTCACCAGGGGCTTGAAGTAGCTGTCGGCGCGAATGGTGTTCACGGCCGGGTCGCCGCTCGCGAACGCCAGCTCGAGCGCCGAGAATGCGCGCGCCGTCTCGCCCCGGTAGGCATAGATCTCCGCCATCTCGGTCGGGTAGCGGTTACCCCACTTGCGCCGCACGTCGGCAAGCGCCGCGTCCGCGCGCGGTTGCTGCCCGAGCGCCTGATAGGCGAGCGCGAGCCCGACCAGCCGCATCTCCTCGTCCGGCTCCTGCTCGGCCGCCTGCAGCGCCGCCTCGCGCTGACCGCGCGCGAGCAGCACATCGACGAGCTGGGCGTGGGCGCCGATCCCTTCCGGCGCGAGATCGATCCGGCGGCGCACCGCGGCCTCGGCCTCCGGCAGCTTTCCCTGGTACAGATAGATCACCGCGAGACGCGCGTACGGCTGGAAGTTGAGCGGGTCGCGGACGCGGGCGTGCTCGCAGAACTCGATGGCGCGGTCGAACTGTCCGAGATCGCGCGCCAGGTTCGCGGCCGAGAGGAGTGCCGCGGGATCGTCGGGATCGGAAGCGAGCGCGGCCTTGATCTCGGCGCCGGCCGCCGACCAGTTGCGGTCGAGTAATCGATCGACGGACGAGAGGATCGCGTGGGCGGCGGCGAGTCCGGGATCGAGGGTGAGGGCGTGCTCGGCCGCCCGTCGGGCTGCGGCGGCGCCCTTGTGCAGCTCCGCGACCGACAGCTCCCTGATCGCGGGCAGGCGCATCAGCGCATCGGCGTACCCGGCCCAGGCGGACGCGTCGTCGGGCGCGAGGGCGAGCAGCTCACGGAAGCAGGCGAGCGCCTTGTCCGCGTCAGCGGGGGTGTTGCGCCGGGTGAAGAAATGACACTGCAGCAGCATGGTGCGCGCTTCGGCACTCGCGCGGACGCGCGGTGCGGCCTGCTCGGCACGCAGTTTCACCTGCAGCGCCCGCGTCACGGCCAGCGCGATCTCATCCTCCAACGTGAAAGCTTCCTTGAGCTCCCGGTCGTAGGTCTGCGACCAGAGGTGATAGCCGCTATCGGCGCGGATCAGCTGCGTCGTCACCCGCACCCGAGTGCCGGAGCGGCGCACGCTGCCCTCGAGCAGGTTGTCGACGTTGAGGGCGCGCGCCATGTCGGCGAGCGTCGCGGTCTTGCCCTTGAAGTAGAAGGACGAGGTGCGCGCCGGCACCCGCAGCTGCGATCCCCGAGCCAGCAGGTCGATGAGCTCCTCCGACAGTCCGTCGGCGAAGTAGCCGAGGTCCTGCTTCTCGGAGAGATCGAGAAAGGGCAGCACCGCGATCGAGGGCGGCGCGGGGCTGGTTGCGGCCGGCGCGCGGATGCCGGCCGTCGCCGCGGGCGTGCTGGCGGCCGGGGGTTGACGCACGTAATCGCGCACCAGGAGGCAGGCGGCGCCGAGGGTCGCGATCGCGATCCCGAGCGCTGCCCAGGTCACGCGCCGGAGTGGTGCGGACCGCTGCTCCGCGGGCACGGTCGCTGGGTGGGTGGCCGAGGCATCCGTCGCGGCCGCGTTTGTGGGCGCTGCGGGCGGTGGCGTGCCGTTCACCGCTACGGCGAGTGGGCTCACCGGGGCGCCCACGGCTGCGACCAGCCGATAGCCCTTGCGGGGTACGTGCTCGATGTAAACGGGATGGTGGCGGTCGTCGCCCAGCGTGCGCCGCAGGAGTCCGATTGCCTGGTAGACCGAGTCGGGGCCTACCACGACGTCGGGCCAGGCCTGCTCGAGCAACTCCTCGACGCTCACGACGTGTCCGGCGCGGGCGATCAGGCACGCGAGCACCCGCATGGCGCGCGGCTCGACCTTGATGGCCTGGCCGTTACGCCTGATCAGATCGAGTTCTTGTTCGACCCGCCATTCGCCGAGCTGTACGGCTTCAGGCAACGACGACACGAAAGCATCCTGTTGCGCAGCCCGGATCGTCCAGGCTGCACTCAGTATGCTCCCGCGGCTGTGTCAGTGTCTTGGCGCGGCTCGCGGCGGGAGGAGCTTTACTTAACGAGCGTCGCCCGCTCAGTCCTCCGTATCCGGTACCCCCACGACGAAGCCATGGTTGAGACCGCTGGCATCGAGCCACCAGCCCGTCACCTCGCCGAAGGCGTTGATGGTCGTCGGGCGTGTTCCGTCGAAGGGCACCGAGTCACTCGCTCCCGGAGCGTCGAAACGCGTGATGCGCCCGTCGCGTGAGCGGGTGAAGCCGTGGAAGGCGAGGTTGCTGTCCTCCCAGGCGCCCGCCGTCGTACCGTCGGAGTTGATCGCGTAGAGGGCGATGCCGCCGTTCACGCCGGTGAAGGCGCCGGGAACCTCGATGGCCGGGCTGAAGGCGCCGCCCGGATGGCGCACATAGCCATAACCCACCCCGTTATCGTCTACGGTGTAGCCGGTGATCATGCCCGCGTCGTTGATGCTGGCGGCGAACGTTCCGGTGAACGCCGCCGTGCCGGCGTTCGGGCCGTCGATCTGGGTGAGCGCACCGTTGCGGCTGCGCACGAAGCCGTGGAAGACCAGGTTCCCGTCGAGGAAAAAGCCGACGACGGTGCCCGCATCGTTCAGGCAGCTCTCCAGGCAAACCTGCGTGGAAATCGAGCCGTCGGGATCGAAGCTCGTGGCGACGCCGTTCAGGGAGCGCACAAAGCCATGCGACGCGAACCCGGCGTCCACATAGAACCCGGCCGTCTCGCCCCAGTTGTTGATGCTGACAGCCTGCGTGCCGGCGCCGGCGAGCTGGGCCGCCCCCGTCACGTCAAAGGTCGTAAAGGTACCCCACGGATAGCGGATGAAGCCGTGGAACACGAGGCTCGAGTCCTGGTACTGCCCGGCGATCGCGCCAAAGTCGTTGATGCTATAGGGGACCGTGCCCTCGTTGAGG
>Ga0335079_10000646_pt1 | contig 39956 bp, 37 predicted proteins | sample Lox_Sample_33_FD_206719 | JGI IMG/M metagenome (GOLD analysis project Ga0335079, IMG submission 206719) | Soil microbial communities from Loxahatchee National Wildlife Refuge, Florida, United States - Lox_Sample_3.3 | ecosystem: Environmental > Terrestrial > Soil > Wetlands | place: USA...
TCCGCTGCCGCGGCCGTTTCATGTGCTGGCGACGCAGAACCCGCTTGAGCAGGAGGGGACCTACCCGCTGCCCGAGGCGCAGCTCGACCGCTTCCTGCTCCAGATCGATGTGGGCTATCCCGATCTCGAGGCCGAGCGGCGCATGCTCATCGCCACGACCGGCGTAAGCGAGGAGACGGTGACGCCTGTGCTCGATGCCGCCGAGCTGCTGCAGGCGCAGCGGCTGGTGCGCCGCATCCCGGTCGGCGAAAGCGTGGTCGAGGCGATCCTCCGGCTCGTGCGCTCGGGCCGGCCCGAGGAATCGGATGTGCCCGAAGCGAGGCACATCTCGTGGGGCCCGGGTCCGCGCGCGAGCCAGGCGCTGATGCTGGCGGTACGCGCCCGCGCGCTGATCGATGGCCGGCTCGCGCCCTCGGTCGACGACGTCGTGACGCTCGCGCCGCCGGTGCTGCGCCACCGCATGGCGCTCACCTTCGCCGCGCGCGCCGACGGCGTCGGCATGGCGCAGCTCATCGACCGGCTGGTGGCGCCGCTCCGCTGATGGCCGAGCTCACGCTTCTGCGCCAGCACGCCGAGGAAGCGGCCGCGTCATTGCCGCCGCTCCTCGTCGCGGCCGAGCGCGTGGCGGCGACGGTGGCGCAGGGCGTGCACGGCCGCCGCCGCGTCGGCACCGGTGAGACCTTCTGGCAATTCCGGCAGTACGAGCCCGGCGACCCGGCGACGCGCATCGACTGGCGCGAGAGCGCGAAGTCGCAGCGCCTCTACGTGCGCGAGACCGAGTGGGAGGCGGCGCAAAGCATCTATCTCTGGCGCGATGCGTCGGCGTCGATGAATTACGCCTCGACGCGCGAATTGCCGCAGAAGCGCGCCCGCGCCGATCTTCTGGCGCTCGCGCTCGCGGTGCTGCTCGTGCGCGGCGGCGAGCGCGTGACGCTTCTGGGCTCGGGCCTGCCGCCGTCGCACGGCCGCGCCATGATCGATCGCCTGTCGCTTCTTCTCGGCCGTGACGAGGCCGGACCGAACCTGCCGGTCTTCGAGCCATTGCCGCGCCACGCGCATGTCGTGGTGATGGGCGACCTTCTGTCGTCGCTGCCGGAGGTTCACGCCGTGGTCGCGCGCTTCGCCGCCTCGGGCGTCAGGGGCCACCTGTTGCAGATCCTCGACCCGGCGGAGGAAACATTGCCCTTCGCCGGCCGTGTCCGCTTCGAAGGGCTCGAGCGCGAGGCGCCGCTCCTCATAAGCCGCGTCGAGACCGTGCGTGAAGCTTATGGCGAGGCGCTCGCGCGCCATCGCGAAGGGCTTGGCGCGATCGCGCTCGCCGCGCAATGGAGCTTCGGTACGCACCGCACCGATCGCGCGCCGCCTTCGGCGCTGCTCGCGCTCTATGCGGCGCTCGCGCCGCAAGAGGCGTGGAGGTAGCGCGATGCTGTCCTTGGGCTCGCTCGCCTTTGCCGCACCCTGGCTTCTCGTCGCGCTCGCCGCGCTGCCGGTGCTGTGGTGGCTCCTGCGCGTGACGCCGCCGGCGCCGCGCCGCGTGCCGTTTCCGGCGCTCCGTCTTCTCCTCGGGCTCGTTCCGCGCGAGGAGACGCCGGCGAAGACGCCGCTCTGGCTCATCCTGCTGCGCACCGTGCTTGCGGCGCTCATCATCCTCGCGCTCGCCCATCCGCTCCTCAATCCGAACGCGCGGCTGGCGGGCTCGGGCCCGCTCGTGCTCGTCGTCGACAATGGCTGGGCGTCCGCGCGCGGCTGGGACGAGCGCAAGTCGGTCTTGGGCCGCTTCATCGACCAGGCCGAGCGCGAGACGCGCCGCATCGTGCTGCTCGAGACGGCACCGCCGCCCGGCAGCGCCGCGCCCAAGGACCTGTCGCTGCTGCGGCCGCCCGACGCGCGCGCCGCCGCCGATGCGTTGGCGCCCGAGCCGTGGCCCAACGACCGCTCCGCTGCGCTGGCGCGGCTCCAGAAATTCGATCTCGGGCCAGCACCCGATATCGTCTGGCTCAGCGACGGCATCGACGATGGCGCAGCCGCCAGCTTCGCCACGAGCCTCGCCAAGCTTGGGCCGCTCACCGTGATGGCCGACGAGCCCGCGGCCTTGCCGCGCCTTCTCGCGCCGGGCGATGCCGACGACAAGGACCTGACGGCGCAGGTCGCGCGCGCCGATCAGTCGCTTCCGACCGAGGCCGACGTGCGCGTCGTGGGCGAAGACGGGCGGCTTCTTGGCCGCACGCACGTGACGATCCCGGCCGGATCGGGCCATGCGCTCGCGCGTCTGCCGATGCCGAGCGAACTCAGGAACCGGGCGACGGAAATCGAGATCGAAGGCGAGGCTTCGGCCGGCGCGGTGCTGCTGCTCGACGAGCGCTGGCGCCGCCGCCCCGTCGGCATCGTCGGCCCGCGCGCCGGGCAAAGCTCGCAGCCGCTGCTCTCGGGCGCCTATTACCTCGACAAGGCGCTGGCTCCGTTCAGCGAGGTGCGCACCGGCGACATCGAGACGCTGCTGAAAGGCGACATCGCCGTGCTCGTGCTGCCGGATGCCGCGCCCTCGGGGCCGGGGGAAGTCGCGGCGCTCGGCAAGTGGATCGAGAAGGGCGGCACGGTGCTGCGCTTCGCGGGGCCGCATCTCGCCGAGGATACGTCCGACACGCTTTTGCCGGTGACGCTGCGGCGCGGCGGGCGCACGCTCGGCGGGGCCTTGTCGTGGGAAAAGCCGGCGCATCTCGCTGCGTTCGACGCGCAAAGCCCGTTCGCCGGGCTCGAAATCCCGCCTGACGTGACGGTGTCGCGCCAGGTCCTGGCGGAGCCGACGCTCGATCTCGCCAACAAGACGTGGGCGCGATTGACCGACGGCACGCCGCTCGTCACTGCCGACAAGCGCGGCCAGGGCTGGCTCGTGCTCATCCACACATCGGCCGACCCCGAATGGTCGAACCTGTCCGAGTCCGGCCTCTTCGTCAGCATGCTGCGCCGCATCGTCGCGGTAAGCCAGGGCGTCTCCGGCACGTCCGACAAGCCGCTGCCGCCGGTCGAGACGCTCGACGGTTTCGGCCGGCTCCACCCCGCCGACCCTGCCGCCGAGACGATCGCTGCGGCGGATTTCGCAACGACGTCCGTCTCGCCGCGCCATCCGCCGGGTTTCTACGGCACCGCCGATGCGCGCCGCGCGCTCAATCTCGCGCCGTCGATCAAGACGTTCGCGGCGCTGCCGCCGCTGCCGGCGGGAGTGGCGCGGGAATCCTATCGCGCGAGCAACGAGGTCGATTTCCGGCCGGCGCTCCTGGGCGCGGCGCTCGCGCTCGCGCTCGTCGACCTCCTCATCGCCTTCGCGCTCCGCGGGCTCCTGCCGCGGCTCGGTCGCGGCGGCGCTGTTGCGGGTGCTGTGCTTGCGGCGCTCGTTTTCCTCCATCCGGCGCGGGCCGACGACGACGATGCGTTCGCGGTCAAGGCCGCGAGCGAATTTCACCTGGCCTATATCCGCACCGGCATTCCCGACGTCGATGACGAGGTGCGCGCCGGCCTTGCCGGCCTCACCGACATTCTCAACCGGCGCACCGCGGTCGATGCCGCCGAGCCGATGGAAGTCGATGTCGAGCACGACCCTCTCGTGTTCTTCCCGCTGCTTTATTGGGCCGTGACGCCGGGCGAGACGCCGCCCTCGCCGCAGGCGATCGAGCGATTGAACCGCTTCCTCGCCACGGGCGGCACGATCCTCTTCGACACGCGCGACCAGGGCGGCAGCGGCGAGGACGCGCAGGCGATGCTGCAGCAGCTGGCGCACGGGCTCGACATCCCGCCGCTCGAGCCGGTGCCGCCCGATCATGTGCTGACCAAATCGTTCTACCTGATGCAGGAGTTTCCCGGCCGCTGGAGCAGCGGCAAGCTTTGGGTCGAGCCGGCCGAGGACGTGGTGAATGACGGCGTCTCGAGCGTCATCGTCGGCGGCAACGACTGGGCCGGCGCGTGGGCGATCGACGGCTCCGGCCGGCCGCTCTACCCGGTCGTGCCGGGCGGCGAGCAGCAGCGCGAGATGGCTTATCGGTTCGGCGTCAACCTCGTCATGTACGCCTTGACCGGCAACTACAAGAGCGACCAGGTGCACGTGCCGGCGATCCTTGAGAGGCTCGGGCAATGAGCGGCCTCTCGCTCGCCTTCTCGCCGCTCCTGCCGTGGTGGGCCGTCGCCGCGTTCGCGGCTGTCGCCGCGCTTGCGGTGGCGTTCGGCGCATTCCGGCGCGCGCGCGGCATCGCCTGGCGGCTGCTCGCCTTGGCCGCGCTCATCCTCATCCTCGTCGATCCCTCGCTCGTCGAAGAGCAGCGCCAGCCGCAGCACGACGTGGCCGCCGTGGTCGTCGATGATTCGCCGAGCATGCGCATCGGCTCTCGCCGTCAGTTCGCCGACACGGCGCTCGATGCGCTGACGCAGAAGCTTGCGCGGATGAAGGATCTCGACGTGCGTGTCATTCATGCCGGCGCGCCCGATCCCAACGCGCCGCTGGCCGACACCGGCACCGAGCTTTACACCGCGTTGATGCGCGGCCTCTCCGACGTGCCGGCGCAGCGCGTCGCCGGCGCCGTGATGATCACCGACGGCGAAGTGCACGACATGCCCGCGCCCGATCATTTGGCCTTCCGCGCGCCGCTCCACGTGCTGCTGACCGGGCAGCCGGGCGAGGCCGACCGCCGCCTCGTCGTCAAGAACGCGCCGAGCTTCGGCATCGTCGGCAAGGAGGTCGAGCTCACTGTCCGCATCGAGGACCTGCCGGGCGGCGGCAGCGGCGAAGCGAAGCTCACGGTGCGCAAGGACGGCGGCAATCTGACGACGCGCATGATCCCGGTCGGGCGCGACGTCCCGCTCTCGGTCGCGATTGACCACGGCGGCCCGAACGTGCTCGAAATCGAGGCCGAGCGCGGCCCGCACGAGCTCACGCTCGACAATAACCGCGCCGCGCTCACCATCAACGGCGTGCGCGACCGGCTCAAGGTGCTGCTCGTCAGCGGCGAGCCGCACCAGGGCGAGCGCACCTGGCGCAACATCCTCAAATCCGATCCCTCGGTCGACCTCATCCATTTCACCATCCTGCGCCCGCCCGAGAAGCAGGACGGCACGCCGATCCGCGAGCTTTCGCTCATCGCCTTCCCGATCCGCGAGCTGTTCGACGTCAAGATCAACGATTTCGATCTCATCATCTTCGACCGCTACCGCCGCCGCAGCGTGCTGCCGGAGGCCTATCTCGACAACATCGCGCGCTATGTGCGGAAGGGCGGCGCGCTCTTGGATGCGGCCGGGCCCGATTTCGGCACGCCCTTGAGCCTCTATCGCACGCCCTTGGGCAGCGTGCTGCCGGCGGAGCCCACCGGCAACGTCCTTGAGCAGGGCTTCGTGCCGCGCGTCAGCGCCACGGGCGAGCGCCATCCCGTCACCGCCGAGCTGCCGGGCGAGCCTGCTGATCCTAAGAAGATTCCGCCGTGGGGCCGCTGGTTCCGCCAGGTCGAGGCCATCCCGCATGGTGGCGAGACGGTGATGACCGGGCCGAGCGAGCGCCCGCTTCTCATCCTCGACCGCGTCGGCGAGGGCCGCGTGGCCGAGCTTTTGTCCGACGAGATGTGGCTGTGGACGCGCGGCTTCGAAGGCGGCGGCCCCCAGGCCGAGCTGCTGCGCCGCGTCGTCTATTGGCTGATGAAGGAGCCCGATCTCGAAGAGAACGATCTGCGCGCCGCGGTCGAAGGCAACAAGCTCGTCGTGACGCGCCAGTCGCTCGAGCCCGACAATCGCCCGGTGACTGTGACGGGGCCCGACGGCGTGCCGCACACGCTCACCCTCACGCCTGCCGGCGGCGGGCGCAGCACCGGCGCGCTGCCGGTGACGGAGAGCGGCCTCTACCGCGCGAGCGACGGCACGCGCACCGCGCTCGCCGCCGCCGGCGCGCTTTCCCCCATCGAGCTCGCCGACGTGCGTACGACCGACGAGAAGGTGAAGGCCGATGTCGCCGCGACCGGCGGCAGCATCCATTGGGTCGGCCCGGGCGCCATCCCCGACCTGCGCCGCGTCGAGCCCGACCGCGGCGCCGGCGGGCGCGACTGGATGGGCTTGCGCGCGAACGGCGACTATGTCGTCACCGGCATGAAGGAGACGCCGCTCCTGCCGGGCGCATTGGCGCTCCTCCTCGCGCTCGGATTCTTCCTCCTCGCCTGGCGCCGCGAAGGGCGGTAGGGGAGTGCATAGTCGGGTTGGGTCGGCCATGAACGGCATGAGATTGCTTCGCTTCGCTCGCAATGACATCTCGGTGTTGTCATTGCGAGGAGCGCAAGCGACGAAGCAATCTCCCGCCCGCTCCGGGACTCCACTCGGCGCGGGCGCCGCAACTGCGCTAGAGTTTGGCTCCCGAGGAGACGGGTTTGTTTCGGCAGGTCTTGGCGCCCATTCATCCTGACGGCTGGCGCTTCGTCGCGCTCTTCGCGACTGCGAGCGTGCTTCTTTATCTGGTCGCCCATCCGCTCGGCTGGGCGGGCGCGGTGGCGACGGCGTGGTGCGTCTATTTCTTCCGCGACCCGTGGCGCGTGACGCCGGTGCGCGCGGGCCTTGCGGTGGCGCCGGCCGATGGTCTCGTCATCGCGGTGGATCGCGCGGCCCCGCCCGCCGAGCTCGAGATGGGCGCGGGCCCGATGCTGCGCATCGGCATCTTCCTCAGCGTCCTCGACGTGCACGTGAACCGCATGCCCCTGGCCGGCCGGGTCGTGAAGCGCGTCTACCGCCCGGGCAAGTTCCTCAATGCCGGCGGCGACAAGGCGGCCGAGCACAACGAGCGCATGGCGCTGCGCGTCGCCGCGAAGGACGGCGGCGATATCGCCGTGGTGCAGATCGCGGGCCTCATCGCGCGCCGCATCCTGTGCGACGTCGATGCCGGGCAGGACGTGATCGCGGGCCAGCGCTTCGGCATGATCCGCTTCGGCAGCCGCACGGACGTCTACCTGCCGCCGGCATGGACCCCGCTCGCCGTGGTCGGCCAGCGTGCGGTCGGCGGCGAGACGGTGATCGCCGATGCGCGCGCCAACGAGCCTTGGCGCCAAGGGACGGAGCACTGACATGGCGCCGTCCGACATGATGCCGCGCCGCCGCCGTCGCCGCCGCCGCATCCGCGTGCGGCCCATGCCGGGCTGGTCGGTCAACCGGCTCGTGCCCAACATTCTGACGCTGATGGCGTTGTGCGCCGGCCTGACGGCGATCCGGCTCGCCATGGCCGAGCGTTATGAGGCGTCGGTCACGGCGATCATCATCGCCGGCGTCCTCGACGGGCTCGACGGCCGCATCGCGCGGCTGCTCAAAGGCATGTCGAGCTTCGGCGCGCAGCTCGATTCGCTCTCGGATTTCGTCAGCTTCGGCGTGGCGCCCGCGGTGCTGCTCTATCTCTGGACGATGGGCGCGATCCAAAGCCTCGGCTGGGCGCTCGTGCTGCTCTTCGCCGTGTGCTGCGCCTTGCGTCTTGCGCGCTTCAACACGCAGATCGGCGCCGACCTGCCGCCTTATGCCTACAATTTCTTCACCGGCGTGCCGGCGCCCGCCGCCGCCGGGCTCGTCATGATCCCGATGATGGCGTCGTTCGAGTGGAACGTCGCGTTGTTCCGCTCGCCGGTCTTGAACGGCGCCGTGCTGGCCGCCGTCGCCGCGCTCATGGTGAGCCGCGTTCCCACCTTCTCGATGAAGCGCTTCCACGTCTCGAAGGAATTGGTGCTGCCGACGTTCCTCGCCTTCGGGCTCGCGGCCGCGTTTCTCACGACCGAGCCGTGGGCGACGCTGCTCGCGGTCGGCGTCGCCTATATCGTCTCGCTGCCGATCGGCATTCTGCGCTATCGGCGTTTGCGCCGCGCCGCGGAGGCGCTGCGCAACCCGGCGCCGGAGCTGGCGGCGCCTCAGCCCGCTGCGGGCGAGGCCGCGCCCTAGAGTGCGATCGGTTTAGAGGGACGCGTCCCTCTAAACCGTGAATCGCACTCTAATCATCTGAGTAGAGACGGATTCACGGCTCACATGGATCGCAGAGCGATGCCATGTGAACCGATCCGGCTCTAGCGCGGCTGAAGGCCGAACGCCTCGGCCAGCAGCTCGTAGGAGCGGAGCCGCGCCGCGAAATCGTGGCAGATCGTCACCACCACGAACTCGTCGACGCCGTAGAGCTCGCCATATTCAAGCAGCCGCGCCTTCGCCTCGGCCGGCGCGCCGAGAACCATGCGGCGGCGCTGATACGCGATGCGCGCGCGCTCGGCATCGGTAAAGGCATAGGCCTCGGCCTCTTCGACCGAAGGCACCGGGCCCATGCGGCCCTGCTCGAGCCTGAGCCGCGACAGATCGCGCGAAAGCGCGAGCCGGCTTGCCTCCGCCGTCGTCTCGGCGCAGATGACGAAGACGCCGATGCTGCCCTCGGGCTCTTGGCGCCAGCGCGACGGGCGGAAATGCTCGCGGTAGGCCGCCATCACCTGCGGCCCGCCCTCGTCGGTGATGAAATGCGCGAACGAGAAGGCGGTCCCGAAATAGGCGGCGATCGCCGCGCTCGCATCGCTCGAGCCCAAAAGCCAGGGCTCGGGCTCGGTCTCGCCGCGCGGCTGGGCCGCGACGGCGGCGAACGGATGGTTCGCGGGAAGCGTGTTGCTGATATAGCCGAGCAGGTCCTGCACCTGGTTTGGGAACTTCTCGATGCCGAATGGCTGCGGCCCCGCCTGGAGCGCCACCGACGTGCGATAGTCGCTGCCCGGCGCGCGGCCGATGCCGAGATCGATGCGGCCGGGATAAAGCGCCTCGAGCATGCGGAACGTCTCGGCCACCTTGAGCGGGCTGTAGTGCGCGAGCATGACGCCGCCCGAGCCGACGCGCATCGCGTTGGTCGCGGCCGCCACGCGCGCGATCAGCACCTCGGGCGCGGTGCCGGCAAGCCCTTCCGATGCATGATGCTCGGCGAGCCAGTAGCGGTGATAGCCGAGGCGCTCGCACGCCTCGGCAAGCCGTACCGTCTCGGCGATCGCCTGCGCCGGCGTGCCGCCCGCGCGGATCGGCGACTGGTCGAGGACGGAGAGACGGGTCATGGGGGAAGCTTACAGGTCCCGCCCGTCGAGGGGAGGGGGACGCGTCAGCCGGCGCGGTTCCAGGTCTTGCGCCGGGCGCGCATGCCGGGGTCGCCTTCCTTGACCTGGCGCTTGTGATCCTCGATCCACGCCTCGGCCGCCTCGGCCGTGGCGAAGTTGGAGACGACCGTTGGAAACGTCTCCGGGACCGTCACTTCGACGCCGAAGCCGTCGGCGCGCTGAACGACCCGATACGTGGCTTCGGCGTGGGGATGGGGTTTGGGCATGGCGCACATATAGGGGGAATTGGCGGGATCGTCACCTTGCGCACCGGGAGGGGTTCAGACCTCTTCGCGCGTTGCCTTGAAGGAGAGGGCGGGCCAATCCTTTTGGGTGCGGTCGAGGTCCCAGCGGTTACGCGCGAGGAAGACGGGTGCGCCGTCGCGATCCTCGGCGAGCGAGGAGGGCACCCGATCGACGAAGCGCTTCACCTCGGCGGTTGCGCCGTCGACCCAGCGCGCGGTCTCGTAGGGCGCCTCCTCCATGCGCACGGCAAGCTCGTATTCGCTCTTGAGCCGCGCCGCCAGCACTTCGAGCTGCAACGGGCCGACGACGCCGATGATGAAATCGCCGCCCGCCAAAGGCTTGAAGAGCCGCATCACCCCTTCTTCGGCAAGCTGCTCGAGCGCGCGTTTCAGGTGCTTCGACTTCATCGGGTCGTCGAGCCGCACGCGGCGCAGGATCTCGGGCGCGAAGCTCGGGATGCCGGTGATGCGGATGTCCTCGCCCTCGGTCAGCGTGTCGCCGATCCGCAGCGTGCCGTGGTTCGGAATCCCGAGGATGTCGCCGGGCCACGCCTCCTCGGCGAGATTGCGGTCGCGCGCGAGAAAGAAGACCGGGTTCTGCACGCTCATGAGCCGGCCGCTGCGCCCGTGCTTCAGCTTCATCCCGCGCCGGAAGCGGCCCGAGCAGAGGCGCAGGAACGCGATCCGGTCGCGATGCTGCGGGTCGATGTTGGCCTGCACCTTGAAGACGAAGCCGGTGACCTTGTCCGAAGCGGGCTCGATCGCGTGTGGGAGCGCCGGCTGCGGCCGCGGCGCCGGTGCCAGCTCGGCGATGCCGGCGATCAGTTCGCGCACACCGAAATTGTTGAGCGCGCTGCCGAAGAAGACGGGGGTCAGATGCCCCTCGCGATAGGAGCGCGCATCGAAGGGCGGGCAGAGGCCGCGCACCATCTCGACATCCTCGCGCAGCTGCGCGAGCGCCGGCGCGGGCAGGAGCTTCGCCAGCGCGGGATCGTCGAGCCCTGCGACCCGCGTCGGTTCGACGATGCGCTCGCCCGCTCCGCGCGTGAACAGGAGCAGCGCGTCGGCACGCAGATCGTACGTGCCGAGGAAGTCGCGGCCCATGCCGATGGGCCAGCTCGCGGGCGCCGTGTCGAGCGCAAGCTCACGCGCGATCTCGTCGAGCAGGTCGAACGGCTCGCGTCCGTCGCGGTCCATCTTGTTGATGAAGGTGATGATGGGCACGTCGCGGAGCCGGCACACCTCGAACAGCTTTCGCGTCTGCGGCTCGATGCCCTTGGCCGCGTCCAAAACCATGACGGCGCTGTCGACGGCCGTCAGCGTGCGATACGTGTCTTCCGAGAAATCCTGGTGGCCGGGCGTGTCGAGCAGGTTGAAGGTGAGGCCGTCATGCTCGAACGTCATCACGGCCGAGCTGACCGAGATGCCGCGCTCGCGCTCGATGTCGAGCCAGTCGGAACGTACGCGCCGGCGCTCGCCGCGCGCCTTCACCTCGCCGGCGAGCTGGATCGCGCCGCCGAACAGCAGCAGCTTCTCGGTGAGGGTGGTCTTGCCGGCGTCGGGGTGGGAGATGATCGCGAAGGTACGCCGCCTGGCGATCTCGGCGGAAAGCGCGTCCATGGGCCGCCGCCTAAATAGCGACGGGCGGTGGGCAATTCAATGTCGCACGTCACGCAAATGTGACCGTTAACGCTTGTCGTCGCCTTCCGGCCGCGTGCTAGGACTGCGCTAACGCGTTTCCGGGAGGGGAGGAAAACTCATGCGTTCGCTCATTTTTGCCGCAGGATTTGCGGCTTCCGTTGCCGCCTTGCCGGCGCTTGCCCAGGCGCCCGCAGGGGGGCCGCAAGGCACGCCGATGAATGTCCGCGGCACGATCACCAAGCTTAGCGGCCAGACCCTGACCTTGAAGGGCCGCGACGGCGTGGCGGTCAACATCATGCTGGCGCAGGATGTCGCCGTGCGCTCGTACGTGCGCAAGAAGCTCAGCGACATTCATGACGGCGACTACATCGCCTCGACGTCGATGAAAGGCAAGGACGGCAAGCTGCACGCGATCGAGGTCCACTTCATCCCGGCCGCCGCGCCCGAGCTGCAAACCCCGTGGGATCTGCGCAAGGACAGCGTGATGACCAACGCGCACGTTTCGGGCATGGCGAAAGTCAGCGGCGGAACGGACGTGATGCTGACCTACAAGGGCAACGCCACCGATATCGTGATCGACCCCAAGACCGTGATCGTCGGCCCCGGCCAGGCGACGATGGCGGACCTGAAGCCCGGCAAGGCCGTGTTCATTTTCCGCGCGACCAAAGGCGCCGACGGCATGGTCACGGCGAGCAACGTTTCCGTCGAAAAGAACGGCGTCAAGCCGCCGATGTGAAATTCTAAGGCGAAGCGGCGCGCCTTTGCGCGCGCCGCACGCACGCCAAACTTTGCAAGATAATTGCAGCCTTCGCTGTTGCAGGCAGCAGGCGATGGGCATACCGTTTTTCTCGGTGCGACAAACCTGGAGGGTGCCCAACAAGCATGACTCCACCGGATCATTGTTAATCAGCACCAAGCGAAAGGCTCGGTCGCGTGATCGAGCGGTGAGCTTAGAAAGCCACCCGTAGCGAACCCCGCCCGGAATCTGCGGCGGGGTTCGTGTGTCGCGCGACATAGTTGTCGCTTTCAACCGATCACCCCTTGCCCTAGCTTTCGCGCATGAAGCGGGAACCGGTGATTGTCGTGGGCGGCGGGCCGGCAGGGCTCGTGCTCGCGACGAGCTTGCTGTTGCGCGATGTCGCGGTCATCGTCGTCGAGACGGAACCCAAGCTGCCGCGCGATCTGCGCGCCGGCACGTTTCATCCGCCGACGCTCGAGATGCTGGGCGGATTGGGCGTCCTCGATCAGTTCCTTTCGATCGGCATCCGCGTGCCGCGCTGGCAGATCCGCGGCCGCAGCGAAGGCGTCATCGTTGAATGGGATTTGGGCGTCATCGCCGACGTGACGCCTTATCCGTTCCGCTTCCACTGCGAGCAGTTCAGGCTCACGCCGCTGCTGCTGAAGCGCTTCGAGGAGCTGGGCGGCGAGGTGCGCTTCTCGCATACGTTCCTCGATGCCGAGCAGGACGCCGACGGCGTCACCGCGCGCGTCGAGACGCCGGGCGGGATCGATACGATCCGCGCGAGCTATCTCGTCGGCGCCGACGGCGGACGCAGCGCCGTGCGCCAGACCATGGAGACGGCGTTCGAAGGCTTCACCTGGCCCGAGCGCTTCCTCGTCGTCGGCACCGAATACGATCTCGCGCAGCATGGCTTCACCGCCAATGCCTACATCGCCGATCCGGTCGATTGGGGCGCCATCTTCAAGATGCCGGGCGACACGCCGCAGGGCCTGTGGCGCATTCTCTTCCCGACCGACGCGGACCTGCCGGAAGAGACCCTGCTCGACGCGGACGCGGTCGAAGAGCGGTTGCAGAATTTTCTGCCTCGCCCCGTGCGCTATCCGATCGTCGCCAAGAGCACCTATCGCGTCCATCAGCGCGTCGCCGCGCAGTTCCGCAAGGAACGCCTGCTCCTCGTCGGCGACGCCGCGCACGTCAACAATCCCTTGGGGGCGTTTGGCCTCAATGGCGCGCTGCACGGCGCCTTCAATCTCGCGCCGAAGCTCGCGGCCGTGTGGCGCGGCGAGGCCGAGGAGAGCCTGCTCGATCTCTATGTGCGCCAGCGCCGCGCCGCCAACGTCGAGTTCGTCCAGGCGCAGTCGATCAGCAACAAGCGCCTTCTCGAGGAGCGCGACCCCGCGGTGCGTGCGCGACACTTCGATGAGTTGCGCCGCACTGCCGCCGATCCGGTGCTCGCCCGGGACTATCTGCTGCGCAGTTCGATGATCTGGAGCGTACGCCGCGCGGCGAGCGTTGACTGAAGAATGACGCGCGGGCATCTGCGTCTTGCGCTTGCGTTGGCCGCGCTGTGGATGGTGGCGATGACGTGGCGCATCTATCCGCAGTTCGGCGATGCGATCCGCGTCGACGGCCGGCTCACCACCGTCACAAGCTATCTCGCCGACCGCTGCAGCCAGCGCGTCGGCCCGGCCGCCGTCACGTGTCTCGGCGAAGGCGGCGAGGAGGCGCAGCGGCTCTTGCGGCAGGAGCAGGCGAAATCGGTCCTGTTCATCCTTGCGCCGCTTCTGTTTTACGTCCTCGCTTGGCTTCCTCTGCGCTTTTTGCGCGAGCGGTGGCAACCGCCGCGCCTGCGTCCCGGAGGTTGAGCGCGCATCGCCGGCAGACATCCCCTGTGACGCGTATGTATCGATATCGCGGCATTTTCGTGTAGTTGTGAACCATTCCTCGCCGTCGCCGTTAAACCTCCGCGTAGCCCACCCGATTGTTTGGTTCGACCATGGGTAGGGCAGGGTCGAACCGCAGCCGCCGCGTGAGCGCATGCCCAATCCGAAGAACTGGTTTCTCCGCCGTCGCAGCCCCATGCCTGAGGGTAATGACGACCCGTTGAACGAGGCCGGCATCCTTGATCTCGGCCGCATCGGCGTCGTGCTGCGCGACACGCCGGCGGCGCAGGTGCCGCCCCCGCATGTCACGCTCCCGCTTGTGCCGGCGCCGCCCGCCGCGGCTTCGGGCCGCGTGCTGCCGTCGAGCGCTTTCGCGCTCCGGCCGCAGATCACGCGCCGCGACGCGCCGCCTGGCGACGCTCCGCCGGAGCCGCCGCGCGCGCCCTCGATCTTGGTGCCGCCTCGGCGTCAGCCGGCGCCGGGGCCCGAGCGCCGCGAGCCGATCCAGGTCGAGCGCCGCGAGGCGGCTCCGCCGGAACGCCGTGAGCCGCTGCCGCCCGAACGGCGCGAGCCGCCGCCGGCCGAACGGCGCGCCGCTTTCGAGTTCCGCCTTGGCAATCGCAAGCCGCCGCCGGCTGCGCCCGCGCCGCCGGCGCAGACGGAGCGCGCGGCTCCCGCTGATCCGACCGCCTTCACGCTTGCGGCGCCCGGCCCTTCGTGGATCCGCGGCCGGCCCAAGGGAGCCGAGAACGCGATGCGGATGCACGCGCTCCTGCGCGACGCATTCACGCCGACCCGGCCCAAGCACGACGCCCGGCTCTTCTCCGGCCGCTTCCGCGAGATGGAGCGCATCATCGCCGCGATCGAGGAGGAGCGCGCGCATGTCGTCGTCTATGGCGAGCGCGGCAGCGGCAAGACCTCGCTCTGCAACATCCTCGCCGGCAAGGCGAGCGAGGCCGGCTATTTCACGTTGCAGTACGCGTGCAGCTCGGGCGTGACGTTCGAGGAGATCTTCCGCAACCTCCTGCGCCGCGTGCCGACGTCGTTCCTGGCCGAGGGCCTCGGCGTCGGCAGCCGCCGGGTCGAGAATTTCGCGCAGCTCCTGCCCGAGCCGCCTTATGCGGTGAGCGACCTCGTCGATGTGTTCGCCCGCATCCACGATCGCCACTGCATTTTCATCATCGACGAATACGACCGCGTCACCGGCGAGGACGTGAAGGCGCGGCTCGCCGAGCTCATCAAGATCGTGTCGGACGCGGCCGTTCCGGTGACGCTCCTGCTGATCGGCGTCGCCGACGACGTGCGCGAGCTCTTCGGCAAGCATCCATCGCTCCAGCGTACGCTCGTCACCGTGCCGATGCCGATGATGTCGCGGCGCGACATCGAAGGCCTCATCGCCGCGGGCGAGACCCACGCCGGTCTCGCCTTCGCGCCCGACGTGCGCCGGGCGATCGTCGATTTCGCGCAGGGCCTGCCCTACCAGGCACAGCTCCTTTGCCTCTTCGCCGCCCGCAACGCCGTACGCCGCGGCTCGCAAGAGGTCGAGCGCGAGGATCTGCGCTATGCGGTCGCGCGCGCCGGCGAGGAGGCGGAATCGCGCATCAAGGAAGCGTATGAGGCGGCGCTCGGCGCCCCGCTCGACCCGGCGCTCCAAGACGTGCTCTACGCCGCCGCGCGCGCGCCGTGCGACGAGTATGGCGCCTTCACCGCGGCCGACGTGGCGTCGGTCGAGGCTCCGGCCGAGGGCGAGGCGGCGCTGGCCGCGCTCTTGCAGCAGCTCGCGACCGCGGAGCGCGGTCATGCGCTCCGCCGCATCGTCGGCATCGGCGGCCCGCGCTACCAGTTCGCGAGCCACATGTTCCGCAACTATGTGCTGGTGGCGGAAGCCGTGCGGCGCGAGACGATCTAGGTCGAGAACCCTTACCTGTCATTGCGAGGAGCGGACGCGGCGAAGCAATCTCCGGGGATTGCTTCGCTTCGCTCGCAAGGACGGACCCTGGAAAGTGCTTTGATCAAATCTACGCCGCCGCGCCCAAGGCCGCGTCGATCGCCGCGAACTGCGCCGCGACCGAGATGTCGAGCGCCGAGGTCACTTCGAGGCGGCGGTCCTCGAACACATGCGCCTTGCCGCGCCGCCGCCGGCGCCAGCCCATCACCGCTTCATCGCGCTCGGCGATGAGGTGCGCGATCTGCGGCCGGAAGAAGCGCGCGGCGCCGCCGATCCAGCGATTGAGAAGCCCTAAAGGCCCGGTCTCGCTGACCGAGAAGCGATCGAGCATCTCGATGACGTCCACGGCGCGGTACCACGTCTCGCCGGTGACCCACCGGTTCGTGGTGAAGAGCCGGATCGGCTCGCCGGTGCTGTTCATGGCGATTGCCACGATGTGGCACCATTCGCCGTCCTCGCCGGCGTGCGGTTCGGGGGCCGACGGCGCAGTGCCGACCGGCGCCGCACCGGCGATCACCAGCTCCGGCAGCACCAAGGGGCGCGTCCCCGGCGCCATGCCGCCGGCGCGCAGGAACAGATGGAAATGGCCGTGCTCGTTTGGCGTCCGCTCGCCTTCGGGATGCGCGTGATAAAAGAACTGCGCGTGCGAGCGCCGGTCATAGACGTCGCCCGCGGGATAATGCTGCCACGGCACGCATGCCCCGGCCGCGCCCAGCGCCGCCGTGACGACGGTGGCGCCCTCGGCCGCGAGCGCACGCTCGGCCGCGGCCATCGCCTCGCCGCCTTGGCGCATCGCTTCGAGCGCCGCCCGGCCGAGCCCTTTCAAGTTGCGCGCCGCACTCATCGCTTCATCGCCGCGAGCTCATCGGCCGTCCATGGCACGAGCGCGCCGAGCACGTCATGCATCGCCGCGTCGAACGCCGCGACGATGTCGGCGGTGTCGTTGCGCCCGGCCTGCGCCGTGCCCGAGAACGTGCGCACGGCGACGGCGTTCCGGTCGTGCACGAGCCGGCAGACGAGCCGCACGTGGACTTCCGGCGCGCCGCCGCCGTGATACTCGGCATCAAAACGCTGGAGGTCGATCGCGAGGGTGGCGTCGGGCCTGAGCTCGCCGGTCGACCGCATGACGACGCGGATGCGGCCCGCATCGGTCAGCGATGCGACAATGAGGGACTGGATCATCGCCGGCGCGCGGTCGCCCCAGGCCGCGTTCGCGAAGTAATCGAGCCTGAGCTCGCTTTGCGTAAGCGCGATTCGATCGACGTCGAGCGAGGCGGGCGCCGCGGGCTCGTCGACGGCAAGCTGTAGCTCGATGGGCGGCCCGGCGTTCTGCGCCGGTGCGAGCGCCGTCAGGTGGTAGAGCTGTGGCGGCGGCGCCGGCTTCGGCAAAATGCTGCCGCTGCAGGAGCAGAGTGCCAGCGTGGCCAGGAGAATCGCCCAAAGTTTCATCGCGGGCGATACCCCTCGCGACGCTCGCCGTAGAGAAAGCGCGAGGGATCGCGCTCGATCTCGTCGGCAATGCGCGAGAGCTGCTGCTCCAGCGCCGAGGTCTGCTGCACGAGCTGCGTGATATCGGTCAGACTTTGCTCCGTCAGTGCGCCGATCTGCGGTCCGTTCGCGCTGACGAGGCTGTCGAGATGCTGCGCCAGCTCGCCGAAGCGGCGTGAGGTCTCGTCGATCGACTTCAGCGTCTCCTGCATGCCGCCCTGAGGTAGCACAAGCTGCTTCAGCCCGGCGAGGATGTCGTTCACCGAATTGAGCGTGTCGTGCAGCCCCTGCATCGCCTGGGCGCCATTGTCGATCGCGGCGTCGAGCTCGCTGCTCCGGCTGGCGAGGCCCTGCGAGACCGCGCGGAAATTGGCGAGTATGTCGCTAAGTGCCTGCACGTTCTCGGGGCTCAGCACCTTGCTCAGCTGATCCGACAGCGAGAGCAAACGCTGCAACAGTTCGGGTGCCGAGGTCACGACCTGCTCGAGCCCCGATCTGCGCGAGGCGATCACGGGATAGCGCTCACCGGATTTGCGCTCGAGATCGGGCGCGTCACGCGTGCCGCCGGTGAGGTCGATGTAGACGCCGCCGGCCAGACCCTGCAATTCGAGCGCCGCGACCGTGTCGGTCTTGACCGGAACGCCGCCGCGAAGCTCGACCGTGACGCGGACGCGAGACGGGTCGGACGGGTCGAGCCGGATCTGGGCGACCCGTCCGGCGGGGACGCCGTTCTCGCGCACGGTCGAGCCGTTCGTGAGGCCGGTGACCGAGCCGACGAAATAGATGTCGTAATAGACGCGCTGCTCGCGGAACTGGGTCTGCGCGAACCAGAGCACCGCGACCACCAGTCCGGCGATGAGCAGCACCACGAAGGTGCCGACGGCGACATAGGGAGCCCGGGTTTCCATCGTTAAGCGTCTCGGGAGCCGCTTTTCCCGACAGCGGCGCGGCCACGGGGCCCGTGGAAATACGCCTGAATCCACGGATTCGCGTCGCGGAGCATATCGTCCATTGTGCCGATCTTGAGCTGGTTGTCGATCAGGACCGCGATTCGGTCGGCGACCGCGACGAGGGTGTCGATGTCGTGTGTCACCATGAAGACCGTAAGGTCGAGCCCCTCCTTGAGGTCGCGCACGAGCTTGTCGAATTCCGCGGCGCCGATCGGGTCGAGCCCGGCGGTAGGCTCGTCGAGGAAGAGAAGCGGCGGATCGAGCGCGAGCGCGCGCGCCAGGGCGGCGCGCTTTCTCATCCCGCCCGACAGCGCCGCCGGCGACAGCTCCGCCGTCTGCGGCGGAAGGCCGACGAGCGCGAGCTTCATGCAGACCAATTCGCGCAAGAGCGCTCGCGGTAGCTCGAGCCGCTCCTTGATCGGGAGCGCGATGTTCTCGCCGACCGTGAGCGAGCTGAAGAGCGCGCCGTCCTGGAACAGCACGCCCCAGCGCTGCTCGAGCCGCTCGCGGCTCTTCACGTCGAGCGATGCCACATCCTGGCCGAAAATCTCGATTGTGCCGGCCGCCGGATGAAGGAGCCCGACCACGGTCTTGAGCAGCACCGACTTGCCCGCGCCCGAGGCGCCGACCACGCCCAACACCTCGCCGCGCATGAGATCGAGATCGATGCCGCGCTGCAGGATGCGCCCGCCGATCCGGGTCGCCACTCCGCGCAAGCGGAGCACCGGCTCAGATCTGGAGCCAGGAGAAGAGGATGGAGAAGGCGGCATCGATGACGATGACGGTGAAGATCGATTCGACGACCGACCGGGTCGCGTGCCGGCCGACGCTTTCGGCGCTGCGCTCGACCGAAAAGCCTTCGTAGCAGCCTATGAGGCTCACGGCGATGGCGAAGAACGGCGCCTTGATGATGCCGAGCCACACGCTCCAGAGACTTACCGCATCGCGCAGCTCCTGGGTGAAGACGGGAAGCGCGATCCCGAGCACGAGCCAGCACAAGAGCGCGCCGCCGAGAAGGCCCATGAGGTTGGCGAAAAAGGTAAGGAGCGGCAGCGTCAGCATCAGCCCGAAGAGCCGCGGCAGGACCAGCACCTCGACCGGGTCGAGCCCGATGGTCTTCAGCGCGTCGATCTCCTCGCGCACCTCCATCGCGCCGAGCTCGGCCGTGAACGCGCTGCCCGAGCGGCCGGCGACGATGATCGCCGTCAGCATCGCGCCGAGCTCGCGCAGGAATCCGACCGCGAGCAGGTCGACGGTGAGGATCTCGGCGCCGAAACGCCGCAGCTGATCGGCGCCCTGGTAAGCCGTGACGATGCCGATCAGGAACGACAGGAGCCCGACGATCGGCATGGCGGAAAAGCCCGAGCGCTCCATGTGCGCGACGAGCGAGGTGACGCGGATGCGGCGCGGCGTCACAAACGCGCGCCCGACCGTGACGACGACAAGGCCGAGGAAGCTGAGCACGCCCGCCGTGGTCACGAGCCGGTCGAGCGTGCCCTCGCCGATATAGGCGAGGAAATCCCGCAAACCGTGATGCACGGGGCGCCGGGGCGGGCGCGGCACCTCTTCCGGCCCGCGCTCGACCTGGCCGAGAAGCGGTGCCAGCGTTTCCGCGAGATTGTCGATCTGGACCTCGCTGCCGCGCGACTTCAGGGAGCGCTCGAGGCGCAGCAGGAGCCATGCGCCTGCCGTGTCAAGCGTCTCGAGCGCGCCGAGATCGATGCTGACGCGGCGCGCCGGCGGCAGGCGCAGGGTGCCGAGGCGCCGGTCGAGCGCCGCGGCGCCGGCCAAGGACCATTCGCCGCCCGCACGCAGCACGAGCGTGTCGGCATCGCCTTCCGGCTCGATCCACGCGGCCGTCATCGCGCGTCTCTATAATGGGCCAAGTGCAGCTGCGCCACCGCGGTTGAGCGGCGAATCGGAAGCAACTATAACCCGCTGGAGGCTGGCCGAACGAGGCAAGGAATGGACCTGAAGCAGCATATCCGGAGCGTGCCCGATTTCCCCAAGCCCGGCATCCTCTTCTATGACATCTCGACGCTGCTCGCCCATGCCGGCGCCTGGCACGAGACCGTGCACCAGCTCGCCGACGCGCTCCGCCCGCACAAGCCGGAGCTGCTGGTCGGCATCGAATCGCGCGGCTTCCTGGTCGCGGCCCCCTTGGCCTACAGCCTCAACTGCGGCTTCGTCATGGTGCGGAAGCGCGGCAAGCTGCCGGGCGCGACCGTGCCTTACACCTACGACCTCGAATACGGCACTGACACGATCGAGATCCAGAGCGACGCGATCCAAAGCGGCAAGCGCGTCGCCGTGCTCGACGATCTCCTGGCGACGGGCGGCACGATGTCGGCGGCGATCGAGCTCTGCCGCAAGGTGGGCGGCAATGTCGTCGCCTCGGCCTGCATCATCGAGCTCTCCTTCCTCAACGGGCGGAAGAGGCTCGACGTGCCGTTCGCCTCGATCCTTCCCTACGACTCCTGACGCCTGATCATAAGGCGCGCCGCCACCGTCACGACGATGGCGACGAGCGCCACGATGATGGTCGCGAGCGCGTTCACCTGCGGCGAGACGCCGAGCCGCACGCTCGAGAAGATCACCATCGGCAGAGTGCTCGAGGCCGGCCCCGAGGTGAAGCTCGCGAGCACGAGATCGTCGAGCGAGAGGGTGAAGGCGAGGAGCCAGCCGGCGACAAGCGCGGGCGCAATGAGCGGCAGCGTGATGCGCGCGAACACGGTGGCGGGCGTCGCCCCGAGATCGAGCGCCGCTTCCTCGAGCGAGCGGTCGAACGCCGCAAGCCGCGCCTCGACCACGACCGCGACGTAGGCGAGCCCCAAGGTCGTGTGCGCGGCGACGATGGTGAAGATGCCGCGCCCCTTGGGCCAGCCGGTCCATTGTTCGAGCGCCACGAACAGCAGAAGCAGCGACAGGCCGGTGATGACTTCCGGCATGACGAGCGGCGCGGTCGCGAGCGTCGCGAAGAAGGCGCGGCCGCGGAAGCGGCGGTGGCGTGCAAGCGCGTGGCCCGCGAGCGTGCCGAGGACGAGCGCGGCGCTTGCCGACAGCACCGCCACTTCGAGGCTCACAAGGGCGGCGGCGCGGATCTGGTCGTTGCGCATCAGCTCTACGTACCAGTGCGTCGAGAAGCCCGCCCACACGGTCACGAGGCGCGAAGCGTTGAAGGAATAGAAGATGACCGAGACGATCGGCGCGTAAAGGAAGACGAGGCCCAGCGCCAGCATGGTGGCGAGGAAGGGCGACAGCCGGTTCACCATGGCGGCAGCGCCACGACCCGGCCGCGCGCGATCAACGCGACGCTCATCCTGCCGGGGAAAAGCGCACGCAATTCCGGCGCGCCGCGATCGAGTCCGCCGGCAGAGGCGCCAAACGCCGGCAGGACGAGGCGGCGCCCGTCATAGAGGAAGCAAGGACCGGCAAAGCGCCGCCCGCGCAGGCTGACGCCCACCTTCGGATGGTAGTGGCCGCTCACTTCGCCAGGATCCGCCGCGCTCGCCGCGATGGGACGGAAGACCAGCGGGCCCGCGGCAAGCTCGCCCATGACGATACGCCCGCCGCGCCCGTCGGGAAGGCCGGGATCGTGGCTGCCTTCAAGCCAGATCCAGTCGCACGATTGGGTCAACGCCGCGATGCGCGCGCGGTCCGGGTCCGATGGCCGCTCCGGCCCCCGCGAGTCGGGAAAACCATCGCCGAGGCAGAGCACGCGGCGCAGGTCCGGTCGGATCGATTGGACGAGCCGCTCGAGCATCGCGATGGTGTTGCTAGGCGGCAGCGGCGCGCCATCGGCGGCGCCGCTCGAACCCTTGTCCAGATGCAAGTCGGCGACGATGAGCGTGCCTTCGTCCTGCCACCACACCGCGCCCGACGGCTCGGCCAGAAGCCGCGCCCCGTTCAGCTCGATCGGATGGCCCGAGGGCCGCGCGCAATCCATCGGGCCGCCACTATGCCCGCTCGCGGGCGCGCAAACCATGATCGGCGCAGACGGAATCGCGGCGCGATCCGTCAGTGCCCTAGGCGACGAGGTTTGCCGGCGGCGAGAAGCTACTTGCCTTGCGCCGGCCTGCCCGTCGGCTGCGTGAACCAGAGCGAGGGGACGGGCTTCGGCGGGGGCGGCGGGGGCGTGGTGTCGATCGCGAGCGTGTCGTCGATCTGCTTGACGCCGCGGGTCGTGGCCGCGGGAGCCGATGCTGGGGCGGCGGCCGAGCTTGTGAGCGGGTCGGCGGGCTTTTTGTCGGCGCCGCTTCCCGGCGCGATCGCATGCCAATCCTGCGCCCCGCCATCAAGGTCGGAGAGCGACTTGAGCGCCCCGTCCGCCCGGACGGGTCCGCTTGCCGCTGCAAGTGCCAGGACCAGGGCGGCGCCCATGGCCAGTCGCATCATCCGGGACTCCTCTTTCGCCCGCTAACTACGGACGTGGTCGATTCGATCCTGCGTCATAACGCGCAGGTTGTGTGTGACAAAGGATAGTTCAGCCCAAGTCCAGCTCTCATTCGCGCGACGACGTGCCGAACCATAACGCGCGATTGCCCGAGCCAAGGGTCGGCTGATCGACGCCGGGCACGCCTTCCGGCGTAATCGGGGGCGTCACCTCCATCGCGAGGCTGAGACCGACCGTGACCTCGGTCCTGGGGGGCAGCGGGCGCGGGCGCGCCGCAGGCTTCGTCAGGCCGATAAAAGTAAGGCCGTGCGGCGGCAGTTTGACGAAGTCCTCGTCGGGCGCGATCGCGGCCCAGGACTGCACGCCGCGGTCGAGATCGGCGATCGAGGTGAGCCCGTTCGTGCCGTCATAGGGCGCGGCCGGCGGCACCGCCGCGTGTTCGTCGGGTGCGGGTGGCAGTCCGCCCGGCAGCGCGATCGGGGCCGAGGCGGTGTTGATCTGCTGGCCCGCGATCGGCGGGATGTAGACGGGCTGCGGCGCCGAGACCGTGGGCGGGCACGGGCCGTCGCGGAAGCCGCACGCAAGGCCAGGCGCGGCCGAGGCGAGCAGCAGGACGAGACATCCGGGAATGGCGAGCGAGCGACCCATGGCTCCCTCCACTGTTGCAGTGCGAAGGGGACTCTAGCCCGGCCGTGCGGCCTTCCTCTGTGACGGGGGTCACGTCTAAGGCGACAATTTTGGGTGACCCGCTACCTGGGGTTCGGGGTCCCGCTCCGCACTCACTTGCCCGGATGGGCCGGCTCCATGCCGCTGGTCTTGTAGGCGGCAGCGGCCGCCGCGGCGCCGAGGTGCGCGACGAGCGCCTGCGCCGCGTCGGGATCGTGCGCCGTCGTGGAGACGAAGGCGATATAGCGCGTGCGCGCCGAGAATTCCGCCGGCAACGCGCCCACGATCTCGATGCCCGGCATGCCCACCATCTCGCTGACGAAGGTGACGCCGACATCGACCTCGCCGCGCGCCAGCATCGCCATCGCCTCCCGGCCGTTCGTCGCGACGTGGAGGTGCGGCTTGACCCGCTCGGCAAGGCCGAGCTTCTCGAGCGTCGCGGCGAAACTTTCGGCGGCCGCGGCGCCATGCGCGGCGTCGGGCTCCGAAATGCCGTTCGCTCGCAGGAACAGGAAGCGCAAATCCTCGCGCGTCGCGATCCGCGGCTTCGGCCGGCCGGGCTGCAGGGCCACGCCGACGGCGGCGCTCGCAAGCGGCGTCGCGCTTTTCGCGACGACATGGCCGGAGGCGATCACGGCGTCGAGCGGCGGCTCGAGGATCGCCACGTCATAGGCCGCCCCGCGCACGACCTGATCCCTCGTTCCGCCGCCCGAGGCGAAGGTCATCGTTACGGTGTTGCCGGTCTTCTGCTGGAAGGACGGCACGAGCGCGTCGAGCGCGGCGCGGATGCCGCCCGGTGCGATCAAGGTGATTTCGCCGGCGCGAACGCCGTGCGGGGCCGCGGCGAGGAGCGCGGCGACGGCCAGAGCAAGGTGCTTCATGTTCCCCTCCACCCGGTTTGGTCGCACGGCCGCCTGCCTTGACGCCGCGGCGCCGCGACCTTAGCTACTGTACGTTGTAGACGTACACGAGCGATTTCGCGACAGCCGCGATCGACGGAACGAAGCCAATTCAGCGATGCGAGCGAAATGACCGAACGAACCCAATTCGACGACTCCCTCTCCCCGCCGGGAGAGGCTCAGTAATTCGCCGAACGAACCCAATGTGACGGAGCGAACTGAAATCTACCGAACGAACCCAATTTATCAGGCGGCATGGATCTCGACTGGCTCAAGGTGACCCCGCGCGGGCTTTACTGCGTGCCCGGCGGCTTCTTCATCGATCCGACGAGCGCCTCCGAGCGCGCGGTGGTGACGCACGGCCATAGCGACCATGCCCGGCCCGGCCATGCGCACGTGCTGGCAACGGCCGAGACCATCGCCATCATGCGCCAGCGCATGGGCGAGAATGCCGGCGGCACGCTCGAGCCCTTGGCCTATGGCGAGGTGCGCGACATCGCCGGCGTCAGCCTGTGCCTTCTTCCCGCCGGCCACATCCTCGGCAGCGCGCAGGTGGTGCTCGATCACCGCGGCACGCGCGTCGTCGTCTCCGGCGACTACAAGCGCCGGCCCGATCCGACCTGCGCGCCGTTCGAGCCGATGCCGTGCGATGTGTTCGTGACCGAGGCGACCTTCGGGCTCCCCGTGTTCCGCCATCCCGACGACCGCGGCGAGATCGACCGGCTTCTCCATTCCGTCGCGCTTTTCCCCGAGCGCTGCCACGTCGTCGGCGTCTATGCGCTCGGCAAATGCCAGCGCGTCTTGGCGCTCCTGCGGCGCCGGGGCTACGAGGAGCCGGTCTATCTCCACGGTGCGCTCCTGCCGCTCGCGGCGCTTTACGAGCAGCTCGGCGTCTCGCTCGGTCCCGTGCTGCCGGTGATTGGCGTCAAGCGAGAGGAACTCGCGGGCAAGATCGTGCTCGCGCCGCCCGGCGCCGCCGCCGAGCCGTGGGGCCGGCGTCTCCCCGATCCGGTGCAGGCGATGGCGTCGGGCTGGATGCGCGTGAAGCAGCGTGCGCGGCAGCGCGGCGTCGAACTGCCGCTCGTCATCTCCGACCACGCCGATTGGGACGAGCTGCTGCTGACGATCCGCGAGCTGGCACCTCAGGAAGTATGGGTGACGCACGGCGCCGAGGATGCGCTCGTGCATCAGGCCGGGCTCATGGGGATCGCCGCGCGGCCCTTGCATCTCGTCGGGTTCGAGGCCGAGGAGGAATGATGGAAGGCTTCGCGCGCCTCCTCGATGCGCTCCTCTTCACGCCGTCGCGGCTCGGCAAGTTGCGCCTGATGCAGGATTATTTCGCAGCGACGCCCGATCCGGAGCGCGGCTGGGCGCTCGCAGCCTTGACGGGCGAGATCGCGTTTGCCGCGGTCAAGCCCGCCGCCATTCGCGACCTCGTGCTGACGCGCGTCGACGAAGCGCTCTTCGCCTGGTCTTATGATTTCGTGGGCGACCTTGCCGAGACCGTGTCGCTCATCTGGCCGGCGCGCGCCGGCGCCAACGATGTGCCGGGATTGTCCGAGATCGTGAGCGAGCTTTCCGCCGCGACGCGCGCTGACGCAGGCTTCATCCTCGAGCGCTGGCTCGACCGGCTCGACACGACCGGGCGCTGGGCGCTTTTGAAGCTCGTGACTGGAGGCTTGCGCATCGGCGTGTCGGCGCGGCTCGCCAAAACCGCGCTCGCCGAATGGTCGGGCCAGGAGCTCGATGCGATCGAAGCGCTCTGGCACGGGCTCGCGCCGCCTTATGAGGCGCTCTTCGCCTGGCTCGAAGGCAAGGCCGCGCGGCCCGAGACCGCGGGCCGGCCGACCTTCGCACCCTTGATGCTGGCCCAAGCGCTCGAAGATGCCGACTTGGCGCGGCTCGATCCCGCGGCCTATCGCGCCGAGTGGAAATGGGACGGCATCCGCGTCCAGCTTGTCGGACGCGGCGGCCGGCGGCTCTATTCGCGCACCGGCGACGATATCGGCCAGGCCTTTCCCGAGATCCTGTCCGCCGTCGCGGACGGCATGGTGCTCGACGGCGAGCTGATCGTGCTGCGCGAGGGCGAGGTCGCGCCCTTCAACGATCTGCAGCAGCGTTTGAACCGCAAGACCGCGAGCGAGAAGATGCTGCACGATTTTCCCGCGGCCGTGCGGCTCTACGACATCCTCGAGGACGCGGGCGAGGATGTGCGGCCGCTGCCGTTCGATGCGCGCCGCGCGCGTCTCGAAGCATGGTATGGCGCGGCGCCGCGCCCGCGGCTCGATCTCTCGCCGCTCATCCCGTTCGCGACATGGGACGAGCTTGCCGCTTTGCGCGACCGCGCGCGCGAGCGCGGCATCGAAGGCATCATGCTGAAGGAGAAGCTATCGCCCTACATCGCCGGCCGCCCCAAGGGCCCGTGGTTCAAGTGGAAGCGCGACGCGCTCACCGTCGATGCCGTGCTCATGTATGCCCAACGCGGCCACGGCAAGCGCTCGTCCTTTTATTCCGACTACACGTTCGGCGTCTGGCGCGCCGACGAGCTGGTGCCGGTGGGCAAGGCCTATTTCGGCTTCACCGACGAAGAATTGCGACGCCTCGACCGCTGGGTCAGGGAGCACACGGTCGACCGCTTCGGACCGGTGCGCGCGGTCGAACCGGCGCTCGTGCTCGAGATCGCGTTCGACAGCGTCCACCGCTCGACGCGGCACAAATCGGGCCTCGCCATGCGCTTCCCGCGCGTCCACCGCATCCGCTGGGACAAGCCCGCCGCCGAGGCGGATATCGTCGACGCGCTCGAGCGGCTCGTGACGTGAAACGCCAGCTTCTCAGCCAATCGACGTGGCATGTGATATGCCGCTGCGGCAGCGAATATGTACAATGTATAATACGCGTCAGCGAGCAATCTTGAGGACAAACATATGCATGCAAGCCGACTTGTTCGCGTCGCTAAGGATATTTTCAAGGAATACGCGGATTTCCAGATTTTAGGAATGTTGCAGGAAGCATCAAACCTCTCGGCGCAAAGATCCGGTCTGAATGATCCTCAGTACATTGAACGTGCGAGGCTACTCCGAAGTCGCGCTCAGAGCGCGATCCAGAGTACAAAACTGAATCAATATCCGCGAGGCATTCGAGAGTTATTGGAGGAAAGCGCATACATGCAAGCACTCCCCGAAAGGCTCGCAAACGTCGTTTTGCATGGATTTCCCGATGACAAAACCCAAGCGATCTCCTCAAGCGAACTGCAAATATACGTCCAGTTGGCCAACCGCGCCGCGGCGGAGCTAAGTGCCCTCATCAGTGCGGCGTCGCAGTTTCACCTCGTAGATATCACGATACCTGAAGGAAACGTTGGCCTAGATGTTACCATTCCGCGGGAGGTGTTTGATAATCGTGCGGATGAGTATACACGCATCTTATCGGCGTTCGTCGAGGTAGCTGCGTATTTCAACGAATTGGCGACGGGCTCAGCGGAACCGCCTCGTCTTATTTTCACAGCCACAACGGACCCGGTTGTAGCGCTCGGTCTCTGGGGCGTTGCCGCATACGGAGTACTGAAACTCTATAAACTAATTTTAGAAGTGGCGGAGAAACAAATTTCGCTTTGTCAAACCTTGAGATCTCTCCGGGAGATGCCGAAGGGGACGATTGACCCAGCGGACCTCCAAGGGAAGATCGAATCAATTGTCGAAGATCAGCTTTCCCGCGCGGTCACAGAGGCTGTGGCCTCCGTGCAAGCGAAGGTGGAAGACTCCCGCGTAAACGAGATCGAAAATGCAATTCGCAAGCACGCGCCAACCTTGTGCATTTCGATCGCAAACGGAGCTACGATCAGCGTCACTATCGAGTCCCTTGACCGATTGGACCTTATCGTATCGGGCTTGCCCGGCGCCCCAGGTCCCCAGATAAAGAAGGAACTTGAGCTACAGCGGCGAGCCGAACTCCGAATCGAGGAAAGACGCAAGGCCCTTGATGCGGAAACGCGTGATCTACTTACCGTTAGACGTTCTGGTGAACTAGGCGAGAATGAAAATGTGTGACTATCACTCCGTCGTGCCGGCGAGATAGCGGCGCACGAGCCCCATCGGCAGCAGCAGGAGCACGAGCATTGCGATCGCGACCGCCGATGCCATCGGCCAGTCGCGGTTGGTGAAGAACTCGTCCCACAGCACCTTGCCGATCATCAGCGTGCTCGGGCCGCCGAGAAGATCGGGGATGACGAACTCGCCGCACATCGGGATGAAGACGAGCAGCACGCCGGCGATGATGCCCGGCAGCGACAGCGGCAAGGTCACGCGCAAGAACGCCGCCGACGGGCGGCAGCCCAGATCGAACGCCGCTTCGATGAGAGCGGGGTCGAGCTTCTCGAGCGCGGCATAGAGCGGCAGCACCATGAAGGGCAGGTAGGAGTAGACGAGCCCCACCTGCACCGCGAAGAGCGAGTTCAAAAGCGGCAATGGCGCCTTGATGAGACCGAGCTCGATGAGCGCCGAATTGACGAGCCCGTTGTTCTGCAGGAGCCCGATCCAGGCATAGACGCGAATGAGGAAGCTCGTCCAGAACGGCAGGATGACGAGGAGCAGCAGCACGCCGCGCCAGCGCTTAGGCGCGCGCACCACGGCATACGCCATCGGATATCCCAAGAGGAGCGCCAACGCCGTCGCGAACGCGGCATAGAGCACGCTGTCGAGATAGGCCGTCGCATAAAGCGGATCATTCGCGAGAAGCGCATAGTTGTCGAGCGTGGCGTTGAGTGCGCCATGCGCGAGAAGCGGCGCGTAGGGCGGAATTCCCATCGCCTGCTCGGCGAGGCTGATGCCGAGCACGATGAGGAAGGGCGCGAGGAAGTAGAGGCCGAGCCACAGCGCCGGCGCCGCCAGCACAAGCGCGCGGCGCCGTGCCTCGCTCATTCCTCGAGTGCCAACGCCGCCTCGGCGCCCCACGACAGGAAGACGCGCACGCCCGGTGCAAATGCGCCATCCTGGCGCGCGCGGTTCGGCACGGTGACGCGCACGATCTTGCCGCTGGCGAGCGCCACGCGGTAGGTCGAGGCTTCGCCGCGGTAGGAGATGGACTCGACCATTCCGGCGAGCATGTTGGCCGCGTCCGCGGGCGGCGTGCTCGCGAGCGCGATCTTCTCGGGCCTGACCGCGACCGCGACGGCGCGGCCCGGCGCCGCCTGGTGCGCGACGGCAAGCGTCGCTCCGGCCTCGGTGCAGTCGACGTGCACGCTCGCACCCTCCTGCGCCCGCACCACGCCGGCGAACAGGTTCACCGCGCCGAGGAAGTCCGCGACGAAGCGCGTGGCCGGGTTCTCGTAAACCTCGCGCGGCGCGCCGATCTGGGCGATGCGGCCTTCGTTCATCACGGCGACGCGCGTCGCCATGCTCATCGCCTCCTCCTGGTCGTGCGTCACCATGAGGAAGGTGATGCCGACGCGCTGCTGGATGCGCACGAGCTCGATCCGCGTCTCCTCGCGCAGCTTGCGGTCGAGCGCCGTCAGCGGCTCGTCGAGCAACAGAAGCTTCGGCTCCTTGACGAGCGCGCGCGCCAAGGCCACGCGCTGGCGCTCGCCGCCCGAAAGCTGCGCCGGCTTGCGCGCAGCAAGATGGCCGAGCTTCACGAGATCGAGCATGGCCGTAACACGCGTCTCGATCTCGGCACGACCGCGCTTCTCCTGCTTCAGGCCGAAGGCGACGTTCTCGGCCGCGGTCATGTGCGGAAAGAGCGCGTAGGACTGGAACATCATGTTGACCGGCCGGCGATAAGGCGGGACATCGGCCATGTCCTCGCCGGCGATGAGGATGCGCCCGCTATCGGGCCGCTCGAACCCGGCGAGAAGCCGCAAGAGGGTGGTCTTGCCGCAGCCCGAGGGCCCGAGGAGCGCGAAATAGGCGCCGCGCGCCACGTCGAAGGACACGTTGTCGACCGCCGGCCGCGCCGCTGTTGCAAAGCGCTTCGAAAGTTCCTCGATGCGCAGGTGCGGCGCGCCCGCTTCGCTACTCACCCGTCTTGACCCTGGTCCAGGCGCGGGTGCGCAAGCGCTCGTACTGCGCGCTGACCGGCTGGTCGAAATAGAGGCGCTTCCTCACCTCGGGCGGCGGATAGATTCCGGGGTCGTCGCGCAGGTCGGCATCGACGAAGGGTGTGGCGGCCGTGTTGGGATTGGCATAAGCGACGGCGTTGCTGATCGCGGCGATGGTCTTGCCTTCGAGCACATAGTCGATGAAGGCGAGCGCGTTTTCCGGATGCGGCGCGTCCTTCGGGATCGCCATCATGTCGATCCAGATCATCGCCCCCTCTTTCGGCACGGAATAGGCGATGTCGATGCCGTTCTTGGCCTCGCGCGCGCGGTTCCGCGCCTGGATCACGTCGCCGGAATAGCCCCACGCGACGCACAGATCGCCGTTGGCGAGATCGTTGATGTATTGCGAGGAATGGAACTTGCGGATGTAGGGGCGGATGGCGGTGACGGCGGCGGCGGCGCGTGCGAGCTCGTCGGGCGCGCGCGACAGGGGATCGCGGCCGAGATAAGCGAGCGCCGCCGGGAAAATCTCCTGCGCGCTGTCCAAGAGCGAGATGCCGCAGGGTGCGAGCTTCTTCGCGTTGGCCGGATCGAACAAGAGCGCCGCGCTGTCGGTGGGCGCGTCTGCGCCGAGTGCCGCGCGCACCATCGTCTTGTTGTAGCCGATGCCGGTCGTGCCCCAGAGATAAGGCACGCCGAAGCGGTTGCCGGGATCGGCCGTCGCGGCCGCCGCGAGAATCTGCGGATCGAGATTGCCGTAGTTCTTGAGCCGGCTCTTGTCGATCGGGAGATAGACCCCGGCCTGCCCCTGGCGCGCGAGATAGGGCGAGGCCGAAGGCACGACGAGATCGTAGCCCGAGCCGCCGGCGAGCAGCTTCGCCTCCAAGACCTCGTTGCTGTCGTAGACGTCGTAATGGACGGTGATGCCGGTCGCCTTCTCGAAGTTCGCGACCGTGTCGGGCGCGATGTAGTCGGACCAGTTGTAGATGTTGAGGATCTTCTCCTCGGCGGCGTGCGCCCCGAATGCGGCGACGGCAAGCGCGAAGACGGCGAGGAGGCGCGACAGCATCGCTGCACTAAAATCGAGTGCTGCGTCCGTTGTCAACGCCGCCCAGCCCCGAATCGCGGAATTCCTCAGTCGACCGTGTCGTGGAAGCGGCTGAAGTCGATCTCCCGCCCGCCGTCGCCGCGCGGGAGGATATCGGCGAAGCGGCGGCCGAACAGGATCTTGTCGGCGGCATAGCTGTGCCGCGCGTGGACCGTCTGCGACAGCGTCTCGTCGATGCCGATGATGGTGGCGATGAGCTCGGCCTCGTTCGCCGCGAGCTCGGCCGGTGCCGCGCCGTGAAACGGACTCTCGGCGCCGATGACGTGCATCACGGTCCAGCTCAGCCGGAACAAGGGCGTGCGGCGGCGCTCGACGGGCAGGTCGCGGAGCCGCCTGATCCAGTCGCCCTCGGCCGTCGTCTCGTTGCGCGCCAAGGTCAGGGTCACCTGCGCCTCGAGGATGCGGTTGGCGCGCTGGTTGGCGGCGCGGAACATGAGCGTCTGGCGCCCATCGTGGCTTGTCACCACGGCGACATCGCTGAAGAGGATGCGTGCGGTCGGGCGCGAGAAGCGGGCGAAGATGACCCCGGTCGCGAGCGCAAAGCCCACGAGGCCGAGCAGCACCTCGATGCTGACGAGCACGTTCGCGTAGAGCGTCGCCGGCCGCATCTCGCCATAGCCGATCGTCGCCATGGTCTGCACGCTGAAGAAGAAGGCATCGGCGAAGCCGCGATCCGCGCCGATGATGCTTCCGTCCTGGAGCCGGTAGAGCACCGCGAAAATCGCGTTGAACGCGGCATAATTGAAGGCGATGAGCGCGAAGAACAGGCGCCACGGCATGGTGAGGAGCCGGTGATAGGCGTCCTCGAAGGCAAAGCGTCGCCACGTCGCGCGCCGGGCGGCCGGCCCCGCCGGCGAAATCTCCCGCTGCTGCCGCCGCTCCCCTCGCTCGCTCCTGCGCGCCGCCATCCTGTCCCGTATCCGCGCCACCCGTCCCTTGGCGTCCGCCGCCACGGTGGTAGAGTTCAGTATAAGGGAGGAAACGACATGAAAATCATCTTTGCCATGGCCGCGCTCGCCACCCTCGCCTTTGCGGGCCCGGCAATGGCCGGCGGCACTTACGATCCCGGCGCATCGGACACCGAGATCAAGCTCGGCAACACCTGGGCCTTTTCCGGGCCGGTGTCGCCGACGAGCCCGGTGCAGCGCCAGATGGCGGGCTATTACAACATGATCAACGATCAGGGCGGCGTGAACGGGCGCAAGATCAATTTCATCGCGCTCGACGACGGCTACATTCCGCCGAAGACGGTCGAGGACACGCGCAAGCTCGTCGAGCAGGAGCAGGTGCTCCTGATGGACGGGCAGCTCGGCACGCCGACCAACGTCGCGGTCGAGCCCTATCTCAACAGCAAGAAGGTACCGCAGCTCTTCGTCTTCACCGGCTCGAGCAGCCTCATCAATCCCAAGAAATATCCGTGGACGATGGGCTTCCAGTCGAGCTACGCGCTCGAGAGCATCGTCTTCGCCAAGTACATCATGGCCGAGCGGCCGAACGCCAAGATCGGCATCCTTTATCAGGACGACGATTTCGGCTCGGATCGCGTCAGCGCTTTCATGGCGGCTCTGGGCGACAAGGCGAGCAAGATGGTGGTGGCGAAGGTGAGCTACGCGGTCTCCGACCCGACCGTGCAGTCGCAGATCATCTCGCTCAAGGCGGCGGGCGCCGACACGCTCTATCTCGCCGCGCAAAGCCGCGCCGCGGCGCAGGCGATCTCGGTGGCGCGCGACCAGGCCGGGTGGAACGCGCTCCTGTTCCTGCCCTATGTCGCCTCGGCCAAGAGCGTCGTCGGGCCGGTCGGCGACGAGAAGCTCAAGGGCGTCATCTCGTCGGACAGCACCAAGGATCCGACCGATCCGGCCTGGGCCGGCGACAAGGCGGCACAGGACTATCTCGCCTGGGTGAAGAAATACGTGCCGGCGCAGGACCAGGAATCGGATAAGACTTCGCCGCTCGCCTATGTCTCGGCGCAGACGATGGTTGAGGTGCTGAAGGAGGCAGGCAACACTCTCACCCGCGCGAACATCATGAAGATCGCGTCCCACCTCCACAATGTCTCGTTCCCGCTGCTGCTACCGGGCATCACGCTCAACACTTCGCCCGACGATTATTTTCCGATCCACACGCTGCAGCTGAAGCAGTATGACGGCCAGCGCTGGGTGCTGATCGGGAAGCCGATCACCGGCTCATGAAGCCAAGGAGCGCCGCGGCAACTTCGTCCGGCGCCTCCTCGGGCAGGAAATGGCCGCAGGCGAGCGGCCCGCCTTCGACTATGGCGGCCCAGCGCCGCCACGTGTCGAGCGGTCCCAAGGCCGCCGCCTGTGCCGCGACCCGGCGCTTTGCGCCCCACAGCACGAGCAGCGGGCACAGGATGCGGCGTCCGGCTTCGCGATCGGCGCGGTCGTAGTCGCAGTCGAGCGTGGCACCGGCGCGATAGTCCTCGCACGTGGCGTGGATCACGGCGGGATCGCGGAAGGCGCGGCGGTAATCCTCCATCGCCGCTTCGGCAAGCCGCGCACTTGGCGCGCACCAGCTCGCGATCGTCCAGTCGAGATAGAAGTCGGGGTCCTTGCCGATGAGGCGCTCGGGCAGGTCGAAAGGCTGCGCCAGGAAGAGCCAGTGATAGGCCGAGAGTGCGCTTGCCTGCGTCATCCGCTCGAACGTCTCGAGCGTCGGCACGATGTCGAGGAGCGCGAGCCGCTCGACCCGCGCCTCATGATCCAATGCCAGCCGATAAGCCACGCGCGCGCCGCGGTCGTGGCCGGCAACGGCGAAGCGATCGTGGCCCAAGGCCGCCATCAGCGCCACCTGATCGGCGGCCATGGCGCGCTTGGAAAACGCCGCGTGATCGGCGCTCTCGCGCCCGGTGAAACGGCTCTTGCCGTAGCCGCGCAGGTCGGGGCAGACGACCGTGAACGAGCGCGCAAGCGTTGGCGCCACGAGGTGCCAGCAGACATGGGTCTCGGGATAGCCGTGCAACAACAGGAGAGGCGGGCCCTCGCCGCCAATCGCGACGTGAATTTCCGCTTCGGGCGTCGCGACGCTCCGCTCGGCGAAACCGGGGATCGCGCTCATTGCGGATGAGCGGCGCGGTTGAACGCGATCTGGTCGGGCGTGAGCTGAAAGCCCACGACGACGCTAAAGGCGCTTGCCTGCGTCCGGTCGGTCAGCGGCAAATGCACCGTGATCTTCTCGGGCGCGCTCTCGCGGTAGAATTCAGCGGCGGGAAAGGGGAGCTGGACCTGGAACGATTCCTCACTGAGCACGCGTTGCTGCGGATCGACGAGCGCCACGAAATAAGGGAGCGTCACGCTCTTCGTCTCGAGCGCGGCACGCTGTGCATAGAAGGTCAGCTCGGCATTGATGACGACGCCCTCCTTCTCGCGCTCACAGGTGGAAGTGACCTTGTAGATCTTGCCGCCCACGGCCACGTCCTTGGCGTCATGGCCCCCCGGCCTGAAGATCGCGATGGTGTCGGCGTTGGGCGCGTTGACGACCGACGGGCAGTTGAGCCCCTCGCGCGTGCTGCCGAAATTGCAGCCGGCGAGCGAAGCCGCGGCGCCGACCACGGCAAGGAGCGCCGCCGGTCGTACTACACTCATCTTCCTCTTCCTCGGCAATCCCGCCCGTACTAACGTGACGCGCGCGCCCGACTTTATTCGACCCGCCTGCATCTGCACAAGCGCCGAAGCCAGGAATGGCCGTATATACTGACGTTCCCGACGATGAGCTCCGCACGTTCCTTGCCGATTACGCGCTGGGCGAAGTGATCTCGTGCAAAGGCATCGCCGAAGGCGTCGAGAACTCCAATTTCCTGCTTCGTACCGAGCGCGGCGGCTACATCCTGACCCTCTACGAGCGCCGCGTGGCGCCGGCCGATCTGCCGTTCTTCCTCGACTTGATGGACCATTTGGCAGGGCGCGGCATCGTCTGCCCGACGCCGATCCACGCCAAGGACGGCAAGGCGCTGCGTCACCTGTGCGGGCGGCCAGCGGCGATCGTGACGTTCCTCGACGGCATGTGGCCGCGGCGCGTGCAGCCGTTCCACTGCGCGGCCTTGGGCCGCGCCTTGGCCGGGCTGCACCAGGCCGGGCTCGATTTCCGCGGGCGCCGCGTCAACGCGCTCTCGGTCGCGGGCTGGCGGCTTCTCTACGAGTCGTGCCGCGCGCGCGCCGACGAGGTGCGCAGCGGTCTGGCCGACGAGCTCGGCCGCGAGCTCGACGACATAACGCAGCGCTGGCCGGTCGATCTGTCGCAGGGCGTGATCCACGCCGACCTCTTCCCCGACAACGTGTTCTTCCGCGGCGACCGGATCTCGGGCCTCATCGATTTCTACTTCGCCTGCACCGATGCGCTCGCCTACGACATCGCGATCTGCATGAATGCGTGGTGCTTCGAGGAGGATGGCAGCTTCAACGTGACGAAGGCGCGGCTGATGCTCGCGAACTACCGCGCCGTGCGCGCGCTCGAGGCGGCGGAATATGCGGCGCTGCCGCTGCTCGCGCGCGGCGCCGCGCTGCGCTTCCTGCTGACGCGGCTCTACGATCTCCTGAACCATCCGGCGGGCGCGCTGGTGCGGCCCAAGGACCCGCTCGAATATCTGGCGAAGCTGCGCTTCCACCGCGGCGTCGCGCGCGCCTCGGAATATGGCCTCGAACCGTGAGCGACACCGTCGAAATCTTCACTGACGGCGCTTGCAGCGGCAATCCGGGCCCGGGCGGCTGGGGCGCGATCCTGCGCTGGCGGGGGCAGGAGAAGGAATTCGCGGGCGGCGAACCGCATACCACCAACAACCGCATGGAGATGATGGCGGCGATTGCCGCGCTCGAAGCGCTGACGCGCCGCAGCCACGCGATCATTCATACCGACAGCAAGTATCTGCACGACGGCATCACGCGCTACCTGCGGCAATGGCAGGCGCGCGGCTGGAAGACCGCCGACAAGAAGCCGGTGAAAAACATCGATCTGTGGCAGCGCCTCGAGGCGGCGCTCGAACACCACACCGTCGAATGGCGCTGGGTGCGCGGCCACGCCGGGCACGTCGAGAACGAGCGCGCGGACAAGCTCGCGAGAAAGCAGATATTGGTGCTCAGGCGCGCCGACCCCGCCTAGTGCCGGATCGGTTCACGTGGAATCGCTCTGCGATTCGCGTGTAGCTCCGCGAGGTTCCTCTCCTTTCGTCATGGCCGGACTTGTTCCGGCCATCCACGCGGGCTTTTCCTAGGAACACGTGGATGCCCGGTCCGGAGGCCGGGCATGACGACGAGAGGCGGGAAGCCTTCTTTGCTACAGCGCCTTCATGACGGCTTCGGCGCTCGACACCTCGAAGGCGCGCGGCGCCTCGACGTTGAGCGTCTTCACCACGCCGTCCTGCACCACCATGGCATAGCGCTGCGAGCGCGAGCCAAGCCCGACGGCGCTGCCATCCATCTCGAGCCCCAGCTCCTTCGTGAAGGTGCCGTTGCCGTCGGCGAGCATCAGCACCTTGTCGTCGGCGCCCTGGGCCTTGCCCCACGCGCCCATGACGAAGGCGTCGTTGACGGCGAGGCAGGCGATCGTGTCGACGCCCTTCGCCTTGATCGCGCCCGCGTTCTGGACGAAGCCCGGCAGGTGCTTCACCGAGCAGGTCGGCGTGAACGCGCCCGGAACCGCGAATAGCACTACCTTCTTGCCCTTGAAGATCTCGTCGGTGCTGATCTCCTTCGGCCCCTCTGCCGACATGACGCGCAGCTTCGCCGCCGGAATCTTGTCGCCTACCTTGATTGCCATTTGCCTTCCCTCTCTTTGCTTTGGCTCTTCCGCAACCTTAATGGCTCGGGCGCGAAAAATCATCCCCGCCCGTCGGCGGGCACGGCGGCCCGCGCGAGCGCCGCGCGCACTTCATCCGTTGTCAGGATCTCCGGCAGCGCGAGGCCGGCCGGTGCGCCAGGGCCATAGACGGCGTTGAACGGGATGCCGTAGCGCCCGAACCGCTTCAGATAATCGGCGATTGCCGGGTCAGGCCGCGTCCAATCGGCGCGCATGGCAACGACGCCGGGTGCTGCGAGCTGCTTCCTGATCGCGGCATTGTCGAGCACGAGGCGCTCGTTGAGCTTGCAGGTGAGGCACCATTGCGCGGTCACGTCGACGAAGACGACGCGCCCGTCATGGACGAGCGGCCCGAGCTTCGACGGCGCGAACGGGCTCCACAGGCCGGTCGCTGCCGTCGCCTCGGGCGGTCGGGCGGCAAAGGGCGCGACGAGCGTCAGCGCCACGAACGCCGCGACGGCGCCCGCGCGGACCGCGCCGCGGAGCGCGATGAACGCGAGGACCATCGCCATGAGCAGCGCACCGGTGGCGGCGGCCGGGCGTGCGCCGGTCTCGGCCGCCAGCACGAAGACGAGCCACAGCGCCGTCCCGCCCAGCGCGAAGCCGAGGAGCCGCCGCACCGCCACCATCCAGTTGCCCGGCCGCGGCAAGAGGCGCGCAAGCCCCGGTACCGTCGCGACGACGAGATAGGGCGCTGCGAACCCGACGCCCAACGCCATGAAGATGGCGATGATCTCAACGGGTCCGGCGGCGAGCGCGAAGCCCAGCGCCGTGCCGAGGAACGGCGCCGAGCAGGGCGTCGCGAGGAGCGTGGCGAAGGCGCCGGTCGCGATGTTGCCGATCGGCATCCTCTCGGCGGCGCGGGCAAACATGCGCGGCAGCGCGATTTCGTAGAGCCCCCAGAGATTGGCGGCGAAGAGGGTGAGGAGCGCCGCCATCGCGGCGAGGAAGAACGGCGACTGGAACTGCATGCCCCAGCCGACCGCGAGCCCGGCCGTCTGCGCGCCGATCATGGCAAGCGCGAGCGCCGCGAACGATAGGAGAATGCCCGTCGCGGTGCCGAGGAACCCCGCGCGCACGGCGCGAAGCGGGCGGTTGCCGTGCTCGATCGCGCCGATGAGCTTCAGCGACAGCACCGGCAGCACGCACGGCATGACGTTGAGCACGAGTCCGCCGGCGAGCGCCACGAGCAGCATCGGCAGCAGCACCGCGAGATCGACGAGCGGCGCGCCGCGTTGCGGCGCCACCCGCCCACTCATCGCGCGCTCGCCATCGACGACGGTCACGGTGAGCGATTTGCCGACGAGCGCGTCGCTTGCCGCGCGCGGACCGAACACCGGAAGCCGCAGAAGCGTCTCGTTCGGCCCCGCGGCACGCGCCGTCGGCACGCCGAACGAGGCATCGCCGCCATTCTCGATAAAGGCGTCGGCGCCGGCGCCGAGCGGCCGGTCGGTCGCGATCGCAAGCTCGAGCGTCGCCGGATTGCCGGGCCGCAGCACCGCGCCGCCGAGCGCGAGCCCGGCGCTCCGCCCGTCGCCCGGCACGCGCGCGGCATAGCGCGCGATGAGCGCGCCGAAGCCCTGGCCCGGCTGTGCCGCGGGTCCTGCGGGGAGGTCGAGCGCGAGGGTCGTCTCGTACGGGACGCAGATCTCGCTGCAGGTGAGATAACTGAGCGCGGCGTGGAATGCGGCGGGCGCGCCCGCGTGCGCGAGGGTCGCGTGGACCGGCAGCACGACCTCGCCCTCGTAGCCCATGGTCTGGAGCCCGAGCACGGAAAAGCGCATCGGCGCGGGCCACGCGATCTCGGCGCCGCTGAGATTCTGCGAGCCCGCCCAGTCGACGTGCGGCGGATAGCCCGCGTCGCCCGGCGCGCGCCAATAGATCTTCCAGCCCGGCTTCAGGTCGAACTGCAGGCCGAGCTCGACCTCGCGCTGGTCGCCGACGAAGGGCTCGGCCGCGACGAGCCGGACCCGGCCCTGGTCCGTCGCAAACCAGTCCGACGCGGCGGTCGCCGCGCGCGCAGGGGCTGCGAGCGCGAGCGCCGCGAGGGCCATTGGAAGGAGCAAGCGGGTCAACATCGACGGGCGCTTGTAAGGCGCCCGGCCCGGCCCCATGTCAAGGCCAAAGGGAGGGTTTGGGTGACCTCGCTGGCCGGTCAGCTGCTTGTCGCAATGCCGCAGATGCAGGATCCGCGCTTCCAGCGCTCGGTCATCCTCATGTGCGCCCACAACGAGGAGGGCGCGCTCGGCATTGTCGTTAACAAGCTCATCGAGGAGCTGAGCCTGCCCGAGCTCTTGCGCCAGCTCGGGGTCGAGGCGCCGCGGCTTGGGCTGAAGCGCAACGTGCATTTCGGCGGCCCGGTCGAATGCGGCCGTGGCTTCGTGCTCCATTCCGCCGACTACCAGGAGCCCACGACCCTGGTCGTCGGCGACCATTTCGCCTTGACCGCGACGCTCGACATCCTGCGCACCATTGGCCGCGGCGAGGGGCCGACGCGGAGCTTCCTCGCGTTGGGATATTCCGGCTGGGGGCCGGGTCAGCTCGACGCCGAGATCCAGGCGAACGGCTGGCTCACCGTGGCGCCCGACGAGGCGATCGTGTTCGACCCGCTGCTCGGCGACAAATGGCAGCGCGCCCTGGCCAAGCTCGGGGTCCATCCGCTCACGCTCTCCGGCGACGCCGGCCACGCCTAGGCAAGACCCCTCTCCCCGGTGGGGCGAGGGTGATTTGCGCTCGCCGGATCAGAGCCTCGTCATGGGCCGCCCTTGCCAGCGCCCTTCGGCGGGCTCATCCTCGCGGCAAAAGCCGGAGGATGCCCCATGTTCCTGCGCAACGCGTGGTACATCGCTGCCTGGGCCGACGAGCTCAAGACCGCGCCGCTCGCGCGCCGCATCTGCAACGAGCCGCTTGTGCTCTTCCGCGGCCGCGATGGCGCGGTCGCCGCGCTCGATGACCGCTGTTGCCATCGCGCGGCGCCCCTATCGCGCGGCACGCTCGTCGAGGAAGGGATCCAGTGCGGCTATCACGGGCTCATCATCGACGGCGCC
>Ga0335079_10000647_pt1 | contig 39885 bp, 25 predicted proteins | sample Lox_Sample_33_FD_206719 | JGI IMG/M metagenome (GOLD analysis project Ga0335079, IMG submission 206719) | Soil microbial communities from Loxahatchee National Wildlife Refuge, Florida, United States - Lox_Sample_3.3 | ecosystem: Environmental > Terrestrial > Soil > Wetlands | place: USA...
TCGGCGCGCACGGTGTTGTCCGACTTCCTGGCCTTGTTCAAAGCTGCACGCAGGTCGACGAGCAGCCCTTCCCTCGCCATTTTGGAAAGACTGAACGTAGGATGACCGGAAGCAGGCTCCAGGTACGCTCCCGTACGTCCGCGGAACTGCACAATTTCCATCTGGTCGTTTACTACGATGCTGGCCGGAACGAAGCGATTGACCAGCACACGCTCGACCTCTTTTTCAATATTGAGACTTTCGGCTGGAGGAGGAATCGCACGCGAAGGCTCGGAGCGCCGAATCGAGTACTCGCTTCCCGTGAAATACGTGATGAGACGGGTCGCGCTACGCTTCTTCTGATAGATCTTGTTCTTCTTGTCGATGAGCAGAAAGTGATCTGAGAACATCCCAAGGCTCTCTGAGCCGCCGAGCATCAGGAAGCCATCAGGTTTGAGCGCATAGTGCAGAGTCGGTACGACGCGCTTCTGCAGTTCCGGCCCAAGGTAGATCAACAGATTCCGGCAGGTGATCAGGTCGAGGTTGGAAAAGGGCGGATCCTTGGCAACGTTCTGTCGAGCGAATACGCACATCTCGCGGATCGACTTGTTGATCTGGAAGCCACCGTCGAGGCGAATGAAGAAACGCGACAACCTTTCCGGGGAGATTTCGGCGACCGACGATTCGGTGAAGAGCCCAACGCGCGCACGGTCAAGCGCCGATTCACTGATATCGGTTCCGAAAATCTGAACCGCCTTGGTTGAAAAGGACGCGTGTCCAACTGTGCGGGCCTTGTCCCAGAGGAACTCCAGCAGGCAAATGGCGATCGAATAAACTTCTTCGCCGGTGGAACAACCCGGCACCCATATCCGGATAGGCCTGTCTTCCACCTTGTGTGCCTGAAATAGCGAAGGGAACACGCGTTCCGTCAGCGCGTCGTACGCTTCTTTGTCGCGGAAGAATCCGGTCACATGGATCAGGATGTCGCGGTAGAGTTCTTCGAGTTCGGATGGATGCTCCCGCACATAGCGCACATACTCTTTTAGATTGTCCAGGCGATGCACCACCATGCGCCGCCGTATTCGGCGTTGCAGGGTGGTCTGCTTATAGAGGCCGAAATCGACCCCGGAAGCGTCGCGGACACGACTCAGGAGTTCGGTCAGGTCGCTGTTGCTTCCGAGACTCAGTTCCGGCTCAACCTTTGTCTTCTTCTCCGAGATATAGGGATGGCGACCAATCCGGGCAACTTCCCGGGCAATGTCCTTGGGAGGAAGCACGAAGTCGATGCAACCAGCGCTAATGGCGCTGCGCGGCATGCTGTTAAACTTTGCCGACTCCTCGTCCTGGGCGAAGGTAATTCCTCCACCTGCCTTGATCGCGCGGCAACCTTCCGTGCCGTCGGAAGCGGTTCCGGAAAGTATCACACCGATGGCTTGATTGCCTCGTTCATCCGAGAGGGACTCGAAAAATTGATCGATCGGCAGATGCTGCCCACGAACCAGCATTCGCGCGCCCAGTCGAAGCTCGTCGTCGTGCAGCGAGATCGATGCATTCGCGGGGATGACGTAAATTCGGTCGGGAGTTACTTTCATCCCGTCTGTGACTTCAACTACCGGAATCTTGGTGGAGCGGGCAAGGATCTCGCTCAACACACTGGTGTGCGTGGGATCAAGATGCTGAACCAGAACAAAGGCCATGCCCGTATCCTCGGGCAGATGCTTGAGCATTTCCGCAAACGCTTCGAACCCGCCGGCGGAAGCTCCAACGCCGACAATCGGAAATGAAATGCGTGAGGGCGCGGCTTGCGAGGTCCTACGCGTAGCCGCAGGCCTCCTCGCATGAGATTTCTTCTGAGATATCCGCTTTTTCTTCATGAGCGCAACTAGCGTAGGTCAAATGCGTAGGTCACAATGCCACTTTCTTGAATGTGGCAATCCTAGTCCGCGCATCGAGACAGCGTCAACGACGGGACGATAAGGTGCTAGTTCTACGGAGCCGCGGAAATCCACCAGAGGACGCGGCCCACGATACGCCAGCCGCTCGCCTTGTTCAGAATGGCCGGGCTATGTTGACGGTTTTCACCTTCGAGCACGTCGATCTCTTCATAGCGCCGGAGTCGAGAAACGCACAGCCCCTTCTTCTCATTCGCCGCGACTACGATCTTGTCGTAGAGGTTGTCCCGATCGGTCTGGAACGAATCAATAGCCAGAATGTCGCCGTCGCGAATCAGAGGCTCCATGGAGTGGCCGCGAACCCGCAGCAAGCTGGTGTAGGAAGGATTGGGGCACCAGTTCACTGGAGCTCCAATGACTTCTGAAGACGGGATAGTCCTTAAACTGCTGCGACGATCTCCCTGCACACCGTGAGTACCGATGGTCGCTTTGAGAAACGGGAGTCTCACCATTCCAGCTTTGTGAGGTTGCGCAGTGGCACCTGCGTGAGCTTTGTCCAGGAGTTCCTCAGGCGGCCTGCGAAACCGGGAACCGCCGAGCGACTCGACCATTTTCGAGGCCCGAATGCCGGCCATTTCCCAGAAGAACCATGCCTCACCTTTATTGCCCAGATTGCCGAGCTGAATAAAATGTTCCGCCGAGGGCTTCAGCAGGCTGCGTTCCCAGCGGGACACGGTCATGGCGGAGCACTCCATCCGTCGGGCCAACTCCGCCTGGTTAATTCCAAGCCGGTCGCGAAGTGCGGTGATCTGGCCAGCCCACTCTTGAGAATTCGTACTTTTGGATTTTTTCTTCACAAGTCGCCCCAATCATACAGATGCGCGAACTGGAGCACCAGCAATTCGGAGATTGCGATCTTTGAAAATCACAGGTATCGCGCCCGGCCACCTCGTTACCAACCCGACGCGCGAGGTTGCTGTAACACTATGGTTATCCTAAAGAATGCCTTCGTCAATGGCCAAAAACACAGCGCAATTCCGAGCGATTGTGACACGCACCCACCGTCAGGACGCTCCTCCGCCAGTGCCGAATCCGGCACACCAGTTGAAAATCCGTGAACTGCCGTAATCACTCACAGCTCCTCCATTTCTGCGGAACGGCTCCGTTCTTCGCTGTATTGCGATGCGCCAGTCATGAGTCTAGTTCTGTGATTGAGCACGAAAAATCCATCGTGGAGTGAGCCATGAAGTTCATGTCAGCAAATCTGGAAAGTCTCCGAGAGTTATACGTCAATCAACTGCAACATTTGCATTCCGCAGAGACCCAGATCACGAATGCGCTACCCAAAATGATTGAAAAAGCGTCCGACTCACAATTGAAGCGTGCTTTGGACACACATCTTCAAGAAACAAAAGGACACGTAGCTCGTCTGGAACAAATCCTGCGCAGCGAAGAGGGCGACGTCGAATCCAAGAAAAACAAAGGCATCGCCGCCCTGATCACTGAAGGAGAAGACCTAATCAAAGACGCATCGGACGATTCCGTTCGCGACGCAGGCATCATCGCTGCCGCCCAACGCGTGGAGCACTACGAAATGGCGTCCTACGGTACGGTGCGGACTTTTGCGGAGATTCTGGGTTTGACGGAACAGGCAAACCTGCTCGAGAAAACGCTCGAAGAGGAGAAACACGCGGACGCCTTGCTGACGCAGATTGCCGACACAGCCAACACGATGGCTGATAAAGCGGCATAGTCGGCAGAGAAAGCTCTATGGATGTGAAAGCGGACGGGCCGTAAAGGCTCTTCCGCTTTCTTGGAATCAGTCCCCGGCAGAAGCTACCGGCACATGTTCTTCCGCGTGAGAACGCGCGATTGGGATGACGGAGGTGAATTTGAGAATTCCGTCTTCCATGCGGCCAAATTTCATCGTCAACATATCCAGGATGTAGTTCTGCTTGATGAGCCACGGTTTTCGGCCAGACTGCTTCGGCAGGCTCGCGCTGGCGCGGACCACGTAGCCAGAGTTGAGATCGAGCAGCGGGCGGGTCGGCATCGTGGACGTGTCGCAGACCGGCATGCAGGTGCGGTAACGCCGCCGACTCATATGGTTGAGCACACGGCAGACAAATGTAGAAGCTAAATCGGCCCGCAGAGTCCACGAATTGTTCGTGTACCCGATGCAGAAGGCAAAGTTCGGAACATTGCTCAGCATTGTGCCTTTGTAGATAAATGCATCGGCGGGAGTCAGCGGTTTGCAATCGATCACGAGCTGCACGCCGCCGAGCGCCAACATTTGCAGGCCGGTTGCCGAAACGATGATGTCTGCTTCGAGTTCCTGTCCTGATTGGAGCCGGATACCGTGTTCCGTAAGAGTGTCGATCTGATCCGTGACGACGGAGGCGCGTCCCGCACTGATCGAGTTGTAGAGGTCCGAGTCCGGGATAAGGCAAAGGCGCTGATCCCAGGGCTGGTATCGTGGACTGAAATGTTTCTCAACGTCGTATCCATCGGGAAGGCTCTTTGCTGCTTCCTGCTTGAGCATACGGCGGGTATAGTCTGGCGCCCGCCGGGCCATCTGGTAGATCCCCATGCTGATCAGGATGTTCTTCCAGCGAATTGTGCGGTGGGCCGTCTTTGCAGGAAGCAGTTTGCGCAGAAGATTGGCAATCGGATCGTGATTGGGCAGGTTCAGGATGTAGGTGGGCGAGCGCTGGAGCATTGTGACGTGCGCCGCACTCTCGGCCATGGCAGGAACCAGCGTGACTGCGGTGGCTCCGCTTCCAACAACAACCACTTTCTTTCCGGCATAGGCGAGGTCCTCAGGCCAATGCTGCGGATGAACAAATCGTCCCTGAAAGCGGTCGATCCCAGGGAATGCTGGCTCGTAACCGGCTTCGTAGCGGTAATAGCCGGTGCATCCGTACAAGAAGTCACAGGTGTAACGGAACGTCTCGCCACCGGGACCAATCGTCTCCACCGTCCAACGGGCGTCTTCGGGCGACCAGGATGCGCACCGCACTCTTTGCTGGAAACGGATGTGCTGATCCACGCCTGATTCACGTGCTGTGTCACGCACATATTTCAGGATCGACGGGCCGTCGGCAATCGCTTTTGCTTCCTTCCATGCGCGGAACGGATATCCCAGCGTGAACATGTCCGAGTCCGAGCGGATGCCGGGATAGCGGAAGAGATCCCAGGTGCCTCCGATTTCAGAACGCGCCTCCAGAATGACGTAGCTTTTTTCGGAACAGCGCTCTTGCAAGCGGTATCCGGCCCCGATGCCGGACAATCCGGCTCCAATGATCACTACGTCGTAGTGTTCCGCGGACATGTGCGAACCTTCCCTGAACTTGGGCCAAGACTGCGCGGTATTGTACGCCGGAAGGTAACAGTTGCGACACTGAAACGAAGATGAGTTAGCGATCTCGACAGGATCACAGCCCGCACCTCCACAGCGTGGTAGATTTGCCGCATGCGGGCGGAGATCGAGCGAGCGGTGCAACTGCTGCGACGCGGAGACAAAACATCTTTGGAGGAAGCGCTGAGCCTGCTTCAGGACACCGTGTTTTCGTTCAGCATGCGAGTTTGTGGACACCGCGAAGACGCCGAAGACACGATGCAGGACGTTCTGCTGAAGTCCGTTCCGTACCTGCCCGAGTTTGACAGTCCAAAAGCTCTTGGAGTCTGGCTTTATAAGGTGGCGAAGAACCGCTGCCTGATGACCCGGCGCAAAAGCAAGTTCGCTCCCACGCAGGAACTCTCTCTCGACGACCTCATGCCGGACCGCATGGAACTGGAGCACCTTACTGCCGACGGTAGGGTTAATCCCGAGGCTTTCGCCATCCGTAGCGAGCAAGCCGGACGCTTACGGGAGGCCATCCAGAAACTGCCTCCGCAGTACCGCATCGTCCTAGTCATGCGGGACATGGAAGGCTTAACCGACGACGAGGTCGCCGAGATCACCGGGCTTCGTCCCGGCACCGTCCGCGTTCGCGTACACCGGGCACGGCTGTTTGTTCGAAAAGAACTGATGAAGCTCTGGAAGCCTCCTGTGTTCAGTCGAGCGGCCGCAACAACATCGAGCAAGGAACTTCCGCGCCCGGCACGGTGTAAAGCGATGTTCGCCGAACTGTCGAACTATTTGGACGAAAAGCTCGACGATTCCATGTGTGCCAAACTCGAACGGCATATCGACGGGTGCGAACCCTGCAAAGCGTTTCTTGCGACTTTGGAGGCGACCATCACGGAATGCCGCAAGGCGCCGCCGGAATGTTCGAAGCGGACCGATTCGGCGCGGTTTCGCGAGCAACTCGTCCAGGAATACAAGCGGGCGGTCGGCGCTATCCGACGGACCGTCTAACCGTTAGATCTTCTCCGAATCCTCAATAAAAAAGTCTGTAACAACGGTCCCAATCACTGCATTTATTCGTGTCCTGAGGAACGATAAGCTGAGAGGGAAATCATGATTTCGGCACAAATCCAACTTACTCAAGCATTTAAGCAGCAAAGACAGTTCGTAGCGCAGACCGGCAGCGGACACCACCTGGTGATGGACGACACCGCCGGCGGCACAGGAGCAAAGCCCATCGAACTGGTTGCGGTCGCGCTAGCAGGATGCACTGCGTTCGACGTTATCACCGTGTTGCGCCAGAAGTATCATCAGAAAGTGACCGGATACGAAGTGCGAGTCGAGGCGGATCAGGCCGAACGTCCGCCCCAGGTATTCACCGACGTGCGTATTCATCACGTGGTCACTGGGATCGGGATCGACGAGGCTGCACTCGAAGAAGCAATCAAGCTGTCCGAAGAGAAGTATTGCTCGGTAGGGGCGATGGTGCAGAAGACCGCAATGCTACACACAACGCACGAAGTTGTGGAAGAAACGACTCCATGGATGCAGCCGGTAGACGTGGCTGAGGTCGTGCGATAGCACGAGAGTCATTTGCCCGTTGGCATTGAGTGGAAGAGGATTGGTACTTGTTCACAGATTCGTCGGGCCGAATCTGGTTCAGTCGGACTTCAGCAACTGGTATCCGATGATGACTTTTCTTCGTAAACTAGGTGTTGGAATCAGGAGACGGTAAAACATGCCTGAATGGATGTGGCTGGTTCTATTAGTTGTGGCGTACGTGATCCTGACGCAATGGCTCCTTCCGAAGCTGGGCGTCCCGACGTGAAGAACTGCGGGCTGCGCCGAGGATCGGCGCGCTAATGTGGACAGTCAGAACGAGACACAGGAAAAGAAGTTGTAATTGTGCAGGTATTTCTAATCTGCCCCCGTAATTCCAGGCCAATCATCGGTCCGAAATGGCGACGCGGGTAGCCCATCCTGATTGAAGAGATTGCACGTCGGACTATCGCCCCACGCGTAGCGCACGGCAACCGGTGATGTGACATCCTTGCTGCTGATCACAACCGCATTTCCATCGATGCGAGCGTCGGCCCAGTGAAACTTGTGATCGGCCCCCGCAACTGCAAAGCCTTGAAGAACTGAACTTCCCTGGGCAATGAGTCCGCGGCCAATGTGTGTAAACTGCAGCCGCGCTTCGCTGCCACGAATCTCCAAGGACTTGTAAAGCGGCCCCGAATACTCCATTGGCTGTTTGTAAGTCGTTCCCAGGGCCCACCACGCAAGCCTCTCTCCGACTTCCTTTTTCCGATGAGGATGCAGATCCTTGGGATCTCCGACATCGATCGTCACGGCGATTCCGGTATGCGGCACACTTTCTGCGGTCATCAATTCGGCCTCACGCAACTCAGCCCACGCCGATTCGCTCGGTTCCTCAGGAACTGCGCCGTGGTTCGGCAATTGAACAATCAGGAAGTCAAGGTCCTGGTGAAACGCGGCGCGCCAGTTCTCGATCATGGCCGGAAGAAGCGCACGATATTGATGAGCCTTGAGCGCGTTGCTCTCTCCCTGGTACCACAATGCGCCACGAAACTGATATTGCAGCAGCGGAGTGATCATCCCTTCGTAAAGAGAAGACGCTGGAATTGGCGGATACTCAAGAGAGGTTAAGCATTCGAAGGAGAACCCCGTCTGAGAATCCGGCGTGAAGTCCTTCACCACGCCCCAGCCATCCTGGCGAAGATCACGAAACAATACAGTGACGGGCCGCCATTCTTCAGTCGCTTTCAAAACCGGTGTGGCGTAGTCGTCGTAGTCGCTGATCGTGGGCTGCTTGGAACGAAAGCGGAACGATCCGTTCCCACGGACCCAGAACCGAATGCCTGCGTAAGCGCTCAAGTTTTCAGGCGCCCCATCTGCCAGATAGCGAGCCGACAGAATCGCGTCATCGGTGCCGTCCAGCTTTCCCGACACCCTCGCTGCAAATCCGCTCGCGCCCTTCCCGGGAGAGACCAGATCAAAACTGCTATCTCCCGCGTCTCCCCATGAGTAATTGAAGGACCCGCCACTCGTAAGGTTTGGAGTTTCATTATCGAAATTTGCCAGTGGTTTCGCTGCAGAGTTGTGGTCCGCGGGAATCAATTCCAAGTCGTCGAACTCCAACCGAAACGCAAGAGTGCTATCGGCAAAATTCTTTTGTTGGGGCGTCAACTGATCGAACTCGCTGACGATCGATCGAAACGCGGGCTTGGACCTCAACGTTTCCGGGCTCATCCAGAGTTCGATGGCGGTTCCGGGCCACGCACTCTCAACTACGCCGACTGGAACCTGCAAACGCCGGTGGATCTCGCGCGCGAAGAAATAGGCGACTGCCGAAAAGCTTTTTGCGGTGTCCGGTGTGCAGATCTCCCAGTGTGCGGGCCGAGTGTTTTCCTGAGAAGTTAGCGCGATCCTGCGCGGCACGGTAAACAAGCGAATCTGCGAAAAGTCTGCAGCGGAGACTTCGGTTTTAGAATTCTCTACTCCGTCCAAAGAGAACGACATATTGGACTGCCCCGACGCAATCCACACTTCGCCAATCATCACGTCCTTGAGAACGATCTCCTTCTTGCCCCGGACTGTGAGCGTAAATGGCCCGCCAGCCGTCATCGCCGGAAGCTGCTCAGTCCACGCGCCGTTGCGATCGGCAACGGATGCCGCGCTTTCGCCGGCGAAGGTAACCGATATCTGCTCACCTGAGTCCGCTTTACCCCATATCCGGATCTCACGGCCCTGTTGCAGCACCATGTGATCGCTGAATAGCGTGGGCAACGTGGGATCGGCGAGACAGGACTGACCGAGGGAGAACAACAAAATCGCGGCAAGAGTGTTCGCGAAAATTGTCAGGAAACAGGAGACAGCCTTAGATTTCATGCGATTGGAAATATACGCGATCCATCCGCCGAACTCACTTGGAACATTGCCCGGACTCGATTGCACCCTCGTTCCGTTCCCGCACATCGCGGCCCCGTACCCACAAATCCTTCCCGCCAGCGCCTGGGGACATTCAAGCGCTAACTTCAGTACGAGTGATCCACGGATAAGAGCGCGCGCCAACTTGCCTCCGTTTATATCATTGCTGATATCACCTTGGCGTTAGTGAGCCGAATCACGTTGAACCGTGACACGGGTCGCTGACGCAGCTGCTCGCTGAGATCAGCATTGCGCCCAAGAGGTTGCGGTATGGCATTTCGCCAAATGCAATCCGGCATTTCGCTGGATCCCCACCAGGTTCATCAGGCTCCTACGACCCCGCCTTCAAGAAGTGTACTTATTCTTCATGGGACCGAAAGGGCTGCCCGATTCGACCTACCAGCCAGACGGACATTTGGCGCAAACCCTCTGCACCCCGGCGCTCCAAGGCAGCGTCGTTCGTAAGCGCGGGAGGACTCTGCAATGAGCGTGAAGGATTGGTCAATGTCGACGGTTGAATATGGCCGCAAGCTCGTGCAATCAACTGTTAACGGTGTGCGAGCCGGAGAAGAGCGGTTTCGCGAGGACGGACAACTGGCCCCCTACCTTGAGAGGAGTGCCAAACAGTCTTTCGGAGCGGCTGTCGTTGGAGTTGTAGTCGGCGCCTGCATTGGATACCACGGGAACGAACGCCGCAGTGTCGGAAGACTGGTGGTGGGCGGAATTCTCGGCGGATTCATCGGGTTCGGCGCTGGACTGCTCTGGGAGACTCGAGATCTGACGGCAAGTGTGGGATCCGACGTTCGGAAGAACGTGCAACTCGCTCGAGACGAACACTGGCTCCGGCGGCATCCCATCGACTACGCATAGGTGCGGTGCGCCTGATTTCAAGCGCATCGCTGCTGACTCCCGCCAAAACTATTGTCCAGTATCCGGCGCCGCCGGTCAGGGCATTGAATTCCCCTGCATTCGCCGACAGCCGGATTGACTCTGGCGTGCCACTTCGTCTGCGTTTCAAATTGACTTCGCGTCTCGAGGTAAGGTCATGGTGGATACCATCTCCGCCATTTCAACCGCGACTTCTTCGCTTCCACTAAGGGAATTGATCCTTAGCGTCAACATCGCAGGCCTCCTCGCCTTTTCTTACGTGATCACCAGGCGGCTGCAGCCACTTCTGCGCGCCCAGAGCGATCCGCGTTTTGACAGGCCTCTACGACGGCTGCAAACAGTGGGGAAGTATTGGTTCGGCCAGTGGAGGCATCCGCGTTATAAGTTCGCAGGATTGTTGCACGTGACAATCTTTGCCGGATTTCTCCTTCTCGCGGCGCGAGCTTTCTCTCTTCTGATCCAGCCCGTCTTCCCGCAATTTGAGATGCCGGTCTTGTCCGGACGGATCTACGGCCTCCTCACGGATTACGCGGCGACCGTGGTGTTCGTATGCATGACGATTGCGATCGTGCGGCGCGTCGTGTTCAAACCGGCGCGATACCAAGCCCCCGCCGAATTTGGGAAATGGCGTTCCGTGGACGCGGTAATCCTTCTGGCAGCAATAGCAGTGCTCATGTTGGCGGACAGCCTCGTGGCCGCAACCACCCTCGGTCGAGACCATGGCACTCTGCAACCACTGGCGGCTTACTCATTGCCATGGTTCTTTCGCCAGCTTCTGCAGACGCACACGGCTAACGCACTTGCGCCTATCAATTTCGGCGGCTCTGTTCTCCACGCTGCTACCTTTTACTTCCTACTCTGCTATCGACCATTCGGAATCCAGTTTCACGTCGAGACGTCGCTGTTCAGTATCTACTTTTCAAAACTCGATCGCGGGACGGTCAAGCCGGTCCGATGGGACATCCCCGAGAACAATCTCGATCAGGTCAAATCGTTCGGCGTGAAGACATTTCAAGATTTCACCTGGAAGCACATTCTCGATTTTTATTCGTGTGCGGATTGCGGACGATGCGCCGATCAGTGTCCTGCGTATGCCGCTGGCAGGCCTCTGGCTCCCCGGCTGCTCACGATCAAGGCCCGAGACTATGCGTTCCGCCACTATCCCGTTTTCAGCAAGTTCGATAACGGTCATGCGCTCGTCGGAACCATCTACACCGAAGATGAAGTCTGGTCGTGCACGACCTGCGGTGCTTGCGAAGAAGAATGTCCGTTGCTGGTCGAGTACATCGACAAGATCGTTGACCTCCGCCGTGGACTGATTGATGACGCGAACGTGCCGCAGTCCCTGCAGAAGCCGCTGAAAGCCCTCGAAAGCCGCGGCAATCCCTACGGAAAGCTGGAAAAGAAGCGAGCAGATTGGACGTTGGCCGCTGAGTTCAAGCAGGCATGTCCAGTCAAGATTCTGAACGGGCGCACCCAGGCGGAAACACTCTACTTTGTCGACAGCACCACGTCATATGACGAACGTATGCAAGCGATTGGCCGCGCAAGCGCGCGAATCCTTCAGGCGATCGGCGAAGATTTCGGCATTCTTGGCGCTTCAGAAAAGGACAGCGGACACGAGGTTCGACGATTTGGCGAGGAGACGCTGTTTCTCGCTTTGCGTGACCACAATACCGAAGCAATTCGTGGCGCGGGGGTGAAGAAAATTGTCACTTCGGATCCGCATGCATTGAATGCGCTGAAACACGACTACAACGACCTGCCGCCGATTGAACACATTACGCAGGTTGTAGCGCGCGCGGTGAGAGAGCAAGAGATGCGCTTTCGGCCGCTGGCAAACGGTGAACAAGTATTTGCCTATCACGATCCCTGCTATCTGGGACGCCACAACCAAGTCTACGAAGATCCCCGCGCAGTGCTGGATGCAATTCCTGGATTGAAGCGAGTCGAGATGACTCGCTCGAGGGACCGTTCGTTTTGCTGTGGCGGGGGCGGTCTGATGCTCTTTTACGAGCCCCAGGAAGAGCAGCGGATCGGGGTTCTCCGGGTACGCATGGCCGCTGAAGCTGGGGCCAACACGATTGTGACCGCATGCCCGTTCTGTCTTACGAACCTCGAAGATGCGATCAAGACCGCAGGACTCGAAGGCAAGATGACAGCGATTGACTTCGCCGAGCTGGTCGATCAGCAGATGGTTCAGAAGAGGCCGCACAAAGATTCTGAAACGAAATACGAAACCGCAGGCACCGGAGATTGACTATGGAAATTCTTGTTTGTGTGAGGAGAGTTCCGGATACGTCGGAGAACGAGATCGAGCTTGATTCCCAGGGGAAAGACATCGCGCGTGACGAACTCGTTTATTCAATCAATGAACCGGACAACTATGCCGTCGAGGAAGCGCTGCAGATTCGCGACCGTGTCGGGGGAACCGTCACGGTCGCCACGGTCGGAGGCGAAGACGATGAGGAAGTCTTGCGCCGCGAACTAGCGATGGGCGCGAATCGCGCAGTCTTGCTCTCGGACGAGTCGTTCGCGGAAAGCGACGGACGCGGCATTGCGACCATCCTGAAGAACTTTGTGCAGAAAGAAAAGTTCGACCTGATTCTCACCGGAGTTCAGGCCGACGACGGAGCCGCCCAGGTCGGCGGGATGCTTGCTGCCATGCTCGATCTGCCATTTGCCTCGTTGGTGAACTCAATCGAGGTCTGCGGGCAAAAGCTCAAAGTCAGCCGCGAGATCGAGGGCGGGAATAAAGAGGTCAACGAAATCGACCTGCCTTGCGTTCTGTCAATTCAAACTGGCATCAACGAACCACGATACGTCGGGATGCGCGGCATACGACAGGTGGCGTCCGTGCCGATTGCGACGCTCGGCGCCTCCGAACTCGCTACGAACAGCAACTCCGTGGGACGGAACGCAGCGAAAGTAGTGCGCATCGACTACTTCATCCCCGCCCAGGGCAAAGGCGCAGAGATATTGCGTGGCAGCCGCGAGGAGAATGCCGACAAAGTTGCAGAGTTGATTGCGGCGAGAGGAGGTCTCCGATGAATCGCATATTTGCTTATATCGTGCAACGAGCGGGAATGATCGACGACACCGCTGCCGAACTTGCGCAGGCAGCCAGGAAGATTGATGCCAGCCAGACGCCCATCGCCGTCGTGACCGGCTCGGGAACTGCGCTGGACATGGCTTGTGATTCGTTACGGTCCTTCTTTGGTGAAGTCTGGAAGATCTCCCATGAAGCGCTTGCGTATCCGAATGCGGAGTTGGTCCGGCAGGCTCTGGTCCGCCTGCTGCCGGAGAAAAGCATCGTGCTCATCTCCCACGATCACTTCGGGATTGATCTTGCGCCCGGCCTCTCGATCAAATTGGATTGCCCGTTCTTGTCGGACCTTGTGTCCATCGATCAGGTTTCGGAAAACTCCATCAAGTTCGTCCGCCAGGAATTCGGCGGGCAAGTCAGCGCGCATTACGTTTGCGACCTGACCTCGGGTGCGGTGATCAACGTCCGGCCCGGCGCGTTTCGAGCGGCCCCAGACAGCGCCCTCAGCGGAATCATCGTCGACAAGTCCGACGGACTTGGATCTCTCGCCGCCAAGCGTCGCTATGTCGAAACCATTGTCGCTGAGACCGGTGACGTCGACATTACGAAGCACGCCGTGCTTGTTTCAGTGGGACGAGGCATTCAGGAGAAGGACAACGTCACTATAGCCGAAGATCTTGCCGAAGCCTTGGGCGCGGCTGTGAGTTGTTCGCGCCCTGTCGTCGACGCCAAGTGGATGGGAAAGAGCCGCCAGGTTGGTTCCTCTGGCAAGACGGTGAAACCAAAAGTGTACCTGGCCTGCGGCATCAGCGGCGCCTTTCAACATCTTGCCGGGATCAAGGGGAAGCCGTTCCTCATTGCGATCAACAAAAACGCGAAGGCTCCCATCTTCCAGGTGGCAGATATCGGCATCGTTGATGATCTGCTCGAGTTTCTTCCGGAACTAACCAGCAAAGTCCGCGAACTGCGCGGCGCCGTTGCCAAGTGAGGTAGCTCATGCTTGCCCAGAAGACTCTGAAATTAAGTCTGAAGTCGTTGAAGGAATTCGCAAAGAAACGTCTGCCGGATGAAACCCTGATCGAACTCGACGAGCGCGATGAATGCCCCCTCGAAGTCGTCCGTGACATGTGCAGTCCTGACAAGTTGGGAATTCAACTTCTATTTATTCCCGAAGAATACGGCGGCATGGGCGGCGGCACATTCGACGTCTATTGCGTGTGCGAAGAGATGGCACGCATCGACTTGGGTGTCGCAACCTCAGTGTTGGCTACATTTCTGGGCAGCGATCCGATTACGGTTGGAGCAACTCCGGACCAGAAGAAGCTGTGGCTGAGTCGAATTGCAGACGAAGGTTTGTTATTCGCTTACGGCGCTACCGAGCCAGATGCTGGCAGCGATCTTGGAGCGTTGCGCACGACGGCGGATCCGGTGCTTGTAGACGGAAAAGTCGTCGGATACAAAATCAATGGTAACAAGCAATGGATTAGCAACGGCGGCATTGCGGCGGCCTACACGGTGCTCGCCAACACTCCGAGCGGTCCAAGCTGGTTTGTTGTCGAGAGCGGAGCGAAAGGGTTCACGCATGATGAACCCGAGAATAAACACGGCATCCGCCTAAGCAATACGGCGGCGCTCGCATTCAACGACGTGTTTGTGGACGCGGACCGGTTGATCGGCGGGGTACCTGGTCAGGGCCTCCTCCAGGCGCAAGCCGTATTCGGATACACGCGCCTGATGGTTGCCGCCTTCGGACTCGGCGCTGGATGGGCCGCCCTCGACCGCGCGATCCCTTATTCCACCAAGCGCATTCAGGCCGGCGGCCCGCTTTCCGAAAAGCAAGGTTACACCCACAAGCTGATCATCCCGCACGTAGCCAAACTGGAAGCGGCACGCGCCATCATCGAGGAAACTGCCGAACGGATCGACGCTGGCGAGGGCAGCTTGAATACGGAAGGCGCTATTGCGAAGTACATGGCGACAGAAGCTGGCAATGGAGCCGCAGATGCGAGTATCCAGGCGCTTGGCGGATATGGCTACACCCACGAATATCTCGTCGAAAAGATCAGCCGCGACGTCCGCATCACCACGATATATGAGGGCACCTCCGAGATCATGGAGATGACCATCAGCCGCGACCGCTGGCAGCTCCACCTGAAAACACGCGGGCAACACTATCACGAACGCGCTCGGGAACTGGAAGCCTTGCATGCGGAACGTCCCAATGTTGGAGCGGATGTAGCGGCGTTGGCGAATCATGCTCTCGCCGAGTTGATGGAGAAAGCCCGCGTAGCACGACTGACGCGCTATCAGCACATCCTGCTGCGCCTAGGAGAGTGGATCGCCTTTGCAGAAAGTGCAGGTTGCCTGGCCCGTCGCGCTGCACGCTCTGCGGAAAATAAATTGCATGAGAAAGCGAACCGGCGCTTTGATACCGCAGCCCTTTCTGCTCTGAGCCGCTTCTTTGCGCGCGAAGCCGCATTGCGGGTTGCGACCGAAGGTCTGCGTTGGTTGACAGGAGCCGGCGGAATCACCGGTACCGAGATGCCCGCCTTTGAGAGGAGTTTGCAGCTATTCGCAGTGCACCGCGCACAAGCGGGCCTGATTTTAGACATGGATTTCATAGCCGACGTTCTGTATGCCCGTGCGGCGAAGCCTGCCGTTGCCGCTTAGGAATTGAAGACGCCTGACTATCAAACGCAGCCTGCCACGGCTGCTGGGAGCGTCATATGGAAGACACTGCGAATCGCGCGATTGCCATCGTTGGATTGGGCGCCATCCTGCCCGATGCGCCGAATGTCCCTGCCTTCTGGGAAAACATCAAGAGCGGCCGCTACAGCATTAGCGAAGTCCAACGCGATCGCTGGGATTCCTCCTTTTATTACGATCCCGATCCTTCAGCGGCTGACAAGTGCTACTCGAAGATCGGTGGATGGGTCCGTGAGTACCCCTGGGAACCCGCGAAGTGGCATCTCGCGATTCCTCCGCGCGTGACCGACGCTATGGATCAGGCGCAGAAGTGGGCAATCGCCGCGACGCGGGAAGCGCTGGAGGACTATGGCTATCCGAAGCGACCCCTCGATACGGATCGAGTGGCAGTGATCCTCGGCAACGCGATGGCGGGTGAAAAGCACTATCAAACTTCATTGCGCGTCAATTTCCCCGAGTATGCGCACGAACTCGAGGAAACTTCCGCATTCGCTGCTCTGCCACAAGAGACCCGACGCTCCATCACTCACGAGATGCGTGAGCGCATCGGTAAGCATCTTCCGCCAGTCACCGAAGACACCATGCCCGGCGAACTGGCCAACTGCATGGCCGGGCGCATCGCGAATATCTATAACTTCCACGGCCCGAACTTTGTGTGCGACGCAGCCTGCGCGTCGGCAATGGCGGCTATGTCTGCGGCGGTGGAAGGACTAATCGCCCACGACTTTGACGCCGTGATCACCGGCGGTATCGACCGCAACATGGGCGCGGCGACCTTCGTCAAGTTCTGCAAGATCGGTGCGCTCTCGTCGACCGGCACACGTCCGTATGCAGAGGGAGCCGATGGCTTCGTGATGGGCGAAGGTGCGGCCATCTTCCTGATGAAACGCCTGCAGGACGCCGAACGTGATGGCGACAAGATCTATGCCGTCCTCCGAGGTATCGGAGCCTCCAGTGACGGCAAGGGAAAAGGAATTACCGCTCCCAATCCAGTGGGACAGAAATTCTGCCTCGAACGGGCATGGCAAAACGCAGGAGTCTCCCCGGACACGGCCACGCTGTTCGAAGGCCACGGTACGTCTACCCGGGTGGGAGACGTAGTCGAAGCGCAGACTCTTGCCGACATGCTCCGCAAGCAGAATCTGCCGGAACACTCGGTTCCGCTGGGCTCAGTCAAGTCGAATATCGGACACCTGAAGGGCGCAGCCGGGGCCGCGGGTCTGCTCAAGGCGACTCTCGCACTTCATAACAAAGTACTCCCTCCGAGTGTGCACTGCGAGCATCCGAGTCCTGACATTGATTTTTCGCACTCTCCTTTATATGTGAACACGAACTTGAAGCCGTGGAACGCGGCGCCCGATCAAGCACGCCGGGCGGGCGTGAGCGCATTCGGCTTCGGCGGGACCAACTTCCATCTCGTGCTCGAAGAACATATCCCCCACAGACTAACCGGCAATGGAAAACGCCCGGCAACCGTCTCGGTGCCCACCCCAAAGGTGCCAAAAGAGGTATTCATGAATACGAAATCGTCTGCCGCTCAACTATCCTCGCCCGCATCCGCAAGCAAGGCGCCATTGCGTGGTGCGGCTCTACTTGGTGCTTCATCGCAGGCTGAATTAATCGAACGATTGAAAGCCTTGATGAACGATGCCAAGTCCGGTCGAACTCCGGCGATCGCTCCGCCCTCCCCCTCGGATTTGCGCGCGCCATTCCGCTTGGCGATCGACTTCGCCGATGCCGCAGAACTCGCGGACAAAGCCGACAAAGCACTCAAAGCGTTCGCAGCAAACCAGGCTGCGTTGTGGAAAGCACTGCGGGCTCAGGGCGTCTTCCGCGGGCAAGGCCCCGCCGGCAAGGTAGCGTTCCTCTATACGGGCCAAGGCTCCCAGTACGTGAACATGCTACGCACCCTGCGCGACTGCGAGCCCATCGTGGCCGACACGTTCGCTGAGGCCGACAGAGTGATGACGCCGTTGCTCGGAAAGCCCCTCACCGACTTCATATTTGTAGATGCGTCCGACACGCGCGCCGTGGCGAAGGCCGAAGACGATCTGCGGCAGACCGCCATTACGCAACCGGCAGTCCTGACGACAGACATTGCCCTCACTCGCATGCTAGCCGCCTACGGAATCGAGCCGGAATTCACCATGGGCCACAGTCTTGGCGAGTATGGCGCGCTGGTGGCGTCGGGCGCGCTCCCATTTGCCGACGCACTTGAGGCCGTGAGCGCCCGAGGACGAGAGATGACCCGTTTCTCCCTCGCCGACAACGGACGAATGGCTGCGGTGGTTGCTCCGCTCCAGGAGATCGAACGAATTCTCAAAACGATCGACGGATATCTCGTCGTGGCCAATATTAATAGTGAACACCAGGCGGTCATCGGTGGATCCAGCGAAGCCATCGAGAAAGCGATCGTTGTTTTCCAAAAAGCTGGATACGAAATCACTCCTCTACCGGTTAGCCACGCATTCCACACCTCCATCGTGGCACCAGCGAGCGAACCTCTGCGACGCACACTCGAACGTTTGCACTTGCAATCACCGCGCGTGCCGATCGTCGCCAATGTGAATGGCGACTTCTATCCGCACGGCCCGGATGTTGTGCCGGAGATGCTCGACATCCTGGCGAAGCAGGTCGCTTCGCCTGTCCAGTTTGTCAAAGGTCTGAACACGCTCTATACGGCTGGAGCGCGAGTGTTCGCAGAACTCGGTCCCAAGAAGGCCCTGCAAGGATTCGCCGAAGATGTTCTTGGCGCACACGACGACGTGCTGTCACTGTTTACGAACCATCCAAAGTTTGGCGATGTCGTGTCGTTCAATCAGGCTTTGTGTGGACTATATGCCGCGGGACTTGGAAGCGCTAACGCTTCTGTTTCCGAGGTCGCGGCTGACATTGCGACGCCCCCGCAGCGGCTTGCTCCGGTTGCAATAGAGAAGCAAAGACCGTCTCTTTCTCCGGCACCGCACAACGGCGATAACTATGCCGAACTCGGAAAATTCTTTGCCGACGTTCTCGAGCGTGGATGGCAGATATACCAGAGGCGTGAACCTTCCCCGAAACTGGCTCCTGTTGTGATTACAGGCGCGGCGCTCGGACTTCCGGGCACAGAGCACGTCTTTGATGACGGCAACATCACGCGGATTCTTCGTGGCGACCAGTTCATCGACCTTATACCCTCGCGCCTGCGCAAGGCTATGGTCGAAAAACACATCACCCGTCTGGTCAAGAGCGACGAAAGTGGACCTACGTTTGAAACAATCAACGATGTTGGCGACGTGATCAAGCTGGCAGGCCGCGGAGGAGCTTTTGATCTTGAAAAGGAATATGGAATTCCCGCCGACCGCGATGCGGCTTTTGACCGCGTAACCCAGCTGGCCATCGCAGCCGGACTTGACGCTCTGCGGGATGCCGGAATCCCGCTGGTCATGCGCTACAAGAAAACCAGCAAGGGCACCAGCCTCCCAGATCGATGGGGTCTACCCGACAACCTTCGCGATGATACTGGCGTGATCTTTGCGTCGGCATTTCCAGGATGCGACTCCTTCGCCGACGAGATGGCGCGTTACTACAAGGATCATTCGCTCCATGAGCAACTGAGTCTATTGCAAAGCATTCTGTCGCGCTCATCGAAGGTCAATGGGGACTCTGCTCTCGAAGTCGAGTTGGAACGGCACATCGAAGAACTGCGCGACACGCTGGAAAAGGAACCTTACATCTTTAATCGTCGCTTCCTGCTGAGAACCCTGGCGATGGGCCACTCGCAATTTGCGGAATTCATCGGTGCGCGCGGTCCGAACACACAAATAAACTCAGCTTGCGCCAGCACCACGCAGGCGGTTTCTCTGGCGCAGGACTGGATCCATGCCGGCCGGTGCCGCCGCGTCATTATCGTTTCGGCGGATGACATCACATCCGATCACAACCTCGAGTGGTTCGGCGCCGGATTCCTCGCCAGCGGAGCCGCGGCGACGGACGAATCCGTCGAACAGGCCGCTACTCCGTTCGATCGCCGGCGTCATGGGCTGATTGTCGGTATGGGTGCGGCGGCATTGGTAGTCGAGAGCGAAGAAGCAGTTCGCGAGCGTGGCATTCAGCCGATCTGCGAAGTCCTTAGCACCGTAACCGCCAACAGCGCGTTTCACGGCACGCGGCTCGACGTCCAACACATCGCCGGGATCATGGACGAATTAGTTCGTCAGGCAGAGACGCTCCATGGGATCTCTCGCGACCAGATCGCCTCTCGTACAGTGTTTGTCTCGCACGAGACTTATACCCCCGCAAGGGGAGGAAGCGCATCCGCCGAAGTGAATTCTCTCCGTCATGTCTTCGGCTCCTCCGCCGATCAGATCGTCATTGCCAACACCAAGGGATTCACCGGCCACGCGATGGGAGCGGGTATCGAAGATGTGTTGGCGGTTAAATCTCTCGAGACCGGGCTGGTGCCGCCGATCGCGAACTTCAAGGAAGTCGATCCCGAGCTTGGCTCCTTGAATTTGTCGAAAGGGGGATCTTACCCAATTGAATACGCCATTCGCCTAGGCGCGGGGTTCGGTTCGCAAATCAGCATGACGCTGATGCGGTGGACGCCAACCAAAGATTGCACACGCCGCCGGCCGAACGCTCTGGGCTATGCCTATCGCATTGCCGACGAACGTGTCTGGGATTCGTGGCTGGAAGAAATCACAGGATCCGCCAAAGCAGATCTCGAAATCGTGAATCGGACGCTGCGAGTTCGCGATCAAAGTCCTGCGTCTCGCCCGATCGGAGCCGCGCCCAGGGCCGAAACTCCGGCCATTGAGATCAAACCTGTACCTGCAGCAATTCCAGCGAAGTCGGTGGCGGTTGTGGAAACGCAACCCATATCTTTCCAACAAGTGCCGCCAGTTACTCAGGTTGTCCTTGCCCCGGTCTCGCCGGGCACGCCGGAAGATCCCGTGAAACAAAAAGTGCTGCAGCTTGTCGCCGACAAAACGGGTTATCCGGTGGACATGCTCGAATTGGATCTCGATCTGGAAGCCGACCTCGGCGTCGATACTGTCAAACAAGCGGAGGTGTTTGCGACGATTCGTGAGACGTATGGCATCGCGCGCGACGACAAGATCAGGCTGCGCGACTTCCCCACGCTGGCTCATGTGATTCGGTTCGTGCATGACCGGCGTCCGGGATTTGAGATGCAAACGCCTGCGATCCAGCCCTCCGTTCCTACCGTCCCTGCGCCGTCTGTGACTTCTCGACCCGTAATCCAAAGCGTTCCCCCGCCCGAACCCGAGCAGGAACCTCCAAAGGATTCAGTGAAACAGCGCGTTCTCGCGCTGGTCGTCGAGAAGACTGGCTATCCCGAGGACATGTTGGATCTTGACCTCGATCTCGAAGCCGATCTCGGCGTCGACACGGTCAAGCAGGCGGAAATGTTTGCGGCGATCCGTGAGATCTATCAAATCCCGCGTGACGGAAACCGCAAGCTCCGCGACTATCCAACACTGGCGCATGTGATCCGCTTCGTCTATGAAATGCGGCCAGATCTGGCAGGTGATTCCGTTTCACAGCCCGCCTCACCCGCTGCGACAAAAACAGTTTCCGATCCAACAACACAACCAACGAAACGGGAAGTCGAACCGACCGAAGACCCGATCAAGAAGAAGGTCCTCGCGATCGTAGCCGAAAAGACCGGCTACCCCGAAGATATGCTGGATCTCGACCTCGATCTCGAGGCCGACCTCGGCATCGATACAGTGAAACAAGCTGAGATGTTCGCCGCTGTCCGCTCTGCCTACAACATTCCAAGAGACGAGAATCTGAAGCTGCGCGATTTCCCGACTCTTGCTCACGTCGTCAAGTTCGCGCACGACCGGTCGAAGCAGGGTACGACATCTGCGAAGATCCGTCCCGCGGTCTCGGATCAGCCACCGCAACTTTCGGCCCAGGCCATCAAACCGTCCTTGGCCAGTCTCGACGCAGCGAATCATGTTCCTCGCAGGGTGCCGTTACCGCTGCTGCGACCGCCGCTGACCTTTTTCAAAGAGACAGGCGTGAGGCTCGCGCGTCGAACACGCATACTCATCATGCCTGACGAGGGCGGTGTCGCGGACGCATTAGCGGGGAAGCTACGCACTCTGGATGTGGAAGTTAAGGTGCTCGATCCGACTTTGTCAGCCGAAGCGCTAACAAGCGTTGTTGACAAATTCGCGAAAGCAGCCCCGGTGCAAGGCGTTTACTGGCTGCCCGCCCTCGATTCAGAGGGCAACATTCGTGATCTCACTCCCACCAGTTGGCACGAGGCGCTCCGGATTCGCGTCAAGTCGCTCTATGCTGTCATGCGCGCTCTGTATAACCAGATCGCGGATAGCGACAACTTCTTGGTCTGCGCCACTCGCATGGGCGGATACCATGGTTATGACGACACCGGCGCGCTCGCACCCGCCGGAGGAGCAGTCGTTGGATTCAGCAAGGCTTACAAACGTGAGCGCATGGACGTCCTCGTCAAGGCGCTGGACTTCGAAATGCGCGGTGAACCGCAAGAAATCGCGGAGACACTGATTGAAGAAACTCTGCATGATCCGGGAGTAATCGAAGTCGGCTACACCGGCCACCAGCGCTGGGCGCTCGGCCTGCGAGAAGAATCTGCCGACGATGACATGCCCGGGCTCCACCTCAGTAAAGACACCGTGTTCGTTGTGACGGGAGCCGCCGGTAGCATTGTTTCCGCGATCACATCCGACCTTGCGGCCGCATCGGGCGGAACTTTCTATCTGCTCGACGTGGTTCCAAAGCCTGATCCAAATAATCCTGACCTGAAGCGCCTTGCCACAGATAAGGACGGCCTGAAGCGCGAGCTTTTCGCACGAATCCAGCAGCGCGGCGAACGCGCCACTCCCGCGCTGGTCGAGAAAGAAATTGCGGGTCTCGAACGGGCACAAGCGGCGCAAGCCGCAATTGATGCGGTCACGGCTGCGGGAGGTACGCCTCATTACTTCAGCGTTAATCTGATCGACCCTGTTGCAGTTGCCAATGTCATCGATCAAGTCCGCAAGCAAAGCGGCCGTATCGATGTCCTCCTCCATGCCGCGGGTATGGATCGCAGTCACGCCCTGCCGAACAAAGATCCGAGAGAATTCGATCTCGTATTCGATGTGAAGGCAGACGGCTTCTTCAACTTGTTGCACGCGATTGGAGATATGCCGCTGGGCGCCACGGTGGCGTTCAGTTCAATCGCTGGACGCTTTGGCAATCTGGGACAAACCGACTACAGTGCAGCGAACGACCTCCTCTGCAAGATTAGTTCCAGTTTCCGCACGACTCGCCCGAAGGTTCGAGCGATCGCCATTGATTGGACCGCATGGGCAGGCATTGGCATGGCGGCCCGTGGCTCCATTCCAAAAATCATGGAATTCGCCGGAATCGATATGTTGCCGCCGGAGGCCGGCGTTCCGATAGTCCGCCGAGAGCTCACAACGGGGGGAACTCGGGGTGAGGTAGTCATCGCGCAACGTTTGGGAATATTGCTCAAGGAGCTCGATCCAACAGGAGGTCTCGATCCCGACGCAAATTCGAAAATCGGGACCAAGGCAGGACCTATTACCGGAAACCTTGCCGCGGTCAGTCTCTTTGACGGCTTCACCATCGAAACGCCTCTGGATCCTTCGCTTCAGCCGTTCCTGTACGACCACAAGATCGACGGCACCCCCATCTTGCCCGGTGTGATGGGAATCGAAGCCTTCGTCGAGGCCGCCGCCGCCTTACTGCCAGGCTTCTCGGTCAAGGGGGTGGAAGACGTCAGCTTCCTCGCTCCGTTCAAGTTCTACCGCAACGAAGCGCGTCCTCTGCGAGTGGAAGTACAAATTCATCCAGACAAAAACGAATTTGTCGCTGACTGCCGTCTGATCGGGACGCGATCCCTGCCAAACCAGACTGAACCTCAGACGACTACACACTTCACGGGACGAGTGCGCTTGACGCGTGCTTCGTTGGATCATCTCGCGACGACGCCGATCCGACTCAATGGCACTACCCTCGAGCCCGCAGACATTTACCAGGTCTTCTTTCATGGACCTGCCTATCAGGTCATCGAGAAGGCATCGTGGAACGGGCAGCAGGTTCTTGCAAAGTTTTCCGCAAACCTGCCCGCGAATCATCATCCAGCAGAACTCGAGACGCTGGCATCCCCGCGGCTCATCGAACTCTGCTTTCAAACTGCCGGCCTCTGGGAATTAGGCACCAGCGGCCGAATGGGACTCCCGCAGCGGGTCCGTGAAATTCGACTGATGCGCGATCCAAAAACAGCGAAGAACGCGCTGTATGCCGCAGTCACCCCTGACGCCCGATCCTGCACATTTGACGCTACTGTCCAGGACGATCAAGGGAATTGTTATCTCACTCTATCCGGATATCAAACCGTCGAGTTGCCCGCTGCGGTCAGTGCCGACAATTTGAAGGCTCTACATGAGTGCTTTTCAGGAGAGACCGTTCTCGCCGCCTAGCGGCTTGAGCGCCTGCCCTCTCCCGGAGGCTGATTATGCCGAATCCATTTCAGCGCGTCGCCATTGTTAACCGTGGCGAAGCCGCCATGCGTTTTATCCACGCTGCGCGCGAGTTCAGCCAGGAACGACAGGTTCCACTTTGCAGCATTGCACTCTTCACCGAGCCCGACCGTCATGCCATGTTCGTGCGTGAAGCGGATGAAGCATTCTGCCTCGGCCCTGCAAGGCTCGCCGATCCCGAGAGCCATCTCTCCAAGAGCACGTATCTCGACTACGCTCGTCTCGAGCGTGCATTGGCTGCCGTTCGTGCGGAAGCCGTTTGGGTTGGCTGGGGATTCGTCGCCGAGCACGCCGCGTTTGCTGACCTCTGTCGTGAAATGGGAATCGTTTTTGTCGGTCCCACAGGCGACGTCATGCGGCAGTTGGGCGACAAGATCGCCGCCAAGCGGCTCGCCGAAGCTGCGGGCATTCCGGTTGCGCCATGGAGCGGCGGCCCCGTCGAAACGATTGACGATGCGAGAGCCCAAGCTGAGCGTCTCGGCTTCCCGCTGCTGATCAAAGCCGCCGCCGGTGGTGGTGGCCGCGGCATTCGGCGCGTCCGGTCCTACGACGAGTTGGAGCAAGTATTCGAGAGCGCCCGAACAGAGGCGGCGAAAGCGTTCGGGGATACCACCGTCTTCCTCGAACACCTGCTCGAAGGCTCACGGCATGTCGAAGTTCAGATCATTGCCGATCTCTTCGGAACAACCTGGGCCGCGGGAGTGCGTGACTGCTCCGTCCAGCGAAGGCAGCAGAAAGTCATTGAAGAGTCCCCTTCCCCCGCGCTATCGGAGCGGGACGACTTTGCATTGCGTGAGGCTGCCGTCCGCATATCGAAGGCCGCTGGATACACGAGTGCCGGCACGGTCGAATTCTTATTTGAGCCAGATCCCCACAAGCTGTGGTTTATGGAAGTCAACACCCGATTGCAGGTCGAGCATCCGGTCACCGAATCGACGACTGGCCTTGATTTGGTGAAGCTTCAAATCCACATCGCGCGTGGCGGTTCCCTTGAAGGGCTTCCTCCCCGGACCACTGGGCATGCCATCGAAGTGCGCCTCAATGCCGAAGATGCCGACAATGGATTCGCCGCGGCTCCAGGCGTGATACGCCGCTTCAGAATTGCAACTGGGCCCGGCATTCGGCTGGACACGGGATTCGGAGAAGGAGACTCCATTCCTCCCGATTTCGATTCGATGATTGCAAAACTGATCGCCTGCGGAGGAACTCGAGCGGAAGCATTGGCACGTCTCCGTCGTGTGCTCCGCGAGAGCGTCATCGTAGTCGAGGGCGGCACAAGCAATCGCGCATTCCTCATGGAGTTGTTGAACCGTCCGGAAATCGAGAATGGTCAACTGGACATCGGTTGGCTCGATCGCATTTCGGCTGATGGCGAAACCCGTTCGTGCAAGCATGCCGAGGTTGCCTTGATCCAGGCCGCGATCGATGCATACGAAGCGGAGTTCTCTCTTGAGCAATCCCAGTTCTACGCCTCCGCGGCTCGTGGGCGCCCTCGTGTTGCAACCGAAATCGGCCGGACCACAGCCCTTCGCTATCGAGGCCAGCTTTACTCAATCAAGGTGTATCGCACCGGACCTCAAGACTACCAACTCGTGATGGACGGCCAGTCCATTGCCGCTCATATCGACCGGCGTGATCAGTTTGAATGTTGGCTTACCGTTTTCGGACGGCGTTTTCACATTCTCTCCACAACCCAGGGCGCCAGTTCACGTATTGAAGTCGATGGGATTGCACAGTCCATAGACCGCGACGATTGGGGTATGGTCCACGCGCCGGCTCCCGCAGTCGTGGTTTCCATTGCGGTGAAACCAGGTGACATGGTTGTCACCGGGGATCGATTAGCCGTTTTGGAAGCCATGAAAATGGAAACGCAGGTGGTCGCACCCTTCTCAGGAAAAATCCGACAGGTCCTGACGATGGCCAATGTCCAGGTGGACACAGGCGCGCCACTGATCCAGATCGAAGCCACAACACAGGACGAGACGATTGTGCCGGCAGATCGGATCTGTTGGGGCACGTCCAAGGCAGACACAGTTTCGAGCCCACCGGTAACCTCTCAGAACACAACTGTTCTCACCCAACTTCGTCAGCTCTTATTGGGTTTCGATGTGGATCCCGCATCTACGCTCCGCAACCTTCTGTCCTGGAGCCAAAACAATCCGGATTGTGAGGAAGCACAAAAATCCGAAGACGAGATCCTGGCCATCTTTGTTGAGACTTGCTCATTGTTCCGTCGCGAACCGAATGTCAATCACCGGGCGAGCGCTGAAGAACCCGCCGCGGAAACTCTTTTCTTCTCCTATCTCCGCATGATCGAAACCAAAGGAGAGGGTCTTCCCGCCTGGTTTGTAGCGGCTCTCCAGAATGTCCTGAAGTTTTACGGGGTCCTGTCGCTCGACAGCACACCACGTTTGAAGGAAACTCTGCTGTGGATTTGTAAGTCGCACGCTCGCATCGATCAACACGTTACGGCAGTCGTCACCATTCTCGAACGTCGACTAAAGCATTCCTCGACGGAGAACAAGCCGACAAGCGAGCATTACCGGACGCTGCTTGACCGCCTCAGCAGCATCACACACGATATCTATCCGGCGGTCAGCGACCTTGCCCACGAAGTACGTTATCGGCATTTCGATCAGCCGATCTTCGAATCCGCACGCGCTCAAGTCTATGACGAGGCCGAAGAACACCTGGCAGCGTTAGCGGCGCAACACGACGCCCCTGATCGCCAAATGAGAATTCGTGCTCTCATCGAGTGTCCTCAACTTTTGGCGGGCCTTTTCGCCGGCCATTTTCCCGCGGCCGATTCTGAGTTCCGTCAGACGATGCTCGAAGTGCTCACCCGCCGCTACTATCGCATCCGGAAAATCGATAGTTTGAATCCATCCGAAGTGGATGGAGATAGCTGTGTAACCGCGGAATACGAATTTGAAGGGAAGCGAATCCACGTATTCGCTGTGTACTCGGAATATGCCGACGCATCTCATGCCGCGCAGGCAATGGCGTCGGCTTCAGCGTCGGTCTCGTCTGATCACGATGTAGTCGTCGACATCTATCTCTCCAAACGGGGCGAACTCGCGGAAGTCGAAGCTACAGAAGCGGACCTCAGTCGGATGATCAACAGCACTCCCTTCCCGCGTCCTCTGCGCCGGATTGTCATCTCGGTCGCTGGCATCTGTGAAAATCAGCGAATCAGCCAAATGCAGCACTTCACCTATCGTCCTAGCGAGAACGGTTATCGCGAGGAAACCCTCTACCGCGGTGTTCATCCTATGATGGGGAAGCGCTTGCACCTATGGCGCCTCAGCAATTTCAACATTCAGCGTCTCCCCTCTGTGGAGGACGTCTACCTTCTGCATGCCGTCGCCCGTGACAATCCTAAAGATGAACGCATGTTCGCGGCAGCGGAGGTCCGTGATGTAACTCCCATCCGCGATGATGCGGGTCATGTGGTCCGTTTGCCCCATCTCGAACGCATGTTTATGGAAGCTGTCGCAGCGCTGCGCTTGTATCAATCCCGGCGGCAACCCAGAGAACGGCTTTACTGGAATCGTGTATTCCTTTACGTCTGGCCGCAGTTGAACCTGCGTGCCGATGAACTGCATGCGATTGTCCATCGACTATTACCCGCAACAGAAGGCCTGGGCCTGGAGCAAGTCGTCGTTCGCGCGCGAATCCCGAATCCGTCTACGGGTCAGTTGCGCGATATGGTGATGCGCTTCTCGAGGCCGGCCGGTAGCGGCCTGCTCATTACTTTCCGTCCGGCAGACAAGCTCCTGCCGATGCGTTCCCTCAGCGCTTATGAGCAGAAGGTCGTTCGCGCTCGCCAGAGAGGCCTGACGTATCCGTACGAAATCATCAGGATGTTAACTCCTGAGAAGGAAAACACCCGCGCGGAGTTTCCTCCCGGTGATTTTGTCGAACACGACCTGGATGCAGATGGACAGCTGATTCCGGTGGATCGCCCGTACGGCGAGAATAAAGCCAACATCATTGTTGGCGTGATTCGGAATTTCACCACCCGATATCCAGAGGGGATGGAGCGGGTCATTCTGCTGGGAGATCCGAGCCGTGATCTCGGCGCGCTCGCCGAACCCGAATGCCGCCGCATCATCGCGGGTCTGGAGCTCGCAGAAAAGAAACACGTTCCAATCGAGTGGTTCGCGATCTCCGCCGGCGCGAAGATCTCCATGGAAAGCGGCGTCGAAAACATGGATTGGATCGCCAGGGTCCTGCGCTACATCGTCGATTTCACGCAGGGCGGAGGCGAAATCAATCTTCTTATCAATGGAATCAATGTCGGAGCACAGCCGTACTGGAATGCGGAAGCCACCATGCTCATGCATACCAGGGGCATCCTGGTCATGACTCCGAAGGCAGCCATGGTCCTGACCGGCAAGCGAGCTCTGGATTATTCAGGCAGCGTTTCCGCCGAAGACAACCAGGGCATTGGCGGATACGACCGCATCATGGGCGTCAACGGGCAGGCCCAATACTGGGCGCAGGACCTGAACGAGTCGTGCGACATCCTCTTCCGGCACTACGAGCACACCTATGTTCTGCCGGGCGAACAGTTCCCACGCCGTGCAGCCACAGCGGATCCAGTGGATCGTGATATCCGCGACTTTCCCCACAGCGAAGTTGGCGAGGAGGGCTTCGCCCGCATCGGTGAAATACTCTCGGACGATACAAATCCCGGGCGCAAGAAACCTTTTCATATTCGTCGCGTGATGATGGCCGCTGCCGATCAGGATCATCCGCCTTTGGAACGTTGGGCCGGCATGAGAGCCGCAGAAACGGCCGTCGTATGGGACGCTCACCTGGGTGGATATCCGGTGTGCCTCATCGGCATTGAATCCCGTTCGCTCCAACGCATGGGATTCGTACCCGCCGACGGCCCAGAGCAATGGTCTGCGGGGACACTCTTCCCACAGTCGTCAAAGAAGGTGGCTCGCGCCATCAACGCGGCCAGCAACAACCGTCCGGTAGTGGTGCTCGCGAACCTCTCCGGATTCGATGGTTCTCCTGAGTCGATGCGCAGATTGCAACTCGAATACGGCGCCGAAATCGGACGCGCTGTCGTGAACTTCAAGGGACCCATAGTTTTCTGTGTGATCTCTCGCTACCACGGCGGAGCCTATGTCGTGTTCTCGCGCGCGCTGAATGAACAGCTCGAAGTCGCAGCTCTCGAAGGCACATACGCATCGGTGATCGGCGGCGCTCCTGCGGCAGCCGTGGTTTTCGCCGGAGAAGTCGACACTCGCACCAAGAATGATGAACGGTTGCTGGCTTTGAACCAGACGATGGTTCAGGCAAGCGCCACGGAAAAGCGCAAATTTCGCGCCGAGTATGCCGAACTCTACAAGCAGGTGTATTCCGAGAAGCTTGGTGAGTTAGCTGGTGAATTTGACCGGGTGCATAGCGTGCATCGCGCGCTTCGAGTCGGCGCATTGGATTGCATCATTCCGCCGGCTGGGCTCCGGCCGTACCTGGTCGATGCTCTCGAACGTGGAATGAAGATTTCCAAAAAGCCCGTCGAGGTGGCTCAGGAACTGGAGGCCGCCTGAATTGAAATGCTGTTCATCAACCCCGGCAGATAGGAACAGTATCTATTGGCTGGAACAATCTCTGTCTGATGTGCCGGTAGAGGATGCTTGGCTCACGTCAGCAGAGTTGGTGACGCTTTCTCATCTGCGTTTCCCCAAACGCCGTGAGGACTGGCGCCTCGGGCGTTGGACCGCGAAATCCTGCATTGCCGCTTACCTAAAAATGTCCCGCGTGGCGCGGGAACTTTCCTGCATTGAGATTCGTGCTGCAGACTCTGGCGCCCCCTTCGCGGTCCTTCTGGACACAAATGCTACTTTCGCAATCTCGTTGACTCACCGTTCTGGAAAAGCGATGTGCGCGGTTGCGCCCGCCAACGTCGACATCGGTTGTGATCTGGAACTGATCGAGGAGCGCAGCGCGGCGTTTCTTTCTGATTACTTCACACCAGACGAACAGACTTTGGTCGAGCATACAGCTACCGATCGAAAGCCCCTTGTCCTGAATCTACTGTGGAGCGCAAAAGAGAGCGCATTGAAAGCGCTGCACACGGGCCTCCGTGCCGATACCAGGAGCCTCACGGTCTGCCCTTCGCCTGAAACAAAGAACCGATGGTCGAATTCACATCCCATCAGACTCCTCGAAACTGCGCCATCCACTTATGGAAGCAATGTCCCCACCTGGCAGCCGTTACAGGTCACGTTGGGCGACCATCGAGTTCTTCACGGATGGTGGATGGTCTCAGATCCGTTTGTTCGGACAGTCGTCTCCAAGGGCGACGCAAGGTTCCCCGAAAAGGATGAATCGCCCAACAGCAATCATTGAGTCAAACAAAAGAAACCGCGTGGTCTTGATCCGCCAGAAATACAAAGGCCTTCCAGTTCGGGCTCCTTCTTCCATTTTTGGTATCTTCATGGCTTCAAGAGCTTTATCGGAATTGTGTACATACGCTTTTGTGCTGTCGATGTGTTCCTGCAGGAACACTTTTCAGATTCATCCGAGCGGATTTAGCGGCAAGGCCCGGAGCCATCCCGACCCAATTGGAACATCGCCTCAAGCGCGAAACAAGATTCTCTGACAGGATCGTGGGCCGGCCCAACCTCGCCAGCCGACAATTCAAGGATCGGAAAAGATTGGTCGGGGAGAGAGGATTTGAATTTCCCTACCCGCACTAGCGGATTCTCGCGGACTCTTGCAAGTCTCTGACTTCAAAACGGTAACGACATTTGATGCGGCGAAGCGTTCGCACGTTCGGACGCATCTGGACACAAAACTTGCGAAAACATATCACCGAACATCGCCGCCGCACGCCGGTCATCTTCGCCGACCATGTGCGTGTACCCACTTTTGTTCCTCATCCCGAGCGTCATTCGCGGATCGTCATGTCCGAGCCGAGTCTGGCGCGTTTTTACCGGAATGTTTTTCGAATCCATTTCGGTGGCGTTATAGTGCCGGAACCCTTTAAGGCCCTTCTGCTTGATGCCTAGCCGAGCCAGTAAGGGATTCAGCCGTTTCTCCACCACTTTGGATTCGCGCCAAGGGCGACCTGTTCGTGAGACGAACAGTAAGCCTTCCCTCTTGTCGCCCAGGAACTGTCGCAAATGTTCCGCCAGTTGCGGCGAAATCGCGAAATCTCGCCAACCGGCGACAGTTTTTGGTTTCACTACATGGCCCAGGCTTTCAGACTGTCTGACTGAGATCACGCAATCGTCCAGGTGTATGTACCTGGCGTCGATCGCGCAGACCTCCGCCGGTCTCATGCCAGACTCTCCAAGAATCCAGAGAAATGTCTGGAACGGTTCGGTTGCCTCCTGGAAAATCGTCATGACCTCATCTGCTGAATATGGTTGAGCGTCGGGCGGTTCGCATTCCGGAAGAATCAGGTTGGCGAAAGGCTTGTGGTTGACGTAGTTCCAACTGATCGCCACGTCCCACATTGCACCCATTGTCGCCATGATATTCCGCACGTATTTTCCGCTAAGCCTAGTGGCGAGCAAGTCGGCAACATAGCTCTGGAGAACCTCGGTTGTAATATCCCGAAGTTCGATGTTGCCGAACGCTGGGATCAACTTCCCCTTCACGTGCCTTCCCGCCGTTGCCTGCGATCCGCCTTGCTTGTACGCGATTGGTTTGATCTTCTCAGACCATCGGCGGGCAAACTCAGCGAATGTGATTTGGTGTGTTGGGCGGTACTGGACCGAATTGATCGGTGCCAAAATTAGTTCCAATTCCCGGCTCGCCAAACGCTTGGTTGCGAAATCCTCCTTCGTGCCGAGAACCTTTTTCCTGTTTAACCGTTTTACGGTGCCGTCTGCGAGCACCACATCCTCTCGCCAGCGGCCCCGCCATTTACCATCCGCAAATGTTACGCTTCCCCTTTGGTATCGTCGCCGAGCCACGGAATTTTCTCCGGTCCGTTGGTCCGGTTGACTCGGCGTAAATTTTAGCAATTGCGGGGTCCTGCTGGTCTGCGATTTCCACATCTGAACCAATCAGGCCGTTTTCAACCTGCCTCATCGGCTCGAGCGTCAGATTCACACGGATCGATGAGCCCGTCTGCAGCCATTTGTGTGCTCTAGTCTCAAGAGTCACCAAAGTGTCTCCTCAACTCCTGCGCAGGAATCACGAACTGATAGCTCTTCCCTGCGCGAATAGTCAATCGCCGCTTTTCATCCTTGATTATTTCGCAACTCACGGACATCTCGAAGAAACCATGTTCCAGACCCTCTCGCATCTCAGACTGAAGTCGCATTAAGGCGCGCACGATTTCGCATGTTTCGGGATGAAGTAATTCGTTCATTTCGCGTCGACGAACGACAGATTGTCAGGAACGTTTTGGGCAACAGACGTTTCGTGCAGGGATTTCGACGGGCGATACCCTAACTGCTCGCGAACTTCCCTTCCGATCCGAATTGATGGCGCCTCCGCTCCTCTTTCTCCGCCGCCTCGACAATCGCCCTAAGTTGCTCACGTCGAATCTTCGCGTCTTTGGCAGGTGCGGCCAGTGGCCCCCAGTTGTAAGCGTCTACGTGAGTGCGGTCTGGTGCAACCTGTTCGCCCTGCTTACGCAAGTGCGGCATCTGTCGCTTTCGGGCATCGACTTCGCTTGCTCTTTCACCGGCGCCCGCGCTGGCTAAAATTACGTCCCTCAGTTTGCCAAGCTGAGCAGAACCCAGGTTCTTGCCCGCCTCAATCAATGCAGTCCATTCCGCTGGATGTCGCAGAATGATTTGGGCAATCGAAGGATGCACACGGCCGGCCGTCGCAAATAACGGAGCCTCCTGCGTTCCCAAAACCCGAGCTAGGGCTCGCAACTTATCGTCCTTCGGCGATCCGCAGGCACCGCGTTCCAGAAGACTCAAGTACATCGGGCTGACACCGGCCTCAAGCGCAACATCGCGCAAACTAACCTGTCGCCGCAATCGGGCTTGCCGCAGAAATGGCCCCAGAGTCCCATAGACGGTCACCTCGTCTGCGCGGACAGGGCTTTTGGGATCAAGTTTAACTTCGTAGAAAGTCGCGCTGCTTTCCGTCGATTTCGCTTTAGCTTGTTTCATCTGTACAAAAATATTGTACACACTTGCTAGTAAGCTGTATAGTTCTATTTTATGACGAAACGGAAGCGCGATATGTCACATGCTTGCTCAACAGTGGCCTTGGAGCGTGCGCGCCCATCCGGAACTGAAGTGTACGACCAGAGTACGAAGTTAGCGCCATTTTGCACCATCTGCGAGATTCCTGAGAATGTTGCCTCAATAAGTTACACGTTCTATTCGATAAGCACGACTTGGGACTCAAGTCAGAGTTGCCCTCGTAGAACCTTTATTGACACGGGTATGGCGATTGATGATGTCGAAATGTACGGCGTTTGTACGAGGCTCGTTTTCTTAGGCTCACGGCACCTCCAGGCTGGAGGTGCCCCCATTGGATTCTTAATGACTTTGCTGTCTCTTGAGATAGTTCGATACGAATTTCTGTGTCGGCTCCGTTGCGAGAGAGCCAAGGCGTCGTTATGGTCCAAAGCATCGCCCGATACCCTCGATGGTGAAGTTGTTGTAGAATGTAGAGTATGCTACATTTGTGCTGTGATGAAAACAGGAAAAATCATCGACTCTCATCTGAGCCGCCGCTTCGGGTCTTTACTTCGAAAAGCGCGTGAGGACGCTGGTCTTACCTTGCGAGAATTGGCACGCCGCGCAGGGATCGATCCGACGCACCTTTCTAGATTGGAACGAGGCTTAGTCGGCCCACCACCGTGGCCCAAAATGGCCGGAATTATTCGTCACCTGCCGTTGTCACCATTGGCACGGTCAGTAAACGAATGGGGAGGAAACGTAGCACGCAGTGCAGCGTTGAACGCGGCAAATCAGACTCTGACGCTGCTTTTGGCTGTTCCCGCAACTGACTTTGAGGACCATGCATGGTGCGAGAGTGTAAAGGACACTCTGGATTCCTGCATTGGAATCGTTGAAAGGAAAATGTCGAAGAAATGAGGAACCGCTCGAAAGATGATATAGCAACGATTTTCAACACTGACCAGTACCCCGCTGCCAGCGTCCACTGGCAACGGGGGGTCAACCGACACCCGGCAAGCCAGGTATCTATGGTTCGACAGACCAATTATCGGCTTGCCAAAACTGGAAAGGCAAGTCAAAGGATCGACCAGCCTTTCTGAGAGAGGATGAGTCGATGGAATCCCTCAGCCAGGAAAAGTTTTCTCCCAGTTTCAAGGACAGCGAAGTAGAGAGTTCAGTTGACGCTGCCATTTCGTCAGAGCTCGTGACTCCCCGTCAGGATATTGCGATGCTGGGGGAGCCCGTCGTGAGGATACGGCCTATTTCAGCGGCCACAGTGAAGGTGTATGCACGGCATAGACGTGGCTGTTCTAAAGAAGGCGACCCCCAGTGCAGAACTTGCGGTTGTCCGAAGTGGATCTATGAGAACTATGAAGGCAAGGATCGCCGCTTTAGCGCAAAGACCCGCAGTTGGAGCAGGGCGGAGGTAATCCGCCAAGAGATTGAGGACTTGCACGATCCAGTTAGACTAGAACTCAAAAAACTGAGGGAGCGTAACGAGGCGAAGCGAATCCTTCTTCATGATGCGGCTGATTCCTACCTAGCTGACATCTGCGCGAGACACCTCTCCCGTTCGACCGAAAGCAAGGCTCGGTTAACCGTTGCCAAGCGCCTCTTACCCTGGTGCGATCGGAACCACCTGCGTCATCTCGATGAATTGACAGTTCCGCAACTCACGAAATGGCGGTCGACCTGGAAGCTCTCTCCGCTGTCGAGCCAGATTGAGCAAGAACGAACGGTAGCTTTCCTTTGGTTCTGCGTGCGGCAAGGCTGGCTGGGGGGGAACCCGGCGAAGCTCCTCAGCAGAATCAAAGTGAAACGCACGCCCACCGATTATTACCCTCGTGACGAGTTTGAGCAGATCATCAAAGCGACATACCGCTTTCCCCGCCACAGGACCTCTAAATTTGCAGATAAGTTGATTTTCCCGCTGCTCCTTCGGACGATGGTGCTGTTAATGCGCTGGAGTGGGCTGCGCATCGGAGACGCCGTCAACTTGGAACGATCGCGCCTGATTGGTGACAAGATTCTTCTCTACCAAGGCAAGACCGGGGAACCCGTTTTCGTCCCGCTGCCTCATGAAGTCGCCGAGTCATTACGCAATTTGCCGTCTTTGGAAGGCACGGCCAACACACGCTTTTTCTTTAGGTGCACCTGCTGGTCCAACAAGCAAGCAATGGATCTGTGGGGGAGAGCATTCCGAAAGCTATTTCGAATTGCGAATATTCGCCTCGCAGACGGCACGCCGAAACGCTGCCATTCGCACATGCTCAGAGACACTTTCGCGATAGAAAATCTTCTTGCCGGTGTTCCTCTGGACCAGGTTTCAATTCTGCTGGGACACTCGAGTATCAAGACCACCGAGCGGCACTATTCCCCCTGGGTACGGGCGCGCCAGCAGCAACTCGAAGAAAGTGTTGAGAGAGCGCACGCGGTGCAGGGAATCACAAAATCGGCGGCGGCGGTGCCGTCTGTCGATAAAGCCAACAAGCCCGCCGATAGAAATCTGAAGAAAACATCAAGCTCTACTACTTCAGTGCGCAGGCCAAAACAGAAGTGGTCGCCTTCTCGCTCAACCGGGGTTGATCCGAAACGAAGCGCAGCGGCGAAGCGCGCGTGGGTAACGATCCGAGCCAAGCGTAAGGCGGCACGAACGGCGCCCATTCGCAGATCGAAACTGGAGGCTGCATGAGGCAAATGTATGTGGCGGTGCACGTTACGTGACTGAGAAATAACGGACCCACCACAGCAAGGGAAAGAACCTAAAACCGAACGGAGGAGCTATGAAAGCGCCAGGTATAAGGGCTAAGAAAAGCGGCACGAAACTGAGACGCGGCGCAGCGCTTGAGGTGATGACATACCCAAGGCGTACGACCAAGTCAGTTATAGTTGAGGCGGCACGAAGGGTGAAACGGTCTGTCTCGTCATTCATGCTATCCGCATCACTAGAGAAAGCAGCGAACATTTTGGGCCGCAAGGTCAGGGACTTGGTACCAGCAGATGAGTTGAGACAATACCAGAAGTCCGCGACGACTTCGCATACACGGAACATCCGCTCGGATGGTCCCGGCCAGCACACCGTTGATGCTAAACGTAGCGCGGCGGCTAAGCGTGCATGGATTACTATTCGTGCCAAGCACGCTCTCACGGGTCTCACGAACATCTCTTGCGGAGGATTGTTTCCGGCGAAAGCAGACGAAGCCAGATCCAACATGTGAGCTTTATGAGGAAAACTGAGGCTGGTTAACCGCGACGTCCTAGACGCGTATGAACGCGCTCTGCGACACTTTCGGGCACGCGAAGCGTGCAATAGGCACGTTTGAACCGACGTTCTGGACGGTCAAGCGTGATTACGCCTGGTTCGTCGCGGAACAGCGTCCGAACGACGGTCTCACTAAGGTGCCATTTTTTCGCAATCTCGTGAACCGTGTAGTGAATCTCAAATGCACCCATTCACAGCCCCTAACTAAGTCAGTTTTGCTCGCTCGCATCCAGCTTTACTGCCCGTTGCGCCTTGCGATTTTCTTTCCAATACCTACTAAGCCAACTACATTGACCAGCGCAAATCGGCTGAAAGGCGACAGCCAAGCGCCATGAATATTGCTCCCCTAGTCGCTCTCAGGTACGCTTGGCTCTAATCGTCGCCCAAGCTCTCTTTGCTGCCGCGCTGCGCTTTTGATCAACCCTACAGGTGCGATACTGTTGCAGTTCCTCGGGCGGGACAAGATCTGCCATCTGGCACCCCCGAAGCCGCGCTGCCTCAGCGAGGGAAGACAAAATCATGAACGAACTCAGCGGCCGGTTAACGTCGCGCGCTGCGCCGACCAACACTTTTTTCGTGGTCGGCCTCGGGTACGTCATCACTTGAGTCGCTGCTCCGCGCTTTAGTACCGCGCCCTTCTTTCTTGCTGCAACACCAGGCGCTTTTGTGTCCATATTCCCTCCTACTGATTTAATGTTTCGCCCAACTGCTCGAGCGGACGACCTCGAATCCAAATCGAACTTCATAGGCATTACAAGCACCCTGGCAAGCGGTCGACGAGAACACCGGACAGTTGCAGAGTCGCGCAATCGACGGACAGGCGGCAGCGAAGCCCTTGATTGCTCCTTGCCGAGCGCCCTGGAGAATTTTGCGATGCGGGCGGCGTACTCATGGGGGCCATCTCCGGTTGCTTTCCAGAAGGCCAAAGTTTCCTTGTCCGGAAATGACAAATTCAAAACCTTGCCGGGCTGCGGCGACTTGCCAACCTTCGGCATTCCTTTCCTTTCCTGGTTCTTCTCTTCACGTTGTGGTCACAAGGAACCAGTGGGCCAGGTTCTAAACGCGGGGCCTGATTGGCACTATTCCTGTCTTTCGAGGAATTCGTTCGCGATTTTCCCTGACACTCATAATTCGTTCCGCAGTGGACATCTTTGGCTGTTGCACCTCTGCGCTCGGCTTGGCGAGGCGTGGTTCCTGGTACGTCATTTTGCAGTAAACCAAGTACGTCAAGCGGACATCTCCGAGGCAGTATTGCGCAATGGCCTGCAGGTCTCGAATCGCCCACCACTGCGCCACGTCCATACCGTGTGCGCTTTTCTGACCGCATTGAAGCGCGGCGCCAAGTGCGTCGAGAGATACGAATTTCTTAAACGCCCAGTTGGACCAAACCTGCATCGAATCCCACACGTCGGCGGTGTAGAACTTGCGCAGGTCTATGGTGCGACTTGGGCGAATGCCCAGAATCCAGGACCGTTGGCGAATGAAGGGAATGTCGAACTCGTGTACGTTGTGGCCTACGATCACATCCGTCGGACGGATCGTGGCCCAAAACTTGGTCAGGATATTCACTTCATTCTCGTCGGTAATAGCTAGTTCCTCGAGCTGGGTGCCGTCGTCGATCAGCATGCCGACACACACAACGCGGCCAGTCAGGGCATCCAAAGCGCCTTTTACAAGGTTAGGATCGAGCGTCACCGTTTCAATATCCACCACCACAGTGCGCCTGAACTGTGTCGATTGCGCCCTTTCGTCCATATACTTCTCCAAATCGAAGTGCCGTCGGCGCCAATTGCCTATGTGCCAGCGCCTGTGGGATAAAGTCCAAGAGGCTCGGCACATCGGCTGGCTGGAAATCCGCAACAGCAGTCTCTAGCCTCGTTTTGCCAGGGCCGACGCTGAGAAATATAAATGAGATCACTTGACAATGTCAAGCAATCGTAAAAGTCGCGCGTCTGGAAATTTCGATCCCGCACAGTGGGTGTCGCAGGCAGAGGCTGCTGAGATGCGGGGGGTAACTCGCCAGGCGATTGGCGACTTGCTGAGAAAGGGGCGTTTCGAGACGTTGTCGATTGGAGGAAAAACCCTGTTGAAGCGTTCCGAGGTTGAGGAATTCACTCCTAAACCCCCTGGCCCTGCACCAAAAAAGAAGCCTCCGAAACGACGCAAGCGTACTTAGCTATGGGACCACCTTCCTCGTCGCAAAAGCCACTCTTGAGAACGGATCTCTAAGCCTCCTTCAACGTCCTCTCTACGGCTTGCGATGCCAGCGTTGCTCGCGTTGCCAGTATTCGATAGCGGTTTGGATGGCACGCTCAATCCTTGCTCCTCTGCGACTGAAGCCAAGCGCGGCAACCATTTCGCTTATGATCTGGTCGCCGGTTCTCAACTCGGGTGCGTTCGATGGAACGCAGCAGTTGTGCCTAGGAGCCGACATTGTTTATGGAATCATTACACTCATCATCCAGTAAACGAGCGGCTAACGCCTGTCAGCTTCAGTGATCCATATCACATCCCTCAGTGATGATGAGACCATCGGTGCTACAAGCCTATACCGAGAATGGAGGGGAAGGTCGCCATCGCGAGGTTGGCGAACGAGTTTGGTGAGTCGTATCTTTACCTCTCTTCGTGACATGTGCCTGTGGAAGAGCAGGCTGGTGAGGTTCGTTTGCCCGTTTCCTTTTCCTATTCCGTCATCACAAGACTCCCCCGCAATCGTGTCTGGAGCTTGTTCGGAGACATCAAGAACTGGTCCACGTTCTCCGACATGCATTCTGATCTGCGTTGGGAGGATGTGCCTTGGGCTGAGGGAAGTGCGCTTGTCGGGCAATTGAACTACCCGATTGTGGTTTCCGGCAGATACCTAATAAAGAAGCACGACCCTCCGTACTGATTCGATACCTGTCCCAAACGAGGGATGCTGGATTTGCGACGGAGAAGACGATCACTATGGAGGAACTACGAAACGGGACGCTGATTCGCGTCGAAGCATATGTCGTCGGAGAACCCGTGATGCCGGGTGGCGCGTCAACATTCTTGCGAAGTCTCACTTCGCGGTGGTTCGATGAGTTTGCTCACTTCTGTGATGACCAGCACTCTTCTAAGTAGCAAGGGCTTGCTTGTTGAAACATCGCCATATCATTCATCTACTATCACGAA
>Ga0335079_10000648_pt1 | contig 39832 bp, 29 predicted proteins | sample Lox_Sample_33_FD_206719 | JGI IMG/M metagenome (GOLD analysis project Ga0335079, IMG submission 206719) | Soil microbial communities from Loxahatchee National Wildlife Refuge, Florida, United States - Lox_Sample_3.3 | ecosystem: Environmental > Terrestrial > Soil > Wetlands | place: USA...
CTTCATTCCGGGGATTGCGGCAGTAATCATCATCCATTCGTTCTTCAATCATTTCTTCCTTCCACCGGTGCTCGAAACGCTCTTCTTCATTATCGCGCTTCCGGCGGTCTTTGTGACAGTCTTCAAGCAGAGTGAGCGCTCAACACGGGAATGGCTGGGTGTCGGCCTGGACGCGGACATGGAACTGCTGCATGTCATCACCACCGGCAATCTCTCCGATTCCAATATCGGCAGATACCTCCATTCCCTTCGTGAGAAATTTCCCGGAGAAATGATTGCCGACATGATCTGTCTCCTCCGGCTCCATACGGAACTTGCCCTGCGCGCCAAGGGCATACTCATGATGCGGAATCTGGGGTTCAGTGAAGCACCCGATCCCGAGATACGTGAAAAATTCCAGGAGCTTCGTTATCTTGACAAGAGTCTCGGGGCGACAGGCAAGCTGGCTATTGCTCCGTTTCTGCACACGAGCAGCCGCGATCTCTGGCAGATCTACATGATCGAGAAGTGACGGCATCCCGAGCCACGTATTGAAAAATATCGACACAGTGCATAACCAACATATCCATGACTATTGACCCGAAACTTCCTGAAGGAGCGCTGAAATTCCCGGAGCTCGTCGACTATGCGACCGGTTCCATCGTCAGCAAACAGCTCATCAAACGCGAATCGGGCTCTGTGACTGTATTTTCATTTGATAAGGGTCAGTCGCTGAGCGAACATACCGCCTCGTCAGATGCGCTGGCGTATGTTGCAGAGGGAACGGCGGAATTCTCTATCGGCAGGAAAGTGACCAGCGTCCGGAAAGATGAATTCATCATCCTTCCGGCAAATGTGCCTCACGCGGTGAATGCGATTGAGAAGTTCAAGATGGTGCTTGTGATGATGAAAGCGTGATCTGCCCTTTTCGCATCCGGGGAAGATACGACAGCGTGTTCCAAAAACAATGAAGCCGCAGGGAGCACCTCTGCGGCTTCATCAGAATCCTCCCCAAAACTCTTTACCAGCCGGTAAACACGAGGGAGGTGTTACCCACCGAATCCACGCTGCATACCGCCGTCCAGCTGCCATTCAGCGTTGAGGTACCCGTGAATTTCGCCGTTGCACCGCTTGCGCTGGTGACAGCGTACGTGCCGTTATTGTCGGACGCCATCTTCGACGGAATGGTATAATTGTTGTACGTCCCACCGCCGCCGCCCATCGTTGAGGGGCGGATCTTGTACTGGTACGCATTTGCGGCAACGTTGATCAGACTCGAGACCACGCCGTCTTTATTTGCCTGCGTGCTGTGTGCGGAGAACTGTGAGATCCCGACTGCAATCGCGATACCGACCACGATGACGCCGAGGATGATGAGGAGTAGTTGCTGTTGACCCATGACCTTATTCCTTCAGTGGTTTTCTATTCGTGAATTACATTCATTCACCCACATGATAACCGCTTCCTCCCCGAAAATCAATCGGCATTAGTACGCGATTTGCCGGTTTCAATAAACCGCAGAGACGCGTACTACTACGGGTAAGCACTATTTTCTCATGATTGAAAAAGTGCTCGAATACTGTCGTTAGACCGATTAGAGAACTGACAAGTCTTCTCTCCCGGCATCATGAACATGCGCACTGAGTTTTGAATTATTGGAGGAGTTTCATTAGTTTTCGTGCACTATACCGGCCTTGTTGGATGGAGAGTTCTCAAGAACTCACGACAAGAGAACCGGTACGAATCGAGAACTGCAAAAAGGGATACCTCCATGCTGGTCATCGTGAAAGAATCCGGCCGTGAAATGAGCGCCGAAGCTGCAGAAATTTTCGCAAACAGGTTGCGAAAGAAACCCAATCTTGTCGTCGGATTTGCAACGGGGAGTACGCCTGTCGAACTGTACAAGCTCCTGATACGGATGCACAAGCAGGAGGGTCTCGACTTCTCCAAGGTCACGACATTCAACCTTGACGAATACGTGGGCCTGCCGCCGTCGCATCAGGCGAGTTATGCCAGGTTTATGCGGAAGAATCTGTTCGAACATCTGAATATACCGGAGCACTCGATCCATCTGCCCGACGGAATGGCTGATGATGTTGATGCATATTGTGACTGGTACGAGGGTGAAATTCAGAAGGCGGGCGGGATTGATCTGCAGATTCTTGGGATCGGTGCAAACGGCCATATCGCATTCAATGAGCCGGGATCATCTCTCGGCTCACGCACGCGGATCAAGACGCTCGCCGGCACGACGCTTCGCGATAACGCACGGTTTTTCAAGAGCAAGAAGGATCTGCCGAAATACGCCATCACCATGGGGGTAGGAACAATCATGGATGCAAAAGAGATTCTCCTTCTGGCAAGCGGGACAGGCAAGGCCGACGCGTTGCGCGCCGCAGTGGAAGGACCGATCACGGTACAATGCCCGGCTTCCATCGTTCAGCTTCACCGGAAGGTCTTCATCGTTCTCGACAGGGACGCGGCATCAAAGCTGGCCGGATCGTATCCCGATTCCTGGCATTCATCACTCCTGCTCGAGCGATAGAACGATTTTATTTCTCGCCCGTCTTCGAGGTTCTGTGCGCGATGTAGATGATGTGCGGGAAGGGAATGTAGTCCCAGAGGTGGAATGTGGCAGTGGAAAACCCGAGCGACCGCAAAGCCTCCTTTAATTCCTCCTGGCTGTAGTAGTAAACTTCCCCACCCATCGTCATGGCTTTGTCGAGAAGTTTGGTGAAAAGCACTTTCCACTTTTTCTGGGTTGAGATATCTTTGATGAAGAGGACGCCGTTTTCCTGGAGATGCGAAGCGACCCATTCGAGGATCTTCCTGCGTTGTTCCGGCTCTACATGATGAAGGAGATCAAGCATGATAACAACCTGCGGTTTCATTTCCGGCAGGTCCCGGGTGACGTCCCCATTTCGAAATTCAACGTTTGAGAGGTTGAGCTTCTGTGCAGCCCGACGTGACAGCTCAATCCGTTTCGGATTGATGTCGATCCCGAGAATATTCGCATTCGGCCTGAAGCGGGCAGAGTAAAGATCAAACAATCCGATCCCCGACCCGAGATTCATGATCAGCCCATCTTCCGGAAGATTCGAGAGGATATCCGACATGATCAGACGGATGATCGTGAAGCGGATGAGAAGGTAGATCCGCGTGACCCACGAATCGTAGGCAAAGAGAACCTGAATGAAGAACCTGAAGTTCATTTCACCCGAACGCTACTCGAATCCGGTTGGCCGGATATTTCATAGACTCTCCCCGTCGACGTGGAATCCCTGAGCCGGAAGATCCCGGGCAGTGCCTTCGACCACTGGTCCTGGAGGCTTCCCTGATGTGTGAAAAAAAATCGTGCTTTCGATTCTGAGATCTTCCGCAAAAACGATGCGCGCTGATTCTCTTCGACCATCACCACCGTATTCTGAAGTTTGCTCCCAAACAGCGTGTACACGTACGGCATGTCATTCGTGAATGCTATCGTCGTACCGCCTTCCAGCTGATCGATCCAGCGATAGCGGGGATCGAAGACTTCGCCGAGTGTTCGTTCTGCGGGAGGCATCCGCAATACCTGGAGGATGCGCTCTGGCGGAAACATGGCGTGTGTCGCACTGAAGTAGATTGAAACCAGCAGCGTTATGAGCATCACCACCCGAATCACCTGACGGATCGGGACCGGAGTTATTCGTTCCGTGAGAAACATCAACGCTATGGCTCCGAGTGCAGCGATAAAGATCGTATATCGCGACCACCAGTTCTGCGGCTGGACGAGGAAGATGACAACGAACGGAATAATCAGCAGCCAGAGATACTTTTTCATTTTGAATGTTGCGTAAACCGTCAGGATCACGATCGCGGGGAATTCAAGAGCGATCCACTGCAAACCGAGGCCGCCGAGCCGCTGATCATAAACAGTCACTTCGGGTTCTGATGTCCATGAGGTCCAAATCTGCTGCCACATGGGGAGATTTCGTATCTGTTCCGGAGTGTTAGCATTATTGTACAGAACCTCCTGAGGTGTACCGATGCCGTGAACGATCTCGTGTCCTGCCAGGGTGATGGTGAAGGGATGAAACGGATTGCCGTAGAGAACCTGGTTTCGGAGATACCAGACAGATCCCAGCGCCAGAAGAGGAAGACATACAAGGACCATTCTTTTCAGGACGTCGGATGCAGTAAGTTTGCCCGTCAACATTCCCCGCACGAGCAGAAGCACAAGGATTAGCAGGACGATTCCCGTATATGGCAGCGCGGAATACTTCATTCCCATTGTGAATCCTGCGGCCAGAGCACTAAGAGAAAGATATTTGGTCTTCCCTTCAGCTTCGAACAGGAGCAGGTAGTAAAAGGATATCAGAAACATCGAAGCAAATGCCACATCGATATACGTCGTTCTGCATTGAACCAGGACAATGGGCGTCAGAAAGAAGAGCATTCCTGCGGCCGCAGCATTCGCTTTGCTGCAGCCGAGCCGGCGGGCGATTCCGGCGGTAGCAAGCACGCCCCCGAAACAAAAAACGAGCTGTGCTGCATCGATGAATGTATCATTCTTGAGGAAAAGTAGCATCCAGGTCGAAAACAACTCCGTGTTATGGGGGTAGACATTCGACCAGATGTGAAATGGCAGTTCGTGAATCCTCCCGTCTTGTATCCATCCCGCAGCCGATACCATATGATACACCAGTCCGTCCATATCAAATATCGGAAAGAGATACGCCAGAAAGACAATCCACAATACTTCCGCGAGACTCAGGATAAGGAATACGAAGCCCCACGAATCGTGCATGATATCCGCAAAGCTGGTTGCAACCAGTCGAATCCCTCTCGTTGGTACTGGATTGAGACGGCGCTTTTCAACAAACAGGACAACACAAATTGCAAGCACAATTTGGCACACAAGGACCGCCGGGACGGTCAGTCGCTGCAGCAGGTACCCGGTGATAAGGAGACAGACAACAACTGCGGAGACAAAAAAAAGAATGATGGACAGGAGTGATTCCAGCACACCGTCGATCCCGAAGATGCGGGTGAGATAGAGGGAAATGAGAGAGAAGAGAAGAAATGAACAGCCAAAGAGGACTTCATTCATGACCGGAAAATGTACTCCTCCGCGGGTTCAAAAGCAAACACCGAAATGAGTCTCATTGTTTTTCACCAATGACCAGAGGTGGTCCGGTCACGGTGAACTTCGCGGTGAGAACACCCGGTGTCGAAGCATCTTCCTGTCCGCTGAAGAAGGGTTGCTTTCCTCCGATACTCAATTCAAATTCTCCCGGTTCCTCTACACGAGCGTTGCCCGCGTCAATTACTGAGAGCTGCCTGGGAGAAAGTGCGAAGAAGACTGTTTTCACTTCTCCGGGATTCAAAAAAATTTTCCGGAATCCCTGCAGTGAACGTGTCGGAACAGGAATGGATGCTCCTTTGATCGCAACGTACAGCTCCACGACCTCGCTCCCCGCCCGAGTGCCGGTATTCCGGACAGCAACGGCGACATGTATGCTGTCGCCGGTTTGAACACCGCCGGGAAGCCAGAGATGTGAATACTCAAATGTCGTGTAGCTGAGACCAAAACCGAACGGATACAGCGGCTCACCGGTAAAGTACCGGTAGGTCCGCCCCTCCATCCGGTAATCGGAAAATGCAGGAAGCTGCCCGATCGACTTATAAAATGTCACCGGCAATCTTCCTGACGGATTGTACTCTCCAAAGACAGCATCGGCAATGGCATTGCCCGCCTGCTCGCCCGGATACCACGCTTCGATGATCGCCGGAACGTGCTCTGCGGCCCAGTTGACCGCCAGAGCACTACCGTTCAGCAGAACGAGAACAGTCGGTTTCCCCAGCGCCGCAATCGATTCAAGCAATTCCTCCTGAGGGCGCGGCAGGTCAAGATCCGTTCTATCTCCTCCGGAAAATCCGGGAATGTGGATATCCATCTCTTCACCTTCCAGCCGAGGAGATAGCCCGAGGCAGAGGATGATGGCATCTGCTTTCCGAGCGGCCGCCATCGCTTCTTCACGGAGATCAGGTTCCGGGTTTGACCAGACGAAACGAATGATCGCATCGGGACGCAGGTGCCGGTACTCGATCCTGAGCCGGTGCGGCTTGCCCGCCTTGAAATCAACGTCCTTCCATGATGTCTGGAGCTCGTGACGGCTGTCGATACCCACAACCAGCGAATCATCGAGATAGAGCCGGCCCTCGCCAACCGCTGTAAGACCAATTGAATATTTCCCGGAATCAGGTACACTGACAACGCCCGACCATCTGACACTGAAGGTATCTGCATTCAACTCAGGCATTGCCGGCTGGTCCCACCAGTTGAAATCAACAACAGAATCAATTCGTTCGACTACTGGTTTGCCGTTGAAGCTGTTGTTGCCGAAATATTCTGCTGTGAGCCCTGTACTTCCGCTCACTGAAGTAAGGTATCGGGACGGAATAGTTTTTGGCGAGGGCATATTCTCGGCGACTTCGCACCCGCGCGCATACAGAATTTCCGTGCTGGCCCCGACATACTTCCGAATACCTTCCAGCGGCGTGACAGGATGGGCCGGCGTGCCGTTGTAGTTGCCCAGCAGGAGTTCCGCGTCGCTCGCATTTGGCCCGATGACTGCTATGGAATGCAGATTCTTTTGAAGCGGGAGAGTTTTCTTCTCGTTCTTGAGCAGAACAATAGACTCGCGTGCTGCTTCACGCGCCAGACTGATATGCTCATTGCTCTCGACAGCCGTCATGCCTATGGTATCGTATGGCACCGAGCCGGGCGGATCGAACATTCCCAGCCGAAATCGTGCACGGAAGAGCCGCTTCACCGCGCGATCCACAAGGTCTTCTCCCACAAGACCCTCCCGGACTGCAACACCCAGGCTGTCGTACGTTTCGCCGCAGTTCAGATCGGTTCCTGCTTTCAGAGCCATTGCAGCGGCCTCAGGAGCTGTCTTCACAACCTTATGCGTGGTGTAAAAATCCATGATTGCCCAGCAGTCGGAAACAATATACCCCTCAAACCCCCACTCATTGCGGAGAATTTTCTGAAGAAGCTCATCACTCCCGCAGCACGGGAGTCCCCGGAACCGGTTGTATGCACACATCACCGACCACGCATGGCCTTCCACCACCGCTGCCCGGAATTGCGGAAGGTAGGTATCACGCAGGTCTCGTTCATCGACGATCGCATTGAAGGTATGTCTGTCGGGCTCGGGTCCGCTGTGCACTGCAAAATGTTTCGGTGTCGAAATCGTTTTCAAATAGCGTGGATCATTTCCCTGCATGCCCGTGACGAATGCGACTGCCAGTTGTCCGGAGAGATACGGATCTTCGCCGAATGTTTCCATTCCCCTTCCCCACCGCGGATCGCGGAAGATATTGATATTCGGAGACCAGAATGTCAGACCTTCATAAATGCCGTGCCTGTCCTTGCGCAGCGCATCGTTGTATTTTGCACGCGCCTCATCGCTGATGGCAGTTGCAACTTCATGCATCAGGCCGGCGTTCCAGGTCGCAGCGAGACCAATCGACTGGGGAAAGACCGTGGCGCGACCCGCACGCGCTACGCCATGCAGTGCTTCGTTCCACCAGGTATACGCGGGAATACCGAGGCGCGCGATTGCAGGGGCATCATACAGCATTTGTCCGACTTTCTCATCGAGAGTCAGCCGATTCACCAGGTCGTCGACCCGCTGATCAAGAGAAAACCCGGTGTTTTGAAAGGCCATGCCTGGCAACGCGGTTTGCGCCCTGCCCGTTGAAATCAAAAAGAAGAACGCGCCTCCAAGAGTGAGGACGGACAGCAAGAGTCTTTTCGCTCGAATCATTGCCGTAAATTGTCTGTGGGTGAATTTCGTCATCATGAAAAATTCATCAAACCAAAAAATCATCGATCCGAAATCCCGGGAATATACCGATTTTCCGCATCGGATTTCAAATTGAATAAAAAAACCCCAACCTTGTTCAGATTGGGGTTTGGAAATCAGAATCAGAAATTACTGTTTACTTCATCAACACCATCTTGCGCACCTGCGTGAACGACTTTGCGGGATGGGCGGTACTTACTGCAACCAGGCGGTAGAAATAGACGCCGCTCGAAACATTCGAGGCATCCCACCTGATGCTCTTGTATCCCGCATCCTCCATGCCGAGCAGTACGGTCGAAATTTCTGCACCCGTCACACTGTAAATCTTCAACGACACATTACTCCGTTCGGGAAGAGAATACTCAATATCCGTACTGGGATTGAAGGGGTTGGGAGAATTCTGTGCAAGAGCATAGAAAGCGGGCAGGCCCGTGCTCTGTCCCTGTTCTTCATCTCCCGGAGTAACCGGCGGCATCTCGTCTGTCGGAACGATACGTATTGCCGCCGGTGAATTTGACGACGAGGATGAGCTGAGTATGAGCTTCCCGTCCTCACTGACTTTCACCCAATATCCCATACCCGGTCTGATAACATCAGCAGTGCGATAAGTTCCATCATACCCGAAGAACTTTGATGTGATGATCCCCCACGGTATACTCATGATCGTTCCTACCGGAACCAGAGTACCGATCGAACCGATCATATTCCACCCGGCGGTGACTGGTATTGTGTCGCTCGTAAGATAGTATCCCGTCATTGAAACGGATTGGGCTGACGGAAACTTCAGCCAGTAGCCGTTTCCGTTTTCCAGGACCGGGGCAATCACATAATTTTTTTGATAGATGAATGCATAGCTTGACGCTGTTGGATAGAGAACGGATTTATGATAATCTGCCACCGTCATTGGAATACTGACCATATTCCATTTTTCCGCAACGGCATACTGCTGCGTTGTGGCAAGCGATGCAACAGTTTCCTGCGACGGGATACTTCGATTCCCGTGAATATCCACAGACACGATGCAGTAGTAGTTGACCGCCCCCTGAACAGGAGAGTTGTCGACAAGCATGGTATCGGACGTTTGTGCGATTCTGGTTCCGGCACATGGTGTGAAGCCACACGTTGTGGAACGGTGGATTTCGTAGAAGGCAAGATCCGGATCTGCAATATCTTTGGACCAATGTAGATCAACGGCGGTTCCGCTGACAATCGATACTGCAGGCGAAGGGGCCGACCCCGGCGGCAGATTATCAACAGAATACCCGCTCACAGGATTGGAATCCCAGCTGTGGCCCGTGTAACCGTCGGCCCTGACCATGAAATAGCTGGCTGCGGTTCCCTGAGGACCGGAGTCGGACAGGGTGGGCGCCGCGTAGGAGTACGCCGCGAGCTTCTCTGCATTCACCTCCCCCACATTCTGCCAGTAGATCGTATCGGAAATTCCGTCGACCATCATAAGCTGCCTGAATTCCGGTTTGAATAATCCGAGTGCTTTTGCCGCAGAAGCATTCACTCCCCTATAGATATTATAATAGTAGACGGAATTCAGCTGCGGGACATCATACGCTGATGCCAGCCAGAGAACATAGACCTGGCCTCCCTGGTCATTCGGTACATCCTTCACTTTGGTGATAACCGGAGAAGGATCTCCCGGGAACTTCGCAAGAAATCCGTCATTTGATCCGGAATTTGTAAGTGTCGAATTACCGAAGGACATACTCGTGCTGGTAAATGTTCCGCAGATGTATACATCACCTGACGGGTCGACAGCGGTACCGGTCGAAGATTCGAAGGCAGAACCGGGGGCACCTTTCGCCCAGACGGGGTTTCCCGAGGGACCGTATTTGGCAAGAAACATGTCGTAATTCCCGCCGTTGATCAACGTGGTGGATCCGAATGATATACTCGAGCTGGAATAATATCCGGAAATATAAATGTTCCCGGATCCGTCGACACCGATGGAGGTCGCGACGTCCTCGGCCGCGCCGCCCGTACTTGTCGCCCACAGGCACGTTCCCGCGGGATTGTACTTCACGAGAAGAACATCCGACCAGCCGGCGGATCCGGCATTGGTCAGTGTCGTTGAGCCGAAGACGACTGTCGGGCTTCCGAAGTATCCGGCAACGTAGATATTTCCCGAGGGATCAAGTGCGATCCCATAGCCGACCTCATTGTTCTGACCGCCTACACCGCGGACCCACAGGACGGATCCCGTAGGCGCATACTTTACGAGGTAGAAGTCCGTGCATGCGACTTTTGTCAACGTTGTAGACCCGAAAGTAATCGAAGGGCTCGCGAATCCGCCGGTCATATACACATCGCCCGATGCGTCCGTGCCCAGAGCATACGCATAGTCGTTGCTGATGCCGCCTGCGTTCGTTGCCCAGAGGACGCTGCCGGTCGGCCCGAACTTCACCAGAAAGAGGTCACACCCTCCCACCGATCCCGCGTTCGTCAGCGTAGTCGAACCAAAGGTTATTGCTGAGCTCGAAAAGTTTCCTGCTGCGTACACGTTTCCGTTTGCATCAGGAGAGACAGCCGTTCCCGCGTCGTCGGCCGATCCGCCGGCACTCAATGCCCAGAGGGAATAACCGGAAGGGGCATATTTCGCGATGAAGAAATCGGCCGTGCCCGGTGATGCATTCGTCAATGTCGTGAAGCCGAACGTAATGGATGCGCTTTGGAAACTTCCGGTAAGGTAAATGTCCCCCGAAGCATCGGTGGCAACATTGGTAACATGGTCGTCGGAAGTTCCTCCCGCACTTACTGCCCAGAGCACATTGCCTGTCGGTCCGTATTTCACCAGAAAGAGATCAGAGCTACCCCCCGTTCCGGTATTCGTCAGGGTTGTTCCTCCAAAGGTGATTGTCGGCGAACCAAAAATGCCGGCGACGCAAACGTTGCCGTTGACGTCCGTTGCGACCGTTTGGAATCCTTCGTATTGCGCTCCCCCTGCAAGACGCGCCCAGAGATCATCAACGGGAATATCGGATTTTGCCGCCTGCACAAGAGCGAGAGCCGCAAGCAGAACCATGAACGAGAGAATTCTGAAAGAGTAGAAGTGAGTCATGGCTGACACCCTCCTTTTGATAATTGAATTTAGTGGATGGAGCTTGAAAAGCTATTCAGTAGGGTAAGGCCGAGGTGACAAAGAACGCCACGATGCGGTTACGTGTGGATCCTGTTGTCCCGGCGTGAAGTGGAGTTACTGAGGATACCGGATGAGAATGAGTGCCTCAGGTGATACCGGAAAGGTACAAAAGCAGGAAGCGATTGTCAAGGGTGTTGGAAGGACGATTCCGATTGAGAAAATCGATCCGCGTAGTGGCAATTTTCACCAAAACTTCTTAATAATGATTGATGTCGAATTGAACATGCTGAACATCTCCCGGAACCCGCCCATTATCATCTCTATTCAGGAGCAATGGATATGAAAACCGTTCTTGTCACCGTTGTTGTTGTAATTCTCGTGGAAGCCGCCTTTTTCGTTGCCGGTGCGTACTCCGGCATTCCCGATATTGCTGCAACGAACCGCGAACGCGGTATCATGCGGTGGTTTCTCAACACGACAAAGGATCATTCCATTTCCTCTCGTGCCGCAAAGATCGTCCCTCCGCCACTCGGCGATTCTGCTATGGTGAAGGTTGGCTTCAGTCACTATAACGAAATGTGCGTAACCTGTCATGGCGCTCCCGGCCGTGAAGCCGATGAGCTCGCACAGGGACTCAATCCGTATCCTCCCGATCTCGCGTACTCAACGCGGGACATGAGCCCGTCGGAAATGTTCGTGGTCGTAAAAGACGGCATCAAAATGACCGGCATGCCCGGATTTGGACCAACGCATAACGACACACTGATCTGGTCAATGGTCGCATTCCTTCAGCGGCTTCAGACGATGACGCCCGAAGAATATCGGGCTTTTCAGAAGTCGGTCCCCGATCAGATGATGGAAGAATCGCACGGGCATCACGGTTCAGAGGATGATTGAATCTACAGACTTTTTCCTATATTGAATCGACATAGACAACATTTGCCGGAAAACAGAAACGAAGCATGCAATTAGGGACCAACATCGTGGCGGCACCAGTGTTGCTTTTGTGCCTGACCTCTCTCTCACTGATGACTGCTCAGGAAAAGGTGAGCATGAAATTTGAGCGGGGATTTACGGGAAGAGGATACGCCATCTGCGGATCCTGCACCGTACCACAAATTATCTCTTCCAGCACCTGGCTGGCTCCGCATGATGAGCCCGGCGATTCGATTATGATATCCGGCACTATCTATAAAGCGGATGGCACAACTCCGGACTCGGGCGTGACGCTTTTTCTCTACCAGGCCGATGCCGGCGGTTACTACCACCGTCCGAAGGAGAATGTCTTCCAGCCAACTCTCTATGGATGGATCAGAACGGGAAGCGACGGCAGATATGAAATCCACACCGTGAAGCCGTCCCCCGAAGTTCTCGAACCGAAAGGTCCGGCACACATCCATGCACACATCTTCGGGAACGGGATGGATGAGCATTTTCTGCATGAGTTCTGGTTTGAAGGGGACCATAATCTATCCTCCGGGGATGTCAGCCGGTTTTCAAAGCTCGGTACGTTCTCCCCCATTATCTCATTGACGAAAACAGAAAGCGGGCTCTGGAAAGGGACCAGAAATATCCGCGTACGGCCGGTAGCTCATTGGAGATACGAGGCAGATTAGCATTCATCCGCGAAAGCAGCATGCACTGATGGATACGGGCCACTCCCATTCACATACCACCGCGCAGCGTCTCGGCCTCGCGATTGTTCTCAACACGCTGACGTTTGCCGTGGAGCTGATCGGCGGGATTCTGACCAACAGTCTCGCGCTGATTTCCGATGCGATGCACAACCTCAGCGACGCCCTTGCACTTGTCCTGAGTTATATTGCCACGCGGATCGTGCTCTGGAAATCGAACTCGCGAAAGTCATACGGTTATGTCCGCATCGAGATCTTCATCGCGTTCATCAATGCGCTGACGCTCGTGTTCATCGGATCGTATATCATCTATAAGGGTATCTCGCGATTTCTCTCGCCGGAACACGTGGCCGGGACGGGAATGGTACTTGTCGCGGTCGTCGGACTCCTTGCAAATGTCGGCTCGACTCTCCTTCTGAGGAAGGAAGCGCATCGCGATCTGAACATCCAGAGCGCGTATCTTCACCTTCTTACCGATGCTGTCGAATCATTGGCCGTTGTCGTCGTCGGCTTCTTCATTTTCTGGAAGGGATGGTATGTTCTTGACCCCATCATTTCCACCGCGATCGGCATGTTCGTCATCCACAGCGCGTGGACGATTCTCGTTGAAACCGTCAACATTCTCACCGAGGGAACGCCGAAGGGAATCGACCTCGACGATGTCGCAACGTTTATCCGGTCATTCCCGGGAGTCGACAATGTTCATCATATCCACATCTGGGGATTGTCGTCGCAGTTCCGTGCCTTGAGCGCCCACCTCGTTGTCAAGGATCGGTTGATCAGCGAAGGATGTGTGATTACCGACGAGATCGAACGCGGACTGCGCGATCATTACCGTATCAACCACCCGACGCTCAAGCTGGAAAGCGAGATTTGCGAGCGGCAGGATACGATTGTTGACATCAATCACACGGACCAGGGAACCCGTCTTCACGGATCGTCTGCGCCTAAGACCTGAATTCGCGTTTCTATCTTCTTATTTCTTAGTATTTTTCAGCGCAAGAAGTTTTTTTGAAGAGAATTTTGTAGCTTTCAGAGGATGCCGGCGCAGACAGTGGGAGAAATCGCCCGGGGTAAATTTGCAGGATCTGTTCAGATGCCAAATACTTCACCACAGACTATTGCAGAAATTGAATCGGAGATCAGTCATCCATCCATGAGAAAGGCATTCGACGATTTCCGGCAGGCATATCCGGAATACGACAAAACCGTAAAGATCGATGCGCTCCGGGCGAAGGAATATGCCCGGCTCGATAAACTCGGACAGATCTATCTCGACTATACCGGCGGCGGAATCTATGCCGATTCCCAGCTCGACAATCTTGTCAACCTTCTCAAGACCGGCAACTTCGGAAATCCGCATTCCAACAATCCCACATCCGTTGCTTCGACGCAAATGGATGAGCACGCGCGAAGGTATGTGCTCGAGTATTTCAACGCGTCGCCGGATGAATATGTCGTCGTCTTCACACAAAACGCGAGCGGCGCGCTCAAGCTCGTCGGAGAATCATACCCGTTTACTCCGGAATCCCGATACCTTCTGACCTTCGATAATCACAACGCGGTCAACGGCATACGGGAATTTGCCAGGGCAAAAGGAGCCGGCATCACCTACGTTCCCGTAACGGCGTCGGAGCTTCGCATCGATGCCGACCAGCTGTCGGCACAGCTTTCGAAGCTCAATCCGCAGACCAATAATCTCTTTGTCTACCCGGCACAGTCCAATTTTTCCGGAGTACAGCACTCGCTCGACTGGATCGAACGCGCGCAGGGGCTCGGATGGGACGTACTCCTCGATGCAGCTGCGTTTGTCCCGACAAACCATCTTGACATGAGCATTTACCGGCCGGATTTTGTACCGGTTTCGTTTTACAAAATGTATGGGTTCCCCACCGGCGTGGGCTGCCTGATTGCGAGGAAGAGCGCACTGAAGAAACTTCAGCGCCCGTGGTTCTCCGGCGGAACGATTGAGGTTGCCTCCGTGCAGGGCGACCGTTACCATCTCGCGCAGGGGGAGCGTGCGTTCGAAGACGGGACAATCAACTATCTGATCCTCCCCTCCATCGAGATCGGTCTGAAGCACCTCAACTCGATCGGCATCGAGACGATCCACGAACGCGTGACGTGTCTGACCAGCTGGCTTCTCAAACATCTTTCGTCACTGCGCCACAGCCGCGGCGGACCGGTTGTCGAAATTTACGGACCGGTGGGAACGCGAGACCGCGGCGGAACGATCGCACTGAATTTTCTCGACCCGTCGGGAGAGCTCTTTGACTTTCACACCATTGAAGCTTCCGCGGCAAAGCATAATATTTCACTGCGTACAGGTTGCTTCTGCAATCCTGGTGCGGGGGAAATCGCCTTCGGGCTCACGAAATCAGATATGACCGAATGTTTCGACCGGGAGGAACGTTCATCCTTCGAAGAATGTTTGATTGCCGTGAAAGGAAAAACTGCCGGCGCCGTACGCGTCTCACTCGGACTCGTGACAAACTTCTCCGACGTCTACCGCTTTTTAGAATTTGTCAGGACACTGCTCGACAAGCCCGCCGAATAAACCGTGCACGGAGATTGTCAGTAAAAAAAACCCCGATCCAATAGTCGGGGTTTTTTTGATGCCGGATGGAAACCAACCCGGTCTATTTTAGCAAGACCATCTTCGGGACGCGGTCGAACGTACTGGACGGATTCGTGAGACGAGTCGCATGGATCCGGTAAAAGTAGATACCGCTTGCAAGCTGTGACGCGTCGATACGATCCGTGTAATAGCCCCCTTCCATGTGCGCCGCGTTGCGCACGACCGCAACTACGTCACCCAGAAGATCATACACTGTTATCGTCACCACCGACCTCCCGGGGAGGGCATAGCTGACCGTCGTCGTCGGATTGAAAGGGTTGGGATAATTCTGGCTCAAGGCAAAATCTCCCGCGAGACGATTGTTCCCGTCTCGCACACCCGCGAAGATAAACTCTGCAGTGTCGTAAACCGGGGAAGACTCGACGCTGAGAGCGTAGATGGTATCGTCGACCACTCCGCCACCTGCCAGGGGACACTGGATGACCGCCACATCGGGAATGGAAAATGCCGTCAGCTTGTAGTAATAGTGTGTATCGGAGAGAATGGCCGAGTCGACATACGCTGTATCAACGGTTGCCTTGGCAGTGGAATCTCCGCGCAGATCGAATTCACCCAGGAGCTGCCACGCCGTGGTGTCGGTACGGCGGGAGAGGCGATACCCGCCAAAGATCCGTCCACCCATCGTATGACCGGAAGGCGGTTGAGCACGCCTCCAGCTTGAATCCGGAAACGTGCCGGCGAGATGGTTGGAATCATCCCATACTTCCAGTGGATCGAGAAGCGAAGGTCCCCAGTGCAGCCGGAAGCGGATCTTTGCCGTATCACCCTGTATTTCGAGACGCGGCATCGGCATCGCGGGAGGCAGGGAATAACCGCGATTGTGGAGCACCAGCGCGTTCTGCGCATTGACCTCGAGGCTGTTCGATCCTCCCGAAACACTCTGTCCTCCGACAATTGCCACGGCAAATCGGAGCGTGTCACCCGGATTCATCGTGCCGAGCGGACCGAAGGAGAGCATAAAATGCGTGTCGGTGGGAACTGTTGGACTTTGATTGGAATCGATGAGCTGTATCCCGAACGGCTTTCCCGCCATCCATGCATAAAGAACAGAGTCATTGCTTCCGGGGACAGTAAACCCGTACCACTGCCAGACAAATCGCAACGAAGCGAGATTACCAGGCACGCCGAGTACGGTCACGCCAACGGGTGTCGACCCGGCATCGATGGAATTGTGAGCGTATGCGGTCCGAACCTGTGGAAGATACGCAGAATAATCATGGAGATAGAACGCTGCATCGCTGACAGGCCCCACATCCGGGTCAACGAACATGCCGAGGTAGACGCTGTCGATCACATGAGCGCTGATATTGATCAGGGTGTATTCCAATGGTAGGATGAGTCCGGCGCGACCCGCGTTCCATGAATAGGATTTTTGGATGACTCTTATGCCCATGGGAACAAGGCCGGGGGTAACTGGAGTGGAGTAGACATCGGTATAAGAAACCGAAACATCATTGTCGGAAACCCCCTTTCCGAGAATTTGGAATGTATCGGCAGCGGCATTGGGATAGAACTCCGAGTAACCGTTATCGGTATTGTAACCCTGGCTCACCCGTGCAACACCATTGATGATTCCACCGATGGCCGGACCGGCACCTTAGAGATGCTCATAGCAGGAACCCACGGGATAGTCAAGTCCGATTCCGCTGCCGCATCCGTCCGGAGGAGGGCCGGAAGTCCCCCATGCACCAAAGCCTATAATGGACTGGTAACCGAGCCAGAGTTTGAAATCGTCACCTTGCAGGTATTGTTGGATTGCTGTTGTCTGAACTCCTGGTGATCGGGATGGAGTCGTATTTTTCCCTTCTTTCGTTGAAGGGAAAAGAGTAATCGAGATTGAAAGGCACGTACAGGTAATAAGTGCAAGACGTTTCATAGGACAAACCTCCTCTGAGAATGCAGGTTCCTCAGTTAGGAATATTGGAAAGAAGTCTCTTCAGGCGTGTTCCAACTGCGATTCGAAAAGAACGGAACGGACGACAACGTCTGCCGACGTGATGTGTAGAAGCTGAGAAAGAACGGAGCGTCTGTCAGGAGTTCTGCACATTGCAGTACTTACAGACGCTCTGCCTGGACCATTCAGAACCAGGTGTTTTTGATATACAACTCGTACTCGGCGCCGTATGCCTGCCTCAGGAAGTTTTCCTCCTTCCACGCGCGCACCGATTGTCCGGCAACGCTGAGGATCCAGATCACGACGAGGATTGGATAGTTCGCTATAATGACGATGCCGAGTAGTGTCAGGTCGACAAACAGGTAGAGGGGATGGCGTATTTTGGAATAGAACCCTGTCGTCACAAGGCCCTTCGCTGCGAACCGCACGGCAAAGGATTTGCCGATCTGCACTCTTGCAATAATGGCCATCGTGAGCGCCGACAGTGCCAGCACGACACCGAGAACGAGCCGGGACATTTCGCCGGACGACATGACGAGGTACGCCAGCCAGCCGAGAATGACCGCAGCGATGGTTTTGTAGAGGATGAGTTTCATGGCCCGAACATCTCCTGATTAATTCGTGCAGGAAAAATATATCCTATTCTGTATGAGTTGTCAACACGCAGACACGCCGATGGCGAATCCAGCTAAATCTTCATCAGCTTTATTGCTTACCCGAGATATTGTCTCTTAGCACAATCCTGCTTGTCTTTCCCTCGATCCCTGCCATATTCACCGCCTTCGCTTCGATCGAGTTCTCTCCCTTTTCCAGAACCCACACAAAATCATTTGCCAACTCCTTCCAGTCCGACCCATTGATACGGACAAGGAACTTCTGAAACCATGGCATCGTATGCGTGAGAATAACGCAAAGACTGTCGGATGGAGCATGGGTGTTCACGTGCTTCAGACGAATCGTCGTCTGGTTGAGGCGGGGATAGGTGAGTCCGTAATCATCCGAGAGCATGGGACTGTCCGGCATACCGCGGGAATAGAGCTCCGGTGTAATCTCGTCATCCACAAATTCGCAATATCCCGGCTTCACCTGATTCACAGGATCGAAGTAGGCATAATAATTGCCGATTCCGAGATGATAGAAATGTGATCCCCAGTAGGTTTTTCCGCCGGCATAATCGACATCCTTGTCCTGACCGACAAACGTCATTTCGGAATCGCGACCGGCGACAAGCAGGTGCCGGCATTCCTGCGCGCTCAGGGGAACCCCACTGCGCTCCCACCAGGCATCATTCTGCCCGTCCAGGAGAATCCACTTCTGAAACTGATTGCTCCAGGTTTCCACGCACATATGTGCGTCCGGGCTACGGAATCCCTCGCCCAGCCAGGTGAGCGAGATCGTACGCGCCGGATATCCCACGGCAACGAGACAATTTGCCAGAACGTTCGCGTATTCCGTGCAGCAGAATTGAGCTCCCTTCTCCCCCTGGTCGAGAATTGCAAGCGCATCGCGTCCTTTGCAGAGGTTGGAGCTGTGATGCTCAAACCGGTGTGAGGTCCAATGCAGGAGAAGCTTCATCCTGTCAAATTCCGTCTTTCCGGGGAGGAGGATTTCTTCAAGCTTGTACTTTCGCCTGAGCGAGTCCATCTTCGGGTGATGATAATCGTCCCAAGCATAGCTTCCGATATCCGTGTTGCCGACATAATTATCGAATGTTACGATCGCAATAGGACTGCGGTTCAATCTTGCCTGCTCGAAGGCACTCTTTACTTTGCCAAGTGCGGCTGAGAATCGTTCCGGAAAACGCGCCTTAAGAACGAAAAAATCCCGATCATTTTTCATCACATCGTAATCCGTAAATCCGGATTGAAGTGCCTCATCAATCTTGCTGAATGCTTTGTCGGGATCATTGAGCAATGAATAGAGACACGCAATATTGTACTCGACGGAAGGCCGCTCTGGTCCGGATCCTGCAAGCAGGAGAAGCTGTTCATAAAGCGGCAACGCGCCAGCATACTCTTTCCGGCTCAACTTCTCCCAGACGCGGGATTGTATTGCCTGGTAAGCGGAATCCTGTTGTTGAGCGTATGCGGTAACAGAAATAACGATCAGAATAATCCATTTCATCTTCATCATGTTCCAACCTCTCATTGTTCGATGAATTCGCAACATCTGAAGTTGAAAATGAAATCTCCTCTGGTCCGAGGAAATCACTCAGACTATCATTTGAGAAGAATCAGTTTTTTTGTTTCTGAATATGCCCCCGACTGAACACGATAGAAATAGATCCCGCTTGCATTTCCTGAGGCATCCCAGACCGCGGCATGCGAACCGCGGACCAGCCAGCCGCTCATGAGCTCTGCAACCTGTTCGCCGAGAACATTGTATACCCTCAGCGCAACGTGTCCGCTCTTCGGTAGAGAGAATTCGATTGTCGTTAGCGGATTAAAGGGATTCGGGTAATTCTGTTTGAGCTCAAACGAAGGGCCCTGTTCACCCCCTTTAACCTCGGTAATTCCGCCGTCTATCGCCCGATAGATGACCGCGGTATCTGACCACGAGCCGCCGCAGATAAACGCGTTGAGAGAATCGGTGAATGTCGCGCCGATGAGGTCAGTAAATCCGGGGAGATCCTGAAAAGTCTCCTGCGACCATGAGGCGCCGCCGTCGGACGTGCGCGCAACAAATGGCTTCACGCCCAGACCGATATCGCCGAAAACAATCCCCCGGTTTCCACCCCGGAGAAACTCATCTCTGCACGTAACGTCCGAGTCACCCGGAAATGGCAGTGGAATCCAGGATGCCCCTCCGTCCGAGGTCTTGAAGACCACTCCTCCATGAGGTGAGGCGGATATTCCCGAAACGTATCCTTCTGCTTCCGAGGAAAACGACACCCTCCAAAACGCATCCACGCTCGGGAACTCGATGCCCGCCCAGCTCTGTCCGCCATCGGTGGTGCGAACGATAATTCCATGCACCATCCCGCCCTTGAAACTGTACCCTGCCGCACATCCATGCACAGAATCGACGAAGTTGATACTGTTCAATGCAACCACAGAATCGGGGATTGCCATTTTCTGCCAGGTCGCCCCACCGTCAGTCGTTTTGAGAATCGTTTCCTCTCCGAAAGTCACAGCCGTATCTGCTGCAGCAAAACCGGTTGTGGGGGTCGGGAAGGAAATGTCAAGGATGTAGGAAACGCTTTGAGGAAGCGTTCCATAGGGCGACCAGCTCATTCCCATGTCTGTCGATCTCAGAATGTACCCCCGATGGATCGCACCGGAGTCCATACCGAGCAGATGGAGATGCTCGCGGAAACCAAATGCGAGGGGTGCGGTCATGCTCCGCTGTTTTCTCATCGACGAGGGGAAGCTGTCCACCAGCCCGGTGACGTTGTAAGCGCCGGCAGCGTAGCCAACTGCAGGGCTGATCCATTGGAGTCCTATGATCGACCGGGATGAATCGGGGACCTGCGCGGACGTCCATGTCGTGCCGCCGTCGGTTGTGCGCACAATCCTTCCCGACCAGATGCCGGCTTTCGATCCCACGGCACAGCCGATGGAATCAGTTGCAAATCCGATTGAGTACAGGAATGTTGCGTCGCTGGAAACCTGCTGACGGACCCATTGCGCGTCAGTGCGCTCGTGTATCATGAAGCTGGCGCAAATCATTGCCGCCGGAATGAGCAAGGAGTATTTCATGGCTCCCCCATTTCACATGGTAAATACGGATGAGGGCTGAAGCTTCGATTCCTCAGTTGAATGGATTAGGATAGCTCTGGTACAGAGCATAAGTCTTCGGAACCACGATGGTCGTGCTGTCTGAGTAAATTCTTTTTGTCAATACCGGATAGTCTACACTGACACCCCGGGATAACGGCTGCGGTGCGTTCCAGGGAAGAGTCACGTCATTTTCTCCACGATGAATATCAACTCGGTAGGTTTGAGAAAGATCTGCCGCGGTATCGACAAGGCATATTGCCACCGACGCGGGAATGGTGAAGGTCCCGAGGGCCTCCGGTCCTTCGTTTGACGTGAACACCATCGCGGGGAGATCGAATACATTCGGGAAAGAGAGAGGATCGGTGGCAACAACAATTCCCATGGAAGAAGTGTATCCGAGAACCGATGATGCAGGATCCGGCTGCCAGAGAACGGCATAGAGGGAATCCCGAAAAACCCCTGCTCTCAGCGTGCACTTCAACACCCGGCATCCTGCGTTGAGATGCACCGAAAGGGCAACACGATAGATTCCGGCCGGGTACTCACCCTCAACAAGTGTGTCGAGGACGGTACCATTCAGTTCGGAGAGTAAGAGCTGTACAGACGATTGCACCGGGAGGGCATACCCCAAAGTGGCCGTGGAGAGCACTCCGGATTCTGCACGACCCCGAGCCTTACTGAGACCAGGCAGCCGAATCAAATTCCACGCGCTCACCCGCAATCCCGCAACTGCATTGTTGTTCCGGTCCCGGACACTTACCTGAAGATGAAACGCAGGGCCTTCATCTGTTGGACCGGACGGAATGATACATGAACTCGTGAAGACCACGCAGAACGCAACCGACAGGAAGACCGTGAATCTCCCACGCTGCGGATATACCCGATCAAAACCGAACATAGTGCTCCTTCTGGAAGAAAAAGGTCTGGTGTCTGAGATCATCCCAACTTTCATTCACTTCGCATTATCATCAAGCCGGCGGTTTCCCATCAAGCAGATTGTATCAACTCATCAGCAGAACATATCGGTGATGAGAATGGGGATGATTGTCCCCGTTGATGGTGCAGTACACTTCATGTAAAAAGTAATGTGGAATAGAGCGAGTGGTAATCCGCAGCGACAAGAATGGCCGCTAGCTCTTCTTCCGATCCATCACCCACACATTGTCATAATTTACCGACCTGCTTCTGAAGGATTCCTCCGCAATCAATGAAGCAGGCAAATCGGAGAGCCGGTACCGGACAATATTCGTGGCTTCGTCCTCTCCACGTATCAGTGTGGTATCAAAAACCAGAGTATCGGCATCCCAGAAGACGCGTCCCCGAATGCGGATCCCGGCCTGATCGAGAACGAGTTCTCTTCCATCTGTTACCAATTCGAGGGAAAGCGTATCACTTGCGTTTTCCCGGGTATGAGTCCGTGATAGACGGAACCCCGGTTCACGGTGATTGATCACTATGGCCGTTGAGTCGGGCGGATCGATCTGGAGTGTGCTTTTTTCCGGATTGAATACCCAGACCCCCGTGAAATCCGGTTTCTTACGATCATCTGTACGCAAGTCACCCACAAGATGATTTTCCGAAAATTTTATCTGGTATGAATGTTTGTGTCTCGTGTGAAGAACGGTTCCCCCGCACGCGATGGACTGGCAGGAATTTCGTAGGGCGTGATAAGCGAATATACGGGTTTCGGGGATTATTCTCAACGATGAGGGGAAAAGAGGAGCAGATTGCCGTGGAAACCGCATTTACAAAATAGAAAAGCAGATGACGGAACGGTAAGACCCCGTCCCATAATCTGTCAAAGCCGGAGTAGAAAGAACGCTCCCAGAGTGCTCAATGCAAGCCCATACCAGCGCTCGAGTTTCCCCGGTTTGGTATTGACTGCCAGTCTTGCGCCGAGGAAGGAACACGGCACAGATCCGAGCGCCATACATAACGTGACCATCCAGTCTATATGGCCAAGATACGCGTGAACGATCGTTCCGGGAAGTGCAAGCACCATGGATGCCGCGAGCGAGCAGGCGAATGCCTTCTTGATCGGCTGGTCCAGGATCCGGGCATAACTCGGAGCCAGAAGAAATCCGCCGGAGTTAGCCAGCAATCCCGAAATAAGCCCGACACTTGTCGCAACCAGGACGAGCCGCAACTGCCAGTGTGACGGCCGGACCAGAGCAGCCGAATCATCCGGCCGTGATGAGCGGCCGCGTTCCCTGGGCGACAAGAGAAAACTCAGTCCGAATCCAAGCACCATAATACCGGTGATGATCAGAAGCGGTGTCGCACCGGTATATTTCGTGAGGTACGACCCGACAATTGTTGCAGGGATTCCGAGGAAGACGCTCCACCGGACAATCTGCCAGTCGAGGAGATTGGACTTCCAGTATTCCAGCGATGCAATGAACGTCCCCGGCACTGTAGCCGGCAATGGAGAGGCAACGGCAACGAATCCGGGGAGGCCGATGAGACTCAACATCGGCGTTGCGATTGCGCTTCCTCCTTTACCAAAGAGTCCACCAAGGAAGCCGACGATAATGCCTATGAAAAGCGCGCCACCATACTGAACCATCACGTCTTCAAATTACCAAATTGGAATGATATCCGCCAAGAACCTGGCTCTCCCGGCAGAGACTCGTTATCTGTTCGGGCTGAACGCCATCCGCAGACCGAGACTCACAAGGACGATCCCGGTGATTTTTTCCTGCCATTCCCAGAATCGCGGATTCCTTTTCAGGAAGACTGTGGTCCTGCCGATAAGATGTGCCACGATGATGAGAACAAATGTTCCCTGCACATCGAACCAGAGTCCGAGAGTCAAAAGTTGCAGCTTGACGTACGGCGATGCCGGGTTCACAAACTGCGGGAGGAACGAGAGAAAAAAAATCGCCACCTTTGGGTTGAGGATATTGGTTGCCGCTCCCTGTCGGAAGAGCTTCATCCTTCCCGTGGACGGCACGAACCTGATTTCCTCCGGCGTCCGTATTTTTCGGAACAGTGCGCGGCTACCGAGATAGACGAGGTACGCGGCGCCCACAAGTTTCACCGCCTCAAACAGCACTGCAGATCGCGCAATAATAATGGACAATCCCATGATGGCAGCCCCAATATGCACGAGACACCCGGCAAACACTCCCAGGGCAGAGACGATGCCTGCGTTCGTGCCCTGGGATACCGCTCGTGAAGCAACATAGATCATATCATTGCCCGGCGCCAGATTGAGAAGGAGCGCGGCAACGAAGAAGACAGGGATCTGATTTGACGGGAACATCGGAAACCGCCTATTTAATCAGCACCATCTTCTTGACTTCCGTAAATCTTTTTCCCGAGTTGGTGAGCCCAACCGTTTCCAGTCGATAGAAATAGACTCCGCTCGAGACAGCATTTCCGCCCCCGTTGGTTGAATTCCATTCGACCGTTTTGAACCCCGCGCTTTCGGTCCCATCTTCCAATACCTTCACTTCCTGACCGAGAGCATTGTAGATACGCAGGCTCACCCGCGCATCCACCGGCAAATCGTACCGGATCGTCGTGGTCGGATTGAACGGATTCGGATAATTTTGATGCAAGGCAAACACTTTCGGCAGCTCGGCGGAGGAGTTGGGAGCCATCGTCAGGATCACACGACCTGTCTGCTGCTGGATCGTTATCTCGGAATGATCGTTCATAGTCACCGGCTTTGCATCGATCACCAATGAGCTCCCATCCGGTATCTTTCCAAGTTTCCAGGTAACCTTGACCGGATATGTTGCCGCAGTCAGAGAAATGGGAACTTCCCGCTCCTTTCCTTCTTCTGCAACTTCCAGCATTCTTCCGGTTGCGTACCTGACATCCATCATGTCGCTCGGCGCAGGGGGAGGCAGTTCATAGAAATCGGGTTTCAGGTCGGTCCTCGATGTCGAGAAAAAGAGAACACCCTCGGTACCCGTTGCGTCAACAAAACTCAGATAGCCGATCCCATCCTGGCTCTTGACACCGGGGAGTATGTGACTGACGCCGGAACTTGCCTTTGCAGCAACAAGCGGATTGTTTTCCGGCGGCAAAATAACGGATCCGGTTCTGATGAACAGCTTTCCCGGCTGATTCACCTTCACCCAATATCCTTTGCCCGGTTTCAACGTATCCTCAATAAAGTAATTCGTTCCGAATCCGAAATAATTGGAGATGATCGTTGTTCCAACGGGTGTCACATCCGAAATCAGGACAGGATACGACGGCGGACCGATCAGGTTCCATCCGGTGAGAACAGCCAGCGATTCCTGGGCGAACGTTGTGCCGGCAAGTTCCGCAACAGCAGGAGTCGCAAATTTCACGAAATATCCCGATCCGGGGTGGAGGCCGAGGTTGAGAATATATGACGATCCGTTGAAGTTGAAAGCCTGCGAGATTGCCGTCGGGAAGAGCGCGGTCTTATGCGTGTCGGCAACGGTAACCGGAAGTGCGAGAAGATTCCATCCGGTCGTGAGGGAAGCGCTGAATGTTGTGGACGCGCCGGAAATCATCCTCAATCCCGGAATGAATCCGCTCTCAAGAGTATCTCCTGTTCCAGCCATAAGCTGAACCGCCGGCTGGCCGATCGATGACTGAAGAACCAGGTTTCCCGAAGTTGAACTCCCGCCTCCGGCGTCGACAACGTGCCAAGGTTGAACGGTCTGCGCGAGCATTCCCCCGCCCATGAACCATATCATGCATATCGTTAGAGCAAGTTTCGTCTTCATGTTGGAGTTCCTCATAGAATGAGATCCGTTCACTTCTGTTCAAGCCGGGCGACTTTCGCCTGCAGCTCCTCGATGAGCTGCTGCTGTTCCTGAATGGCCTGAACAAGAATCGGAATCATCTCCATTGTTTTCACGCCTTTGTATTCCATTGCACCCCCGTTCGGGTTGCCTTTCGCATCCGTCTCGGGCGGTTGAGATGCGGTAACGACCAATTCCGGAAATACCTGTTCAAGTTCCTGAGCAACGAAGCCGTAATGTTCTCCGGGAGAGAAGCTGAATCGGCTGTACGCAGTATCCGACTTGAACGTATATGTGCGCGGCCTGATGCGCATGATCTTCTGCAAGGCGCCGGTGTAGTCGCTGATGTTTTCCTTGAACTTTGCGTCGGATGCATTGATGAGACTTCCCGTATACAGGAGGTTGCCGGCGAAATATCCTGCATAATTATTTGTGGTAGCCCCACCCGCCAGTGCGTAAACTCCGTATGCACTGGTTCCACCATAGCCATAAAAATACCCGCCTTCATTGCTGTTCGTGCCATAAAAAGCAAGGCTTTGAGTGCCAATTCTGTCGGAGCTTGAACTTGTGATACTATTGACTGAAACCAGCAGACCAGAACCAGATACCGGTGTCTGATTACTTATACGAGCAGCAAAACCGTTCACATCGTTACGAACATCCAATTCATAGACAGGAGCTGTTGTTCCAATACCGACGAAGCCGCCATTAGTAATGGACATTCGATTGGAAAAAGATGTGTAGAAATCAAGACCATATTGGTTTCCACCCGACGTCCGTTTGGATGCGATGCCCTCGCCGCTGGAAAAACCAAAAGTCAGACCGGGGGAATAGGTGCCGTCGTTGCTGTTGCTCCAGTCGACACCGAGAGCGCCGTTTCTATCCAGGCGCATTCTCTCCGCAAGATAGCCTGCCGAGTTCGATGTGTAGAAGCTCAATCTGGTTGGCATTGTTGTTGTGCTGGGAGTACTATCTACGACGCCCCAGATCGCAGCACCCGCCTGATACGGTAATCCGGGACTGCCTCCATTATACCCGTCAAACTCAAGCTCTCCCAAATAGTTTTCATTCTGAACAGGCGTAGGTGACTCGAGTGTACCTCCAGATGCCGCGAAATGATGTATGGCGTAACTGCTGCCGGCAACACGCTGGGCAATGTCACTATTGAAGCCGTTCTCGTCGGCTAGATCAATCTTCAGCGAGCCAATTCCGCTGCTTTCCGGAGCCGTGCTACCGATGCCGAGGTTGCCGCTTTTATAATAGATATCGGCGCCATTGGTTCCCCAGGGACCCAGCGAATATGGGGAACTCGTGAGCTCCGAGCGCGGAGAAAATGTCACCGGATACGATGGCCCGGAAGGGCCGTTTGTCGCCGTCACCTGTACGAAATATGGTTTCGTAAATTGCAGACTCAGCGGGCTGACGGACCCGAGCTCGATGGAAAACGTTCCCCGGTGGACCGGTACTCCGGTATGAACCTCGGACCATTGAACGCTTCCGGCTGCAAGCGAGTCATAAAGACCCACGGTAAGATCGTACGCACCGTCGGCCACGGGCGTTCCCCCCGAAGTCGTCAGCAGTCCCTGGTACGAAAGTTTCTGAGGTAACGAGACTGCGGTGGTCGAGAACAGCTTCGCGGGAGTCCGCTTCAAGAGATTGGATTTCACCGGACCTGGAACAATTTCAGATGATTCTTTCCGTGCAACCTGTCCGAAGGAGGTAGAAACAATCGCCAAAAGGCAACCGGCAAAGAACAGAATAGCATGTTTCATAACGACCTCTCTCATGATGAATAATGGTACGAGATAAGTACTGGTGATATTCCCGAACTGGCTCCGACTTCTCCATTTCCAGCAGGAAGCGTGATGTTGCCGCCACATTTCACTTTCCCGGCTTGCGCAGCATCGTCGCTTTTGCGAGTTTGGCCTTCAGATAATCATTCTCTGCTTGCTGTGCCGCTTCCTGGAGCCGGCGTGAGTTCAGCTCAAGCTCGCGCAAATCTACCCCGTATTCCGGCGACGTTCCCGCGGTCCTCTGCCCGGCGACCACATTTGCCGGTGCCAGCGTTCCGCTTTGGTATTTGAAGGCCTCGGCAGGAGGGACGACGGTGTAGACAGGCCCATATCCAGTGGGGTAGTACACCGCGGTGATGGAGGCGTTCCAGAGATATTTTAGGCCGGCAAGTGTAGCATCCAGTGCCTTGAAGTAGAATGTGTACGTCCCGGCAGCCTTATAAAAGGTGCGATGAATAGTGACCGGCAGATAGACATAGTCCGTATTTGGCATCGTGCTGGCCCCCACATAACAATAATATGAACTGATACTACCACCCGGAGAGTCGCCAATCTCAATTGCCATATAGTTGCCTGACGTCGTCCCATACAACCCTGCCTGAGCGGAAGCTTCGACGACCACATAGCCGCTGGAAGGAATGGTGATGGTCGTACTATCCACTGTCTCGTACGATGTTACACCTGAGACGTACGCATTGTTTATGGGATAGCCCTGGGAGATGCCCGGTTCGTCGAGTATTTCTCCTGAAGATATCGAGTTGGCTGGAAGAACAACAGAGGTATCTCCGGCTGCGGCATCAACTCTCAGCTTGCCGTACGAGTAAACACCGTACCCGTTCTGGTACCAGCTGTATCCCTGCACACCGAATCCGCCCTTACTATAAGAGACGCCTGCAATCCCCACCCCGGAGTCGGTGGCTCCATACACTCCCCATGCACCATTGCCGTTGAGGGCCTCGCCATACAACCCGTTTCCCTGTGGGGCGAGAGATGCCCCGGATACTCCACCGACGTTTGCGCTCCCCGCCATGCTTGTGCCGGATACGGCGGATCCGTTCTGATCGTTCGAGACAGAGAAGACCCCGTTGAATGTCGCGGCGCTTCCGCTCCCGGTAAAGGGCAACCTGAGGGAAAGAGCATAGGGAGTGCTCTTGAGTCCGGTACGCGGCGAGAAAGCGACTGGCCCGCCGATCCCCGGCCCCGACACAGCAGTAACCTGCAGGTAAAGCGGCCTATGGAAGCTATCGGGAAGTGCCGTCGCGCTGCCGAGCAGAGCGCTGAAGGTCCCCCGATGGACACTTACGGAAGAATCGACTTCCGTCCAGAACGAGCTCCCACCGATTGAATCGGTGAAGAGATCGAACTGAAGCTTGTAATTACCGTCCACCACCGGGGTCCCCGCGGTTGTTGTCAGCAACCCCTGGTATGAAAATGTGTTCGGGACCTGGCCGACCGTTTGCAGCGTGAAAAGAAGGAAGAAAAATCCTAAGAACACGGCGCTATGCTTCATAAAAGAACTCCGGCAAGAATGAATAAATGAATGGAATTAAGAGTCTGTTCAGATCGATACAACGCTTTCCGGCGGGATATCGGTCGAAAGCGTAGAGCATGGAGTTTGGAGTGAAGAGAAGAGCGTGGAGACAGGATGCGGTTTCCCGCACTGGGGCAGTACTATCCACCCTGAACAAGTTGGAAGAGATCAATCTCACCCTTTAAGAACATTGCTCAAACTGATGGGAAAAGGTACTTGTTTGTGGAGAGAAAGTCAAGAGTATTTCCGGCAGCTGTGATGCCGAATCACATCACCGTATGAGGTGGAGAGGCGCTTCGTGAAGATCCCAGGTAATTGAGATGGGGAACCGCAATGCTCTCAGTATATTTTTATTAATCTTGGATGAAGCATCATTCGGCAAACGAACCCCGGCACGATGATCACCGGAACCGGGGTTTGAGAGATCGATTCACACCTGTTATTTCAGCACGATCATTTTCCTGACCGCGGTGAAGTGCTCGGCTCCATTTTGCCCGGATACTGCATCGAGCGTGTAATAGTAGACTCCGCTGTTTACCCGTGTTGCATCGAAGATCTCGCTGTGTTCTCCGGCCGCTTCATACCCGTTCACCAAAGTGGCCACGACTCTGCCGAGAATGTCGTACACCGTGAGCCGCACGAACGCTGCGCGGGGAAGGTCGTATCGAAGTGAGGACGCAGGATTAAACGGATTCGGAAAATTCTGTCGCAGGACGAATTGATCAGGAAGCGCTCCACCGTGATTCTCCACGGCAGTCGTTGTTCCAAAGGCAAGATCATCCACGATGAATTTCGTATTCGCATGGCAGCCCGTAAGCGGCGAGATACTGATTGCAATGACCGCAGTATCCGGGACCGTTGCCGAGTCGTTGTAGATGATGGTACAACTTGCCTGCTTGTACGATGAGAAGTTCGCCGTGTCGCTGTAGGTGCCGGCACCAATGGGTGTTCCTCCTTTCACCATGCCAACCTGGACGTTGAAGGCGTCTCCGCTGTCGGATGTGAACTTGTAGAAAAAGGAAAGTGAAGCGTACCGTTGGGCCACCGCAAAACCGGTCGTGCCTCCCGATTTGGTAGCAAGCGTAGCCCCGATTGTGAAACCAAGCCCTGCATTGTAAACTGTTCCCTGAGCTGCAGAGGAACCCGAGTGCGCATCCGACGACTGCGTAAGTACAAGTATAGGCCCGCCATTATTGCTGGTCCAGCCCGCCGGCTCACCGCTGACCCAGGATTCGAAGCTGCTGTTCGGTATCTGTGAGTGGGCGCCGCTGCACATCAGGATGAGAGCCACACTGCTGAACAAGAACACTCTGACAATTTTCATTCGTCTGTTACTCCTTTCCATAGCACGTTGTGAAATAGTTTGCAAACTCTCTGATTCACTGTTTTTTCCCCTCCCGGAGGTTCCAAGTCATTGCGCTCACATTTCCAGTGGATGGATCCCGAAAGATATTGACCGGACCAATTTCATGACCCGAAGTGTCCGCAGGCGGGTAGTTCGGGGTCGCGGCGTCCCAGTGAACCGACCAGGCATACCTAGGCGGCGCAGTGGTATCACGGGACCCCGGTCCGTACATAAATGCGTATGTCGAGGAATCGACCCCGCCGGAGAGAATCTTGAACTTGTCATCCAGGTGCACTGCGACGGTGTCACCCGGAGTCGCAAAGGAGAAACCGACGCTACCGCTATACATGGTTGAAGTATTGGGCAGATCCGGACACACATACTGTGCGCTGTCGACATACTGGTTGGAATTCGGGCTCGATCCCACAATACTCATCGACAGCATTGATGAAGACGGGAAGAAATGGAGGATGGTGTTGAATCCGGGGAAAAGGCCGTTTCCTCCAAGAGGACTTGCTGGAATGGAATCAGGTGACATCGACCATGTATTCCACTCTGTGATGGTGCAGCCGCTGATCGGCGCGACATACGTCAGAGATCCGCTCCCGCCGGCGCTTGTAACACCCTTTGAATCGAGGACAGCAATGGTCTCGAAAGGATCTGCCGGCAGCGGAGTTGTTCCCGGTTTGGTTCTGTACATGTGGACGTCTGCCCGAATATGAAGTGTTCCGTCAAAATTTTCATGAAGACTCCCGTAGGAATCAACGACAAGATGTACCGGCAGGTACCATTCGGTGAGTTGTACGACGTTGCTCTGATGTCCGTCAACGGTGACGATAACATTCCCTGCGGACCCGGGTCCCGATTTCGGGATCTTGCAAACGACATCATTAACATCATGCTGTTCGACCTGGAGAGTCGCACCGTTAACGGTCACTGTCGGCTGTTTCGTCCCGAACATCCCCACAAGATGGAGCTCATCAGATTCTTCAAAGACCTCGAGCCGTTCAATGCTCGGGTCCAGAATGGGAGAAAACCCGCTGTTGTCGGTCATGGCATATCGAAGAAGTGCCCCGGTGGAGGGGCAGACATCCAAGTTCCTCTTTGAGATATCGGCAAAAACACCGATGAGATCGAACGGGCGCTGGTAGGGACTCTCGACCGGCACATGGCTGAGATTGGTTACATTCGTGCCCAGCATCCGGTCAAAGAAGAATTTCTCGACAATGTACGCTGGTCCATCCTGAGCAGGGAGAGTCCAGCCGATGTAGGCGCGATGAGTGTTTGACACTGCCGGCCAGTCGACCCGAAGAAACGCATTGCGGATGGTAAATTCCATGCTCGTACATGCATCAATATAGATCAGTGCTGTCGTTGGAATTGAAAAATGATAGACGACAAACTTCGGAGTAATGGCATAGTGAGTTTCGGCCACGGCTACTCCACCAACGTTGTTATTGTAGGCGGTGAAATAGCAGAGCTCACCGTCGCTCAGGACGGTGTTGTAGATGGCATCAAGGAGACTGGTACGCAGCGTTGATGTCCACAATCCATAACTTGCAGACCTGCTCGTGTCGGAAACAAGTGTATCGTGCAAAGCACCATGAGCGCGGATAAACATCACTCCGTAACCCGAGATGTTCATCAGATCATCCACACTTCCCGATGAAGTCGTCACCGTATAGCCGCGCAGGCCGAAGAGCCAGGAAAGGACTGGGATAGGATTCGAAAAATTATTTCCCATGGAATTCACAATCAGCACGTTCTTCGTCTGCGGCAGATCGTTCGGCGGATCCGAGAGCGGCGTGCGTTCGATTCCCTTCACAACGGCATCTGAAGTATCCCCGCCGCCGAGCATGTTGTTGGCAATGAACCAGTACCGGCCGTCCGCGAACATTGCCCAGACATTTTGTCCCGAGTCGGAGATTCCGGCAGATGCGATTTGGGGCATCGCACGAACCGCATTCAGGATCGCCCCATTGCATGAAGCATGATCCGTCCAGGGAAGTGAGTCGACAAGGTGCTCGATGCTTTGAAACGCAGCAGCACGCGCTTGTTCCGTGACAGGGGTCAGTACGGGAGCAGGGGGATTGCCCGATGACGGTTGAGTCGGGGGCGCCTTCGTGCACGCCGATACCATGAATGAGATCAGAACGATGAATTTCACTGATTGCATGTGGCCGGAGAACAGATTCAATCAAAACGTTGTGGTAAAACGTGTCTTTCTGAATTCCACGTAAATTCCTCTACCTCGTACAAGCTCTGCAATTGCTAAAGGAGTATCAATCACCAGTTCAGGTGATTTTGTATTTCAAGACCTTTGGAAATATCCTTACGGAAGGAGCTTTCAGACCAGCTTATGGCGGATGGCTTTTGCAACAGCCTCGGATTTGGAATGAACCTGAAGCTTCTTGTAGATATTCTTCACATGCGAGCTGACGGTATCAATACTAATAAACAGATCGCGGGCAATCATTTTATAGCTCGAGCCGGCGATAAGATGTTCGAGGATCTGTTTTTCCCTCACGGTGAGCTGCACTTCCGGAAGAGGAGCAGGCACAATGGTCTGGAAGACCGAAAGAACCTTCCGGGCAATACTCGCCGTCATTGGAGCTCCGCCCTGAGTCGCTTCTCTGATTGCCTCGATCAATTCTTCCGGAGGGATTTTCTTGAGAAGATATCCCGATGCACCTGCACAGAGCGATTGGAAGATCTTGTCGTTCTCTTCGAAGACCGTGAGCATGAGAACTTCCATCGCGGGAAATTTCGCCTTGATCTGACGTACTCCTTCGATCCCCGAAATTCCGCCGAGATGGATATCCATCAAGAGAACATCCGGCGGCTGCTCCGACAAACGGAGAAATGCATCTTCGCACGACGCGTACACGTGCCTGCACTCAAATCCCGGAGTCGAATTGACCAGCATCGAGACGCCCTCCCGGATCGCGGCATCGTCTTCAACTATTCCGACTTTTATCGCCATGATGGAAAGTACATAGTGAGGGGGCGAGAATCTATCACCTAAACGGGTGATTTCAGGGGAAGCTGGAGAACGATCGTCGTTCCTGCGCCGGTACGCGACCGGACTTCCACAGATCCGTGGATGAGTTTTGCACGCTGCTCGATATTCTTCAATCCATTCCCCTTCCGGGCATGCTCGACATCAAAACCCGTCCCGTTATCCTGTATGGTCATAGTCAACCGGGGCCTGCGCTCCGCGGTGAAGACTACCCGGATTTCCGCAGTCGAGGCAGACGAATGCTTCACGATGTTGTGAACGCTCTCTTTATAGATGAGGAAGAGATTCCTCCGTACGGTCATTGTCAGTCGGAATCCCGGGAGCGTTTCCGGGATGGTGAGTGTATACTCAATGCCGCGGGCACTGAAGAGAGTAACTGCCAGCTCTTTCATACGGAGGAGAAGATCTTCGAGAGTATCATGTTCGGGGTTGATCGACCATACGATATCGTTCATTCTGTCGAGAAGCGACCGCGATGTTTGTGCGATGCGTTCGAGTCTCTCCCCTGCCTGGGGCGACTGGCCCTCAACTTCTTTTCGGACCAGGTCACTGAACAAGGCGATACTCGTGAGAGTCGTGCCGATATCGTCGTGGAGATCGGTGGCGATCGCCGAGCGTGTATGTTCAATTTCAATGGCCTTCGCCAGACGGTAGCGGTAAATTGCATAGAGCACCACGAGCACGAACAGAGCCGAAAAAAGACGAAACCAGAGCGTCTGCCAGTAGGCGGGATGCAGCGTGATCCTGACTTCTGCAATGTGGTCGCTCCATTTCCCGTCGCTGTTGCTTCCTTTCACCCGGAAGATGTACCCGCCCGGATCGAGATGCGTATAAGAGACATATCGTCGTGTTCCGGCATCAACCCAATCGCGATCGAACCCTTCGAGCATGTACGCGTACCGGTTCCTGTCGGGAGCCGTGAGGTCGAGCGAAACGTATTCGAAGGAGAAGATATCCTCGTCATGGGAAAGTTCCACGCTTCCGGGAGTTGAAAGATCGAAGTGCCGGGGTGTATCAAGCACACGGAACGTCGTGAGGATAACCGGCGGGTCATATTTTTCTTCGGTTATTGCTTCCGGCGAAAAAATATTCACACCATTCGGCCCGCCGAAGTAGAGTATACCCTGGTGCCCCTTCCAGGCTGAACCAGTATAGAAAAAATTCCCCTGAAGCCCATCACGGACATCGAAATTCTTGAACGAGCCGGAAGATGGAGTGAACCGTGAGATGCCCTTTTCGGTGCTGATCCAGATGGCACCGTTGTCATCCATCAGGAGCCCTTTGACGAAATTATTGGGCAGACCATCCTTCTCGAGATACTGGCGAATCGTCCCGGTTCGCGGATCGAACCGGCTCAGGCCGTTTCCCCAAGTTCCCACCCAGACACTTCCGTCCGTGTCCTCCACGAATGCGCGTGCATCCTGAAGCTCCGGCTGCCGGTACGACCGGAGGGAATTCCTGGCGGTCACATAATAGTGCAGATTGATGTTTTCGCCCCATCCGCCCCACCACATATTTCCGGCACGATCTTCCGAGAATGCCCATACTCCGTTGACCCGGTGGAACGCCGTATCTGGACTCATCGCATTATACTGCACGAATTTCCTGGCGGAGGCAACGTACTCCTCCACGCCGATGCCCTGCACGCCGATCCAGAGGTTGGAATGACGATCACAATAGATCGTCAAGAGAGGATGATTTTTCGCTTCCGCATATGGAACAGCAAGATGGGTGAAGGAATTTGTTTTCGGATCAAATCTGTCAAGGTTAGTACCGACCGCAAGCCACACCACTCCGCTGCTGTCCCCGGTGACAGAGGAAACTTCACCTCTACCGATACTCGCGTAGTTCAGAGGATCGTGCGCAAATGTCCGGAACTCATGTGTGCGGCCGTCAATCCGTGTCACTCCTCCATACCCGCCTGCAATCCAGGAGTTCCCCGACACATCCTCGTAGACAGAGACGATATCGTTGGATTTCCCCGCGAATGGCGTCTGGGCGGTATTCCGTATGAAACCGAACCTTCCTTCTTTGAGATCTGTCTTGTTCAGACCGCCCCGATACGTACCGATCCAGAGAATATCTGACGGGTCACAGTAAAGATCATAGAGACGGTCACCCGACAAAGATCTTGGATCGCCGTCCACGTGCGAGTAATGAACAGAATTCATCGTTTGAACATCGAGACAATAGAGTCCGTCAAATCCTCCGATCCACAGACGACCGTGCGAGTCCCATTGGAGCTTCCCGGAAACAATGTCTCTGACAGATTGGCGGAGAGAAACGAACGAAAGTGTCCGCGAGCTTCTCAGAAAATGATACAAGCCGGAAATCGTGCCCACCCACAGATTGGAGGATCGATCTTCGGTGAGAGTTGTGGGGGAAACCGTTTTCCCATTCTTCGCATTAGTGTCATGTATGGTGATCATTTCGAACAAACCGGTGCCGTCATGATACACGGCAAACCCGCTGTCGGTAACAACCCAAAGCGAGTCGCGGCTGTCGACAAACTCATCGATGATATTTTCGGCTGTCCCGGGGCGGCTTGTGCTCTGGAACGTAAAGATCTTCAGACTGTCCGTCGCGGGAAGATACTGAATGAGCGAATCTCCCGACACGATGAACCAGTATCCGCCGCGAACATCGTGCAGCGGATGAGCAGTGCTGGAAGATCCGAATGCGGCGAGAGCTCCCTTCGGGCGCACGAGCCGGTCCAGATTCCGGTCATACAACATGAGACCGCTCTGCATGCCGACCAGCAATCCCTCCTCACCATAATCACAGACACCATGCACAACGTTCGAGCCGGCAGAGTTTCCATCCTCCCGCTTGTAGACCGAGATAGAGTATCCGTCGTAGCGATTGAGCCCGTCTTCGGTCCCAATCCAGAGATATCCGAGCTGGTCACGCTGAACACAGGTAACCACATCCTGGGAGAGGCCGTTGAGCGTGGTGATCTGATCAAACCTGATATCGGCCGGCTGGGTATATACCGGCCGGGGGACGAGAAACGAAAGAATGGATACGATCCACAGGGTTGCCCGGATCGGATGCAGGAAGAACCGATGTCGTGATATTCTCGCTGGCATGGGAATTACGCAATTCCTCCGCCGGTCAATGAAAAAAGCTGTTACCGACCGCGTTCGGGATTCAGGCGCTGCAGAAAACGTTGTTCGCGGACGGTATCCCGGCTTGGCTCAAAATAATACGATTTGAAATTCTCATAATCCGACTTCACGCGCGCAATGGGGAACGAATCGATCTTGGCGATATAGGCATCGAGCGATCGGGGAAAATCGAAAAAGCGGACTTCCGGAAATTGTTCCAGGCGTTTCATGATGCTGTTATCATACCGGACGATCCTGCCGTTGACTTCATCGAGCACGATATCGTCGAGCACTTTGACGTCGTGAACTGTATTCATCGGCCCGATGAGAAAGTTGACGTTTTTTGCGGCAAGAAATTCGAGCGTGGCGGTTTTTTCATGCCCCGGACGTCCGCGCTCCGACAGGTCCTGGTGCGAAAGTGCTGCGTCGGTCAGCCCGCCCTGCGCTTCAATGACATAGATCGAGTCGAGATAATATCCAAGACGCGCCGTTCCTCCCCATAATGCCACTCTGACGTTCAGTCCTGAAAAATATTTTTTCAGACTGTCACCGCTTCGAATCGCCCAGAGCTTGTAATCATCGGTGTACCACTGGCGCTCATCTGCAATGTATCCGACGGTCTTTTCCTGTGTGAAGTGATCGATACGGAAATAGGTCCCGGCGAGAATGAGCATGGCAACGGAGATCCGCAGGAGATCCGGACGAAGAGCAATTACGAGAACTTCACAGAGCATGAAGAGCATCGGCGTCACCGGCACGAAAAACCGACCAAACATGAAATCGCCGCCGATTCTGATCACAAATGCGATCTGAAAGATGATGAATAAGGATGCAAGAAGACCGGTTCTGCCATTGATCGTGAGCAGCCCTGCTCTCTCGCGGAGCTGTGCGATCCGGGATATCATTGTTCCTGACTTGTTCCTGTCGGCAGAGAGGTAGATTGCCAGCAACACGATCGCCCCGAAGACGTAATACGACGAGAAATAAGAAAAGGTGTAGGCAATTCCCTGTTGATAGTATGCAAGTCCGATTGACTTCGCATAAAATGAATTCGGAAAAAAGTATCCATAGTATGTTGCTCGCCAGATCCAGTACGGTACGAAAAGAACGAGGATGGGAAGGGTGAAGAATGAACATGCACGTACGGGTCGTTCGGAAGTCAGAAGAAGGAATACGGCCGATGGAACCACGTAGACAATTCCATCCGGACGAGTCATCATGAGAAGAACGGCAACAACCCCCGCAAGGAGAACACCGTTCCGTGTTCTCCAAAGTGCGACAAAAACAAACAGAAGTGAGACCAGAAACGTAAAGAATGATGTTTCCAGCCCGCCCGTTGCAAACACACACGCGTCATGATGCAGCGCCAGAGCAGCAGCGGTGAGCGGCAGCGCCAGGCCCGTTGTGCCGGCACCGTGCCAGAGCCGCCAGCTGAGAACAGTGGCGGTCAGGAGGGTGCATCCAAAGAAGAAGATCCCCAGGATCTGTGATACGGAAACAGGATCAAACCCCAGCCGCAGCACACCGGCCATCATTATTGTCCAGAGGAAATTGGTGAAACCCTCCACCCGCTCCCCGGGGTTGTAGACCAGCCCGAGACCATGAACGAAGTTCTTCGCATACCGGAACGAGATGAATGCATCGTCTGTTACGAAAGACAACGCAAACGCGTGAAAAATGCCGGCAAGAAGCGCGATTGCGGCGATGCCGAGAAACAGTACCTCGGATCGTCGAAACGCCGGTTCTCTCTGATCGTTCATCGGTTACCGGAAAATCTTCGGGTGACGCAAGATGCAGGTCGACATGTTTTGTTTCATATCCATTCAGAATCTAACTGCAATTTGGAATTCTCCGATAGTACAAAATTCACGGCGCTCATGCAAACAGCATTTGACGCACTGCTCACATTCAAAAGAACTCCCGGCCGAATTTGAAGGCGTGACGGCATGGAGTACTGAAGACATGCGATATTCGGTTCATGAAACATCCTCCTTTTCTTCACGTATGTATCAGAAAAGAGTATGATCAGCACATTACCCCGGGAAAGTTTCCAACCTATGACTTCACTCCGGATTGAACAGCTGAAAAACAAAGCGGCTGACTGGTGGTTGACAAGCCGGCCGGGATTTTCTCCTTCCCAATTTCATTATTCACGTGAAACCCGGAGCCGAAAGGAACGGGAAGTCCGTGCGCTGATGGAAACCATCGAGTCTTCCCGCTCAGAGAATACCTGGGGACCCCATTACTGCAATGGCCGCCGCGACAGGACCACAAGCCGTATTCGCGGAGCCATGACAGAACTTCTTCACTGTTTTGATTGTCCCATCGATGCATCGCTCGAACATCGTTTTACGGAAGTCATGGAAGAATTCACCCGGCTCGCACGGGATTTCGACGAACATCTTGGAGGGGAATCGATTTATCAGGCGGCGAGAAATGTCCTGATCATGAACACCTTCCAGATGTATTTTGATGCCCCCCTTTCACTGACACCGTCGATCTTTGCTTATAGTCTCCTCTATCCGTACACCGACAATTATCTTGACGATCCTGAAATCTCGAAGGAGGACAAAGACACATTCATCGGGCGTTTAGGATGCCGGCTGGCAGGGACGAAGATCGAAGCACGGACCGCCCACGAAGAACCGGTTTTCCGGCTCGTGAAAATGATAGAATCTGAATTTGACAGATCCAGGTATCCTCAGGTATTCGAGAGTTTGTTGGGAATACATTCTGCACAGGTGCGAAGCCTCCGGCAGCACGGCAATCCAGCGCAGATGGCGAATGAGACACTGCTCGACATAAGCGTCGAAAAGGGCGGTACTTCGGTGCTTGCCGACGGATGCCTTGTCGCAGGAACGATCTCGTCGGAGGATGCGGAATTTTTCTTCGGGTTCGGCGTGCTTCTCCAGCTCATCGACGATCTTCAGGATCTTGAGGAGGATGCTTCGCACGGTCACCACACGCTCTTCACATCGGAAGCAGAGGTGAATTATCTCGACGATCTCACAAACCAGCTTTTTGCATCTGTCAGCTCAACGCTTTACCGATCCCCCGACGGAGAGACATCCCGCCGGAATGCAGCACTTCGATTGATCGAGCGCGGCTGCCGCCTCCTGATTCTGGAAGCAGTTGCGTGCAATGAATCGCGATATCGCAGTTCATTTCTCCGCGCGACCGAAACGACGTCTCCCGTCGGCTTTGAATTTCTGCGGAGCATGAAGACCCGGCTCCACAAAGAGTATTCCCGGAACGAAGAGGTATCCGTCGAGCTGGAAGCGGTATAGTTCCAGGCAATGCCAAAACGAAAAAGCCCGGCTGGCGTTTGCGTCAGCCGGGCTCGAACCGTTCCCCAAGTCTCACTTCATCAGCATCATTTTCTGTACGGTCTGGAACGTGTTGGTGTTCATCGTTCCGTCATCATTGATTCCCTGGGCGATGATCTGGTAGAAGTATACCCCGCTTGCCAGATTCCGCGCATTGAACCTTACCGTCT
>Ga0335079_10000649_pt1 | contig 39826 bp, 33 predicted proteins | sample Lox_Sample_33_FD_206719 | JGI IMG/M metagenome (GOLD analysis project Ga0335079, IMG submission 206719) | Soil microbial communities from Loxahatchee National Wildlife Refuge, Florida, United States - Lox_Sample_3.3 | ecosystem: Environmental > Terrestrial > Soil > Wetlands | place: USA...
GAACGCCAGTGGCTATGTCACTCCCCGGCGCCGGGCCACCATCGCGGCGAAGATTACCGGCCGTGTGACGGGTGTCTATTTTGACGAAGGTACGCACGTCCATGAAGGCCAATTGCTGGCCACTCTGGATGACTCCGATGCGCGCAAAGCCCTGGACTCCGCCAAGGCCGATCGGGACGCTTCCCAGGCAGCCATCGCCGATCTGCAAGTGCAACTACGCCTCGCGGACATCGAACTGAAGCGCGCCCAGGAGCTTCGCAAGGCTGGCGTGCAGTCGCAAGAACAGTTGGATACCGCCAGCGCGAATGCCGATAGTCTGCGTGCCAAAATCGATCTGGCCAAGCAGCAGGTGCAGACCACGGAAGCCAAAATTAGAGAAGCGCAGCAGGCGGTGGACAACTGCGTGATTAACGCTCCGTACGATGGCATCGTCGTCTCGAAAGACGCGCAAGTTGGAGAAATGGTCTCACCCATTTCTGCGGGCGGCGGCTTTACCCGCACCGGTATTGCCACCGTGGTAGACATGAACTCGAACGAGATCGAAGTCGATGTAAACGAGTCGTACATCGCTCGCGTAAAGGACCGTCAGCGCGTCACCGCGATTTTGGACGCGTATCCGAACTGGGAAATCCCCAGCCACGTACGCACCGTAATTCCCACAGCCGATCGGCAGAAAGCTACGGTGAAAGTGCGCATTTCGTTTGACAAGCTCGATCCCCGCATTCTTCCGGACATGGGCATCAAGGTCACTTTTCTCAGCGACGAGCCGGTAAAGAAGAAAGATACGACCGCACCGGCGATTGCGGCGATGCTGCCGAGCGAAGCCGTACGCGACGAAGAGGGAAAGAAGATTGTTTTCCTCGTGAAGGGCGATCACGTCGAACGCCGTGCCGTAACCGTTGGAAATACTCAAGGTTCCGACACCGAGATTGTCGCCGGACTTGCCGTGGGTGATGCGGTGGTGCTGAAAGGCCCGGCGGGATTGCATGATGGGCAAGTGGTGGAAGTAAAGAAGTAAACGATTCAATAGCAACGGGAGAGAAGCAAATGATTCGAGTGGATGGCCAAGGCAACGGAAAAAGTCTGATTCGAGTGCGCGGTCTGGAAAAGACCTATAAGCGCGGCGGCGAGGACATTCGTGTTCTGCAGCGGCTGAACCTCGACGTGGACAAAGGCGACTTCGTCGCGTTCATGGGGCCGAGCGGTTCCGGCAAAACCACGCTGCTCAATTTGCTCGGTGGCCTCGATGTGCCTTCCGCCGGCAGCATTACCGTGGACGGCGACGAAATCACCCACATGTCCGGCAGCAAACTCACGCACTGGCGCGCGCGCCACGTCGGTTTCATCTTTCAGATGTACAACCTGATCCCGGTGCTCACGGCGTTTCAGAACGTCGAGCTGCCTTTGTTGCTCACGAAGCTGTCCGGTTCGGAGCGCAAGAAGCACGTCGAAACGGCTTTAAGCGTCGTCGGCTTGGCGAACCGTATGCACCACTACCCGCGGCAACTCTCCGGCGGTCAGGAGCAGCGCGTCACGATTGCGCGCGCGATCGTCTCCGACCCGACGTTCCTTTTGTGCGATGAGCCTACCGGCGACCTCGACCGCAACAGCGCCAACGAGATTATGGCGTTGATCGAAGAACTCGTCGGCAAGTACGGCAAGACCGTGCTGATGGTTACGCACGACCCGGTGGTTGCCGCTCGTGCTCACACCACGCTGCACCTCGAGAAAGGCGTGCTCGTCGAAGCGTCGAAGACTCAAGAAGGTGTAGTCGCCGGAGGCGTGCGATGAAGTTTCGCCGGCTGATCTTCGCCAATCTCTTCCGCAAAAAGATCCGCCTTATCCTCACGATCGGTTCTTTCGCGATCGCTCTCGTGCTCTTTACGTTTCTCGCGGTCGTCAACAGCGCCTTCAACCGTGGCATCGATATCGCAGGAGCGGACCGCCTCGTTATCGTCAATCGCATCGGTCTGATTCAAACGATGCCGATTTCCTACGGCGACAAAGTGCGCGCCATCCCGGGCGTAAAATATGTGACGCAGGACCACTGGTTCGGCGGCGTCTATCAGGACGAGAGGAATTTCTTTCCGCAGTTTGCCATTGATGTGGAAAACCATCGCCAGGTTTATCCCGAGTTCAAAGTGCCGGACGATCAATGGAACAACTTTGTGAAGGACCAGCAAGGCGCGATCGCCGGCGCCACCACCGCCAAGCGCTTCGGCTGGAAAGTCGGCGACCGCATTCCCATTAAGAATGCGTTGTACGGCGCTACTAAAACGTGGGAATTCAACCTTGACGGCATATATCACACCGAAAAAGCGGACGGCGACCAGAGCCAGTTCTGGTTTCACTGGAAAAACTTCGATGAAAATGTTCCCGCGGCGGTGAAAAGCACAGCCGGGTGGTACATCCTCAAGCTGAACAGCCCGGATGACGCCGTTCGCGTGGCCAAGACGATCGACACCATGTTTGCTAACTCGTCCTTCGAGACCAAAACCGAAACCGAATCTGCCTTCGCGGCCGGCTTTGCCAAGCAGTTCGGCAATATCGAGTTCCTGATTTTGGCAATTGGCAGCGTGGTCTTCTTTACCTTGCTGCTCGTCACGGGGAACACCATGGCCATTTCCGTGCGCGAGCGCACGGCTGAACTAGCGGTTCTGAAAGCGATTGGCGTTACCGATGGAACGGTTATGTTCCTGGTGCTCTTTGAAGCCATGCTCATCGCGCTCATCGGCGGCATCATCGGCTTGTTGCTGGCGTGGGCGGCTATCCCGGTGATCAGCGTGGCGCTGACTGGGCTCTTGCCGCCGCTGCTGCTATCCAAAACGATGCTTTCCGCCGGACTGCTGTTTGCGATTTTCGTTGGCATGGTCAGCGGACTGTTGCCCGGTATCGGCGCGATGCGCATGCGCGTGGTGAATGCGCTGCGGAGAGTCTGACATGGCCATTCCCATCATCTATAACATTCGCAGCGTGCGTGCGCGTTGGACCTCGAGCATCGTCGCGGTGCTCGGCATCGCGGGCACGGTCGGCGTGTTCGTCGCCATGTTGTCTCTGGCCAAGGGTTTTCAGGCCACGCTCGTTGCGTCCGGCTCCGAAGACAACGCGCTGATCGTCCGCGCCGGCGCCACGACGGAAATGACCAGCGGCGTCGCGCTCGATGCCGTCAAAATCATTCAGGATGCGCCAGGAATCGCACGCGGAGCTGATGGCCCGCTGGTTACGCCGGAAGCTGTACTGATGGCGCCGATTCCGCTGATCTCCACCGGCACCGACGCCAACGTCGAAGTCCGCGGCGTCTCACCCAACGTGCTGCAGATCCGCAAACAGATCAAAATGGTGCAAGGCGAGATGTTCCACGCGGGCTTGGCAGAAGTAGTGGTCGGCAAAAATGCCAACACGACCTACCGCGGCTTCACCCTCGGCAACACGATTCACCTCGGTAGCATGAATTGGAAAGTTGTGGGTGTCTTTGACGCCGGGGGCAGTTCCTTTGATTCCGAAGTGTGGGCCGATGCGCATCTCCTCGCCGGTGCCTACAACCGGCCGGATACTTTCTTTCAATCGGTTACCGTTCATCTGAATTCGCCGGACGCCTTGGGCCAATTCAAAGATGCTGTCACCGCTGATCCTCGTCTGAACGTGGACGTTATGCGCGAAATCAGCTACTACGCCAAACAGTCCACGAACATGACCACGTTGATTACGCGCTTGGGCGGCTTCGTCGCCATGATCATGGCGGTCGGCGCGATCTTCGGCGCGCTCAACACAATGTATTCCGCCGTCGCCGACCGCGGCCGCGAGATCGCAACCATGCGTGCGCTTGGCTTTGGCGGACCTTCCGTTGTGTTTTCGTTTCTGCTCGAAGCGTTGCTGATTTCGTTCGTGGGCGGCGTGTTGGGATGCCTCGCCGTTCTGCGGCTGAACGGCCTCACCACCAGCACGATCAACTTCCAGACGTTTTCGAACCTTGCGTTCGCATTCAAAATCACTCCGGACTTGATGATCGGCGGAATTTTCTTTGCGCTGATCATGGGCGTCATCGGCGGGCTCTTTCCTGCAATTCGAGCCGCCCGCCTCCCGGTAGCCACGGCCTTGCGCGAACTCTAGCCTCGCAACTAGCCAAGGGCCTGCGTAGCGCCGGCATCCCCGCCAGCGCTCTTCTCTGATCGCGACAGCAGGGAACTTTGAATTCCTTAGTGATCCTATTCACTTGTGACTCCTTGCCTCCTTCGATGCGCTAGAATCGACTCGCTCGAATAACCGCTCGTGAGGGGAGGGAAATGAGCCAGCCGGACAAAGACCGGGAATTGGGCATGCATCGCGAGATCACGCGCCGCGACTTCCTTAACGGCGTTGCGTTGGGCATCGGCGGAACACTCGCGAGCGGCGCCATCGGCGCTGACGCCATGCTCGCCGCCGCGGCATTCGACGACTATGCTCCCGAAAAATCTTCTGGCTACTATCCGCCTGCACTCACGGGCATGCGCGGCAATCACGACGGCACTTTCACCTTCGCGCATCGCCTGCGCGACGGCCAAAAATGGGACGCTTCCGGCACCGCCACCAAAACCGGCGAAACCTACGATCTCATCGTCGTAGGCGGCGGCATCAGCGGCCTTTCCGCGGCCTATTTCTATCGCAAACACGCCGGCTCCCAAGCCCGTATCCTCATTCTCGACAATCACGACGACTTTGGCGGTCACGCCAAGCGGAACGAATTTCGTGCCGGCGGACGCACGGTCCTCAGCTACGGCGGCACGCAATCCATCGAAAGCCCCGCCAAATACAGCGCCGTCGCCCAAGCGTTGCTCAAAGAAATTGGCATCGATACTGAGCGCTTCTACAAGGCTTACGATCGCAAACTCTACGCGAACCTCGGCACCGCCGCTTTCTTCGACAAGGAAACTTTCGGCGCGGATCGTCTCCTGACCGGCATGAACGTCACCCCCTGGCCGGAATTTCTCGCCAACGCGCCGCTCTCCGCGACCGCCAAAGAAGATATCGCGCGCGTCTACACCGAAAAAGTGGATTATTTCCCCGGGCTTTCGAAGGAGGAAAAGCGCGCGCGCCTCGCAGAAATCAGCTATGCCGATTACCTTACCAAAATCTGCAAACTGCATCCCGAAGCACTGCCGTTTTTTCAAACGTTTCCGCACGACCTTTACGGCGTGGGCATCGATGCCGTTCCCGCGCTCGGCTGTTTCGAATCCGGCGACGACTACGAATCCTTCACATATCCCGGCTTCGATGGCCTTGGCATCGGCGAACACGAGAAAGAAGAGCCGTACATTTTCCATTTTCCCGATGGCAACGCCTCCATCGCGCGCCTGCTCGTGCGCGCACTGATTCCCGCTGCGATTCCGGGCCACTCAATGGAAGACGTCGTCACCGCGCGCGCCGACTACAGCAAACTCGATCAGCCGGACGCTCCCACCAAAATTCGCCTGAACACCACGGTCGTTCACGTCCAGCATGCAACGCGCGACTCGGAAAACAAAACCGTCGAAATCTCCTACATGCGCGGCGGTAAACTCCTGTCCGTCGAAGCCAAGAATTGCATCCTCGCCTGCTACAACGGCATGATCCCCTACCTCTGCTCCGATCTTCCGCCAAGACAGAAAGAAGCTCTCGCGTATCTCGTGAAGACTCCGCTCGTCTACACGCACGTTGCGCTGCGCAACTGGACGTCTTTCGCCAAGCTCGGAATTCACCAGATCGTCGCGCCCGGCGGCTATCACACCTACACCGCGCTCGACTTTCCCGTCAGCCTCGGCGACTACGCGTTTCCGAGCAAGCCCGACGAGCCCATGGTGCTCTTCATGCTCCGCACGCCGTGCAAGCCCGGCTTGTCCATGCGAGACCAGTTCCGCGCAGGGCGCATCGAGTTAATGGCCACACCTTTTGAAAAATTCGAACGCAACATCCGCGATCAACTCGCGCGCATGCTCGGCGGGGCCGGTTTCGATTCGGCGCGCGACATCGAAGCGATCACCGTTAACCGCTGGGCGCACGGCTACGCCTATACGCCCAATTCACTTTTCGATCCGGATTGGAAAGAAGGCGAGCAGCCTTGGGTGCTCGGCCGCAAGCCGTTCGGCAAGATCGCCATCGCCAATTCTGACGCCGGAGCCAGCGCCTACTCCGATGTGGCCATCGATCAAGCCTGGCGGGCCGTCAACGAACTTCTCGCCTGACGCAGTTCTTGGAGTGCGGCGGCTCGTCGCTGCTTTTTTATCTGCCAGGACTCGCACTCCACGTGCTCGGCCCGACGCTCATCAATGCGCCGCCACCGCTCCGCCCTTCGCGCTTGGCCGCCGCATCAGGAAAATAAACGGCAGCATGATCACAAACAATCCTGCCAGAATCATAAAAATGCTGTTGTACGCCAGCATGCTCGCCTGCCGCTCGACCATGCCAAATAGTGCTGCGCGCGCCTGACGCATCGCGGCAACCGGGTCTCCGCCTTGCGCTGAAAACATCCCTTGCATCGCAGCCATCATCCTTCGCGCCGCGTCGCTGAACGGGTTCACATGTTCGCCCAGTTGCAAAATGTTTCGCTGTTGAAAACGCGTCTGCATCGTGCTCACGGCGGAAATCCCAATGCTCCCGCCCAGATTGCGCACCAGATTGAACAAACTCGTCGCGTTCCCCATCGTTTCCTTCGGAATCCCGCCCATGCTGATGGTCGTCAGCGGCACAAACACCAACCCCAGAGAAAGCCCCATAAAGAACTGCGGCCAGAAGAAATCCCAGAAACCCGCATTCAAGTCCAACCGCGAGAGTTGATACAGCGTCAGCCCGCACACTACGATTCCCGCGGTGAGCAGCTTCCGTGGATCGAATTTCGTCAAAATTATTCCCACCACCGGCATCGCAATAAACGACCCGATCCCGCGCGGGGACATGGCAATTCCGGCGCGCATCGCCGGATACCCAAGCAGGGTCTGCAGCACCAGCGGAATCAACACCGTCGTGCCATACAAACCCACGCCGAGCAACGACATCAGAAACACACCGGTAGTGTACGAGCGGTCCTTGAACACTCGTAAGTTCACCACTGGATGTCCTACGCGCAGCTCATAGATGATGAACGCCGCGCCCGTCACCATCGCCACCACCATGAGCACCGTAATCCAATGCGTGCCGAACCAATCCTTCTCCTGCCCTTTGTCCAAGACGATTTGCAGCGTGGCAATAGCTACGGCCAGCATGCCGATACCCCAGTAATCAATTTTCTCGGAAGCCCGCCGGATGTAATGCGGGTCGAAAATGTACAGCGAGGTCATGAGGATCGACACGATGCCGATCGGCACGTTGATGTAAAACACCCAGCGCCAGGAATAGCTGTCCGTCAGCCAGCCGCCCAGCACTGGACCCAGCATCGGTGCCACCACGATGCCCAGTCCCCAGAAGCCCATCGCTTTGCCGCGGTCTTCCTGCTTGAACGACTCCAGCAGAATCGCCTGCGAAATCGGTTGCAAGCCGCCGCCGCAGGCGCCTTGCACGATGCGAAAAAAAACGAGAAACGGCAGGTTCGGAGCCAGACCGCAGAGAAACGAAGCCGCCGTGAAACCCGTCACCGAAAGCATCAGCATGCGCTTGCGGCCAAAAAAATTCGACAGCCATCCGGTCAGCGGCAGAATGATCGCGTTCGCCACAAGATACGACGTGAGCGTCCAGGTGGCTTCCTCTACGGTGACAGAAAGATTGCCCGCGATATGCGGCAGCGACACGTTCACCACCGTCGTATCCAGCACTTCCATGAACGTGCTGAGCATCACCGCAATGGCGATGATCCACGGATTGATGTGCTGCGGACTCTGTGTCGGCGAGATTGGTCCAGACGGATTGGACTTCGCGTGATCAGCCATCAATGGCTCTCAGAACGGTGCTCCGCTTGCACGGCCCAATCATACCGTGCGGAGCTGGGCTGGCAAAAACGGGTCTGCTTGCGATTTTGCCCAAGCCCCAATTCCATCTGTTCGCAAAAGTTTTCTCAATCAAATGATTGCTGTATCTTGTCTGTGCCCGCGAGCCCCCGACGCCAAAGATAGGAGCGCCAATGACTCCGCGACTTCGACGGCGCGAATTTTTGACCGGCATCTCCGCTCTTGCAGCTGGTTCGTCGCTTCCCGCTACGCTTTTTGCCGTGCGCTCGCCGCTTTATCCGCCGACTGATCTCTCGCCCTTCGAAACGCCCATTCCGCCGGCGCCATTCGAATTGCACATCGGCTATGCCGCCATCACCTGGGGGGGCAACGATCATCAGGCCATCGAAGATATTTCCGCGGTCGGCTACTCCGGCATTCAGTTGCGCGCCAATGCCGTGGCCGAATTTGGCTCCGGAGCCGCGCTGCGCGAGGAACTGGAAAAGCATCACCTCAAAATGATCGCGCTGTCCAGTGGAGATCTCGGTCTCGATCCCGTTACGGAAAAAGAGCAGCTCGCTAAGCACGTCGAAAACGCGAAATTTCTGCGCAAAGCGGGCGGCCTCTACCTCCAAATCATCGACGTCAAACCGAAGGATCACGCTCCGGCCGCGGCTGACTACCAACGCATGGGCCAATTGCTTACCGAATTGGGCAAACGCGTCGCCGACCTCGGCATTCAACTTGGCTATCACAATCACATGGGCGCGATGGGCCAGACTCCCGAAGGTGTGGATCAGATCGTCGCAGCCATGGACCCGCGCTACGCCAAGCTTGAACTGGACATCGCGCACTACTTCCAAGGCGGAGGCGATCCGGCGCAGGCCGTTGAAAAATACAAAGACCGCCTGCTCTTTCTCCATCTCAAAGACGTAGAGCACGTCGCAGGCGCCAAGGATGGCTACCGCTTCTGCGAACTGGGCCGCGGCCTCGTGAATGTGTCCGCCGTTCTCTCCGCTCTGCGCAAAATCAATTTCCGTGGCTGGGGCATCGTCGAACTCGATGGCGAAACCGACAAATCGCGCACGCCCAAAGAATCGGCTGTCATCAACAGAGAGTATGTCGAGCAGAAATTGGGCCTGAAGGTATGAGCTCTCCTTTTCGCATCGCGGTCATCAACGACGAAATCGGCCAGGATTTTGGCCACGTTTGCGAAGTGGTATCCCGCGAATTTGGCCTGCAGTGGATTGAACTGCGCGGGATGTGGAACAAGAACATCGTCAATCTCGACGCCAAGGAAGTCGCCGACGCTCGCAAAATCCTCGAAAAATATCAGCTTCGCGTCACCGACATTGCCAGCCCGCTCTTCAAAACCGATTGGCCCGGCGCGCCCAAGTCACCCTTCAGCCCGAAGACGCCGCAATTTGGCGCGGACTTCACCTTCGAGCAGCAAGACGACGTTCTCGATCGCAGCATCGCACTCGCCAAAGCGTTTCAGACTGCTCGTGTCCGCTGCTTCGATTTCTGGCGCCTCGATGATCAGTCACCCTATCGCGCCGCGATGAACGAACGCCTCCTCGCAGCCGCCAAAATCGCCGAACAGAAAGGCGTGATCCTGCTTCTCGAAAACGAACCCGCCTGCAACACGGCTACCGGTGCTGAGGCCGCAAAAACTCTCGCCGCTGTGCAGTCGCCCGCGCTCATGCTCAACTGGGATCCCGGCAATGCCATCACTCGCGGCGAAATCCCGTTTCCCAATGGCTACGAAATGCTCCCGAAAAACCGCATCGGCCATTGCCACTGCAAGGACGCTCGCGAAAAGCCCAGCAGCAACGATTACGAGTGGGCCGCGATGGGTCGGGGAGAAGTCGACTGGACTGGCCAGTTTGCCGCGCTGAAACGCGACGGCTACCACTTCGCCGTCAGTCTCGAGACCCACTGGCGCGGCGCCGCCACTCCCGAAGAATCCACCCGCCAAAGCTGGTTCGGTATGAAAGCGCAACTGCAAAAAGCCGGTGCGCTATAATCGCCGGCAAATTGTCCCCGCGAGTTTCTTCGAAAACGCCACGTCGGGAGCCTCGATGAGCTTCTTGATCAGCAAGCGCTTCTTCGCGGTTTTCATAACCGCATCTTGTTTCGCGTTCACGGCGCACGCCCAATCCGCCCGCTGGACCGAAAAAGCCGCCAAGGATTGGTACGCCCAGCAGCCCTGGCTCGTCGGCAGCAATTACATCCCCGCCTATGCCATCAACGAACTCGAAATGTGGCAAGCCGACTCCTTTGATCCTCGGCGCATCGATATGGAACTCGGCTGGGCCGAAGGCCTCGGCCTTAACACCATGCGCGTCTTCCTACACGATTTGCTCTGGAAGCAGGATCCCGCCGGCTTCAAAAAGCGCATCGACACGTTTCTTACTATCGCTCAGAAACATCACATCCGTCCCATTTTCGTGCTCTTCGATTCGGTTTGGGATCCCAATCCGCAGCTCGGCAAGCAGCATGCTCCCACGCCCGGCGTTCATAATTCGGGTTGGTTGCAAAGTCCCGGAGCGGCGGCGCTGCGCGATCGCGCGCAATATCCTCGTCTTGAGGCTTACGTGAAAGGTGTCGTCGGCGCATTCGCGAAGGATCAGCGCGTGCTTGCGTGGGATGTTTGGAATGAACCGGACAACACGAACGAAGGCAGCTACTCCAGCGGCGAGCCGCCGAACAAAGTCGAACTCGTTCGCCACTTGCTTCCGCAAGCCTTTGCCTGGGCGCGCGCCGCAAATCCCTCGCAACCGCTCACGAGCGGCGTCTGGACGGACGAAGACTGGTCACCCGAAAAAATCTCCGCTTTCGGCAAGCTCCAGATCGAGCTTTCCGATGTCGTTTCCTTCCACAGTTATCAAAAGCCGGAAGCGTTCGAGCATCGCGTCCTCTCGCTCCAGGTCTATCGCCGCCCGCTCATTTGCACCGAATACATGGCCCGCGGCAACGGCAGCACATTTCAGGGCACGCTGCCCATCGCGAAGAAATACCATGTCGCCGCGATCAACTGGGGCCTCGTCGCGGGGAAAACGCAAACCTATTTGCCGTGGGACTCCTGGAAAAAGCCGTACACGGACCGCCAGCCCGCCGTCTGGTTCCACGAAATCTTTCGCACCGACGGCCAGCCCTACTCACAGGAAGAAGCCACCTTCATTCGCAACATCATCCACAGTGCCTCCGGCAACTGATCGAAAATGTTTTGGAGAGGGAAATAGGCTTCGAAGGAAAGCATTTTGGTTCCGGGACCTGGACTCGAACCAGGACTCTCAGCTCCAAAGGCTGATGTGCTACCAATTGCACTATCCCGGAACCGGCCTTCAAATTGTATCAGACGCAGCCAGCCAAACCGAAGGCACCGCGCACGAAGGCTTCTCAATATTCTGCGGGCCCGTGTGTTGGCGCGAGGCAATTGCAACGCGGACGTGATGCGGAGACATGTACGACGCTACCGTCCATGGAAGAGCATTGCCTTGCGCGACGAACTTTCCTATTATATCCACCTCGGCACCGGTACGCGGACGTAACCCTCAGCCTCCGCTCTCAACTCGAAGAACAGGTCCATCCCATGGCTTACGACAACTACAACGATCACGATCTTCTCGCTCTGTGCATTTGGCGCGAAGCGCGCAACCAGCCGCATGAAGCGAAGTTCGCCGTCGGCTGTTCCATCCGCAACCGCGTCCAGCATCCGCGCTGGTGGGGCCGCGACTATCGCTCCGTCATTCTCGATCCCTGGCAATACAGCAGCTTCAACGCCAACGATCCCAATTCCAACAAATTTCCTGGGCCGCAGGATGAACCCGCCTATTCGGATTGCGAGGCCTGCGCGACGGATGTCCTCAACGGCTTAGCCGACAATTCCAGCGGCGCCGTCAGCTATTTCGACAAAAGTCTCGACGCGCATCCTCCGTCCTGGGCGGCGTCCGCGCAATTTAAACACTCCGCCGATCTCGGGGCGTTTCACTTCTATTCTCTGGCGTGATGATTCAGGAAAAAGTATTGGTGCGGTCGAGTGGATTCGAACCACCACGGTATTGCTACCGCCAGCCCCTCAAGCTGGTGCGTCTGCCAGTTCCGCCACGACCGCACAGAGGTAAGACAAATATTGTAGCGGCGACGGCCCGGCCTCGCAAGCGACAGCCCGCGCTCCGCTGGGTCGGGCCAGTTGCTTCGCATTCGCTGGACCATCCCACGCACTTCGATCAATTGATCGATCTTCCCAATTGCCGGCGGGACTGGCTACGCAGACGAAATGTCTAGGCTGCCTAGCTACGGGAGCAATTGCTCGTGAAACGTCTTGGGATCTCCGCGCCCGATTTTGTCGCCCACCATCGGCACGCCGAAATCGGAAGGCTCCAGCTTCATGCTGATTGCTGCGCCGTCGCGCAGCACAAACGTTATGTGGCTCGCCGGGCGTGACCGCATCGCGAAGCTGCCGTCTTTTTGCTTTTGCAAGCGTTCCGGGCCTTCACCGAGCATCTGGATCATCAACCGGCCGTTCTCGTCGAACACTCGAAACGTTCGCCGGTACTGCGCAAACGAATCGTGCAGAGCGCTCGTCAGCCGCTCCAGTTTCAGTACGTACGTTCCATCCAGTTGCTTGCCCTCGTCGGCAGAAACCGGCTCATTGTCCAGAGTTCTCGCTGCTGCAGCGGGAGGCGGCGAAGGAAGCGCCGGCAAACCCAATTCCACTCGCGCCAGCGCCCGCGTAATCGCATAGGCGTTTTGTCCTTCCGTGTTCGTCAGCACCACAACGGTCAAGCCATCCTCAGGAAAGTCATGCAGGCTTCCGCTATATCCGAACAGCGAGCCGTGCTGCCCGATCCGCTTGTGGTTCTCTTCGTGGTTCAGCATGATTGCCAGCCCATACTGCGCCTGCGGATCCTGCGGACTCATGTGCGCCGCCGCGCCTTCGGCGGTGGTCATCATGGCAAACGTGTTTTCTTGAATCAGCTTGTGTTCGCGCACGGCTCGCCACAGCTTGTAAATGTCACCAGTCGTGCTGCATAGGCGCAAATCTGCGTTGTAGGCCATATCGTTCTCATTGGCCGGAACATAGCTATTCTGAAACTTGCGATAGGCGTGCGCGAGGCCATGCACCAGCGAAAAATCATCACAATACGAAGTGGACTTCACGCCAGCCGGCGAAAAAATGTTCTGCTGCACGTAGTCTGCAAAACTCTCGCCGCTTACCCGCTCGACAATCGTCACCAACAACTGAAAGCCAGAAATGGACCAGTCCCATTTTGTTCCGGGCTCGTTGATCCAGCTTTTGTTGGCGTACAACGCCATCACTTCGTCTAATGCTTTGGGCTGGCGGCTGGTCGCTTCAATGGGATCGCCGAGATAATGGTAGTCCACGATGCCGGACGTGTGATTGAGTAGTTGACGAATCGTGACTCGATGCCCTTGCAATGGAAATTCGGGAATGTACTTCGAAATTTCGTCGTCCAGTCCGAGCTTCCCGCGCTCCATCAGTTGCAATACCGCGACGCCCGTAAAGGGCAGCATCGGGCCAACAATGTGATAGACGGTTTCGTCCTGCGCTTTCGCCTCCAATCCCAGGTCGGCGAGCCCATAGCCTCGGTGCAACAAAATCTTCCCGTTGCGCGCGACCAGCACGGACGCGCCTACCACTCGCTCTTGCGCCATCGTGCGCTGCGCCACCGCGTCCAAATCCGCGGCATGGTCTTGCGCACTGCTGACGGCTGCTGTCGCAAGCGCGCAGAGCAGAGTCATTAGAATCCGAGAACGCATGATTTCTCTCCTTCGGCAAGCCGATGAGGGTACCACGTAGCGGGGGCAAAAAAGCGAGCGCGAGCCTGCGTGGCGCAGCTGCTTCAAGTGGAATCTGCTTCTAGGCTTGACCGCCCAACGTCTGTTTTATTCCTGGTGCAATCTGCACTACGCCGTTGGCAAAGCGCCTGGGAAACTCAAAGCGTCCTGAACAACACTTGCTGCGAGCGTCTCGCCTGCCTGTTATGCTGCGCGTATGAGAACTGCCTTTGCGGCTGTCGGTGCCGCCATCGCGATCGCTTTCACGACGGTTGCAACCGTATCCATCGTGCGCGTGGCCGCAGCGCAGAACGCGCACGGAGCGGTATCAAGCGTCGATGAGCTGCGAATTATTGATAAGCCCATTGAATTTGACGCGGAGCGGATCCGGCTCACGCAGGAATATATGCGCAAGCATTACGGAATCGTGCAGCACGATATCACGATCAAGCCGCAAGCCATCGTGCTGCACTACACGGCGATCAATTCGTTTGCATCGACCTGGAGCTACTTCAACCATACGCGGATCGAAGCGCAACGCGCGGCGTTGCAAAAAGAGAGCGAACTGAACGTTTCGGCGCAATTTGTGGTGGATCGCGACGGGACCATCTACCGGCTGATGCCGGAAAACTGGATGGCGCGGCATTGCATCGGACTGAATCACGTGGCCATCGGCGTGGAGAATGTCGGGGACGACAAGGATTTTCCGCTGACGGGTGCGCAAGCGGACGCCGACGCTGCCCTGGTCCGCTATCTCGCGGCGCATTTGCCGATAGCCTATCTGCTCGGCCACCAGGAGTATCGGCGTATGGAAAAGACACCGCTGTTTTATGAAGCGGTGCCCGGCTATCGGACCGCAAAATCCGATCCGGGCGAAGAGTTCATGCGGCGGGTGCGTGAGAAGGTGGCGGACCTCAATTTAAAAGCGCCGCCGGAGTAGGGGCGTCTCATCCGGAGGCGTTGCGTGCCGTGATTGGTGTATCTGGGAGTGTTGTGCGGCATCGTGAGACGTGGCGGATGGAAGAAAAGCAGGAGCAAGCTCCCGGACTGTGAAGTGGTATCATCGCGGCGCTATGAGAACAAAATTTGTCTCTACAAGCTTGATTTGCAGTGCAGTCGCGGTATTTGGCGCAATCTGCTTCGCCGTGCTCGTCTCGCCCGCATCGTCGGCTCAGGCGCAGTCCACTTCTACTCCTGCTTCTACGCCAAAACATCCCATCGTCTTGCATGCGGCGCGACTGCTGGATATTGAGGCTGGGAAGATCGTCGCGCCGGGAGAAGTGCTGGTGCAGGACGATCGGATCGTCGAAGCGGGTTCTTCGGTCAAACGGCCGGCGGATGCACAGGTGATCGATCTGGGCGACATGACGCTGATGCCGGGACTGATCGATGCGCACATCCATTTGTTCTTGCATCCCGGCGCAGAAGATCTCCAGACCGTGGAAGAGTCCGTGCCGCAGCGGACGATCATCGCAACGCTCGCGGCGCGCGACGATTTGATGGCTGGATTTACGGCGGAACGCGACATGGGCACGGAAGGCGCCGGCTCGGCGGACACCGCCGTGCGCAACGCGATCAATCATGGCGAGATTCCAGGGCCGCGGCTGCGCATCAGTGGCAATGCCATCGACATTCTCGGCGGACACGAAGACGCCATTCACTACAACCCTGAGCAACACGTGCTTTCGAATGCGACCTACGCGAACTCAGTTGAAGAAATAGTCGCGGCGATGCGGCAGCAGTACAAAGAAGGCGCCGACTTCACGAAAATGTACGAGACCGGGCCGGATTCGCTGCGCAACGGAGAATTCCATACGCCATTCCAATACACGGAGGCGCAACTGCGCGCCGCTGTCGAGGAGGCAGCACGCGTAGGCAAGCGCGTGGCGGTGCACGCCACCGGCGAACCGGGGACGCTATATGCGGCGCGCGCCGGAGTGGCTTCGATCGATCACGCCGACCAGCTAAGCGAAGAGACCATGCGGTTGATGCATGAGAAGCAGATCTTTGCGGTGCCCACGTTCGCCATCTCAGAATATTTTGCCGACCACGCCGCGACACCGGCGATTGCCGCGCGTGACCACAAGATGCTGGACATGCACGCGCAGGAATTTCGCAAACAGATGGCAGCGGGCGTGCCGTTTGCGGTGGGCTCGGACGTGGGGCCATTTCCGCACGGGACGCAGGCGCGCGAACTCGTGTTGATGGTGCAATACGGGATGACCCCGTTGGTCACGTTGCAGGCAGATTTGCTGAATGGGGCGAAGCTGCTCGGTTGGGACGGGCAGATCGGCGCGCTCAAGGCTGGATATTTTGCAGACATCATTGCGGTGCCGGGCGATCCGTTGCAGAACATTGCCGTGACAGAGAAAGTTGGATTTGTAATGAAGGGTGGCGTCGTGTACCGGGAAAAGAAGTAAATAGTCGGCCCGACTCCGCCCAGATTCACCGCACGCCGCCCCCATTGCCTTCAAATAGCCCAGGACTAAGGCGGTTGTGTTGGCCACCTTTGTCAGCTGACGACCCCAGCCGGCTAGCTCCATAGCCGTTTCCCAAGGTCGCGCTAAGTCCGAGCTTCTTTGGGCCCGTGATTTCGGTCACCGACGTCTACCGCCCTTTTGCGATAAGAAGGAAAGTAGCAAGGAACCAATGTTTGGGCGACCATCGACACAAGCCAACAATGAATCCGTCGCTCAACACGAGGGGTTCGCATGAACACAAACCTGCAGATTACGTTTCGCAATATTGAACCCTCAGAAGAGGCCGGAGAGTGGATTCGCACCGAAGCTGCAAAGTTGAACAGTTTCTACAGCCGTCTGACGGGATGTCACGTGACGATTGATCTTCCGCATCGTCACCATAAACGAGGCAACCAGTATCAAATCCGTATAGACCTGAACGTACCTCAAGGAAAACTGGTTGTGAAGCGGGAACCACACTCGAACGCTCGACTGCGTCGGCTTCCGGAAAACAAGGTCAGGAAGTTTGCGGAAGTCAGACCTTTGCACAAAGACCTTCGTACTGCCATTGGCGAAGCTTTTAAAGCTGCCGGACGACGTTTGCAGGACTATGCCAGGCGGCAGCGAGGCGACACTAAAACTCCTGCCGGTCGCCTGAAGGTCGGTGCTGCTGTCAGATTCTCGGAAGCACGTGGCGAAAAAGGACCACAGGCCAGCACGGCCCGCGTTCTAGCGAAACAGTGACTGATGTTTCGCGTATGGTCCGAAGTTGTACTCTGTCGGCTCAAGAAAAAGGCCGAGCGAGAAGCTGTAGCTGTCTCACTCGGCCCACCTTGCCGTCGCTACTACCCTCATAAAGTTAGCAATGCGGCATAGGATCCCTTAGTAGTGCAAGTGCGCCCACTTTCACGCTGTGCGTTGTGCTTGCGCCCGCGATGTCGTTTGTTCTATGTCTCCGATCGAGGCACTCGGATCGCAAATGTTCGAAAAAATTAGCCCTGCTGGAACAGCGAGTCTTTGCAACTCCAGAAACCGCAGGTCCCGCCGCTTCTTCGGAAGGGCATCCTGCTCATTTCTGCTAGCCTCTTAAAGAGATAGCAGACGGACCATGAACGGGAATGCCCTTCCTCAGCAGCGTCCCTTTCGCTGCCTGCTTCCCTGTCCTAAGCAATTCGTGCGAATCTCACCGAAAATTCGGTTCGATTCACCCGCGCAGCCGAAAGTGAATCACACTCCATCCGTGAGGAGAAAGTTGCTGTTCTTTATAAGAGCCGATCTAATTTCAGGCAATTGACAGAACTACGTAGCAGGATCTACGTAGTGGATATCGGCAAGTCGGGTTCGTGTGCGGTCCACACGCTTAACAGAATGCACGCAGCGTCGCTCAGCTCCCGGCGACCATTTCCCGTTTAGCTACACTGTCACGAGTCTGGGCCAGTCCGTGCTCGATCGCGTAGTGGATCAACTCCGCCATGGAACGCAATCCCAGCTTCCTCATCACGTTGGCGCGGTGAGCTTCGGCTGTGCGCACACTGATGCCAAGCTCTTTGGCAACTTCCTTGTTAGCTTTGCCTGCGCTCAACAGGCGGATTACTGCAACTTCTCTTGGACTGGGTTTTGCCTCGCCAGTGGCTACCTCTTTCGTGGTTTTGTCCCGTTGCAGGAATTCTTGCATCACGATCTCGGAGACCTTCGGCGTCAGAAAGAGTTTGCCGCGCGAAATCTCCGTCAGCGCGGTGATCAACCGCTCGGCTAAATCCGACTTTAGCACCAACCCCCGCGCACCGGCCTCGAGCGCCCGGCGCACCATTTCTCCGGATTCATGCAGCGTCAGAATCACCACCTTCGCGCGCGGAGCCGCCTCCCGGATGCGCGGTGTCGCTTCCAAGCCATTCAATTTGGGCATGTCGATATCCAGGATCACGATATCCGGTTTGAGCTTTCCTGCTTTTTCCACTGCTTCTGCGCCGTCCCGCGCTTCGCCTACGACACGCCATCTTCGCTTTGTGTTCAGCAAGCCGCGGATTCCTTTGCGCACGAGTTCATGGTCATCTGCCAGCAGTACTCGAATCTTCTTCGTCCCTTCAGCCATGGACCGGTACCGTCGCTCGCACTTTCGTTCCGTTGCTATCGGCTCTGATTTGCAGTCTGCCGCCGACTTGCTTGATGCGCTCCTTCATACTGGCGATGCCTACGCCAATCGGGAACGGAAATTCGCCGTCACCAATTAGCATCGTTTCGCTGCCGCACCCTTGATCGCTCACCTCCAAGTCCACAACTCCCGCATGGTGCTGGACCAGCACTTCCGCACTCCGGCTCCCAGAATGCCGCTGTATGTTGGCCAGACTCTCTTGCGCTACGCGAAATAGAGCTAACTCCACGTCCCGGCCAAGTCTTCCCAAGCTTTGCTGGATGCCCAGCCTCACGTCAATTCCCGTGCGGGCGACGAAACCATCGCGGAAATGCCGGATGGCATCCTCCAAGCCGGCTTGTTCCAACATCGGCGGATACAGCACGTAGGAGAGCGTCCGCACTTCGCGCAGGCATTCCTTTACTAACCCTTCGGACTCCGCAAGCAACTTGCGCGCTCGCCGGTTATTCGACGGCACCAGGGAATGGAGCTGCGTCAACGTGGCCGTTAGCGCCACGAGTCCCTGACCGGTCGTATCGTGCAAGTCCCTGGCGATGCTTCGGCGCTCTTCATCGTGCAAGCGCAGAAGCTGTCCGGAGAGGCGTCGCAGTTCCTCTTCGGTCTTTTTTCGCTCAGTGACATCCATCGCCGTGCCGATAAATTCGAGGAGCTCCCCGGTCGCGCCAAACACCGGTCGCGCCAGACAGTGCACATGCCGGACCCTGCCATTGTTCAGCACGATGCGATAGTCGCCTTCACTATCAGTCTTGTCCTCAAGCAATTGCCGCACCGCTCCTTCAAAAACGGGCCGCTCGTCCGGATGGAGATACCGTAATACGAGTTCCATGGTCGGCTTGATCTCTGGCCCGAGGCCAAAAATCCGGTACGTCTGCCGTGACCAAGAAATCTCTCCCGTATACGGATTCCACGACCAGCTTCCCGTATGGCTGAGTCGTTGCCCTTCCGCCAAAAACTGTTCGCTGCGGCGCAAGTTCTCTTGAATCCGCCGGCTTTCCGTGATGTCTTCGCCCACTCCGAGAAGGCACGGCTCCTTGCCAATGTGCACCAGCTCCGCAGAATATCTTTTGTATCCAATCGTGCCGGACTTTGCGCGCAGCCGGATCACATGGTCGAGCGCCCGGCCATTTTTTTTCAGATCTTCCATCAACGCGTCCCGCTCTGCCGGATCGGCCCACAATCCTAGTTCTAGTGTGGTCCGTCCAATCAACTCCTCGCGGCTGTAGCCCATCACTCGCGCGTAGGTGTCATTCGCCTCCACCAGGCGCCCTTCGGCCAGCGTGGCGATCACCATCTCAGCCGGACTGGACCGGAAGGCCTTCGCAAATTTCTCTTCGGATTTTCGCAGCGCCGCTTCAGCGCGCTTTTGCTCCGTTACGTCATGCGCGATACCGCGCACAATCGGCGTTCTCACTCCTTCGCTGCGCAGGGAATTGTTGAATTCCCAAAGCCGCACTTCGCCTTGCTTGGTCACGACGGGAAGTACTCCGGTTGCGAATCCGTCTCTCCGGATTTTTTCCAGATAGTCGTCGCAATGCACCTTGGCCTCTGGCGTCACGAAGTCTCGCAGCGGGCGCCCCAGCATTTCCACCCGGGTATAGCCCAGGATCCGCAGTGGTGGCTCGTTGACCGAAAGCAAAATTCCGGCCGTGTCGTGCGTACAAATCAAATCGCTGGAATGTTCCACCAGGTCCCGGTAGCGGTCCTCGCTCTCCCGCAGCACGCTTTCCGCTTTTTTTCTCTCGGTGATGTTCCACGCGAAGACCGCCAACCCTTCGGCGACAGGATAAAAGCGGATCTCCCACCAGGCTGCGTGCGGTACATAAAAAAACTCCGCCGTCGCGGGCGTTCGGTTTTCCATCGATCGCCGATACTGAACGCCGAGTTCCGTCTCTGAAATTTCCGGAAACAGCTCCCAAAGCGTCCGTCCGATAACGTCTTCTTGCTTCCTCCGCATGCCATGCACGGCAGCGCAATTGACGTACACCAGACGCCATTGCCGGTCGATCAAAACGTACGCGTCGTGGATGGTCTGCAACACGGCTTCGGTCCGCGAGTAGGTCTGTTGCAGTTCTTCCTCAGCGGATTTGCGCGCTGTGATGTCTTCCGCGCTGCCCACCAGCCGGGTAATTTTGCCGTGTTCGTCGAGCACCGGAAATCCTCGCGCCAGCACCCACACCACGGCTCCGTCCGGCCGCAGCACTCGACATTCGATTCCCTGAATCGGTTCGCCGTTCACGAGGCCGCGCAGAGCATCTTGCAGACGCGCGCGATCCTCCGCACACACTGCTTCGACAAAGGACATAGAGTCGGCGTAGAGGCTCTCGATACTGCGTCCCCAAATTTGTTCGTAAGCCCGGTTGACGTAGAGAAACTGGCTCAGGTCTGCATTGGCCAAGGCCAGGACGATGGATAGGTTATCGGCGATCTGCCGGAAATGCTCGCCGCTCTCCAGTTCGATTCTAAGCATAAGCCGTCCGGCTCTCCAGGATGCCTAGTCACGAAACGACGAAGACGCTCACTTCAGAGTGGGCCAACCATATTCCCGAATTGATGTATTGTCAATCTCATCCCTGTCCGCCGATTAGTCTTTAAGCCGACCGCCCAAGTCTTCGGACAGATACGCGCTTTCTACGCGGCGGGGGCGCACGTAAGAACGCTTAGCGCACCACGCCGCTGGCGGGACTCGAGGCGGACGCGTACAGCCGCCTAGGCATCCGGCCCGCAAGCCACGCTTTCCGTCCCGCGGATACGGACTCGCGCATTGCTTCGGCCATCAACACGGCATCTTCCGCTTCAGCAATCGCCGTGTTCATCAGCACGCCGTCCGCGCCAAGTTCCATCGCCACCGCGGCATCGGAGGCAGTCCCCACCCCGGCGTCCACAATCATTGGCACTTCGGTGATGCGCTCACGCAAAATTCGAAGATTCGCAGGATTCTGAATACCCAGCCCCGACCCAATCGGAGCGGCTAGCGGCATCACTGCAGCGGCACCCGCATCAATCAGCTTACGCGCCGCAATCAAATCATCATTCGTATACGGCAAAACCACGAACCCTTCCTTCACCAACACTTTCGTCGCTTCGATGAGTTGCTCCGTATCGGGGAAAAGTGTTTGCTGGTCGCCAATCACTTCCAGCTTGATCCAATTCGAAAGCCCCACTTCGCGGGCCAATCGCGCTGTTCGAATGGCTTCATCCGCGGTATAGCAAGCCGCCGTGTTCGGCAGAATGAAAATCTTTTCACGGTCAATATAGTCCAGCAGCGACTCCTTCGACCGGTCCGTGAGATTGACCCGCCGCACCGCCACGGTGACCATGTCCGCGCCCGAGGCCGCATGAGCACGGGCCATCTCCTGAAAGCTGCGGTATTTCCCTGTGCCAACGATAAGGCGCGACTTAAACGCGCGTCCCGCAATCACCAGTTGATCAGGCATGTGTCAGGCTCCACTCAAATTCTAGACCCGCTGGCCCGCAGCACAAAATCCGAGGCCCAAGCCATCTTTGTCTTCGGTAGGGGCAAGTCCCACAGTACGTGCACGGCTGAAGCGCTTACTTGAGGAATTATAGACTTTTCGAAGAAGCTTATTCGATACTGGTGGGCCGCAAACCGTCTACGGGTTGGACAGTTTGCCCGGCGATTCGCGCGTGTCTTCTGTTGCAGGATGTGTATTCGGATTGAAAAAACGGAAATGGGGTGTGGGCAAAATGAAACTTAAGGCAGCAATGCTCGTTCTGTTTTGCGCGCTCGCGGCTGGCGTGCGTGCGCAAAACCAAGAGATCGATATTCCTTTTCAGAAGTTCGTGCTCGAAAACGGGCTGACCGTGATCGTCCACGAGGATCACAAGGCGCCCATCGTCGCCGTCAACACCTGGTATCACGTCGGCTCGAAGAACGAAAGGCTTGGCAAAACCGGTTTCGCGCACCTGTTCGAACACTTGATGTTCGGCGGCAGCGAGCACGCCCCCGGCCGCTACCTCGACGCGATGGAAAGAATCGGCGCCACCGATCTTAACGGCACCACCAACAACGACCGCACCAACTATTTCGAAAATGTCCCCACCTCCGCGCTCGATTACACGCTGTGGATGGAATCGGACCGCATGGGCTTTCTGTTGGGTCAGTTGGATCAAAAGACGCTCGATCTGCAACGCGGCGTCGTTCAAAACGAAAAACGCCAGGGCGAGAACCAGCCCTATTCCATCGCTTCCGACCTGATCACGCAGAACACGTATCCCGCAGGGCATCCCTATTCTTGGACGGTCATCGGCGAAATGTCCGATTTAAACGCTGCCTCGATGGAAGACGTGAAGGAATGGTTCCGCACCTACTACGGCCCTTCCAATGTCACCATCGTGCTGGCCGGTGATATTGACCTCAAGACGGCTCGCGAAAAAGTCGAGAAATACTTCGGCAATATTCCGCCGGGTCCTCCCGTCGCGCATCAGGAAGCCTGGATCGCGAAGATGACCGGTACCCACCGCCAGGTTGTGCAGGATCGCGTTCCGCAGCCGCGCGTGTACAAGACCTGGAACGTCCCGGAGTATGGCTCGGCGGACTCCGATTACCTTGAACTCGCCGCAGTTGTGCTCAGCTCCGGAAAAAGTTCGCGGTTGTATAAGCGGCTGATCTATGACGACCAGATTGGCACCAACTTGAACGCCTTTGTGTTTGACCGCGAAATCGCTGGGCAATTCCGCATTCAGGTTTCTGCGAAGCCTAACGGCGATTTGGCACCAGTCGAAAAAGAACTCGATGAGGAGTTGGCCAAGTTTCTGAAGGAAGGTCCATCTCCAGAAGAACTGGCGCGTGCCAAAGCGGAGATTGACGCTACGCTCATTCGCGGCATCGAACGCATCGGCGGCTTCGGTGGCAAATCCGATCAATTGGCGCGCAGCCAAGTGTTCCTCGGCAGCCCCGATGCCTACAAAATTTCTTTAAAGCGCGTTCAGGATGCCACGCCCGAAGACGTGAAAGCTGCCGCCAATCGTTGGCTCTCCGACGGCGTCTATATTCTCGATGTGCTGCCGTTCCCGCCGTACAAAGCCGCAGCCTCCGGCGCCGATCGCTCGAAAGCTCCCGACATCGGAACACCTCCGGCTTTGAAACTTCCAAAGTTGGAGCGCGCGACGCTCTCGAATGGCCTCAAGGTGGTGCTCGCGGAACGGCACGAAGTTCCGCTGGTGACGTTCTGGCTTGATCTCGACGCTGGCTATGCCGCGGATCAGTCCGTTTTACCCGGAACCGCCAGCATGACCATGTCTCTGCTCACCGGTGGCACAAAAACAAAAAATGCGCTGCAAATCAGCGATGAAGAGGAATTGCTGGGTGCGCAAATCGGCGCCTATTCTGACCTCGATACTTCTGTCGTGCGGTTGTCCGCGCTCAAGTCCAAGCTCGATGACTCCCTGAATCTCTATGCCGACGTCATTCTGAGTCCCGCGCTCCCGGATTCCGACTTCAAGCGCCAGCAACAGCTCCAAAAGGCCGGCATTCAGCGCGAAAAAAACACGCCGCAACAAATGGGTCTACGCGTATTGCCAGCCCTGCTTTACGGCGAAGGCCATGCCTATGGCAATCCCGCTACCGGCTCTGGAACGATCGCCAGCGTCGAAAAAATGACTCGCGAAGACCTCGTGAAGTTTCACGACACCTGGTTCAAACCCAATCACGCCACTCTCGTCATTGCTGGCGACACCACGCTGGCGGAAGTTACTCCCAAATTGGAAAAGCTCTTCGCGAATTGGAAACCCGGCCAAACGCCGCAAAAGAAAATCACCAACGTTCCGTTGCCCGCCAAATCCGTCGTCTACCTCATCGACAAACCCGGCGCCCAGCAATCCGTCATTCTTGCCGCCGATCTCGCTCCGCGTACCAACAATCCCAACGAACTGGCCATGGAAGCGATGAATGACGCGCTCGGCGGGCTCTTCCTGGCGCGCATCAACGCCAACCTCCGCGAAGACAAGCATTGGTCCTACGGCGTTCGCACGCTGCTCTTCCCAGCGCGCGAACAACGCCCCTGGCTGACCGTTGCTCCCGTCCAGACCGACAAAACCAAAGAGTCTCTCGCGGAATTGAATAAGGAGTATCACGCCATCCTGACCGATAAGCCGGTTTCACAGGATGAACTGAGCATCGTGCAAAACAGCGAAACGCTCAGCTTGCCCGGCTCCCGCGAAACCCAGCAGGAAGTCGGTAACTCCATTAACGAACTCGTGCGCTACGGGCTTCCGGACGATTATTACGAAACCATGGCCGCGAAAATCCGCGCGCTAAAAACCGCTGACGTGGCAGCCGCCGCGAAAGAAGTCGTGCATCCCGACAACTTGATTTGGGTTGTCGTTGGCGATCGCGCCAAGATCGAAGCCGGTGTTCGCGAACTGAACCTCGGCGAAATCAAATTCCTCGACGCCGACGGCAAACCGCTCTCTTAGCAGTTGGACAGCTGATGTAGGGGCGCGCTTCCTTGGCCTGAGCCGCGAAGGCAGCGCGTCCCAACGGCACAAGCCGCACCACACTTGCTGCCGCGTGCAAAGTCGTCGCCGAGCCTCTTCTCCGGCGTCAACCGTCGCAGGTGAAGTGTTGCCTTTCTTCACGGAACACGGATCTCGAAATTCCCCCGGCTCCGCGACCAAATTGTTTCGGCTGGATTATTCCTGAAGGATCGGCCGCGGCTCGGCCACGTCGGCGTACATTTGCTCGATCAGATCGTGCAGCTTGTCTTCCACCACGCGCCGTTTGAGTTTCAGCGTGAAGGTCAGGCTGCCGTTGTCGAAGGTGAAATCCTCCGGTAGCAGGGAAAATCGCTTGATCGTTTCATACTGCGCCAGGTTCGCCGTGAGGCGCTTCACTTCGCCCTCAAACAGAGCGCGCACCCACGGATTCGCCACCATCTCGTCGTTCGACGCGAATCTTATTCCCTGTTCCGCGGCCTTTGCCCCTACGGTGTTCGGGTTAGGCACAATCAACGCGGTGACGAACTTGCGTTTATCCCCAATCACCATCGCATTCAGCACGAACAGGCTGGTCTTCAAGGCGTTCTCAATCGGCTGCGGTGCTACAAATTTGCCCGCCGCCGTTTTGATCAAATCCTTCTTCCGGTCGGTGATGAAAAGGTAGTTGTCTTTGTCCAGGTAGCCGATGTCGCCGGTGCTGAACCATCCATCCGCGGTAAGCACTTCTCGCGTGGCATCCGCGTTTTTATAGTACCCCTGCATCACACACGGACCTTTGGCGAGAATCTCTCCGTCTCCCGCAATCCGCAGCTCCACATTCGGAATCGGCCGGCCGGAGCTGCCCATGCGGCTGTGCGGATAATTCGAGGTTAGTACTGGCGATGTTTCCGTGAGCCCATAGCCTTGGTAAAGTGGCACGCCCACCGCCCAGAAAAATTCCGCCAATTCTTTTGCCAGCGGCGCGCCGCCCGAAAAAACGAGCCGCAATTTTCCCCCGGTACCTTGCCGGATCTTCGAGTACACCAGCTTGTCCGCCAGCCACCATTCCGCCTTGAGGCGTGGGCCGGCGCTTTTTTCGCCCGAGCGCCATAACGCCGCGCGAGTTGCCACGTCGATAGCCCAATCAAAAATCTTCCGCTCTACGCCCTTTCGCCGGCTGCCTTGCTCCACGATCCGTGTGTAGATCTTCTCGAAAACTCGCGGCACCGCCGCTAACAGCGTCGGGTGTATCTCCAGGAGTGCCGGCGCCACCTGCTCCACCGCCTCCACATAAGCCACTGCTACGCCGTGAAATAGATACGCGTAGTCCAGCATTCGCCCATACACATGCGCCAGCGGCAGAAACGAAATGGCAATGTCGTCTTTAGAAGAGAAGCTCACATTCGCGCAGGAGTCCGCAACGTTCGAGCAGAAATTCGTATGTGTTAGCATTACCCCTTTCGGCTCGCCTGTTGTTCCCGACGTATAAATGATCGAAGACAATTGTCCCGGCAACACTTGCGATGTCCGCAAGCGATATGCCGCAACGTCCGCGCCACCCGCGGTCGCAATCAGCGTTTCGAATGCCAGGCAATCCGCCGGCAATTCTGTGCCGCCGTCCGCTAGGACGATTTGCTCCAGTTCCGGAACTTGCGCGCGGATACTCTGCAGCCGTTTCATCTGCGCCGCGCCCGCCGCGAACACCACCTTCGCGCCGCAGTGCTTCAGAATGTACGCCATGCGCTCCGGCGACTCGTTGAAGTACACCGGCACCGTCACGCCGCCCGCGCCCGTAATCGCAAAATCCGCGATGTGCCATTCCGGGCGATTCGCCGCGAAAAGTCCTACGCGGTCGCCAGGCTTCACTCCGAGTTCCACAAATGCTGTCGAAAGTCCCGCCACGCGCCGCAGCATTTCTTCCGAAGAAATGTTCTTCCAGCCGTCCGCAGCGCGAAACATTTGCGCTCGTGGATTCGGCGAATTATCAATCGCATGCAACAGGCGGGAGGGAAGGGTGCCGTAGTTCATTGTTAAGTCGACTCTACCGCAGCGCTTTTGTCTGCGCAATCCAGCGGCACATTCATCACGTAACGCCGTCTTGTCATGAGCTTCGAAATATCATGTTGGTTATTTTCTCGCCCCGATTTCAGTGACCGCCGACACATAGGCTCGGCCAACTTCGCTCCGGGTGGTGCCCGACTCGACCCTGCGCTAAGATGAACCCGGAGCCTTCATGAGCGCCACCATTTCCGGAACTGTCGCAGATTCTTCTCTCTCCAAGGGCCCTTTCCGCGCCCCGCGCGGCACGCAACTCTCCTGCCAAGGCTGGCAGCAGGAAGCGGCCCTGCGCATGTTGTTGAACAATCTCGACCCCGAAGTCGCTGAAAAGCCCGAAGATCTCGTCGTCTACGGCGGCACCGGCAAAGCGGCCCGCAACTGGGAGTGTTTTCACGCCATCGTTCGCTCGCTCAAGGCTCTCGCCAACGACGAAACGCTGCTCATCCAGTCCGGCAAACCCGTCGCCATCTTCCGCACGCACGAATACGCCCCGCGCGTCCTCCTCTGCAACTCCAACCTCACCGGCCACTGGAATAATTGGGAAAAATTTCACGAACTCGATCGCGCCGGTCTGATCATGTACGGCCAAATGACCGCCGGCAGTTGGATCTACATCGGCACGCAAGGCATTCTGCAAGGCACCTACGAAACTTTCGCCGCCGCCGCGCAAAAGCATTTCAACGGCTCGCTTGCCGGCAAACTCGTAGTTTCCGGAGGAATGGGCGGCATGGGTGGCGCGCAGCCACTCGCCGCCACCATGAACGGTGCCGCCTTCCTCGGCATTGACGTCGATCCCGAACGCATCAAGCGCCGCGTCAAAGGCGGCTATTGCGACGTCATGGTCACCAGCCTGGACGAAGCGCTCCGCATCCTCAAGAACGCCGTTCGCAAGGGCGAAGCCACCAGCGTCGGCCTCGTTGGCAACTGCGCCGACCTCATCCCCGAAATGGCCACGCGCGGCATTGTCCCGGATCTGCTCACGGATCAAACCAGCGCCCACGATCCTATCGGCGGCTACGTCCCCAACGGCATGTCCCTGCAAGCCGCGCTCGATCTCCGCGCCAAAAATCCGCAGGACTATCGCAAACGCGCGCTCGTCTCCATCGCGCAACACGTCGAAGGCATGCTCGCGCTGCAAAAACTCGGCTCAATCACTTTCGATTACGGCAACAACATCCGCACCTTCGCGTTCGAACAAGGCGTACAAAACGCCTACGACTTTCCTGGCTTCGTGCCTGCCTACATTCGTCCGCTTTTCTGCGAAGGGAAAGGCCCCTTCCGGTGGGCTGCGCTTTCCGGCGAGCCAAGCGACATCGCTCGCACCGATCGGCTCGTGCTCGACATGTTCCCGCAGAACGAACATCTCACGCGCTGGATCAAGCTCGCGCAAAAACGCGTGAAATTCCAAGGCTTGCCCTCGCGGATTTGCTGGCTCGGCTACGGCGAACGGGACAAATTCGGCCTTGCGCTCAACGATCTCGTCGCTCGCGGTGAAATCAAAGCGCCCGTCGTGATGGGCCGCGACCATCTCGATTGCGGCTCCGTCTCTTCGCCCTACCGCGAAACCGAATCCATGCTCGATGGCTCCGATGCTATCGCCGATTGGCCGCTGCTCAACGCGCTCGTCAACACCGCGAGCGGCGCGTCCTGGGTCTCCATTCACAACGGCGGCGGCGTTGGTATCGGCTACTCGCAGCACGCCGGCCAAGTCACTGTCGCCGATGGCACCAAAGAAATGGCCGCCCGCATCGAACGCGTCCTCACCAACGATCCCGGCATGGGCGTCGTCCGTCACGTCGACGCTGGCTACCCCGAAGCCCTCGAATTCGCGAAGAAAACAGGCGTAAAAATTCCTATGCTCTAGCGCCCATACCCTCACGGGGATCGTGCGCATCGTAAACAGGCATTAGAAGGAGGACATCATGTACGTCATTCTCGGAGCCACAGGAAACACCGGCAGCGTCGTCGCTGAAACTCTTCTCGCTAAACAACAAAAAGTTCGCGTGGTTGGCCGCAGCAAAGAACGCCTTTCACGCTTCAGTTCCCAAGGCGCCGAGGCCTTCGAAGCCGATGTCACTGATTCCGCTGCGCTGACCAAAGCATTTCAAGACGCACGCGCGGTTTACGCTCTGATCCCGCCCAATATGGCCAGCAACAATTTCCGCGCCTACCAGGACCAGGTCACCGACTCGATCGCCACCGCTCTCCAGCAATCGAACGTCTCGCACGTCGTCGCGCTGAGCAGCATCGGCGCCGACAAACCCGACAAAACCGGCCCGGTAGTTGGCGTCCACCTCATGGAAGAACGCTTCGACGCAATTCCCAATCTCAACGTCCTCAGTCTCCGCGCCGGCTACTTCATGGAAAACACGCTCCCGCAAGTTGGCATCATCAAAAACTTTGGCATGATGGCCGGTCCCGTCGAAGCCGAACTCTCGCTGAACATGATTGCCACGCGCGACATCGCCGCCTTCGCCGCCGAAGCACTTCTCCAACTCAACTTCTCCGGCCGCCAGACTCGCGAACTCCTCGGCCAGCGCGACCTCAACTATCTCGAAGCCGCCCGCATCATCGGCACCGCCATCGGCAAACCCGCTCTCGCGTACATCCAGTTGCCCGCCGAACAAATCGTCCCGGCAATGACGCAAATGGGCATGTCCAAAAACTCGGCCAATCTGATTGTCGAAATGGCCGACGCTCTCAATTCCGGTTACATGAAAGCTCTCGAACCGCGCAGCCCCGCGAACACCACTCCTACTTCGTTCGAACGCTTCGTCCAGGACGTCTTCCTCCCCGCCTTCAAAGGCCAAGCCACCACCGCTTAACCCATAAGCTCAGCGGCGATCACGATCGCGACGCTCCGCCAGCAAGTCATTTGTTTTCAATGCCTTTTGAAGCAAGGTGGAACAGTCTCGCGGTTAGGGCGGGCGTATTCAACCTACCGGTTTAATACGAGCCTCAAGGCAAGTCGGACGTATTTAACCTATCGGTTTAATACAAGTTATATGGGGACCATAGCTGGCGGCCTTGTTCCGAGAGCGCGTTTTTGATGCACCGTCTGAGGTCGGGCATAATACCCCCGCCTTGCCAAACCCTCTTCTCATCAGCGGCGCCTCGCAACTTCTGACGCTGCGCGGACGGGGCCCCCGTCGTGGCGCCGCACTCGCCGATCTCGGCATCATCAAAGACGGCGCGCTCCTCGTCCGCGATGGCCGCATCGCCGCCGTCGGCCCACGCGCAAAAATAGAAGCCCTGCCCGAATCCTCCGCTGCAGAAAAACTCGACCTCGGTGGCCGCGTCGTCCTTCCTGGTTTCGTGGATTCACACACGCATCTCGTTCACGCCGCCAGCCGTGCCGAGGAATATGAACTCAAAATTCGTGGCGCTTCTTACGAAGAAATCGCTCGCAAAGGCGGCGGGATTCTCAACTCTGTCAAAAAACTTCGCGCCGCCACGTCCGGTGTGCTGAAAACTCGCGCGTTGGCCGCGCTAAAGAAATTCGCGGCCTACGGCACCACCACGATCGAAGCCAAAAGCGGCTACGGCCTCAACGTTCCCAGCGAACTCAAAATTCTCCGCCTTCATCAGGAACTCGCTGCCGCCCAGCCGCTCGGTATTGTCTCCACGTTCCTTGGCGCTCATACCGTTCCCGACGACTATCGCCGCACGCCTGCCGGCATCTCCCAGTACATCGCGCTGCTCACGGAATCTCTCATCCCCGAAATCGCGAGCGCGAAGCTTGCCGAATTCTGCGATGTTTTCTGTGACCGCGGCGCGTTCACGCGCCAGCAATCCAAGCAAATCCTCGCCATCGCGCAGCAGCACGGGCTAGCTCCGCGTCTGCACGCCGAACAGCTTTCGCGCACCGGAGCCACCCAACTTGCCGTCCAACTCGGTGCCGCCAGTTGCGACCATCTCGAGCAGGTCAACGCTTCCGACATCGCCGCGCTCTCAAAGTCCAGCACTGTCGCCACGCTGCTCCCCGGCTGCGATTTCCACCTCGGCCTGCAGAAATACGCTCCCGCGCGCAAACTCATCGAAGCGGGCGCCATCGTGGCTCTTGCCACCGACTACAATCCTGGTACCAGCCCCACGCTCAGCATGCCCATGATTCTTTCGCTTGCCTGCGACCAACTCCGGATGACGCCTGCCGAAGCCATAACCGCCGCAACGATCAACGGCGCCTATGCGCTGCGTCGGGAAAGCCAGATCGGCTCGCTGGAGGTTGGCAAATTCGCCGACTTCGCTGTCTTCGACGTAGCCGACTACCGCGAAATTCCTTATTATTTTGGTATCAACACCTGCTGGCTTACCGTGAAGCGGGGTACGGTTGTCCATGCCGTCGACAAAGTCCAAATCTAATCCGCGAAAACGCCCCGAAAAGAAAATCAGAGTCCTGCAGATTAAGAAAAGCCGGCAGCAGTCTTTCTTTGCGGAATATTTCTATCCCATCCTTGGCGTTCTCTTCGTTGTCCTCACGCTTTTCTGCAAAGGAATGGACTACCGTTGGGACGAGTCCCTTGTTATGGCCCTTTGGTTCGTTGGGATCCTCTTTGTCGGACGGCAAGCTTGGCGCTTGCTCAAGGGCGATACGGCCGCGACAGAGAATAAGAACAAGGAAAAAGAGAAGGAGAAAAAGAAAGACGCCCTGGCCCAGCCCATAAAAAACTACAAGCCGCCAGAAACGCCTCGCGTTAGCAAAGACTTTTCACCCGTGCCGCCTCGCGGCGTCAAAGGCTATCCTCCACCTAGCCCCTTCATCAAACCGCCTAAGTAAATTCATCTCTAGGGTCATCCGTCTGCGGATGACCGCTTTGCCTTTGCGTCCCGGTGCTTCTTTTACTCCTCTAACTCTCAGTTTCTTCTCACGCACCTCCCGCTCGCGCCCATTAGCCTCTTCGCCCCAAAATCTCCTATCATTTACAGCCGTCGCTCACGAGGACCCTTCCCCGATGAAACGTTTGATTGAATGCGTTCCGAATTTTTCTGAAGGTCGCGATCCCGCGAAAGTGGACGCGATCATCACCGCCATGTCCGCCGTTCCCGGCGTGTATGTGCTCGACCGCGAAATGGATGCCGACCACAATCGTTGCGTTGTCACGCTGGCGGGCGATCCCGACGCGGTAGGCGAAGCGGCGCTTCGCGGGACCGGCAAAGCCCTGGAGTTGATCGATCTCACCCGCCACGCCGGCGCCCACCCCCGCATCGGCGCCACGGATGTCGTTCCGTTCATCCCGATCGAGGGTGTCAGCATCGAGGACTGCGTGGCTCTGGCCCGCCGTGTCGGGCAGGAGATTTGGACGCGCTATCGCATTCCGGTGTTTTTTTACGAATCCGCCGCCATGCGTCCCGAGCGCACCAACCTCGAAAACATCCGCCGTGGCCAGTTCGAAGGGCTGCGCGAGGAAATGAAAAAGAATCACGACCGTCAGCCGGATATCGGCGAGCCTAAGGTGCATCCCACGGCCGGCGTCACTGTGGTTGGTGCGCGCAAATTCCTCGTCGCCTACAACGTGAATCTCAATACGCCGGACATCGGCATCGCCAACAAAATTGCCAAGGCCATCCGTTTTTCGTCTGGCGGTCTTCGTTACGTGAAATCGATGGGTGTGGATCTAAAAGCGCGCAATCTTGCGCAGGTCTCCATCAATCTCACCGACTTCGAACAAACGCCGATGCATCGCGTCTACGAAATGGTGAAGCGCGAAGCCGCTCGCTATGGCGTAATGCCCGTCGGCAGCGAGATTGTTGGCCTGGTCCCCAAAAAAGCCATCGAAATGGCGGCCGACTTTTTTCTGCAGCTGGAAAACTTCTCGCCGTCGCAAGTCTTCGAAAACAAGCTGGAAGCCGCGCTGCTCGGCGCGCCTCCGGACACGTCCGCGAAAGATGGCAAGCTCGCCAGCCTAGCCCGTCCGTTTCTCGACGCCGTTGCCGCTCCGACCGCTACTCCCGGCGGCGGCAGCGTCTCCGCTTTTGTTGTGGCCCTCGCTGCCGCGCTTGGACAAATGGTCGCCGGGCTGTCTCGCAAGAAGAAGTCCCAGGCCGCTCACGTTGATAAGCTCTCCGCCGAACTCGATTCGCTCCGCCGCACTGCCGATGACCTCGCCTCGGCGATCGACCGCGATTCTGCTTCTTTCGACGACGTGATGGCGGCGTACCGATTGCCCCAGGGCAATCCCGAAGAAATCCGGCAGCGCGATGCTGCCGTTCAATCGGCCACCAAGGGCGCGAGCGAAGTTCCGCTGCACGTCGGCACCCAGGCCGTTGCGCTTTTCGAACAGTTGGGACAACTGAAACCTATCGCCGCCGCATCCATGCAGTCAGACTTAGACGTGGGTCGATACATGGCCGCGGCTGGCGCTCGCGGCGCTTTAGCTAACGTCGAGATCAATCTCGGCGGCATCACGGACTCCCTCTACGTGACGCAAATGCGCGCAAAAGTCGCTGACCTTCGCGCACGGCTGGACCGGGAAAGTCCCACCGCGGCAGCGTAAACTAAGATCTATGAGTTGTTTTGAAAGGAGCTTTTCAATGCACTTCCCCATGACCAGCCTGACGCGTGCAGCCTCCCGCGTCGCCGCACAGCTTTTGACCGGCACACTCTTACTCGGTGCTGCTTTGGTGGTTCCGGGGCCTGCGCATGCCGGCAAACTTCCTGCCGATATGATCGGCATGTTTCCCAAGGACATCGGCGAGTTTGGCTATGCCGACCTGAAGAAGGCCCGCTCCTTGAAGTGGTTTCCGCAGTTGCAGGAACAGGTACTGCCAGAACGCTTCCGGCAATTCGAGAAGTTTCTCGCCTCTACCGGGAACGACCCCAACACGCAGGTCGATGAAATCGCCTGGGCGCTCGTCGCCGACAATATGAGCGCCAAGTCAGAGGGCACCGGTTCTGACGCCGTGCCCAGCGCCGAGGAAATGGTCGGCATTGCGCTCGGCAGTTTCAATCAGGATTCCGCGCAAGCTTATTTCAAGAAGCAGAAGCTGCCCACGTCGGAAGTTCACGGCTACACGCTGTATGCGTTTGGCTCGGGAACCGGCTCCGGGGATCTCTTTTTCTTCTTCATCGACGCCAGCACCGCCGCGTACGGCCATCGCGGCGTCCTCGAGAAGATGATCAACATCCGGTTCGGCGGTGAAGATGGCCTGCTGCGCAACGACAAGTTTTTCAATCTGATCAACGAAGCCAATACCGGCAGCCCGGTCTGGCTCGTCACCAATCCGGCGTACACGCGTCTGGCCGTGCAGCAGCTTGCCCCGGAAATTCAGCAATTTCCGGAAGCCGCCAAGCTGGTCACGCGCATGCAGAATTCCATCATCAATATCGAAGCCGATAGCGGCCTCACCGCCCGCATTCAAGCTGTATGCGGCTCCACGGATGACGCCAACACGCTCGGTCAACTCCTTCAAGCCGGCTTGCTCTTCAAGCGCTACCAGGCGCAGAAAGAAAATCCTGATCTGGCGCAACTCATGGACGGCATCCGCATCACTCCCGGCGGCGACCGCGTCACTCTCAGCATGTCGCTTAACGACGACCAGATGACCAGTCTGATCAAGGCCAACACCTTCGCCTTCAAAATGTAACCTGCTGCGTGTTTTCGCTGAGCTGTTGTTCCTCCTGCGGTCTCGGCGAACCCTGGCGTAATCGTGCGGAATCATCGCAGCCACGCTGCACTGGTGCAGAATGGTGCAAATTGGTGTACGCTGGAACCATGAAAGTTCAAGGCAAAGCTGTACGGCAGAGCATTTCGCTGCCTGCCAAGACCGCCGCGCAGGTGCGCAACCTGGCTAGGACACGTAAGGTCAGTTCCAATCGCATGCTGGTAGAGCTGATCGAGAACGGTATCGAAGCTGAGAAACGCAAACAGCAAGAATTTTTCGCTCTCGCTGAGCGGTTTCGTAGCGCCACCGACCCGAAAGAAGCCAAACGTCTGGGCGATGCCTTAGGCCGCATGGTTTTTGGAGACTGATGCCCAGGATTGCGCGTTGGTCTGAACTGCCGTCCAACATGCGTGAACATCTGATGGATCGCATGCGAGATCGCGGCATCACGGTCGAAGACCTTAATCAGCTTCGCCTGTGGATTGCGTCCGAACCCGAAGTGCCCGAGGGACAATTCCCCAAGACATTTCTGATGAAGGGACAAGCGGCCAAGGGCCGAGCGCTGTGAGCGACTCTAACGATTAACTGCCACCCTTTCGCCTTTCAAGACACGCAGCTTTCTGTGGTCCAGCTTCTTATTATCGAGTAAGAAGCCACACGAATTGCGTTACCCATGAGATAGCCGCGAGCGCGACCGATACGGCTAGATAAGTTCGGAGTTTCGCCGACCTCACGTAAAGACTCGGCCGGAAGAGCAGACTTACAAACACGAATACGGCTGGCACAACTGCTAGCGTAGCAAGTGTGTAGTAACTCGGAAAAGTTCCCAGAAGGATCAGGCTTATAGTGCTCAGCAAGCCAACGAATGAAAGCAGCCTTACGCTGTTTGGCGCAGCGCAATCGGGGCTAAAGAGCTTCGCGGGTATTAGATACATGACCGCAAGCATGGTCATGAGCGCCTCTGGCCACAAAACTTTCAACGAGTTAACGTGAGGCTGAGTCGTCACGACACGTGATTAGGTAAAGTTTCGGACGCTGTCCGGCGCGGGGCGCAGATACTTCGTTAGTCGCGTAATCGCCGTTCCGTCTTTGGTTTCGTACTGCACGCGATCAATGCCGCTCAGCGCTGCCGTGCTTCCGAGTTGCTCCGCAAACCCCGCGATGCGATCCAGACCTACAGCGGGAGCTTCGCCCGCCTGCGCCACGGCCACTTCGATCCGGTCGACGTACCAGGCAAACGTCAGCGTCAGATGCCCAGGCGCTCCGGCCAAATTCTCGAAGGCCTCGTGGCAGGCGGCCACTACGGATTTCTGCAGTTCCTTTGCTGCTGCCTCCTGCAGCCCCGCGGTATCGCCGAGAAAACGCGCCAGTCCGCCCGCGCCGGCTGCGAATCGCGGGTCCGCATCGATCTGGAGACGATAAATTTTGGAATCAGCGGTCACTGTTGCTGCTCGCCAAGGCCACGTCGCAAGCTTCCCGGCAATCCGGGCAGTAATACAAGCCGTCCGCGCAGAGTTTGACGTTCTGCTGGCCCTTGCAAATGGTGCAGTACTTCTCGCAGGTACACTGGTATTCCGGCTTGTCGCACTGCACACAGAGGACGGGACCTTGCATGGGCGTCAGGCCTCCACTGGCTCACTGTACCTGCTTACGCGGCACCCAGCAAGGTGCACGGCGGAGCATTGCCTTCTTTTCAGCTATAGCGGCGTTCACCGCTCCTGGGATTTTGTAAGTGTCGTTGACGTAGACTTAAGCAAAAAAAGAGCGGCGCTCAAAACACCACTGCCCGAGCGGCTACGGTTTGGGTTGCCCGCGTCCATCTTGTGATGCCCTTAAGTTAGCTTTGGCTCGCGGGATGGGGCAGGGAACAGTGGGCTGCGGCGCACTTGCGCTGTTGCGCGATCCAGCGGTAGAGGTTGCGGAGCCGGTCCATCCCGCCGGGCAGATTACTGACCCACACGACAGGACGCGCCCACCAGATTTCGCGAGCCGCGGCAACGACAGCATCTGCACCGCCGTACTGGCCGCGCCCCGAGATGACCAGCCGCAACTCCCGCAGCAATTCGCTCGGCGGCAGGCCCAGAAGCGCAGCCACGCGCGGATCCTGCAGGGGTGCCAATGCAATACCGCGGCGTTTCAGAATCGGCGCCACCCAGCGCGCCAGCTTGATGCAGAAGTCGCATTCTGCGTCGTAGAACAGGAATCCTCGTGCGTGTAGGCCTTTGGCGTCGGTCAGATCGGCAGTAAGAGAAATCATGGTGCTCCTTTCGCTCGAGACGACGGCTTGAGACTTGTTTCATTCGTTCGCAGCTTTTTTGCCGAGCAGGGTAACGACCTTGCCGCGCAGCTTGCCTACGCCTTTCAGAGCCGGTGTGGGCATGCGCAGCACTTCGTCAAACAAGCCGCTCATGATGGTGAGAAACTCGAGCATGCTTTCGAGCCGTTCGCGGGTGTAGGCATCGGTCGGCGAACCGCTTTTGGCTTCCGCGACGCACTCGGACACCACACGCAGCGTGGGATCGATCTCGCGGCGCTTGCGCTCCTCGCTGACCACCCGAAAAATCTCCCAAATGTCTTTCAGCGACTCGAAGTGATCGCGGCGGTCGCCGAGCACGTGGACGACCCGCACGATGCCCCAGCCCTGCAGTTCGCGCAAGCAGGTGCTTACGTTGGAGCGCGCTACAGCCAAGATGCTCGAAATCTCGTCCGCTGGTATAGGCACTGGCGAGAGGTAGAGCAGGGCATGAACTTGGGCGACGGTGCGGTTGATGCCCCAGCGGGTGCCCATTTCGCCCCAGTGGAGGATGAATTTCTGGGCTACGGGAGTGAGTGTTGCTTTGGTATGGTCAGTCATTTCTGTCATTTCTATCTGTACAGAAATTACCGTAAGTTGTGCTCATCTGTCAATCGGCATTCAAGCTCGACCTGGAGCCTGTCATGCCACAGCCGCACACCTGTCCTTTTTGGGATTTGGCTTCCTATTTACGGGATATGTGCGTTTTGGCAGAGTCATTTGTGCCTGTCGAGGCATCGCAGACCAAACCATGACCTCAGCCGCCCTAGAAACAGTGTCGAAAACGCGAGCCATGCGCGCGGTCGTTGGGACAGCATGTGCTCTGCTCATCGCCTGTGGAATTTGGGCTGCGCCACAGGCCGGGAACAGCTCTGCTGCGCCCAAATCTGCGAAGCCGGCAAGAATTGCAGCAGATACGAATGACACAGCCAGCGAATCGCTTGCGCCGGTGGTCTACAAAGACGACCAGCTGCCCGGCCTGCGCGGCTATCAATACACATTTTTGGGGAACGCGTTTTTCATCAACGAGGATGGCTATCTGCTCACGGTGGCGCACGTGTTGGACACGTTCGTAGAAAGCGGCCAGCCACCCTACATTTTGGTCAGCCGGGCGAATGCTCCGCCCCGACTGATCCAGGTTGTGGTGATCGCCAAAGATGCGGCGCATGACGTAGCGATTCTGCGCGCCAATACCAACCCCTTCGCGGTGGCGGCGAACTACTCGGTGGCCTTTGTGAAGCTTTCTTCGGCGCAGCCGGTGCGGGGAGAATCCGTGTTGGCGCTGTCGTTGCATCCCAAGCAAGCGCAGTACGCACAAACTTACGATTTGCCGCGTGAAGATTCGTCCCCGGGAACGGTGCTGTCTTTGGAGTCGACACAACTCGCCAAGTCAGCGGCGCCGCCGGAGGTGTTTCTGCTTAGCCACGCTGTGGTGAAAGGGCAAAGCGGCTCGCCCGTAATGGATATCCAGACGCACGCCGCAGTGGGCTTGGTCGAAGGCATCTGGTTGCGCGGCACGTCTTTTTCGTTGGCGCGCGCGAGCACAAAAACCGCAGGTGCTCCCGGAGCAGCGGTCCCCATCCAGTATGCCCTCACTCTACTCAAACAAAACGGCGTAGTCTGGCACGCCGCTACGCCTCCTACTTCTGCACCTACTTCGTCAGCCCAGTAGCGACCCGCGGAGATTGGAGCAGCCCCCGAATCAGACGGGACGAACTGGGCCGAGCTGTCGCGGCCGCAAGCTGCCTCGCTTCTGCAATTTGCAAGGCAGTACGAAATAACACCGTGCAGACGAAGACTCGCAGCTGGTGACAACTGGTACGTCGAAGGGTAGCCGCGGTCACTTACATTCTTGGTTCGACGATTTATAAATGAGCCGCAGAAGGAAAGAGATCGCGAATTGAAGCGAGCTGCTAAAGCTGGACGGTCGAAGTACTGAAGGAGGGCTAAGCAGCTCCACCCGCCGCAGACGGAGAGAGCAACCACGGCGGGGCTGACCTTCGCGATGTCCAGGACTTGCTGCCGGGGCGGTACATGGGCACCAAGCGTAGCGAGAGCGCCTTGCGTTTCGACGCGCCGGCCTTCTCGGCCGGAATAGCTGAGGCTCCATGTACCGCCCCAAAGTTGTTTTCTGGCAATTTTCTCTGAGCAATCCAAGGGGATTGGGAGGGGTTGCAGGAGGTTGGTATGACAAAACTGGTGTTGAGGGACAACATGTATGAGGACCTGTTCGACTTCCGCCGGGAATTCGACAAGATCTTCAACCGCATGTTGACGGTCACGCCCTGGGCAAAGGAAGAAGCAGGTCCGTGGACCGCATTCAATTTTGTTCCGGCGATTGAGACGCAGGTGGACAAGGAAGCAAAGAAGTACACCTGCAAAGTTTCTCTGCCGGGGATCGAACCGAAGGAAGTCCAGATCAACGTGCTGGGCAACATTCTCACCATCGCTGGAGAAAGGAAGGTCGAGAAGAAGACGAAGGAAGCGGAATACTTCCATGAGGAGTTTGCCTACGGGAAATTTGAAAGGACGATTGAACTGCCCGAGGGCGTGCTTCCCGAGAAGCTGACCGCGGAATTCGTAAACGGCGTGCTGGAGATCAGCGCGCCGGTGGCAGCTGTGGCGCTGCCACGGAAAATTGAAGTAAAGACGGTTACCCCAGTGGCAAAACAGATGGCCGCGTAAAAAAACGCGGACTAGCGAGGCCCGGTCCGGTGTGTCGGACCGGGCCTTTTTCGTTGTTGAATGAGGTTTGCTGAAGAGACTGAGCTGCAGCTACGGTGCGGGGCTGGCTTGGGGCAGGCCGAGGGCGTCGAAAGCGTCTTGCCCATGAACCCAGCCTTCTTTGCCGTCGATGCGGGTGCGCAGCCAAAGGTCTTCGAAAGTACATGCAACGCGCTGCCCCTGCGGCCCTTCGTTGCGCCAACGCACAAGCGCCAGCATCTCCAGAAACTCGATGCGCTTGCTCGGCGTGATCATGATGTTCTCCGAGCCTTCCGTATTCCCATCGGGTCCGACAAAGAGTTCGACGTAGGGTAGGTCCGCATCAGAGGACCGGGGTTTCGCAACGGCTTGCACTGGCATGATGCAGCCGCTTTCCGTCAACGTGCCGTTGGAATTGCGATAACACTGCTGGCCTTCGCCCCATTGT